>OCTA010002823.1_pt1 | contig 15609 bp, 16 predicted proteins | sample 1538991 | NCBI WGS metagenome assembly OCTA01 (sample SAMEA3539302, study PRJEB22396) | soil metagenome | biome: tundra; feature: field; material: soil | place: USA | collected 2010-05 | depth 0.15 m | reverse complement strand
CACGAGTCCGTATCCCGGGTTCGCCACCGACTTGCAGTCGCCGATCATGGCGCTGAGCTGCCTGGCCGACGGCACGAGCTATATCAGGGAAACGATCTTCGACGGCCGCTACACGCTCGTCGGTGAGCTCAACAAGCTCGGCGCGAAGGTCGAGGTGGACGGCGGTAACGTCGTCATCGTGCACGGCCCGTCCACCCTCAAGGGGACCAAGGTAGTGGCGCACGACTTGCGCACCGGCATCGCACTGATCCTGGCCGGGCTCGCTGCGGAAGGAGAGACCGTGGTGGCGCCCGGTTACCTGATCGACCGGGGGCACGCCAACATCGCCGAGCGGCTCAGCAGCCTGGGCGCCGACATCACCTCGGAGGCCAGCGGCTGACCCGCCAGGCCGACCGCGCTGACCAGCCGGGCCGCTACGGCCGCTGCGGAATCCCCGGCGCTGTCCTCCGGGCGCGGTCCCTCCGGGCACGGTCCCTCCGGCGGGTTCCTGCGGCGCGTCCCTGCGGTACTGTCCCCCCGGCACTGTGCTTTCCGGAAACTGTGCTTTCCGGCGCTGGGACTGCCCCGCAGGGCTGGAGGTGGCCATTCGGGGAACGGATGCCCGAAATTGTGACGTAGATTCCGTTCTGGTGTCTCTCAGGCGAGTTGCGAAATATACGATCGTGCAATCGCACAGCGTAAAGGTTGGACAGTGAGTGCTCAGGAAACAACACAGCACACGGCTGGCGGACAGTTAGTGCCGGTGGTGGGCGGAATCGCCGATAGCCCGGGTGGCCCGTGGTGACAAGCCAGCGACCGTCCTCGGCCGAGCTCACCATAGGCGTCATCGGGCCGCACGACCTTGTCGAGCGGGTCATGCTGTCCGGCGCGGCCGCGGCAGGAACGCACGCACCGGGGGCGCCGCAATCCGGCCCTGGCCTGCCTCCGGGGCCGGCTGTCGGCGGCACCGGGCTGGCCAGGCGGCTTGTCGCCGCGGCGTACCGGAGCGAGCAGGAGGCGGCCGACAAGGTCCTCCGGCTCGGGACGACGGTCGACGCCTGCCTTTTCGCCAGCCAGGTGCCCTACGAGTACGCCCGCAGGGCCGGCGTACTGCGAGGTCCGGCGACCTACATCCCGCTTAGCGGCAGCGCGCTGTATGCCGCGTTGCTGCGCGCCACCAGGGACGGCGGCCACGACCTCAGCCGGGTCAGCGTGGACGTGCTGAGCCGCATCGACGTGGACGACGCGTTCGCTGAGCTTGGCGTCGCCACCGTGAATGTGCATGTTCGCGAGGATGCCGCGAGCGCGGCCACCCTGGCTGCCTTCCACGAACGGCTCTGGCGCCGGGAGGAGATCTCGGTCGCGTTCACCTGCCTTGACTCGGTCGCCCAGCGGCTGTCGGCGGCCGAGATCCCGGTGTTCACCGTGCGGCCCACCGGCAGCGCGATCCGGTCCGCGCTGCGCACCGCGACCCTGCTCGGCGCGCATCGCAGGCTGGAAGAGGCCCAGCTCGCCGTGGCCGTCGTCGAGGTGCCCACGCTGCGCGATACCACCCGCCGGTCGGCACCGCGCCCGTCACGGGAGGAGCTGCGGCTCACCGTGCACCGGTTCCTGGTGCAGGAGGCGCAACGGATGCACGCCTCGGTCAGCCCGCTGGGCGACCATTGCTTCCTCATCACTGCCACCCGCGGATCCCTGGCGGCCGCGACCGACGGATTCCGGGTGCCGCCCTTCACCGAGCGCGCCCGCACCGAACTCGGCATCGTGGTCGAAGTAGGCGTCGGCATGGGGCGGACGGCGCAGGATGCTGAGACGCACGCGCACGCGGCGCTATCCCGCTCGCATACCGGGCCAGGTACCCGTGGATTCGCCCTGGACCGGGAGGGGCATGCCCTGGTGCCCGCGCCGCGTCATCCGACCGCCGCCTCCGCCGCGGCGACCAGGCCACGCGGCCTGGAGACGCTGGCGCGGCTGGCGGACAAGCTGGCCGCGGCAGAGGGTGCGCTGGTCGTTGACGCGGAGACGGCGGGCCGCCTGCTCGGCGTGACGGCGCGGACGGCCAGGCGACTGCTGCACAGCCTGGTCGAGGAAGGGCTGGCCTGGCCCTTGCCGCCGAGCCGGACACCACAGCCCGGGCGGCCGCGTCAGTTCTACCGGCTGGTCACCGAGAAGCTGGAACGCCGCACCGCCCGCTAGCCCCTCGCGTCCCGCAGACACCGTCCATGGAAGTGGGGTAAGGCCGGGTCCGGAGTATGCCCGGGGGCCCGGCCATGGGCCCGGGGTATCCCCGGGGCGTGCGCTGCGTCCCCCGGGCTAGTCAGTGCCGACGCGGATACTCCCGCGCGACCTCCAGGAATGCGTCGTTCTCGTGGTGATCACCGATCGTCACGCGGGCGCCTTCCGCGCCGAAGGCCCGGACGCTGACCCCGGCGCGCTCGCAAGCCAGCGTGAAGTCCTGAGTGTCCTCGGCCAGCCGCAGCCAGACGAAGTTGGCCTCGGTGGGCGGGACAGCCCAGCCCTGGGCCAGCAGTTCGTCACGGACCCTTGCCCGCTCCTTGACGACCACTGCGACCCGCTCCAGCAACTCACCTTCGGCGGCCAGCGACGCGATCGCCGCGGCCTGCCCTATAGCGTTCACCGCGAACGGCAGCATCGTCTTGCGGACCGCGCCCGCCACCCCGGGGTGCGCCACCATGAAGCCCACCCGCAACCCGGCCAGTCCGTACGCCTTCGAGAAGGTGCGCAGCACCGCCAGGTTCGGCCGGTCACGGTAGAGCTCGATCCCGTCTGGCACGTCCGGATCGCGCACATACTCGGCGTACGCCTCGTCCAGTACTACCAGGCAGCCGGCGGGCACCCGGTCGATGAACTCCGCCAGCGGGCCCGCGTGCACCACTGTCCCGGTCGGGTTGTTCGGGTTGCATACGAAGACCACCCGGGTCCGCGACGTGATGGCCTGCGCCAATGCGTTGAGGTCATGCGTTTCGTGGTGGAGTGGCACGCGGACCGAGGAAGCCCCGGACAGATCGACCAGAATCGGGTACGCCTCGAACGAGCGCCACGCGTACAGCACCTCGGCACCTGGCTCGCCGACCGCCTCCAGCAATTGCTGAGTGATGCCGACCGAGCCACAACCGACCGCGATGTGCTCCCGCGGGACAGCGTAGCGGCGCGAGATCGCCTGGGTCAGGTCGGCTGCGCCGTTGTCGGGGTACCTGTTGACGTCGCGCACGGCCTCGGCGATGGCCTCGGCCACCGAGGGCAGGGGACCGAACGGGGACTCGTTGGAGGACAGCTTGACCGACCTGCCGCCCGGGCCAGACACCTGGCGACCCGGCTGGTAGGGAGCGAACTGATCCAGCACAGGGCGGAAGCGGGGCGATGTTCCGGACACCGGTGTCCTCTCGGTTGTTACGGTGCGCTGGTCACGGCCGTCATGACCGGGCGCGATCCCAGTCTGCCAGGGCCGCACTGATGCCATGCGGAGCGCGGCCCGGCAAGGATCACGGCGGGCTGATGGATCCCGCGTTCCGCGATTGCGGGGCCCGGTCTCGCTGGGCCCGCTTTCGGGGGATACCGGCGGGTTCGTGGGATCATAAAATCGATGAGAGGAGTTGCTGATGGCGATACCAGATGGTCAGGTCTCGGCCCTGCGTGCCTATCTGGCGGGCGGGTTCGACGGCTACGAGCGGCTGCACGGCGAACTCGACCCTGTCGCCGCCCGGACCGGTTACAGCGCGCTCGTCTCAGCGGCGTTCTGCGAGGCAGTGGAGCGGCACTTCGGCACCATCACCCCGCCCACCAATGTGATCAAGTTCGTCGGCGATGTACGTGCCCGATCGGACAGGCTGGGGGAGGAAATCGACCCGCGCGCCGCTGAACGCATGATCCTGGCCGTGTACACCGATGAAGAGATCCATGACATCGATCCCGGCATTCGGCTGGCTACCCAGGTCGTGATCCTCGCGGCACTGATAGCCGATGAGCAGCTTGACGCCGTGGGCCTGGACGAGTTCCTGGCCGGGGCCCGTGAGCTGGCCGATCAGTGGATCGGCTGACCGGTTGCCACGAAAGGCTCGGCGATGCTGGTAACGGATGAGCATGTGGCGGCGCTGCGTGCTTTCCTGACTGAGGACGAGGAGACTTTCGACCGGGTGAGCGCGATACGGAGGAAGCGCGGCGGCGGGAACGAATACTCTGCCCTGCAGGGTGCGGCGTTCGCGGCGGCGGCCCGTCGGCGGTTCCCTGACGGCCACACGGCCGGCGATGTCGTCCGGCTGGTGGCCGAGGTGCGAAGCGCGGTTGACGATACAGATGGCGAAATTGATCCGCGTACCGCTGAGGGGCTGCTGCACAGTGTGCTCTGCGACCCGGCGGCGGCCGAGGGCCTGGATGAACTGGCCAAGGCCAGGACACAGCCCGCCTTGTTGTACGCCATGCTCGAGGAGGGCGAGTTCTCCAGTGCTGACCTGGATACCCTGCTGGCTGAGGCTCGCGAACTGGCCGACCGCTGGCTAGCTGGCCGCTGGTAAGGATGGCCAGCACCTCTCCAGGCGCCCGGGCGGCACTCCCGTCCGGCCGCCATCGGAAGGGGACCGGCCCTTACCCGAGCGGCTCTGGCTTAGTAGAGTGACGGCGTGAACCGACTCGGCGATCTCGAACGCGCGATCATGGACGTGCTCTGGGAGAGCCAGACGCCGCTGACCGTACGCCAGGTAGGCGGCCGCCTGACCGACCGGGACCTGGCCCATACCACCGTGATGACAGTCCTCGACCGGCTGGCCAAGAAGGGATTCGCCCGGCGTGAACGGGATGGCCGGGCCTGGTTGTATCACGCGGCGGCGAACAGGGAAGCGTACGTCACGGAGCTTATGCTGAACGCGCTCGACCAGACTGGCGACAGATCCGCTGCGCTCGCCAGTTTCGCGCGCCGGGTGACCGACACTGAGGCCCGAGTGCTGCGCCGGGCCCTGGAGGCAGGCGGAAAGGGCTCCGGGGGGAGCTGACAGCCCGTGCTATCCCCCGTCCTCGTTCTCGCTTCGGTCGCCGTCGGCATCGTGCCCACCGCCGGGTGGCTCGCGGCTGCGCGCTGGCCGCGCCGGTCCCCGGCCGCGGCAATCTTGCTGTGGCAGGCACTTGGTCTCGGCTGGGGTCTCGCCGCGGTCGGCGCCCTGGCCGGGATGGGAGCGGCTCCGGGCGGGTTCGGCGTGGCGGGGGGCGCCCTCGCGGTGGCTGCTGCGGCCGTCCGGGACGTCGCGGCCGGTGGTGCGCCGACGGGCCTCATCGCGGCGCTGCGGCTGCTCTGCCTGGCGGCGGGAACCGGGCTGCTGACCCTGCTCTGCTGGGTGCTGGTGGCCGCGTCCGCCGCGGTGCTGCGCGCCCGGCGGCGGCAGCGCGCGCTGCTCAGCCTGCTGGCGCACGGCGATCCCAAGGTGCCCGGTGCGCTCGTGGTCGATTACCCGGCCGCGGCCGCGTACTGCGTCCCCGGGCTGCGTTCCCGGATCGTGATCAGCGCTGGCACCCTGGCGCTCCTCGATCAGGCTGAGCTCGCCGCGGTCCTCGCCCACGAACGAGCCCACCTGCGGGAACGACACGATCTTGTGCTGCTGCCCTTTACCGCCCTGTGCCGGGCTTTCCCCCGGTCCGCGTCGGCCCGCCGGGCTCATGGGGCAGTCGCCCTGCTGGTCGAGATGCTCGCTGACGATCATGCACTCCGGCACCGCCCGGCCCGGGAGCTGGTCAGCGCCTTGATCCGGGTCGGGGCCGCCGGCACCGGGAGCACCCCCGCCGGTGCGCTGGCCGTGGGCACGCAGGACAGCGAGGTGGCCACGCGGGTGGCGCGCCTGCTTGAGCCGGCCCCGGGGCTCTCTGCGGCCGCGCTCACCCTGGTCTGCGTGGCCGCGGTGCTGCTCGTCGCCGTCCCGGCAGCGCTGCTCGTCCTCCCGATCTGAACTGCTCCCGGTCTGGCGGGGCCCGGCAGTAGGCGTCCTGCTCTTCAGCCCATCTGCACCCCGGGGTAGTTACCAGGGGCCGTACGGGCCGGAATTCGTGCCCGTGCCGCCGCCCTGCATTCCGCGAACCTTGGGCCTGACGTCGGTGAGGTAGATCGCCGCGGCCACGAACGCCGCGATGGACAGGATCCCGATGGCGGACGGGCCGCCGGCATACGCGCAGGTGTACAGCCCGATCACCGCGGCCACCCCGAGGATGATCAGCCACAGCGGCTTGGTCTGCTTACCCGCCGAGACGAATGCTGGAGTGGGCCGCCGCAGTGCGTCGACGAAGGCCCACCCCTCGACAACGAACGCCGCGATCGCGAGAATCTCGAAGAACCAGTAGAGCGGGGTGTAGGCCCCTGATGTCGCGAACACGGTTTCAGGCTATCCGGTCTGGACGGAACTTGGGGACGAGTGCCCGTTCTGCCCGTTCTGCCGGGATTAGCGCGTCCGCCGGGACAGCCGGTGACCTGCCTTAACCACGAGCCCTACCCGTTCTTCCCGTTCCTGGTGCTCTTGCCAGCGACGGCGCCCTTGCCAGCGACGGCGCCCTTGCCGACGGCGGCGCTCTTGGCGGCCGCGGTGTTCTTGCTGACCACGGCGCTCGTGTCCGCCACAGTGCTCTCGCCAGCCGCGGAGCCCTGGCCACGGATCGCGCTCTTGGCCGCCAGGACCTGCTCGCCGCGGACAGCCAGATGGTCATAGCCGCGCGCTGCCTTGGCCCGCGCGGTGGCCACCACCTCGCTCGCCCGGCTCGGCAGCGACGCGACGGCGACCTCCGGCCGCCACCGGGCGATCCGCGCTGGAAGCTCGCGCAGCGCCTCGGAAGCCAGGAGACTGGCGCCCGCGGCGGCGTGCAGCGGCTTGCTGCTGGTCAACTTGCGCATTTCGGCTGTCATGTCGATGGCACGACTCATGCCAGGTCATCCTTTCCTTGCCCGCCGCGGTCGGCAGACCTTTACGTTCCGGTTGGTCGCGCCCTTCCATGGAACGCGTCATCGTGGGCCGCCAGCGGTTCTTCGCCCGCCAGCGGATCATCGTCGTCCGCGTCGGCTTCGTGGACGGTGCGCTTCTCGCCTTCCGTTGTCTCATATGAGCGCTGAGTGAGCTGCCCGTGGCCCGCTCGGGCCACCAGACGTTCCACCGTCACGTCGGTATCCTCGTCCGCGGCGGCATCGGCGAGTGCGCCACCAGTCGCGGCCGCGCGAGCCGCCGTCTCTTTGCGGAAGGAGTCGAAGATCTCCAGGAGCACCTGCTTCTGCCGCTCAGTGAGGCCCGGCTCGGCGAGCACGGCGGCCCGTACCCCCGAGTCCGGCGGGCGGTCCTCCAGGATTCCGGCCTGCACGTAGAGCGCCTCGGCGGAGATCCGCAGGCCCTTGGCGATCTGCTGCAAGATCTCCGCGCTTGGCCTGCGCAAACCCCGCTCGATCTGGCTGAGGTACGGGTTGGAGACACCCGCCGCGGCGGCCAGCTGGCGAAGCGAAATCTTCGCCTGCTCGCGTTGTTCGCGGATGTACTCGCCGATCGAACTCACATTCATGGGGCTCACGCCGTCAGTGAATCAAACTCCGCTTGCATTTGCAAACGCCCTGGCTAGCACCCCGGACCCCATACTTCAGAACGGAATCCTGGCCCGTACCTCCCCCACCACCCGGTCTCCGCCGACGACAGGAACCCCTGCGATCCGGTCAAGTGCGGCACTGTCTACGCCGGGCTGGGTGGCCGCGCCCAGGCTGCGCAGCAGGGCAACGGTGAGCGGCGGCCTTGCCCGGGCGGCGCCGTCCTCGATCTTGTACGCTACGGCCCGGCCGTCGGCGAGCGCGAAGCCCTCGACCCCTTCCGCGCCGGACTTCAGCAGCAGTCCAGGAACGGCCGTCATCAGCGCGCTCTCCGGCCGTGCGCGGCCCGATGTCCAGTCGGGGTAGCCGCGCATGGCGTCGGCGACCTTGCGCTCGGGGGATCCTGGCCGCGCCATGGTCATGGCGCGCAGCGCCCGGGCCACGCCCGTCAGAGACAGCGCGAAGAGCGGGGCGCCGCAGCCGTCCACGCCTACCGCCGCCACCCGCTCACCGGCCAGATCCTCCAGCGTGCCGCGGATACCCACTTGGAGCGGATGATCGGGGCTGAGGTAGCTGTTTATCGGCCAGCCAGCCGACACGCAGGTCGCGAGCATGGCCGCATGCTTGCCGGAGCAGTTCATGTGGACGCGGTCGGCGTTGCCGCCGAGACGCAGCAGTTCCTGTTGCGCGCGGGCGTCCATAGGTAGGGCGGGCGGGCAGCGCAGCGCGTCTTCGCCGAGGCCGGCCTGGGCCAGGATCTCGCGCACCCCCGCGACATGGAAGTCCTCACCGGAGTGGCTGGCGGCCGCGAGCGCGAGCAGCTTGCCGCTGGCGTCCAGGCCTCCGCGGAGCATCCCGGCCGCCTGCATCGGCTTGTTCGACGAGCGGGGGAACAGCGGCTCCGTAACCTCGCCCGCGTGGTGCAGCACACGGCCATCGGCGTCTAGCACGACCACGGCGCCACGATGCCTGGACTCGGTGAAGCCGGACCGGACTACCTCGGCCAGGATCGGGCTCTCAGTGATGGCCGTTCACCCCCAGCATCACGCGGGCCTCGTCGGGCAGCATCGGCGGGCGCTGAGCCAGCCGGGCCAGCACGGCCGCACGTTCCACGAGCTGGGCGTTGCTGGTGACCGGGCGGCCGCGCGCGAACGAGGTGGTGTCCTCCAGGCCAACGCGCAGGTGGCCCCCGGCGGCGAGCGCGGCGAGCAGCACCGGCAGCGTCGTCCGGCCCACCCCGGTGGCGGACCAGGTGGCCCCCTCGGGCAACGCCGCCACGGCCGCGGTCAGCGTCGCCGCGTCGCCTGGCATCCCTCCGGGCACCCCCATCACCAGGTCGCAGTGCACATGCCCGCCATGGGGAGCACCGAGGTCGGCCAGCAGCCGGTGCAGCGTCGCCGCGTGGCCCAGGTCGAAGATCTCGAATTCGGGCACCACGCCGAGTTCCTGCGTCCGGGCGTACAGGTCCCGGATGAAGGGCCATGGGTTCGCGAATACCTCGTCACCGAAGTTGACCGTGCCACAGGTGAGCGAGCACGCGTCAGGTGCCGCGTCGAGCACCGCCAGCCGGTCGTCGAAGCTGTCGGTAACCGCCCCCCCGGTGGACAACTGCACGATCAGGTCAGTGCTCTCCCTGAGCGCCTGCACCGTGTCCTTCAGCCTGGCCAGGGCCAGCGTCGGGCGTGCCTGATCGTCCCTGATGTGCACATGGATCACCGCAGCTCCGGCGGCCCGGCACTCCGCCGCACTGGCGACCAGTTCGCCGAGAGTGACGGGCAGCGCAGGCACCGCTGCCTTGTCGGATTCGGCCCCGGTAGGCGCGACCGTGATGAGCGTTCCGGCCCCGCCGGCCGCGGCGGCGTGCAGGGGCTCCGCAGGACTGCTCGATGTCATGAGGGGAAGGATGCCTGCTCGGCCGGCCGCCGTCCAGCGCACCCGCCCGGGCGGGTTAGCGCCGGCCTGATGAGGCGGAGCCCGGGGTCGAACCGGCCCGGGCCGGATCCGACTGGCCCAAATTCGACTGGCCCAGATGGGTCCGGGCGAATTCGAGCGACTCGGCCAGGTCTGCCTCCCGAGCCTCCCTGGTCGCCGCGCGGCGCGTGTTCACCTCGAGCACGACCGTTCCCGTGTACCCATCCGACGCCAGCCTTCTGAGCAGTGCCGCGCACGGCTGCGTGCCGTGCCCGGGGATCAGGTGCTCGTCCCGGTTAAGGGCGCCCGTCCCGTCGGCGAGATGCAGGTGCGTGAGCCTGCCACCCAGCTCATTGGCCATCTCCAGCGAGTCGGACCCGGACACCGCGGCGTGCGAGACATCGAGGGTGACGTGCGGGTAGTCCAGCGGAACCGGGTTCCAGTGCGGGGAGTACGGCGCGACCTCCGCCCCCCCGGCCCGCAGCGGGTACATGTTCTCGACGCCGAACACAACGTCGCTGTCTTCCTCCAGCCGCGCCAGCCCGGCCGGGAAATCCTTGGCGTACTCCCGCTGCCAGCGGAACGGCGGATGCACAACGATCACCCGCGCGCCAAGATCCTCTGCCACCTGCTTGGCCTTGACCAGCTTCCCCCATGGCTCGCGCCCCCAGACCCGCTGGGTCACCAGCAGGTTGGGAGCGTGTATGGCCAGGACGGGGATACCGTGGTATTCGACGAGCCTGCGGAGCACGTCCACGTCCTGGCTGACCGCGTCGGGGGTGACCAGTATCTCCACCCCGTCGTAGCCGAGGCGGGCCGCCAGTTCGAACGCGTCGGGCACCCTATCCGGGAAGACCGATGCGGTGGACAGCGCCACCAGGCATCTGGGCGTCACGGCGGTATTGCTCAACGTGTCTCCTTCCGGGCACGCGGAATGGGCCAGGGCATCGTGACCAGCTTATGCGGCACGGCGAACCGCAGGGCTCACCGCAGGGGGGCGGAGTGTCGGCCGCGGAGTGCAGGGCCGCGGAGTGCAGGGCCGCGGAGTGCAGGGCCGCGGAGTGCAGGGCGGCGGAGTGTCCGACCGGGCCGCTATGGTGCCAGCCATGGCGAAGTCATCCGCAGGGCTGCTGTACCAGTGCGGCGAGTGCGGCTGGCGCACGACCAAGTGGTCCGGACGGTGCGGCGAGTGCCAGTCCTGGGGCACGGTCGAGGAGGCGGCGGTTGCCGGGCGTACTCGCTCGCGGCTGGGAGCGGGCCTGTCGGCGGTGGCCGCCGCGCCGGCCCACCCGGCGCTTCCCATCGGCGAAGTGGACGCCAGCGCGGCCAGCGCCCGCCCCACCGGGCTCGACGAATTGGACCGGGTGCTGGGCGGTGGGCTGGTGCCCGGTGCGGTCGTGCTGCTGGCCGGTGAGCCCGGGGTGGGCAAGTCGACGCTGCTCCTGGTGGCGGGAGCGCTGGCCTCGGCGGCCGGGCCCGTCCTGTACGTGACCGGGGAGGAGTCGGCGGCCCAGGTGAGGCTGCGCGGCGACCGGGTGGGCGCGGTCGGCAAGAACCTCTTCCTCGCTGCGGAGACCGAACTGTCCGCCGTGCTCGCGCATGTGGCGACGGTCAAGCCGCATTTGCTGATCGTCGACTCGGTTCAGACGATCACCGCGGACGGAGTGGACGGCACTCCCGGCGGGGTCACCCAGATCCGTGAGGTCACCGCGGCCTTGATGGCGGTGGCGAAACAAAAGGCGCTCACCACCGTGCTGGTCGGGCATGTCACCAAGGACGGCTCGATCGCCGGGCCGCGAGCACTCGAACACCTGGTGGACGTGGTTCTGCACTTCGAGGGGGACCGCCACGCGCAGCTCCGCATGGTGCGCGCGCTCAAGAACCGCTACGGTCCGACAGACGAGATCGGCTGCTTCGATCTCGGCGAGGACGGCCTGGTTGGCCTGCCGGATCCCAGTGGCCTGTTCGTGTCGCAGCACCGCGACCCGGTACCCGGGACGTGCGTGACCGTGACCCTGGAGGGCCGCCGGCCGCTCGTGGCCGAGGTGCAGACCCTGGTGGCCGGGTCCATCCTTGACATACCGCGGCGCGTCACGTCCGGCCTTGATGCGTCGAGGGTCGGCATGGTGCTCGCTGTCCTGCAGCGGCGGGCCGACCTGAAGATCGGCAAGCAGGACGTGTACGCGGCGACCGTCGGCGGGGTACGGCTGACCGAGCCGTCCGTTGACCTGGCCGTGGCGCTGGCGCTGTCCAGCGCGATCGCCAATCTCAGTGTGCCCGCGGGTCTGGTCGCGATCGGAGAGGTCGGCCTGGCCGGCGAGGTACGGCGGGTCAGCGGTGTCCCGCGAAGGCTGGGCGAGGCGGAGCGGATGGGCTTCCGCCGCGCTATCGTGCCCGCCGGCTCAGCCGCCCAGCGGATCAACGACCAGCGGAGCCAGCCAGCGGTCATCGACGTCAGGGAGGTGGAGACCATCGGGGAGGCCATCGCGCTGGCCTTCGGCGGCTGAAGGCCGGGCTGCCGGCGACTTTGCGGGCCAGGGCTTCGATGTCGGACCCGGCGCCAGGCCGGGCGGGAAGGCGGACAGGCACGCCGCGTCTGGCGTGCGGCCGGCACGCCGCGTCTGGCGCGGATACACTGACCGTGACCAGCAATCTCCGGGGGTTCAGTGTCGCCAGACAAGGGCCCAACCGATGGGGGCACAGACGAGCGCCGCAGGGCCGCCCTCGCGGCCCTCGCCCCAGGCACGTCGCTTCGGGACGGTCTTGAGCGGATACTGCGGGGCAATACCGGTGCACTGATCGTGCTCGGTGACGGGCACGTGGTGGACGAGTTGTGCACCGGCGGCTTCGAGCTTAAGGTCGGGTTCTCCGCGACCAGGCTCCGTGAGCTGGCCAAAATGGACGGCGCCATCGTTACGGACGCGACGGCCGAGCGCATTGTCCGGGCGGCCGTGCACCTGGTACCGGACCCGGCGCTGCCCACGGATGAGTCAGGTACCCGGCACCGGACCGCGGAACGTGTCGCGAGACAGACCGGTTACCCGGTCATCGCCGTCAGCAAGTCCATGCGGATCATCGCGCTGTACCTCGACGGCACCCGTTATGTGCTGGAGGAGCCGGCCGCGATCCTGTCCCGTGCCAATCAGGCACTGGCGACCCTGGAGAGGTACAAGGTCCGCCTGGACGAGGTTTCCGGTGCGCTGACCGCGCTCGAGATCGAGGATCTCGCGACCGTCCGTGATGTCACCGCGGTAGCCCAGCGCCTGGAGATGGTCCGGCGCATCGCGCGGGAGATCGAGGGCTACATGGTGGAGCTGGGCACCGACGGCAGGCTGCTCGCGTTGCAGCTCGACGAACTGGTCGGCGGCAGCGACTTCGAACGGCAGCTCATCGTCCAGGATTATCTGCCCGCGGCCGGCGAACAGCTGGCCCGCCGGACCGCCGAAGTGCTGGCTGAGCTGGCCGGCCTGGCTCCGGAAGAGCTGCTGGACGTGGCGACGGTGGCGAAAGTGCTCGGGCTCGGCGGATCGGGGATGCTGGATGACCCGGTCAGCCCCCAGGGTTATCGCCTGCTGGCCAAGGTGCCGAGGCTACCGAGGCCCGCCGTGGAGCGGCTGGTCAGACATTTCGGCGGACTCCAGAAGCTCCTGGCCGCGAGCGTAGATGAGCTTCAGCAGGTCGAGGGCATCGGCGAAGCACATGCGCGCGGCGCGCGGGAGGGCCTGTCCCGGCTGGCTGAGGTTTCCATCCTGGAAAGGTACGTGTGATCAGCTAAGGTTGCGCGATCCCGGCCCCGCGGAGCACGAAGACCAAGGTGTTGCTGCGGAGCTGACCGCTGTAGACCGTGGCCGTGTAGGTGCCTGGGCGCGCCACGATGCCGGCCGGCCCACAGCCGGGCGCCGACGTCTTCCTGTTCCACGACATGTGCAGCGTCACAGGCACGCCCCTGGCCAGCCGGGTGATCCGGGAGCCAGCGCCCGCCGAGCAGTCGGACGAGGCCCAGATCCTGGCCGGGCCCGAGTTGATCACCACACGTACGTCTTTCGCACCGATACCGAAGGCGCACGTGTGGGCGGCCGTCGAGACGACCGTGACGCCAAACTCCGGCAGGACACCAGGGCTGTAGCTCTGCCCGGCGGCACTCAGGCTGATGACGACGTCTCCCGCGGGGCAGCCATCGCCGGTATGCGAGACGCTCACCGTCTTACGGGTCGGCGTGGGCGTCGCTGTCGGTGTCGCCGAGCGGGTCGACGTGGGCGACTGCGTCGCCGAGGCACCGGCCCCGGATGGGTTCACCGAGGGCGTGGTGGGAGCGCTGGCCGGGATCGGCTCGGCCTTCTTCGCGTGACTGATGTCCGCGGTCTGACTGGTCGCGCTGCCCCCGCCGATAACCCCGTTCACCGCCCAGGCCAGCAACCCGACAACCGCGATGCCGAGGGCAAGCGCAATCGCCCGGCGCCGCCAGAAGATTTCCGGCTGAGGCGCGCGTTGCTGGTCGCCAGGCGCGTTCGGGCCCATGCCCACGAGTATGCGAGTTCGTTACGGAGAGTGCCCGGCGACCCGCCGGCATCGTGTGACGTTTTCCCAGTTCAAAGACGGCCTATTCACAACCAGACGTGCTCAGAACGCCTTGCGGGCCACGCTTTTAGCTACCATCTGTAACTCGTCTTCCGGGCGCACACGGGGGCGCTGTGTCTTATTCAAAAGTTCGCGTTATTCAAACTATCCTCAGTGGCCACCGCGGGCCTGACCTGCACCGGCCGCTCACCCGGACCCTACGGGCCCGGGTTCGACAGCCGGTTTGAACAACGCGCCCTGGGCCGTGCGAGGATCAATGCATCATGGCAACCGGGAATGTGACCGAGATCCTGGGCTGGTACGCCTCTCACCGACGGGACCTGCCGTGGCGCCGCCCGGATGCGACGCCCTGGGCCATCCTGGTCAGCGAGGTCATGCTGCAACAGACGCCGGTCGCGAGAGTGCTCCCGGTATACGAGGCATGGCTCACCCGGTGGCCTGGGCCAGCAGCGCTGGCTGCCGCACCGGCCGGGGACGCCGTCCGGGCGTGGGGACGCCTGGGATACCCGAGGCGTGCACTTCGCCTGCATGCGACAGCACAGATCCTGACGCAGCGCTACGGTGGCGAGGTTCCCGCGTCGCTGGATGCGCTGCTGGCCCTGCCCGGCATCGGGTCGTACACGGCCGCCGCGGTGGCGAGCTTCGCCTTCGGGCAACGGCAGGCAGTCCTGGACACCAACGTGCGCCGGGTGCTTGCGCGGCTGGTCAACGGCCAGGAACGGCCACCGGCCAGCCCATCCGCAGCGGAAGTGCGGCTGGCCGAGTCACTGCTTCCGGCGCAGCCCGGGCGCGCGGCACGATGGTCGGTGGCGGTCATGGAACTAGGCGCATTGGTGTGCACCGCCGCGCGCCCGGACTGCACCAGTTGCCCGGTGGCCCGTTCCTGCGCCTGGCGGCTAGCCGGAAGCCCGGCCACCATCGATCCCCGGCCCCCAGGTCAGGCCTACGACGGCACCGACCGGCAGTGCCGGGGCCGGCTGCTCGCGGTCCTCCGGGAAGCGACCGGCCCCGTTTCCGCGCCGCGGCTGGACGCCGTCTGGCCGGACCCGCGGCAGCGCGCCCGGGCCCTCGACAGCCTCGTCGCGGACGGCCTCGTCGACCCGCTCCCAGACGGCCAGTTCGCCCTCCCCGGAGACCCCGTCCCGCCCGCTCCACCCGCCCCGATGCCCGTCGATGTGACATCGGGCGTGCTCTAGTACGTTCAATGCCACATCGACGGGATTGCGGGCATGCCCGCCGACGCACCCAAGCCACGACAGCAGGAGCCACGACAGCAGGAGCCACGACAGCAGGAGAGCCTGGCCCGGGACGATCCGCCCCGGGCCAGGCTCTTAGGCACTGCCCCATTCCCCCCGGTCAGCTCAGGTCGCCGCTGAGCTTAGGGAGTCAGTCCTGCTGCGTCCCAGCGACCCGGCCTTCGGCCGCGGCACTGCTCTCGACCTCGACCGGCGGTGCGTCAGGCACCGCATCCGGCTTGGCCACGCCCTTGAACGTGAACTGCGCTTCCTCACCGGTGCCCTTCACGTCCACGATGACGATCTGGCCCGCCTTCAGCTCACCGAACAGGATCTTCTCGGACAGGCTGT
>OCTA010002822.1_pt1 | contig 15610 bp, 15 predicted proteins | sample 1538991 | NCBI WGS metagenome assembly OCTA01 (sample SAMEA3539302, study PRJEB22396) | soil metagenome | biome: tundra; feature: field; material: soil | place: USA | collected 2010-05 | depth 0.15 m | reverse complement strand
CAAGCCTTGGTTCTCCGGGGTTGTTCTCGCCATGAATCGTGCATAAATCGAGAAATTCGTCGCAGAGGGGATTGCGCTCGTCCTGCTGCGCGAAGATGCTTTGCAATGCGAAAGCCAACTCGCGCAGGCGCGCAGCCTCGCGCCAGGCACCGGATTCGTCTTCGTTGATTGAAAGTTCAGAAAAGAGGCCGCGCCGGCCCCGAGCGCACTCTTCCAGGCACGCAAGAAGTTGTTCCTTGAAGACCCGGCCAATCATTTCCAACTGGCCGGGCTCTGCTTCGTCATGCGGGTCCATTTCGCTCCTCGGCTATTGCATTTTGTTTTGAATAACACGCATTCCCTCGGCGGCTAAAGCCGGACGCGTATGGGATCGCTTGCGGCATGGCTGAAGCCATGCCCTTTCAAAACTCCGCGGCGTGGCTGAAGGTAATGCCCTTTCAAAACTCCGCGGCATGGCTGAAGGTTATGTCCGTTCAAAAAAATCCGTAGCTCACTTGGCTCTCATGGCCGCTTCCACTTCCTCGGCGGTGTGCGGCAGCGCGGCTGTCAGGTCGATGAGCTTGCCGTCGGCGCCGACTACGAATGTGCACTCGATGCGGACACCGAGTTTCTCCTCGGGAATATAGACGCCCGGCTCGATGGTAAAGACCATTCCCGGCTTCAACACCGCAGGATACTCCGCGGGGTCGTGCACGTTGATGCCGACCATGTGACCGAGGCCGTGCAGCCAGTATTGGCCCAGCGGCTTGCCGTCGAGACTTTTGCCGTGGGTGTTGATGTAGTTGTAGGCCACGGTGTCGAGCGAGTCGGGGTCCTTGCGTTCGCGGTCGTTGATCTTCGACTTGCCGGCGACGAAAGCGTCGATGGCGGCCTGGTGCGAGCCGAGTACGATGTTGTAAATTTCGCGCTGGCGTGCGGTGAAGTGGCCGTTCACGGGCACGGTGCGGGTAATGTCGGCGGCGTACATGGAATATTCGCAGGCAGCATCTACAACAAGAACGTCGCCGTCCTGCATGGTGCGCGAGTTCTCGGCGTAGTGCAGAGTGGTGGAGTTGATGCCGGAGCCCACAATGGGCGCATAGCTGGGGCGATCACAGCCTGCCTCGAACCACGCCGCCGTCATTTTGCCGGCGATGGCGCGTTCCGTGACGTTTGGTTTGACGGCCTGCATCATGGCTCGCTGCCCGGCAATGGAAGCGTCGCTGGCCTTGCGCAGCAGGTCGATTTCGCCCTCGTCCTTTACCACACGCAACTGTGCGACCAGGCCGACCACATCGCGGGCGGTTGTGGTTGCATCCACGCCGAGCGTTGCGCGGGTGAAGCCTAGCAGGGCCCTGGCTTGCGTGGATTCGGGCTGGTCCCAAAGGGCTGGCACTTCCGAGCGGTTCGTGAGCAGCCGACGGTCCGCGTCGATCAACTTGTTCAGCACAGCGGGAAGCTCTGTCATCTGTTGCACGGCATCGACGCCGGTGGTCTTGGCGACGTCCGGAGAGGCGGCATCCAGCTTGGCTCCGGTGTACTTTTCCAGGCGCAGGTTACGGGTGGGGAGAAAAAGAGACTCGCTGTACACGCGCGGGGTTGGTGCTTTCGCGTCGCCGTCCACGATGAGCAGTGCCGCGCCCGGCTCGTTCCACCCGGTGAGGTAGTAGAAGTCCTCATCCTGGCGGTAAGGCATGAAGTCCAGCAGCGGCTCCGGAGCGGAAAAGAGCACTGCAACGCCGCCGTGAAGCTTTGCCGCGAGCGCGACGCGACGTGCACGATAGACCTCGGTGGGCTGCTTTTCGAGCGCATGCAGAGCGGGCGTTGCGGTGAGAATGGCCAGCAAGGCAAAGGCAACAAGTCTTGGCAATTTCATTTCGTTATTGTCGTTCTTCGTACTGCCCGGTGCAAAACGGCAGAAGCGGCTGACCGATCCAGAAGCGGTTGCCGAGACGAACCAGAGGGTTTGCGGGACGATTACGAAGCCGCGCGCGGGCTTCGTGCCATGGTGCAACGAATCGCATGGCGGATGGGAGTGCCTGGTAGATGGAAGGAAGGCGGCGACGGACGCGTTCGACTGCGCGTTGTTCCTCGACGCCAAATTCCAGTGCAAACTCAGCGCGGAACCGAGGCGGGATCCATGAGGCAGTCAGTGCGCGATACCAGTGAGGGGGATGAATCCATGAGCCCGCGCCGGCAAGCAGGTTTTGCGCCATGGAGCGTGCGGCGGGGGTTACGCCGAGCGCGTCGGATTGGTGCATGCGCTGGTTGTAGGCGACGAAGGCGTCCCAATCGGAGGGAAGCGCGTGGGGAGGAATGCCGAAGAGACCGGCGAGGGTCTTGCTTTCGTCGTAGTACTGGTCGCGCTCCGCCGGCGAAAGAGGCGGCATCGCGCATTCGTAGGCCAGCACGGCGCTTTCAACCAGGGTTGCAAAGACCCAGCGGAGCGCATCGATTTCGTTGGCTTCATAGTGCGACCCTTGCTTGTAGGCCGCGACGTCGTGGGGCATTTGACCGCGAATGCGCGTGTGCAATGCGTAAAGATGTCGGGCGGCGGCAAGCGCCTGATCCAGCGATCCAAAGACCATGGTGAAGACGATGCGAAAGGTGTTGTGGAATCGCGCGATGGGCTTGGAGAGCAGGCTGGAGTGCTGGACCAGTGCTGTGGCGACCCAGGGATGCGCGAGCTGCAGAAGCGCGGCCCGGCCCGCGCCTAGAAACAAGGCCGATTCGCGATTGATCTTCCAACTCATGGAGTCCGGGCCGAAGATGCCCGCGTTTGAGTTGGTGGAACGGCGGGCGATAGTGGCGAGCAAGGTTTCAATGTCGTGCGATGAGACGAATGCGGGGGTTTCATCGCTGAATGGGCGTTCCATTCCTGTCAGCCTTCCGCGGCCCGGAGCATGGCTGCCAGGCTGAGCTCCACATCTTCTTTTGTGGTAGCCCAGGAGGAAACGCTGATCCGCATTGCGGTTTGGCCTTGCCACACGGTGGAGCCGCACCAGCAGGTTCCGTCAGCCTGCAGACGGGCGATGGTGCGCAGGGTCTTCTCCGGCGAGCCAAACGAAACCAGCACCTGGTTGATGACCACATCGTTGAGCACCTTATAGCCTGCGGCGCGCAATCCGGCGGCAAATTGACGGGCGTGGCTGGAGGTGCGCTCGACTATTTGCGCCATGCCGGAGCGGCCCAGCGAACGCAGGCCGGCCCACAGTTCGACGCCGCGCGCGCGACGGCTCAACTCCGGGTTGAAATCGGACGGCTCGCGGTGTTCGCCGAGCGCGAGGTAGGAGGCTTCAATGGACATGGCCGTGCGCAGGTGGGCTGGGTCGCGGACCAAAGCAATGCCGCAGTCGTAGCCGATATTGGGCCATTTGTGAGCGTCGGTAGCCCAGGAGTCGGCCTGATCAAAACCTTGGGTCAGCCGCTTGTAATCGGGCGAGACGGCAGCCCAGAGGCCGAAGGCTCCGTCAACATGAATCCAAGCCCCGGCTGCGCGTGCGGCTAGGGTCAGCGCCGGCGCGGGATCGAAGGCCCCTGTGTTCACGTTGCCTGCCTGCAAGCAGAGAATCGTCATCGCGTCCAGGTGGGGCATTGCATCGGCCCTCATGCGTCCCTGGCCGTCTACCGGGACACGCACGACCCGCTTGCGGCCCAGGCCAAGCAGGCCAAGCGCTTTCAATACAGAGGCATGGGCTTCTTCACCGACTACAACGGTAATGGGCGGGGCGGCGAAGAGGCCGTCCGCTTCCGCGTCCCAACCGGCGCGGGCGAGCAGGGCGTGGCGGGCGGCGGCCAATGCGGTGAGGTTGGCCATGGTGGCTCCGGTGACTACAGCGCCGCCGGTGCCAACTGGCAGGCCGAGCAAATCCCTGACCCATTCAAGGGCGATTTCCTCAAGGGTGATGGCGGTCGGCGATTGCACATAAAACGCCGCATTCTGGTCCCAGGCGCTTACCAGCCAGGACGCGGCGAGTGCGGCGGGAAGGCAGCCTCCATTGACAAAGCCGAAGAAGCGGCCGTTGTTTTTGGCGACGGTGGCGGGGGAGCCATATTGATGCAGGAGGTGCAGGACGGCTTCGGCGCTGGTGGGTCCGGGCGGCAGAGGAGTGCGGAGGGCGCTCAGGGCGGCTACATCCTTGGGGGTGGGGGCGACCGGGCGGGCGTCCACGCCTTCGAGATAGTCCATGGCGTCGCGCGCGGCGTGCTTGAGCAGGGCGGTGCGGGCTTCAACAACAGTCGGGGCGGGCGCGGACGGATGGGAGGCGGCCATTGATATAGGAGTTTAGCACTGGGACTTGAAATGGGCGGTCACATTGGCTAAGATAACTTAGCAGGATGGAGGCGCCGTGATTTCTGCCAGCATATTCGAAGCCAAGACGAACCTTTCCCGGCTTGTAAAAGAGGCGGAAAAGGGTGAGGTGGTGGTGATTACATCGGGGCGAGAGCGAAAACCGGTCGCCCGGCTGGAAGCCGTTCATCCGGTCGGGAAGAAGCGGCTTGGCGCATTGGAAACGCCCGGTTTCGTGCTTTCAGAGAAGTTCTTTGAGCCGCTGCCGGAGGAGGAGCTTCGGCTTTGGAATGGAGATGGGGAGTGAAGGTTCTGCTCGACACTTGCACGGTGATTTGGGCTACTCTCTCTCCCCTATCGCTGAGCCACGAAGCCCGCGAAACGATTGCCGATGAGAAGAATGTGATTTTGGTTTCGGCCGCATCCGCGTGGGAGATCGCAGCCAAGGTGCGGTTGGGCAAACTGCCTGGGGCGGAGAAGCTGGAGAGGGAATATCTCGACGTGATGAAGGAGGCGGGGTATACCGAGCTGGCAATTGACGCCGGGGCTGCTCTTCGCGCGGGAAGGCTGGTTGCAGATCACCGGGATCCGTTCGACCGCATGATCGCGGCCCAAGCCCTGGCGCTCGATATTCCAGTTCTAAGCCCGGATAGCCAACTGGATCAATTTGGGGTGCGGCGGATCTGGTGAGGCTAGGACTCAAAGATCAAGCTCGTTCTTCACTGTTCGCCAGGATTTGGCGCGTCCAGCTTTGATTTCCACCTCGCCACGGCGCACTTGGTCCACCTCTGCCGGCGTGAGGGCGTCGTCGCCGACCGGGTTCCTACTTTCTTCAAATCCAGGATGCGGCTTGCACATTATGCGCTCTTGAGCTGCGCCTCTGCGATGGCGGCGGAGATGACCTGATCGGCGATGCCGTGCTTGCGCAGGCTCTCGGTGAGCAGTTGAACTTGCGAATTCTCCAGTCGAGCCTGGTCTTTACGTAAGCCCTGACCGATATAGGCGCGGATAAGTGGTTGATACCCGGAGAATCCGAGCGACGGCGCGATCTCTTTCAACTCCTCGATGACGTCGTCGGGGATGCGCAGGCTGATGACTGTCATCGGGCGGTCCTTGCGCAGTCTCTGCCTCATGCGTTCACTCGCAGTCTTCATAGGTCATCCGTTCCTTTCCCGTCGCTCGACGAGCGGAGATGATGCGAATCGTGTCGTTTTCGCGATAAATGTGTACGACAAGCAACAGAACCAAATCTTCAGTCATTCCGATGGCCGCATCCCGATGCTCTTCTTCGACGCCTGCGTCTTCAAGGCGGACAAATCGGTCGAAGAAGACTTGACACGCCATTTCAAAGCTGACGCCATGCTTGCTTACATTGCTGGACGCCTTTTCCGAATCCCACATAAAGCGCTGGCTGTGGTAAAGGAAATAGATGTCCATTACGTCTAACGTATATACATTGTATATCTCAAGTCAAGCGGCTCCTCGTTCAAGAAAGAGCCGCTGTATCTGCAAGGGCGGGCTTTGCATCTTGATTGAAGACGTCCCCCGAGATTGCCCCCCCTTGCCTGCAATCGTATTGCGAATTCAAGCGGATTGGTCCGTTTGCACATTGAATTTCCCGGCATTTGGACGTATGCTAAGGATGCAGACGAATTTGTCCGCCTGAGTTGCCGTGAGCACGCCGGCTGGCGGAGAGATGAGTGGGCTTACAGCCCACTTTTTATTTGGGCCAATTTTTGCGGCAAAAGGCAGGCTTCCGGTGAGGCCCTGAGGACGGGTTTCCGCCGGTTGAGGTGGTTTCAGGCGACGCGGGGACGATGGCAGTCAAGCTGGAAGAAATTCGATCGGCGGCGGCAAGGGTGGCGGCCAGCCACGGGCTGGACCTGGTGGATATTGAATTAACGGGCCCTGCCAAAGAAAGGGTTTTGCGCGTATTTCTGGAAAAGAATGCGGAAGGCCGGGCGCAGCTGAAAGCGGCGATTGCGGCCGGCGCAGAAGAACTTCCCGAACGGCTGGTTGAAGGCACGTTGAGTGTCGAGCAGCTTTCCGGCATCACACACGAGGATTGCGCTGAATTCAGCCGTGATTTTGGGGTACTGCTGGACGTGGAAGACCTGGTTCCGGGCGCGGAGTATACGCTGGAGGCCAGTTCGCCGGGCTTGGATCGCAAGTTGAGCCGGGCGGAAGATTTTGAGAGATTTGCCGGAAACCTGGTGAAGGTGCAGACTTTTGAGCCGATCCGCAACAACCGGCATTGGCAAGGGCGCATGTCGGTGGGCCCCGGCAAAGCGATTATGCTCGATTTGAATGCGGTGAAACAGAACAGCAAGAGCAAGAAGACCGGCGTGAGCACGGTGGAGATTGAGTTCGACAACATTGAGAAGGCGCAACTGGTGCCGGAGATTTAGGGTTTCTCAGCTTGAGTGGTTGGTGGTTGGGAAGAACAAACGCAGATCCTTCGACTCCGCTGCGCTCCGCTCAGGATGACAGCGATCGTTTTGAAGCTACGGCTTTTAGCGGGAACCAGGAAATTCACACCCACATTTAACCGGCATTGTGCCGCCAAACGGCCAGGCCGCCAGAAAGCACCCGAGAGAGCAAGCAGAGTATGTCCAGCGTTTTGTACCAGAGTATTGAGCTCTTGAGCCACGAGAAGGGCATTGACCCCGGCATCGTTGTCGGCGCCGTCGAAGAGGCTATTGCCCTGGCCACGCGCAAGTTCTACAAGACCCAGGAAAACATGCGCGGGGAGCTAAACAAGGAAACCGGCGAGATTACCGCCTACATTTACAAGACGGTTGTTGCCGATGGGGAGCCCATAGAGGACCCGCTGAACCAGATCACGCTGGATGAGGCCAATGCATTGGCTCCCGGCGCGGAACCCGGCAGCGAGATCCGGCTCTACCGCGACACCAGCCCACTGGGCCGCATCGCGGCGCAACTGGCCAAGCAGGTCATCTTTCAGAAGGTGCGCGAGGCGGAACGGGACACGGTCTTCAATGAATACGCGCACCGTGAAAAGGAAGTGCTGAATGCGACCGTGAAGCGGATCGAGGGCCAGGATGTTATTTACGACCTGGGCAAGGCCGAAGCTCGCTGCCCCAAGAGGGAGCAGTCGCGGCTGGAGCAATTCTCGATTGGCGAGCGGGTGCGGGTGGTGCTGCTGAAGGTGGACCGCGCCGCAAAGGGGCCGCAGGTGATTGTTTCGCGGGCGGCACCGGAGCTGGTGCAGAACCTGTTCCAGTCGGAGGTCCCGGAGATCTACGACAACACGGTGACCATCCGCGCCATTGCGCGAGAGGCCGGCGAGCGCACAAAAATCGCGGTTCAGTCCCGCGACAAGGATGTGGACCCGGTTGGGGCCTGCGTGGGCATGAAGGGGATGCGCGTGCAGTCGATTATTCGCGAACTGCGCGGCGAAAAGATCGACATCATCGAGTTCTCGGACGAGATCACCACGTTTGCGGAGAAAGCATTGCAGCCGGCGAAGGTCAGCCGCGTTTCTATTTCAGACCTGACCGACAAGCAGCTTGAAGTGATCGTGGACGACACCCAACTTTCATTGGCCATCGGCAAGAAGGGCCAGAATGTACGGCTGGCGGCCAAGCTGTTGGGCTGGAAGATCGACATCAAGAGCGAAGAGGAAAAGCGCCAGGAGGTAGAGCAGCAGATGCAGGCTCTCTCCGGCGGACCTTCGACACCGATTGAACAAGTGAGCGAACTGGGCGAAAGCATTATCCAGAAACTGGTTACGGCGGGAATTACGACCGTAGAGGCGTTGGCGGACATGACGCCCGAGCAGCTCGAGGAGATTCCGGGAATCGGCGAAAAGACGCTGGAGAAGATCAGCGTGGCTGTGCGGCACTACTTCGGCCACTTTGAAGAGGGCGAAGAGGGGCATGTTCCCGCGGAGAACGATGGCGAGTCTGAAGTGGAGACCCCGCTGGCGGCTTTGGACACCGCGGAAGCTGAGTTGGAGAACGCCTCCGAGGTTCTGGAAGAAGCTGAAAGTGTTCTTGCCGCAGAAGCGGAAGACGGCTTGTCCGACGAAACCAGCGTAGAAGCATCGGCTGAAGCGGAGGCAGAAACAGAGGGCCTGACCGCGGCTGAGCTGGCAGTCGAGAACGTTCCACTAGCGGACGAAGCAGAAGAGATTGAAGCAAGCAAGACTGAGAACGAGCAGGCGGCTGAAGAGGACGACGCATAACATGCGCCGCAACCATCAAGGCCAATGGGATGATGACGGAAGTTTGAAGAGCAGCCAAATCCATGAGGTAGCTATGAGCAACTAGTGGGCTTTGGGTAGCAGAATTCGAAAAGAGGCGGATGAGTAAGGTTCGAATCAACGATCTCGCGCGCGAGATGGAAATCAAGAGCCGGGAGGTTCTTGACATACTGGCGGAACTCGGCCTGGCAGGCGGCAAGACCCACTCCAGTTCGCTGGAAGACTATGAGGCCGACAAGGTCAGAGCGCAACGTGAGCGCGGAACACGGTCTGCGGGTCAAGGGAGCAACTCTGCGTCACGCGCCCCCCAGGGCATAGCGCCCAAGTTCGATTTCTCGCATATCCAGAAGCCAGGCGACGCGGCGAAGGCCATCCTGGCCAAGAAACTTGAAGAAGAGGAAGCGGCGCGACAGAACCGCTTGCCGCGCAGGCCTCAAGTAGTGCCTGCCCCGGCGACGCCCGCCAAGCCAGCACCACCGGTTGTGGCAGTTGCGCCTCCTCCAGCGACGCCACAGCGTCCTGAAAAGCGCAGCATCGTTCCACAGCCTCGTCAAGCGCCGCCGATTGTTGCTCCGCCCCCGGCTCCGCCGGCCATTGCTTCGCGGCCGCCGGTTGGACCGGTTATTGCCAAGGCTCCGGCGGGCGCAGTTGCGCCATCTCGGCCAGCGGTTACAGTTGTGCCGCCTCCAACGGTTGTTGTGGTAAAGCCGCCGGTCGCTCCGGCACCGCCCCGCGAGGTGCAAACTCGACCTGCCGAGCCGCCAGTGGCAGTCAAGCCGCCGGTAGTGGCGCCAGCGCCAGCCTCTGAGGCTCCCGTTGTGCGTGAGCCCGTGGCCGCAGCCGCACCGGTTGAGCCAGCCGTGACAGCGGTTTCGACTGCGCCGGCAGCGCCAGTGATACAAGAAGTTGAGGCGCCTGGGATTGCGGCGTCGACCGAGATTGCAACTGAGCCGCCTGCAGTTTCACCGGAAGCGGCTGAACCTGCTGGGGTCGAGGTGAGGACACCCAAGATTGCAGCCGCCGGAGCCCATCGCCAGGCAGGACACACGCACACTGCAGCTCCAACCGCGGCCCTACCGGCCCGGCGGGTGGTTATGCCCCAAACGGGACCCCGCCCGGTTTACAAGGCGCCAATAGTTGCTCCCACCGTCCCAGCCGCCAACACCGGGATATCTGCATCGGGGGCCGGCATTCAGCGCGGAAAGCCCATTTTCGATCGCAACCGGCCTTCCGGCGGCCCGGGGACTTATCCCCAGCGGACGCCGGGTGGGCCTCCGGGGCAGTACCCGGTTGGAACCGGCCCGCGTCCCAAGCATCCCACCCGCACTACGACGGGCGGATACGCAGGGCCGGGAGGTACAGGTGCGCCTGGCGCACGCCCCGGTTTTGGTGCGCGGCCTGGCTTTGGGCCGCCTCGCCCGGGTGGTCCTCCTCGTCCCGGCAGTGCACCGCCGACCGGGGAAGCTCCTCGTCCTCAGCGTGCTGCACCTCGCGGCCGCGGCGGACGTCCGCAATATCCCAAGACGAAGGAAGGCCCGATGAAGGGCTTTGTGCCGCCGCCACGTTATGGCGGGGTGCAATATGGCGGGGAACCGCTGCCTATCACAAGGGAAATCACGGTCACCGAGGGAATCAGCGTCAAGGACCTGGCGGAAAAGCTGGATATTCGCGCCAAGGACCTGATTGCCACGCTGCTGATGAGTGGTGTCTTCGTGACGGTGAACCAGTCTCTCGATGCGGAGATGGTGAAGGATGTGGCTGCCAAGTTCGGCGCCGCCGCCACCGTCATCAGCTACGAAGAAGAGATCGCCAACCAGGCCATTGAAGAGGTTCTGGAAGCCGAGAACACAGGCGAGCTGGAAGTTCCGCGTTCTCCAGTCGTCACCGTCATGGGTCACGTCGATCACGGCAAGACCTCCCTGCTCGACGCCATCCGCGAAACGCACGTGGCGGAAGGCGAAGCTGGAGGAATTACGCAGCATATCGGCGCGTACAAGGTTCGCTTCACCAAGGAAGGCTCACCGGCTTCCGGGCGAGAGATCGTCTTCCTCGATACGCCGGGCCACGAGGCCTTTACGCGTATGAGAGCACGCGGGGCCAAAGTCACCGACATTGTGGTGGTTGTGGTGGCCGCGGACGACGGCGTGATGCCTCAGACACTGGAGGCTATCGACCACGCCAAGGCCGCCGGTGTGCCCATCATTGTGGCCGTGAACAAGATCGACAAGCCTGAAGCCAATCCGGAGCGCGTGAAGAAGCAGTTGGCCGATCGCGGCCTGATTCCCGAAGAGTGGGCAGCAGGCAGCGAGGGCACGGTATTTGTAGAGGTCTCAGCCAAGAAGCGGATTCACCTGGACGAGCTTCTGGAAATGATCTGCCTGGTTTCGGACATCCGCGCGCCCAAGGCTACACCGGGACGCAAAGCTGTGGGCTCGGTGATCGAAGCCAAGCTTGATCGTGGCCGCGGCGCCGTGGCCACCGTTCTTGTTCAGGATGGAACCCTGCGCCTCAACGACAGCTACATCGTGGGCAACACATTCGGCAAAGTCCGCGCCATGTTCGACGATCGCGGGAAGCCGATTGAGGAAGCCGGCCCGTCGACACCGGTCGAAGTGTTGGGGCTCGAATCCATGCCGGATTCCGGCGACACGTTCCTTGTGGTTGCGGATCGCGACAAGGCCAAGGGCATTGCGCAATACCGCAAGATGAAGGAGCGCGACTCCCAACTGGCCAAGAGTTCCCGTGTGTCCCTCGAAGGTCTTGCCGAGCAGATTCGCACCGCCGGCGTCAAAGACCTGCCCTTGATCATCAAGGGCGACGTCACCGGATCGGTGGAAGTGCTGGCCGATTCGCTTACCCGCATGTCTACCGAGAAGGTGCGCATCAAGGTCATCCACTCGGGTGTCGGTTCCATCACGGAAAGCGACGTGCTGCTGGCGACGGCCTCAAATACCATCATCATCGGCTTCAACGTGCGGCCGGAACGCAAGGCTGCCGAACTGGCACAGCAGGAAGGCATCGAAATTCGGCTGCACTCGATCATTTACGAGTTGCAGGATGAGATTCGCCTGGCCATGATGGGACTGCTGGACCCCACCTTCAAGGAGAACTACCTGGGCCGCGCGGAAGTCATCAACGTCTTCCGCATTCCCAAGGTCGGCACAATTGCCGGCTGCAGGGTGCAGGACGGCGTCATCCGGCGCGACGCGGAGATCAAGGTGATGCGCGGCACGGAACAGATCTTCAAAGGCAAGGTCGGTTCCCTCAAACGCTTCAAAGACGACGCCCGCGAGGTTACCAACGGCATGGAATGCGGCATCGGCCTTGGCGGCTTCAACGATCTGAAAGAAGGCGATTTGATCGAAGCCTTCTCCACAGAGAAGTTGGCAGCCGATCTGGGCGCGCTCACTACGGCCAAGGCTTAACGAAGCTTAACCAAGTCAAGAAAGAAATCGGCCCGCAGCTCAACACGAGCAGCGGGCCAATTTGTTGCGGGAGGGTCTGGCGTTCGGCTATCCGACGCACTCTCGGGGTTCGCAGCGCTTTACGTGCTCGCTGGGACGCGGGACTCGAGCTCAGCGAGGCGGGCGGCGAGCAGGGCTTCCAGCTTGACCAACGCCGCGGAGAAGCCTTCGATTCCCTCCTTCAGCTTGTCGGAGGCCATGCGGTCTTCGGCGTGCATCCGCTCAAAGGACTGCTTGTTGATCACGATCTTTTCCAGCGGCATCGAGCTGGCGGCTTCGGGGTCGAGTTTGCGCGGCAGGTCGCCCTGGGTCGCTTCGAGCTCCCCGAGCAGTTGCGGAGAGATGGTCAGCAAATCGCAGCCGGCCAGCTCTGTAATCTCTCCGATGTTGCGGAAACTGGCGCCCATCACCACAGTCTTGTAGCCAAACTTTTTGTAGTAGTTGTAGATCTTCGTCACGGACATCACGCCGGGGTCATTGGCGCCGTGAAACTCCTTGCCGGTGTCTTTCTTGAACCAGTCCAGGATGCGGCCAACGAAGGGTGAAACCAGGGTGACGCGGGCGTCTGCCGCCGCAATTGCCTGGTGCACGCCGAAGAGCAGCGTGAGGTTGCAGTGGATTCCTTCCTGCTCCAGCACCTCGGCGGCGCGAATGCCCTCCCATGTGGAGGCGATTTTGACGAGGATCCGGTTGCGGCCAATGCCGGCCTTGTCGTACTGGGCAACGATGCCGCGGGCCTGGGCAAGGGTGGCCTCGGTGTCATAAGAGAGGCGGGCATCCACTTCGGTAGAAACGCGGCCGGGAACGATGGCGAGAATTTTCTTGCCGAAGGCGACGGCCAATTCTTTGAAAGCCAAGTTGGCCACGTCGGTATCGGATGCCTTCGGGCCCAATTCCTTGCGCGCTTCAAGCAAGACACTGTCCACGATGGGCTGGTATTGCGGCATCTGGGCGGCGGTGGCAATCAACGAGGGATTAGTGGTTGAGTCCTGGGGGCGAAACTTCTCCATCGCCTCGAAATCGCCGGTGTCGGCGACGACGATGGTGTATTTGCGCAGTTGTTCAAGCAGATTCTGGGGCATGTTTCCTCCTGGGGAAGGGGCGTCTTTGCTTTGGGCGCCTCCGATAAGTTCGGTTGCATTCGGGGGCATTCCCTCAGGGGCTAAAGCCCCCGTCCATTTTGATCGGTTTGCGGCACGACTAAAGTCGTGCCCTTTCAAAACATCGACTTACTCAGAGATTCCTTAGGGTGCGCTCGGCTACAGTGTACCTCTCTTCAGATTCATTGCGGCGGTCGAGGTTGCACAGATCAATTTGTGGCTGATTCCACGGTGTTGGTCAGGACTCCCAGACCAGGTATCGACACCTCCACGCGGTCGCCGGCCCCCAACGGGCCAACGCCGGCGGGTGTGCCCGTGAGCAGCAGGTCGCCGGGCTCCAGAGTAATGGCCGAGGTGATGTAAGCAAGCAATTCAGGGATAGAAAAGATGAAGTCGAGGGTTGAGCCGTGCTGGCGAAGTTCGCCGTTGACGCGGGTTTCGATGCTGAGGCCGGCTTCGGGATCGAGTTCGTCGCTGACCAGCGGGCCGACGGGGCAGAAGGTGTCAAAGCCCTTGGCGCGGGTCCATTGGCCGTCTTTCTTTTGGAGGTCGCGGGCAGTCACGTCGTTGGCCAGCGTGTAGCCGCGGATGAAAGTTCGCCAGGGTGCATCCGGGGGGAGCCTGGAAGCGCGACGGCCAATGACCAGGGCCAGCTCGCCTTCAAAGTCCACGCGGGCAGAAGCTGCGGGCATGCGGATAACGCCGCCGGGCTTCAGCAGGGATGAAGGCGGTTTGAAGAACAGCAGCGGCTCGGCGGGTGCTTCGTTGCCTAACTCTTTGGCATGGTCGCGATAATTGCGGCCGACGCAGATGATTTTGGACGGGGTGACCGGGGGAAGGAGCGCGGCGGCGTTCAACGGCATGGGCTCAAAGTCGAAGCTCCACGATGTGGCCCGGCCATGGGCGAGCCGAAAGGCCAAGTCCTCTTCCGGCGCGGAGGTCAGATCGACGATCCACGGTTCGCCGGCGCGATCGTCGACTTTGCCATAGTGCACCTGGTCTTCAAACAGGAAGCGGCAATATTTCATGGGAAAGTCTCCATGCGCGGTGAGACGCTATTGGCTAGGCACCGTCTCCTGCGCCTCGGCGGAACGGGCGCTTTCATGTCCGCCCTGGTCGGTGGCGCTGACTGCATAAGTATATGTGCGGCCGGGCTGGACCTGGGTGTCGTGAAAAGCCGGGGCAACCAAAGGCTGCGCAGGTGAGACGCGCTGCCAGGCGGTATCTCCCTCGCGGCGATAGACGGCATAGCCTGCCAGATCGGCATCGGGGGCGGGCTGCCAACTGAGGTCGATTGCAGCCTCAGTTCCGGGCGCCCCTAAGATAGCCACCGCGGCCAAGCCGGTGGGCACGGCGGGTGGGAATATGTCCGATGCCTCGACGCGCACGGGAGCGGAGAGTTCTCCGGCCAGTTCCAGCGTTTGCCCGTCGAAGGGAATACGGCTAATGCGCTGGGCGCGGTACTCGTAGGTTTGACCGAATCGAATGTCTTTATCCAGGGCGCGATCTATGGTGCGATCGGGCACTTGTGCTGCCTGGGCGTCTTCTGCATTCGCAGAGTCCGCTAGCAGGCTCTGCTCAATGGCCTCGGGATGAGGCGCGAGCAGACCCTCCTTGGGCTTGGCGGCCGCCGGGGTCAGCAGCTTGCGATGCAAGCGGACGGCGGTTGGCTTTTGCGTCGAATCGGGGCTCCAATGCAAGACCACTCCGTCTTTGCGAACTTCAGCGGCTAGATTGGCCACCGGCGGTGGCGCTTCGCCGGCCAGCACAACGGCGGCATTGGAAAAGCCCGCCGAGCGGCCATTGCGGTTCTTCAACTCGACAAAATAGCTCAGCGCGCGGGGCGCGCCAGAAGCCAGCGCACGCGAAAGCGTCTCAGAGAAAGTTCCATTGACTCCGGGCGCCGCAAGCACGCCGCCCACCGCATCGCAAGCGCCTGCAGAGGCCTTACGGCAAACGGCCACGTTGACCTCGTCCTTCAGCAGCAGCTTGTCGGTGTTCTTTTTGGGCATGGTCCAGGTGAGCGACACAGCGGTGCCTGTTCGAACGGCTGCCAGGTTCTCTACGCGGTCAGGAAGGTTGAGCGTCGGCGGCTGCGGTGCGCCCGGCGTTCCACAGCCAGCCACGAGCACCGAAGCCGATGCCACCAGCAGAGCGAACCGTCTAAAGCTATCTTCCATCGCCCTGCCAGTATACCCGCCGTTCTGAGTCCTCCTTGTACGGCGGCAGATATTGGGCGTGGCGGCTTGCACCGGGGGCAATACAGGCTGCGGCAGAAGGCTTGAATGAATAAGGAGGCACCGAAAAATGTCCCTCAGGGGCTAAAGCCCGTTGATTTTAATGACCTTATCGGCATCCTTCGGCTGCGCTCAGGACAGTCTAGAAGTCGTGCCCTATTACAAAGCCCCAGAGACTCGCGTCTACGCATGTTCGCACTTGATTGATTAAACTTAGCTCCGAAAGGGCGGCGCGGGGTTACAGGGGATAGCGCTCCAGCTGGATGCACTGCCCGGCCACCTTGCGGCTAAGACCGACCGCGTCCGCCGGTGTA
>OCTA010002821.1_pt1 | contig 15610 bp, 14 predicted proteins | sample 1538991 | NCBI WGS metagenome assembly OCTA01 (sample SAMEA3539302, study PRJEB22396) | soil metagenome | biome: tundra; feature: field; material: soil | place: USA | collected 2010-05 | depth 0.15 m | reverse complement strand
TCGCGCCCGGCGGACCACCGCGACCGAAACGCTCAAAGCTCCCGTGGCTCGCCGGTCTGGGCGGCTTCATGCTGTGCGCGCTTCCGGTGGTGCTGCTCGCCGGCGCCGGCAACCCGCCATGCTCGATGCCGGGGGCGGTCAACACGCCCGCCGGCGGCGGGCCTGTGGCGGCGGGGATGTACGCCCAGCCGCTGCGCCTCGAGCCAGCCCGGTGGTATCGGGTCGGAGCGACGATGTACGGCGGTCCGACCGATCCCACGAGCGGGGACTACGGGTCGATCGGCACCCCCGGCCAGTCCTACCTCCCCGCGCACCCCGACAGCTTCGCCGAGCTGTCGGTCCTCGACCACAACCCTGCGAACGGCGGCAGCTTCACGTTCGCCGACGCGAACGCGCTCTCGAACCTGCCGTATCTGACCGGGCTGCGCGTCGCGAACGGTTCCCGCCAGATGGTGCTCTACAAGCGCGACGTCGGCTACGGCCAAGGCCCCGGCCAACTTGTCGCCAACGGTCAGCCGTACCGCCTCGACGTCTGGTGGCAGTCAGCCGGCCCGCTCGGCGTGTCAAAGAACCCGGTCGACATCCAGCTCGCCCCTCCGACCGGCGCCGGTGCGACGCTCGGGCAGCTCCCGTCCAGCACACGGGCGCCGGGGGCGAGCAGCATCGATCCCGGATGCGCAGCCGCGATCAGCGGTAGCGGGATCCCGCTGCCGCTCGTCCCCGGCACGCATACCAAGATCCTGCCGTCCGGGCTCGCCGCCGCTGGCCAGTCCGCGCCGGCCGCGGTCAAGGCGATGGTCGCCGCCGGGAACCGCCTGTACGGCAAGCCGTACGTCTACGGCGGCGCTCACTGCTGCTCGCTTGACACGCTGCAGCCCGGGTACGACTGCTCGAGCGCCGTCTCCTACGTGCTGCACGCCGGCGGCGTGCTCGGCCCCAACGCGCTCGTGTCAGGCGAGCTGGCGAACTGGGGTCTGCCCGGTCCCGGTCGCTACGTGACCGTCTACGCGAACGCAGGGCACGTGTTCATGTACGTCGCCGGACTGCGGTTCGACACCTCCTACAACGGCACCGACACCGGACCCGACGCCGGCCAGGCAGGTCCGCGCTGGCGGGTCTACCCGACCGTCCCCTCATGGGCGACATGGAGCGTCCGGCACCCACCCGGCCTCTGAGGAGAACTCGATCGCATGCACAAGCTCGCGCACACGCTCACCCTGACCGCCGCCGCCGCGGCGATCGCCGGCTGCGGAATCTCAAACCCCTACCAGCACACCACCGCCGCCACCACCACGTCGACATCCACGTCGACAGCGACCAGCACGGCGAGCTCGCCGGCCGCCAACCCAGCGCAGAACCCCGGCGAGCCACCCGCTCCCCCGCCGCCAGCTCCGGCAAGCCAGGCGCCCGCGAGCATACGGAGCACACCCGCCGGCGCGATCACGCAGTTCGCGACCCTGTACATCAACTGGACGTGGCGGACGCTCGCCGGCAATGAGCGCAAGCTCGCGGCGCTCAGCGTCGGACCCGCCCGCCTCTCAGAGCAGCAGGCCGCCGCCGCCGCCGTCGAAGACAGCACGATCGCGCAGAGTCGCATCGTCAACAGCGGTCAGATCATCAGCATCGCCCCCAGCCGCGCCAACGCGAAGCAGTGGGTTGTCGTCACGCGCGAGCAGACCGGCGGCAACAGCCAATACGACGGTCTCCAAGCCTCCTACCACGTCACCCTCGCCGAGCTCGCGCAGCTCAAGAACGGCGGCTGGACGGTCTCCGAATGGCTACCCCAGGTCTAGCCGAACTCGCCTCCAGCCGGACGATCGCGCCAGGAGAGCGCGTCCGGTCGGCGCGCATGCCGGCCCGCGAGCACGCGCGTCGCGTCGGCGCCGCCGCGGCGTGCGTGTGGCTGCTCACCGCGTTCGGTGTCCTGCTCGCACAGCTCGCGCCGGCGCTCGCGCCGAGCACCCATCCGCACGCGACGCTGCACGGAACGCTCGGGGAGCTCGCGAGCGTGATCGCGAACAACCTGCGGGTGCTCGCCGTCCCGTTCCTGCTGACCGTGTTCCGCTGGCCGGGCGGGCGGCTCACCCGACGCCTCGGCGACCTGCTGATCGTCGCGCTGGTCGCGGAGAACACGATCGCGGTGGGGCTCGCTGTCGGCCGCTGGGGCGACCGGCTGCTGCCATACGTGCCGCAGCTCCCCTTCGAATGGACCGCCCTTGGCATAGCCGGCGCAGCCTGGCTGTCCGGCCGTGACGGCGGCCGACCCCGCGAGCTCGCGTGCTACGCGCTCGCGACGTTCGCGCTGACGATCTCGGCTGCAGCCGTCGAAGTGGACTTCACCCCGCACGCGCACACAGGCCAACGAGCTGACCGTCATGGGCTGACGCAGGCCAGTGGCCCCTCGCTCCTTGCGGAGAGCGGGTGTCGGTTGTCTTCGCCGGATTTTGCGCCGGCCGGCGGCCTGCTCGCTTCAAGGTCGCAAGCTCCCTTCCCCTCACGCAGAGCGTTCGGTTCCGCTCGGCCGCCCGGCCGGCGCTACCGGACTACGTCAACCACCCGATCCCCACAAGGAGGGACCACCAGATGCTCAACCGCGTAATCCTCATCGGCCGCCTCACAGCAGCCCCCGAGCTCCACGACCGCTCCGGCACCCAGGTCGGACGACTGCGCCTCGCCGTACAGCGCCCACGCACCAAGGACGGCGAGGACCGCGGCGCCGACTTCGTCGACGTCACCGTCTTCAACAACCAGGCGCAGGTCTGCAACCAGTACCTCGCCAAGGGCCGCCGCGTCGCGATCGAGGGGCGCCTGCAGCACTCCGAATGGCAGGCCGAAGACGGCTCACGCCGCCAGAAGCTCGAAGTCATCGCCTCAAGCGTCGAGTTCCTCGACCGCAAGCCCAGCGAGGACCAGGAGCCCGAGGCCGTCGAGGCGGCCGCGTAAACGCCGGCGGCTAGGCGGGACGCCCGGGCAAGGGGCGTCCCGCCACCGAGCCGCCCTCCACAGGAGAGCGACATGCAACCCCACACTTCTACCACCAACCCCGGGCTGCGCGGCAGCCTCTGGATCGACCAGCCACACCAACACCGCCTCGTCGAAGTCATCCGAGTCATCGACAACGAGCGCGTCCTGATGCAACCCGTCCGAGACGCACGCCTGAAGCCGCCGACCTACCTCGAGACCGCCGACCAGCTAGCGGGACTCGACTACCGGCGGGTGACGCCATGACCACCTCCACCACCCCCAAGAACGAGGAGCGCTCCGCCCGCGAACGCCTCAAGGCGATCGAACGAGCCCGCGCGGCCAAGGCCAAGGCGACCGCGCGCCGGCGAGCCGCCGTCATCCGCGACGAGCTCGCCTGTCCACGCGCGAAGGACTGTCGCTGCCCGATCACGCCGCAAAGCACGATCGAGCAACTCCGGGAGCTCGGGGCCGGTTGCACCGCCGGCCGATGGGTCTGCCCGACCCTCGACGCGGTCCGCCGGAGGCTCGGCATATGAGTACCCCGACCCTCACCAACGCAGTCGGCGCGTCGACTCAAGTCCCGTCAGGCGCCCACCAGCGCCCCGACATATGCGACGCGTTCCGCGCGCTGTGGGCGATGACCCGCGACGAGCGGATCGCCGCTATGTGGCGAGGAGAGCTCAGCCTGCGCCAGCTCTGCCAATGGTCCTCCCGCGCACAGCACGAGGTCCCACTGCTCGGCGGCGAGTTCGCGTGGATCGTGATGCGCACACCCGACTGGGCCGAAGCGAGCAACAAACTCGGCGCCAACCCTGTCCCCGCCCCCCGCCATGAGGTCGAACCATGACGATCGCGCTCACAACGATCGGCAGCCGCGGCGTCACGCTGACGGTAGGCCCATCGGCCCTCGAAGAAGCACTGGACGGGGTCGCGCTAAAGCTGACGGTGCACGACGGCCCACTCGTCCTCACCCTCACCCGTGACGAAGCTCAGGCGCTCGTAGCCGAACTCACGGAGCAGCTGGCCGAAACTCGAGAGGCGCCGTGATGGCAGCGCTGACCCTGCCGGGCGCCGACATCCGCGGCTACTACGAGCGGCTCGGAATCCACCTACCCGCTCAAGCACGCATTGAGGCCTCCGTGCGTTGCTTCGCCGATCCCGGCGCGCATCGCCGCGAAGACCGCGACCCCTCGTGCTCGGTCAACATGGTGAGCGGTGCATGGAAGTGCCACGCGTGCGGGGCGCGCGGCGGGGCGTACGACGCGGCATGGCGCAAGGGCTATACCCCACGGGCCGCGATCGACCTGATGATCGCCTACGGACTCACCGAACGCCGCAACCGACTACAAACCGGCCGCGAGCTGCTCAACGCATCCGCCCGCCCGTCGCAGGCCGCTGCGCGCTCGCACGCCCGCACGCCCGCACGGAACCACGCCGACGAACGCTCCACGCTGCACGTGACCGAGCAGGACATCGCTCGTTGGCAGACTGCTCTCTCCCGCCGCCCTTCTCTGCTCGCGACCCTCGCGCTCGAGCGCGGATGGCGCTGCGAGACGATCGGCGCCCTCGGGGTAGGGCTCGACCGTGGCCGGATCACAATCCCGATCCGAGACGGCCGAGGCGAACTACAAGGCCTGCTGCGTTACAACCCCGCCTGCCGGCCCAAAATGCTCGCCGAGCTCGGTAGCCGGGTAACGCTCATCCCCCATCCCGCCGCCGAGACCTCGAAACGGATCCTGTTGGTTGAAGGGCCCCCGGACATGATCGCCGCCCGGTCCCGCGGACTACCGGCGATCGCCGTGCCCGGCGATCACGCATGGCAACCCGCCTGGGCGCATCTCCTCGCCGGCCGGCGCGTGACGATCGTCATGGACTCTGACACTGCGGGCCGCGCCGCGGCCACCCGCATCGCCGAGGGTCTGCGGCACGTTGCCGACGCCCATATCGTCGACCCCGCCCCTGGTCGAAGCGACGGATACGACCTCACCGACTGGCTGCTCGAGCACGCAACCCTCACCCGCGACGACGTGCACGCGCGTCTCGTGGCCGCCCAAACGGCAAACACACCACAGGCGGCACGTCTCCGATGACGCTCGCCCTAGAGATGGACGGGCTACCAGCGCGCGCTCACCATGCCGTCGCCGTGCGGATCGCGAGGTCCAGTGGAGGCCGATAACCGCCTTACCTTGACCGAGGAACAGCTGGACGGCCTTGCTGACCGCGTGGCGATTCGGCTCGCCGCCGCGAAGCCTCCGGCCAAGCCAATGCTGACGGTAGAAGACATCTGCGCCACGTTTCAGGTCAGCCGCGCCTGGGTGTACGAGAACGCGGGACGGCTCGGAGGGTGCAAGCTTGGGACCGGTCAACGGGCACCTCTAAGGTTCGACTCCGAGCGCGTGGTCTCAATGCTGAGACCCCTCGCGGCACCCGTTCGGGCCGATGACAAAGAGGCGTCCGGCAGGGCCGACGGACCGCGGCGAAAGCGACCGAGAAACCTTCACCCGGTCTACGATGGCTGAACCACCGGGCGACCCACGTCGCACGTCGGAAGGAGGGCGATGACCGATGGCCGGGCAAGGCCAAAAGCCGCGCGGACAGATCAGGGAGTACCGCAGTCCAACGGGCGTCTTGACTTACACGCTCCGCGTACGCCTTGGTGGGCGCAGAGTCAACATTCGCCTGGGCAGCGAACTCGAAGGATGGAACCGGCCGCTCGCCGAGCGGAGCCTTCAACAGACGCTCATAGAGATCGAAGCGGGTGTCTGGCGCCCCCCGGTGGAGGACCTGGATCCCGACGAGGCCGACCCGGTATTTCACGAGTTCGCGACCTTCTGGATCGACCGTCAGACAGTCGGCGCAGCACCGAGCACGGTGCGCAACTACTCGCACGTTCTCAGCCGCTACTTGCTTCCCGAGTTCAAAGATCAGCGGTTGACCGAGATCACACACGAGGCCGTGCTGCGCTGGCGCGACCGTCTCCGGCAGGAAGCCGACCGGCTTCGGGTCGCCAGAGAGAACGGCGTCACATTGCTTGATCGCCGCGGCGAGACCATCAGACCCTTTGGAGCGTCGACCATCAACGAGGCCTTGCGTCTACTCGGGCAGATTCTCGAACGAGCCGTCGAGAGCGAGCACTACTCGGTCCAGCGCAATCCAGTCAAGGGTCGCACTGGGTTGCGCCTGAAAAAGCGCGGCGGCTTGCCGCGGCGACATCTCGAGGCCGACGAGGTACTAAGCCTGATCCAGGCGGCTGACACCGTCGACGCGGGAGTGACGCCGCGAAGCCTCGTGCGTGCAGACAGGGCACGAGCGCTGCGCGCCCAGGGACTGACCTGGTCGCAGGTTGCCGAAGACCTTGGCTGCGCCGAGACGACCGCGATCTACCTGTCCCGCGTGAGGCCAAACCGCAAGGCGCCGAAGAGACGCCGGGCGATGATCGTTGTGCTCGCACTGACCGGAGTACGGGCGTCGGAACTGACGACCCTCGTGTGGGGGCGAGTCGACCACACCCACGGTCGTCTGGTCATCGCCGATTCAAAGACCGAGGCCGGCATCCGCGAGATCTACCTCTCGCCGTTCGTACGCGAAGAACTCGCCCTATACCGGGCGTCGCTGCCACAAGCCCCGTCGCCTAGCGAGCTCGTATTCACCGTTCGAGGCGGCGGCGGCGGCGACCGTTTCAACCTCGGCCGCAGGCTCAAGCATCTCGCCGCCGTCGCGAATGAGACTCGGGACGCAGAAGGACTCGCGCGGATGCCTGCAGATATCACGCCCCACACCTTCCGCAGGACATTCATCACGCTGTCCTTCCAGGCGGGCAAAGACCTGCCCTTCGTCCAGAGCCAGGTCGGGCACCTCAAATGGCAGACCACCCTCGAGATCTACACCCAACAAAGCGGACGGAGCATCGACCCGACGATCCGGAGCTTGCTCGAGGAGTTCCTTGGAGAGCCGACCCAGCAGTCGACCGGCAGCGCGCCCGACCGCGAAACCGTCCTCTAGCCCGTCTACCTTCTTCGTACCGTGCAACCCGCATGTTCGCAACATCGGCACCGCGTCAACCGAGTCACGGCTGACCATTTCGTGACCGTGAGCAAGGGCGGAGTCGTTGACGGATCAATTGGGCCCGAGACACGATTTACGGGCCCGAAAAGACCTGAAAGATCCGCAAAGTCTGGACTTATCTGGGCCCGGGGCGATCACGAAGCGAGTCGCGTTTACCCTGTAAAGAGCCACTTTTCGGTGCCAAAGGTCACACTACTGAAAATCGTGGTGTCCCGGGTTCAAGTCCCGGTCTCGCCATTCAAGAACTTCATGCAAACATCACACTTTCTTTCGGTGCTGCACGGCCAGATATCCGGTAAGACATGGGTTCCTTGGTCCGGTACGTCTCGTGTGACCGCAAGATCGAGGATCGCCTTCCCCGGTTGCTTAAGGGTGAGTGCCGCAGAGGTGTCGATCCCCACCTCGAGCAGCGGTGCTGCCCGCCGATTGCGCCTCTAGCGCCGCGCACCTCTGGCACTGCGAGACCTCGCTTGTGGTCGGCTGCGGAGCCGCGCCGTGAGGGATGCTGAGGCCCTTGACCGGCGTCAAAAGCGAGTCGCTTGATCGGCAGCCGTCGCGGCTGTTTGCACCAGGTCCAGCCACGCAACCCGCGCCGATCTCGTGGCCGCATTCGGCGAGACGGAGCAGCGTCAGGCCGACGAGCGCCGTGACGCTTTAGCGGCAGCTGGGTATCCACTTCGGTCCCCCCAAGGCGCTCATTGAGACCGTCAGCGCGAGCGACGAGCCTCCGACGCGCTCTACGGGCGGCGCAGAGGCCAGCCACTCGTTCTCCGGGCAGCGGCGGCGGGTGCTGAGCTTTGGGGGCCACACGCCCGCCAAGCACGCGTCGGGGAGCGAAGCAGATAGCCAACTAGTGCGGTGTCTCAGTTTTGTGTTGCTAGTTGGTTGAGGGCGACGCGTCCGCGGCGTACCTTGGTCAGGATGTCGTCGGCGGTTGCGGTCCAGCCACCGGCAGCGAGCTGGTGACGCTGGTGTTGCCCGAGGCGGCGATGGCGGTGTCCGTCCACCCCTTCGCATCCATGGTGGTCTGCGGCGACTCTGGTGGGGGTATGCATCTTGCTCACGTCGTCGGCGTCGCCCTCGGGCCGCTCGTGGTCACCGCCGCCGGCGACGGCCACGAGCTGACGGTGCGCTGCCCCGCCTGCGGCGAGGCCTTTGCGGTCGACCACGATCGCCTGGGCACCGACACGGCCTGCCCCCGGCTCGCCTGCGGCACCCGCCTGCGGATCAACCCGTTCGTGCTCCAGCCGCTGCCTCGACGCCGGATAGTCCCAGGGCTTGAATCACCTCGACGGGCAGACCCAGTGCTCGAACCACCTCGACGCCGTCGGGAACGCCGCTGGTTCCGGCGTCGCTGACACCGCGACCCGAAGGCCCGCGTGTGCCGGCTCGACGCTGGGCCCTTGAGCGCGGGGTGATCGACGCGTCCGCCAGCCGGTTTCGGCCGCAGGGCCAACGCATGAGAGGCGTGGCTGACAGCGACGTGTCGCACGGCCGTGGTCGACGGCGACATCAGCGTTGGTTGGTGCTGTGTCCGTGATACTCCGAACGTGAAAACGAACGAAACCCGCGCGTCCGCGCGCCCGGCGCGGCCTCACTCTCGCATTCCCCGCTGGGAGCGGCAGTCCTGACGGCGCCTAGGCCCGTTCCTCCTTGGACGAGACGCGAGGCCTCCTGCGCGGCGGTCAAGGGACTGCCCTCTCACTCCGAAGCAGCAGTGCCGAGACGCCAATCCGCGCATCGCGCGACGACTGCATTGGACCGCGAGCGGAACTACGCCGGAATCCGATCGTGCCCGAGCTGTGCATGGGCACGACTCGCTCGGCCGGCCCCGAGATCCGTCTCGACCCGCGCTTCTGCTTCCGCGTGCAGGCGGCGGCGCTGCGAGGCGGTTGGTCCCCGGCTACCGAGCTCGTATTAGCCCCGGTCCGAGGTCCGCGCTAGACCCGAGTTTGGCGACCAGCAGGACCGCGCCCGCGGCCACAGCGCCGTCGTGCTTCCATGATTCCGCGGGTACCGCGCTGGCCGGCCGCGGGACGCTCGCGGAGGATCGGATTCGTGGCGATGCGGTCGCGCCGCCGCTGACGCCCGTAATGCGAAAGGAATCCGCCCGGCGTGGCGCCTAGGGCGGCGTCCCGTGGCCGCGGGGTCGCGACAGAGCGGAGCAGGCCCCGGACGGGCGCCGAGGCTACCCCCTTTGCGGGCGGGTGTTTGCACTGCGCTGGTCGCGGCTAATGCCCGTGCCAGACGCACACCTGATGAGACGCGGGCTTCGGGCCGGTTCTGCTTCGGGCCGTCAAGTCGGTCGATAGCTGCCCCTCGGACCGTCGCGGCCCCTGCGCCCAGGGGATAATCGGCGGGTGATCCAACGGGTCCGAGCGACAGGGCGCACGGCGGTCTGGGTGCCGGGCCAGGCGGTGAGCGGTTCGGCGCGGTGTCGTGCCCGTCGGCGACCCTGTGCATCGCCGCGGACGTGGGCGGTGGGCTGGCCACGACGACCGACCCCGGCGGCTCGGCGCCGTGGACGGTGACCTGCCTCACGGCCTGGCGATCGTTCACCACCGCTAACAGCATCCAGAGCCTGTCCTGCCCCGCGGTGACGTTGTGCGTCGGCATTGACGGCACCGGCGACATCTACAGCACCAGCGACCCGACAGGGGGCCCCGGCGCGTGGCAGTCCGGGGTTCTGCCGGCCGACGGCACCGGCTCGGGCATCGCGTGCCCGACCGCCGGCCTGTGCGTGGTGCCCTCCTACGATTCCGCCGACGTGTACACGACGTCTGATCCCGCCGGCGGCAGCCATGCCTGGACGAGCTCGGCGGTGCCCGGAAGCAACAGCTCCCAGTCGGGCGTGGCGTGCGCGAGCGCGACGTTCTGCGCCATCGTCGCCGGCGGCGGGCTGGTGTTTACGAGCACCGATCCGACGGGCGGCGGCGCCACCTACGTAGCCCAGCACGTCGTCGCCGCCACCGGCAGCGGACCGCCCGACATCACGGCCATCGCCTGTCCGACGACGACGCTGTGCGTGGCCGGCGACGCCAACGGCGACGTGCTCACCAGCACCGATCCGAGCAACCCGGCGGCCACGTGGAGCGCCGAGCGGATCGATCGCGGCTCCTCGCTCGCCGCGATCGCCTGCCGTGTCTCGGGCGTGTGCACGGCGATCGATGCCCGGGGGGTTCTGTTCGCCACCGCCGCAGCGAGCGCGCCATCGCCGGCGTGGACCGAGGTCGGAAGCGATGCCACCGCGGTGTCGTACGAGGGAGGGGCCTCCACCTTCGGCGTCGCCTGCGCGACCGACACGCTCTGCCTCGCCGTCGACGGCTCCCCGAACCTCCCGCGCTCCACCGCCCCTACCGTGCCCGGGAGCTGGCAGATCTCCCCGCCGCCGAGCGACATCGGCACCGGACTGAGCGGCCTGTCCTGCCCGTCGCTGCGGCTGTGCGTCGCGATCGACGCCGACGGGAACGTGCTCAGCACCCACACGCCCGAGATCCCCGACTCGTGGCGCAGAGCGGCCGTCGACCACGTCGGCACACCGCAGGCGATCAGCTGCCCGTCGCGGTCGTTCTGCCTGGTCACCGACAGCTACGGCGACGTGATCATCTCCACCAACCCGACGGGGCGCGTCCCCGCGTGGCGCGCGCATCAGATCGAGTACGGCGAGGCCGGGGGCAACGGGCCGCCGACTGGCCTGATGGGCGTGTCCTGCGTCTCGGCCCACTTCTGCATTACCGGCGACGAGAACCCCGGCGACGTCCTCACCGCGACCAACCCCTTCGGCGGGTTCCAAGCCTGGTTGCACCACGGCCCCGACGGGCCGGGCGCCGGCCTGATCGACGCCTCGTGCCCAACCATCGCCTTCTGCGGCGTGATCGACGCCAACGGGCAGATCGGCGCCTTCACCCCAGGCGGCAGTGCCCATTACGTCAGCACGGCGGTTCCCGTCGGCCTCGACGCGATCTCGTGCCCATCCTCGGGGCTGTGCGTCGCCGCGGCCGGCGGCATCAACTTCAACAGCCCCGCGGGCGGCCCCGGGGGAGGCATCTGGAGCAGCACCGACCCCGCCACCGCCCACCCGCACTGGCGCCGCGCGCTCCACGACAAAGACGACGAGCTCGCGGTCTCATGCCACGCCCGCACGCTGTGCCTGGCGGTCGACGTCGACGGGCGCGCGGCGACGAGCCTCCACCCGGCCGCCGCGCATCCGCACTGGTCGACGGCGGTGATCGACCCCGAGGCGGTGTTCACCGGCGTCTCGTGCCCGACGAGCCGGGTGTGCTTCGTCGTCGACAGCTACGGCTACCTGCGGATCGCGCGCCGGGGCTGACCGCGCCGGTCGCGCCGCAATGTCGACGCCGGCGGTCGGTCGTATCGTGGGCCGATGACGCGCGGGAGCAGATGGTGACGGCTTTGTGAGGGGTCGTGCTTGCAGCAGAGCCGCTCGCTGCTTGCGTTCGCGCGGCCCTGCTGTTGGCGAATTCCGTGACTACCGCCCCGCGCGGGCAGAGACCCGCTTCCGTGCCCCCGCGTGTTCGCGGTAAGGCAGGATGGGGGCACCGCCGCCTCCATGCGGCCCGGAGGCCGGCCGAGGCCGTTAGCCGAGTGGCGCCGCTTGCGCGACGCCGCTCGGCTGACACTAGCTCAGAGCCTCGACTGCGGCGCGGAAGTCGAGGATCTGCTCGGGGGGCGGGAAGCCGTCCTCGAGGTTGATCCCGTGAACGTCGCGCACCTGCTCGCGGAACCAGACGTCGAAGGGATCCTGCGAGGAGCCCAGTCCCGCGAATGCCGCCTGGAGGTCATCGGCTTCGATGTACACGACGGCAAGGTCGCCGGCTGGAGTCGGCTGGATCCAGACGGCCTCTCGGGTGATGCCGTGTCGCGCCCGCGAGGCCTCGTAGGCGGCCTGACGCTCGCCGCCGGGTGTACACGACCCGATGTCATTGCGATCCTGCTCGCTTTTTCCGGGAAGCAGCGGTGCAGCAAAGGCCACGCTAGGCATGCGATCTCCTTTGGTTGGATGGCTCGGCGCAGTCGCAGTCGCAGTCGCAGTCGCAGTCGCAGCTTGCAGCGGCGCTCCCGCCGAGACATCACTCGAATGCGTGATCTTTGGCTGCCTGGCTCACCTTGGCGGCCAGCGCGGCCCGCGTGGACACGCCAAGCTTCTGGAACGAGCGGCGCAGGTGACTGTTGACCGTATGTGGTGATATGAACAGCCGCTTTCCCACCTCCCGGTTGGTCAGCCCCTCGGCCACGAGTTCGACCACGGCGCGCTCGCTCTTGGTCAGGCTCTCCCACCCGGTGAGGCCCCGCCGCCGGCTGCCGCGGGCTCCTCGGCGACCCCCGAGGACACGGAGCCGCCCGCGGGCGCGCGATGCGTACCAGTCGGCGCCGATCGCCTCGTAGCGTTCGAGCGCTTCTTCCAGCAGCCCGCGTCCTTGCGCGCGGGCTCCAACCGCGCCGAGCACGGCCGCAGCGTCCTCGCAGGTGCCGGCGTGGTCCAGGACGCGCCCGCTCTTCAGTGCCAACTCGACAGCTGCGAGCAGCTTCTCGGCGTTGTTGTCGATGAGCCCGCGACAACGCAGCGCGGCGGCCTCGACGCTCGGCACGCCGCCGGCCAGCGCAGCAGCCTGCTCCGCAGCCTCGGCAGTCTCGCGCGCGGTGTTCGGCTGGTTCAGCTCAAGCGCCAGACGCACCGTCGCCGGAGCCAGGAAGCGGTGCCCGTACCGGTTCTCGCGTTCGGAGTCCAGCGTCCAGAACCGCCGGAGGAAGCGGAGGGCCGCTTCGGGCCGTCCCGCGACCTCCTCCAGCACCGCCGCGGCATGGAACACATACTCTGCCCCGAAGCTGGGGCACTCGCGGGCGAACTCGATTCCGCCTTCAAGCGCCGCCGTCGCCTCGCCCCAGTCTCCCTGAAGCAGCCGAACCTCGGTAGCCATCAGCTGGATGTCAGGCAGCAGCCACCACGACTCGAGCCGCTCGGACTCCTCCGCCGCCCGGCGGAACGCTGCCGCAGCTTCGTCCAGCCGATCGGCGTCGCACAGGATCATCCCGTGCATGAAGAACGGGCCGCGCATACGTGCCTGCTCGTCCGGAGCCCCGAATGCCTCGGACACCACCCGGGTCGTGCAATCGATCGCCTCCTGGAAGCGACCCTGCGTCTTCACGGCCACGGCCAAGGTGGTCAGGCTCCAGCAGATCATGGCCGTATCGTCGGCCTGCTCGGCGATCTCGAGCGCCCGCCGCGCGGCCGATTCGCCCCCGACGAGGTCGCCCGAGAACGTCCGGCCGAAGCTGCTCTGCGCCAGCAGAAACGCCTGATCGGCCAACGGCATATCCGGTGAATCGCTCAGCGCGGCCTCGGTCTGTTCGATCAGCTCGGGGCCGCGATTCTGGATTGAGAGCGCATCGATCAGGCCGAAGCGCAGTGGCTTGTCGAGCTCGCGGTCGTGTGGTCGCGCCAGGACCTCCTCGGCGATCGCGACCGCTTCGCTCACCCGTCCGCTGCGCAAGAGGCAGTCGAACAGCTCCGCCGCGGTCGCGTCGGTCTCGGCGTGACCCGCCGGAAGCAGCTCCTGCGCGCGGCGAAGTAGCTCGACCGCCACCCCCGGCGCGCGCGGCGCCGCCTCGCGAGCCGCGCCTCGCAGCGAGCGTGCCGCCTCCAGGTCCGGCGGCACGGCGCCCAGAACCAGGTGGCTGGCGATCTGAGCCAGAGGCGCGCCGGCGGATCTCAAGGCCTCAGCCGCCTCACGATGCAGCGCGATCCGCGCCGCCTCCGGGATGTCCTCGTAGACGGCATCCCGGACCAGCTGATGACGGAAGACGAGCACCCCTCGGTGGTCGGCCAGCAAGCCAGCGCGGAACGCCTCCCCCAGCTCCTCGACGAGGTCGGTGGCACGCCGGCCGGTGACCGTCGCCATGTCCCGCAGCGAGAACTCATCGCCCAACAGCGCGGCGATGCGCAGCAATGCGACGGTCTTCTCCGGCAGAAAGCCGAGGCGGCGCAGAACCAGTTGGCGAAGCGAGGCGGGTAACTCGCTGCCGGCCAGGATCGCGCTGTCCCCGGAGAGGTCGAGCATGTCCTCGGCGGACAGCGCACGGAGCATCTCGACCACCCATAGCAGGTTTCCGCCGGCCCGTTGTAGGGCGGCGGCCAGAGCCTGTCCGGGTGCGAGCCCGAGCTCGGACTGCACCAAAGCGACGACGTGCTGTTGATCCAGCGGTTTCAGTTCGATCAGCGTCGCACCCAACCGCAGGGCATCGTCGAACAGCTGCGTTAGCTCGCTCCCGCGCGGCGAGGGACGCAACGTCGCGACCAGCAACACCGGGACCTCGGTCAGTCGCCGCAGCATCCATTCGAACGCGAGCAACGTCGAGCCGTCGGCCCAGTGCAGATCGTCAAGCGCGACGAGTACGGGTCCCTGATCCGACAGGACTTCGATCAGGTCGATCATCTCCTCGACGGCACGGAACTGGAGCTGGCCCGCCGCCGGCATCCCGACTCGCACCGCCTCGGCGGAGACAAGCAGCTCGCCGATCGCCGCCCGGCGGGTGTCGGTCGACGCAGGTCGCAGGTCGAGCGCGTCGACCAGCGGTCCGAACGGCCGCGTGCGCTCCAGCGGGTGGGCCGCCCCACGCAACACCGTCACCCCTCGCTGCCGTGCCCAACCGCTCAGGCTGACCAGCAGGCGGGTCTTTCCGATCCCGGCCTCGCCTTCGATCAGGACGACGGCCGCGGACCCCTTGATGACGGCGCCGAGCAGGTCGCGAAGAAGGGTGAGCTCACGCTCGCGGCCGATGAGCGAATCGGGTGCAGCCAACGCCACGGGCGCAGCATCCCAGACCGGGAGCGATCGACCCTACATCGGGCGAGGAGGGGCGCGGAGTAGCGCGCCGGCGAGCCGGCGCCGCGTGCCCGCCCGGCCTTGTTAGAAGATGGGACCTGCTTCGCTCTTACGGAGCGCACTTCGCTCGCCAAGGGCAGAGTCCCGCTTGGCGCGGATCTCAGGACTCTCGCCGACTTTTGCCTGGCGGTCCTCCATGGCAACGAAGGCGTGGCATCTTCGCTCGACCGCGCCGCGCCGCTTGCTGAACAGCAGATCTTCGTCGCTCAGCAAGCGCATTCGCGCCTTGACCGCAGCTTCTGCCTGCGGGCGCAATGCAGAACAGAGGGATGTCGTCGATTGAGACTCCGCAGCGTCCGCAGTAGGCGGCGCGAGTGGGGTCGGCGCCGCCCCCTTCAATCGTGGCCGCGTGCTTGCTGGCGGCGATCTGCAAGCGCTCTGGGTGCTTGCAACATCGGGCGAAGTCCGCTGATTCGGGCTCAGACGCCGTGCGCGGATTCCGCGGATCGAAGGTCTTTTGCGACCGAGGGCACGGTTTCGCTCCTGGCGACGAGCGCGACTGTGGGCGTGGACTGATCGAGACCTGCCTTGTTGCTTCCGCAGGTTCGAGTGGCTGGCGTCACTCGCGTGGGCCCATCTGTCCGGTAGCAGCCGTGTCGCCACGGTGGGCGAGACGACTGCTCCGGCCCGGATGGAGCAGTCCGTCGAAGGGGGCGGCGCGCTGCTGCAGCTCGTAC
>OCTA010002820.1_pt1 | contig 15611 bp, 20 predicted proteins | sample 1538991 | NCBI WGS metagenome assembly OCTA01 (sample SAMEA3539302, study PRJEB22396) | soil metagenome | biome: tundra; feature: field; material: soil | place: USA | collected 2010-05 | depth 0.15 m | reverse complement strand
AAACTCGAAAGCATGCTTCAAATGCCCGTAACCAGGGCTTCCGCGGCCTCCCAAAAAGTGTCGAATGCGCCGGATTCAAGTATATCGATGATACTCCGATGAACCCTCCGGTGGCCAGGTGCCTCGTCGGTTTGAGGTCGAAGACCTCGCTAAACATGGCGACGTTATTGTTTGCGCCACAACCGCTTGCTTACGCGCGCGGCTCCATACGGCGCCGATTCGGAGCCGCGAACGTCAGAGAGCGGATGCGCAATTACTTAGGAGTTCTGTTTAGCATTTAGCAGTATTCCGGAAATACTTTCTGGCCACGGATGAACCTCACATGGGCGACCGCCCAACCTGGCGAATGGAAACGCCTGGGAGTCACCCCATCGAAGAATCAATGGGTCGCAAGGTCGTCTCGGAACAACACGGATAAGACGAATCTAGGTGAAGACCCGGGTGCAACCTATACCTTGTAGTCCCACTCCTTGCGGTAGGGGGTGTCCACCAGGCCGTTCGCCACCTCGTCATTGGTGAATCTCATGGCCTTCGAGTCCCAGAGGAGGACCTTGGAACTTCGCCAGTAGCGGGGCGCGTCCGCGCCGCCGGGTTCCCAAACTCCGGGGTGCGCCCCACCGGCCGTGCTCCACACGTCGGCGGAGTCCGACCGGCCATTATGCCCCCAACCCGTTGCGGTGCGCACACCGGGCGTGCTAGACCGGCGCAGCGTGGCAGTCCCCAGCAAGGCGAATTCCGTGAGGCCGCAGGCGAACTCGACGGGCGTGATCGACTTCTTGCCGGCTTTACATGCCCGTATCCACTCGGCGTAATGATCCGGTCTCTCGCACCGCGCCAAGTATGGCTCGGGCTGCTTGAAGTCCTTGAAACGGCTCGCCGGCAGAAGCCATCCACCGGGCAGTTCTTGAAGCCGCTGCCCCGGCTGGGGTCCGGTATGGTCCGGCAGCGATGGGCTCCCGCCGTAGAACGCGGAAACCTGCACGCCTTTGTCCCCCACGAACATCATGCCCCTGCCCGGCATCCCCATCCCGGCCGGCATGCTCAACGGCCGCGGCGGCTGCAAGCCGCCAACGTGACCTTTAAGCTGGGGACCTCCGGGCCGAACAAGATGATGGCGGCCCCGATGGAGTTGGGGACCGACAATGGCGCCAGCTATATGGTCGCAGGACTGGGATAGATACCGGCCGGTCAAAGTGAAACAGAAATTCTTCGCGTTTCTTTTCAATCAGCTACTGAGCCCGTGGTTCTGGCTCTTGTTTCTCGCCACCCTGGCAGCGACATTGCTGTTCGGGTGGCGGGGTTGGCTGCGCAATCGAATCTATTGGGGGATTCGCTAAGGAGCGACGACATCCCATGATGGGAAAACAACAGATCAAGGACTGGCTGGACACCTTGCCGGAAGACGCTGAGGTAGGCATCGACGAGGGTGGTCTGTGCCTTCAGGAGCACAGCGGCAGCCCCTATTTGCAGGGCGCCTACCTGGAGGTCGGAGGCTGCCTCTGCCCGAAGACGAGGAGTCGGAATGACGCCGCAGGAACAGATTCAGCTCGAGGCCGCGCAATGCGTGCGGCTTGTCGAGATCAACGCCAACCCCAACGGCCGGGCGGCGCTTGAAGACCGCCACGCCCAGGTGTGGGACACCGATGAGCTGCGCAGGGATTTCGAAGTGCTTTCCTTCGCCGCGCCGTGGGTCATAGTGAAGCGCCGCGCCGATGGCGTGGTGGGCTCGCTGGAATTTCAACATCACCCACACATGTATTGGGGATTCCGGGAGGACCGCGGCCAATGAAGTACTGGGTGTTAGTGATTCACGACCGGTCCAGCGCGGCCTGTACGATCCACCGGACCGAAGACAGCCTTTACGGCGAGCTGGACGGGTTCGTCAAAGACAACTGGACTGCCGAGAACGGTTGGGATCCGGCTGACATGCCGGAGTCTCCGGATGCGCGCCGCCAAGAGTATTTCGATGGCAACGAACGCGACGATTACGACGTCTTCGGGGATGTCGAGGTGCAGAAATAACGCGTGACGAACTGTACGACCTGCTCGTAAGGGCGTGTCAAACGCTGGGCCTCACTACGGGAGGGCCGCATGCCTGACTGCATGCCTGCGACGGTCCACATTGGGGGCAAGCTGCGGAAAGCGAAGCTCGATGAGCTGCGCGCGCTGCTGCCGCCGACTGGCGATCTCGACGAAGCCATCAAGGAGGGCAAGCCCTTCTATGGCGAGGACGGCGATGCCGCCTGGGGGCACTTCCCGGAACTGGAAGAGTTCTGCCGGAAGCACAACCTCACCTATCGGCGCACCAGCGACGCCAAGTACGAGTACGACGGGGAAGTGGTGCTCTGGCAGCCCGGCATGAAAAAGCCCATCTCGAATGCCGCTACTCAGAACGGTCACGTTTACACCACCGTGGAAAGCCTGAGGGCCGCGCTCGACAACGGAGACACCTTGAGGGATGTCGTCGACGATCTGGAACGGTTTACCAGGCCCATCCCTGCCTTCGAGGTGGTGAAAGCCAAGGGGAAGAAGAAATGAAAGAACTGTTGGAAGTGATCGACAAGCTGGCCGAGAGCGCCGACAACACGGGGTGCAGCGAAGATCTGACCGTGGTGTCCGCGGGAGCGCTTGCGGAACTGATCGAGCTGGTCCGCCAGCACAGGATGTGCGTATGAGGTTCATCGACGAATATGTACTCGGCGCCATGCAGGCAGTGGTAGGTCCGGACGTGGACAAGGACGTGTTCAGCGACCGCTCCCGTGGGGCCCGTGAGCGGCTTCGGGAGGTTCTCGATCAGGCCCGCAAGAACAACCAGCAGGCGCGCGATCTGCGGCGCCTGGTGAAGCTGGCGACCGAAACCCAGGATGCGGCCAACCCGCGGCCCATGACGGTGCTGCTTAGCAATCTGACCCACACGGTGATGACGGAGGGCGGCAACCTCGCGTATGGAAAGAGCCCTGCGATCCGCCTGGTGCTGCACCAGCTCCTGTACTTGCTCGATCATTCCAGCCTGCCGGCGTACGACCGGGATGTGATGTTGTACCACCGGGATGTCGAGGCGTGCGAAGAATTGCTCAACATTTCCCCGCCGGTTACCGATAGGAGAGTCAGCGCGACACTATGAACGATTTGTTCAGCTTCTCGCCGGAGATCATCCAGGGGGTCAGGGAGGACCCCCTCGATGTCATTCGGGACATCTCGAAAACTTGCCTGGGATGCCGGCTGGGCCAGACCACCGACAACCACAACACGGGATTCTCCTACAGCGGGCCGGTGACGGCCAAGATCGCGATGCTTGGCGACATGCCCCAGGTCGAGGGGACCGTGCTGTCCAAGCGCGTGCCCATCGCCGGCGACTTCATGCGCGAGCTGAACGGCTGGCTGCACATGCTGGGCGTGCCGGAAGAGGACGTGTTCATCTTGAACGCTGTGCAGTGCAAGACCAACAAGAGCAAGGCGAAGGGCGCCGAGCTCCGGGTGCCCTACAACGAGGAACTGGACGCCTGCTTCCCGGACCGCGCGCTGCGCGTGCTGAAGGCCATGTCACAGCTCGAGGTGGTCATTACGCTCGGCTGGACGGCCGCGGCGGTGCTGCTGGGCCGCCATCCGGAGCCTCGCGTGAAGAGTCACGAGGGAGCCTGGTTCGGCACCGACTACCTGCCAGGCGTGGCGGTGTTCTGCCTGGATCATCCGCGGGAATACGGCGCGGACGTCGACGCGCGGACGCGCGGGCGGCTGCGGCAGCACCTGGAGTTCTTTCAGAGCGAGTATCTGCGCCAGTCTACCGCCAAGATCCGCAAGGTTCTGGCGTTCCGGCAGGCCGAAGGAACGGGACGAAATAAATCTATGGCAACAGCAACGAAGAAGAAGAAACTGTCCCTGGTGAACGCGGCGCATTTCACGCGCGGCTGCGACACGCGGCAGAGCGTCTACGACAAGTTCGAGTGGGATCTCCGCAGCGCCGTGATCCGCGACCGGGAAGGCAAGGCGATCTTCGAGCAGAGCGGGATGCAGTTCCCTACCGGCTGGTCGGATACGGCCGTGCAGATCGTGAGCCAGAAGTACTTCAAGGGCCCGCTGGGTACCGAGAAGCGCGAGCGGGATCTGCGGCAGATGATCGACCGCGTTGTGGACACCATCCGCGACTGGGGCATGGAGGGCGGCTACTTCTCTACCCGGGATGCCGCATTCGGCGCCGGGCTTGCCTTGCACGGCTCGAACCTCTGGCCGCAACCCGCGGAACTCCAGGGACTGGACGGACTCAGCGCGATGCTGGCGCAAGCCGGCGCCCTGACGAAAGCGCTGGCCGGCGGCCCGTACCTTTTGGCTCGCCTGCTCGACTACTCCGAGACCTTCGTCAGCGGACGCGCGCATGAGTACGGCACAACCCTGCTGTTGCTGGCCGGCCTCTTCAACCTGCTGATGTTGGTGGATGGCCTGAGACTGCATAAGACGGAGCGCGCATGATGCCGCATCTCACCTGGACCCTGCTGCTGGCGATTCTGATCTCCTTCGCGACCGCTCTCCCGGGCGATCGCAGCGCACGCGAGCGCGTCTATCGGGCGGCATACACGTTCTTCTCCTGCATGATCGCGGTGATAGCCGGCGGCTGGCTGATGTACCTTATTCACGGGTAGGGTGCGAGACCTACCGGGTGTTACACTGCTGGGCAAGAGCCCATGAGCGACGCCGGATTCTTGACGCGGGTGGTGATCAAGAACTATAAGAGCATCGCGACTTGCGGCGTCGATCTTCAACCGCTCACCTTTTTGGTGGGGCCAAACGGCGCCGGGAAAAGCAATTTTCTGGATGCGCTTCGCTTCGTGGCCGACGGTCTGCGAACCTCTCTCGACCACGCTCTTCGCGAGCGCGGCGGGATTAGCGAGGTGCGGCGGCGGTCTGGCGGCCATCCGACGCACTTCGGCATGCGGCTGGAGTTCACGCTGCCCGATGGCTCGGCCGGAAGTTACGCTTTCCGCATCGGGGCGAAACCGAATGGAGCATTCGAGGTGCAGAACGAAGAATGCATCCTGCATCCGCCGGAAGCCCTGGCAAGCGAAGTTCGATTCGCCGTGACCGCGGGAGAGGTGTCCAGTACCGTTCCGGGTCCCGCGGCCGCCTCCGATCGTCTCTACCTGGTGAACGCGTCCGGCCTCAGGGAGTTCCGCCCGGCGTACGACGCGCTCTCTCGCATGGGGTTCTACAATCTGAATCCCGAGCGCATTAAGGATCTGCAATTGCCGGACGCCGGTGAACTGTTGGCGCGGGACGGCAGCAACATCTCGGCGGTTCTGGACCGGATTGGCAAGCGCCGGCCCGAGGTCAAAACGAGAATCGAGGAGTATCTTTCGAAGGTCGTGCCGGGCATTCGCGGCGTGGATGCCGCCACCATCGGGCCGCGCGAAACGCTCCAATTCCGGCAGGAGGCGGCCGGCGCCGAATCCCCCTGGCGGTTTTTCGCGGCGAACATGTCGGATGGGACCCTGCGCGCGTTGGGCGCCCTGGTGGCCCTGTTTCAATCGGGCGATGCGCCGCTTGTCGGGATCGAGGAGCCGGAGGCCGGACTCCATCCGGCGGCGGTGACGGTGCTGTTGGAGGCGCTGATCGAAGCCAGCGCCGCGCGGCAGGTCCTGGTCACCAGCCACAGCACCGACTTCCTGGATAGCCCCAGCGTGGCGACCGACTCCATCCTGGCCGTCGTTGCGGAAACGGGAAGCACGTACGCCGGCCCCCTGGACTCGGTGGGACGCGAAGCGTTGCGCAAACGGCTATGCACGGCCGGCGAACTCTTGCGAACCGATCAACTCCGCCCGGACCGCGGGGCGCTGGCGGAAGTCTCTTCCAAACAACTCGACCTGCTCACCGAGAACTCCGCCGAACCCGACTGATCGGGCGCCGGCGGATTCGAGGCGGCGTCTCCGCTACGCCGGGAAGGCCTCCGCGCGCAACTGATCGATCGCCCGCGCCAGCTTGCCCAACGACGCGCCGCATTCGTCGAAATCGCTCCGCGCAGCCGTGCGCTCGATGTTTTCCAGCGCGGCGGCGGCGGCCTTAGCTCCCACATTGGCGCAGGCGCCTTTCGAGTAATGCGCCAGCCGTCTGGTGGTCTGTGGGTCCTTCTCGCGAATGGCGACTTCGAGCAAGGGGATCTGGCGGGAGGTATCGTCGATCAGTGCGGAGAGAATCTCGCGCATGAGGTCGTCATCGTCGAGCGTCACGTCGCGGAGCTGCTGCCGGTCGAGGACGGTGGTGAAATCTGGTATCACGTCTCGATTGTGGCAGCAATGGAGCGGCGAGCAAATCGGAGAAAGGCCTTAGTGGGAAACGGAAAACGACTTAAGCCACCATCACCTCGACCGGACCCTGCCGAACTGAAAGGACGTCTTTGTGACCCGATTTTCGGAATCGACCAGCGCGCTGGCCATGAATCCGGGCTCCTGGGGAGAGCCGAAGCGCATGTCAAACACCTCGACGAGGCGGCCGTTCTCCAGCTCCGCGGACGGCGAGACGCGCCACAACGGAAACTGCGAAAAACGCAGAAATTCCCGGATCGCGGGCGATCGGCGCGCGGAGTCGAGCGCCGGGCCGGGTTCGGGCTTGTAGAACAGGCTGGCGCGCGACGGGTCGAACTCTCCGGCCAGATTCACATCCGCCACCGCATAGAAATCTCCGGTTTCGACGAGCCCTCGCCAACGGAGGGGATTGGCGGCGCCGGGGAGGGCGGCCACTCGTAGCGGGACGGAGTCCTGGTACAGGCGCGCGTCGAGCGAAGCGACCGCACGTGCGTGCAGCGCCGCCCGGCCGCAGTTGTAAAGCAGCACGAACGACAGCGCAAAAACGGCGAATCCCCGGCCGTGATGCTCCTGGCGAGGGCGCCCTGAGCCGATTTCCGTGCCGACCAGGCGAGAGAGGAACGGCCCTGCTACTCCCAGCAGGAGCACGGCCCAGATCCACAAGTCGATGATGTTGGTGAGATCCAGCCGCAACCATTCGGAGGAAAACGGCAGAAACAGGCGGATTCCGTAACTATTGGTCAGGTCCAGCAGCAGGTGGGACGCCACTGCCAGCATCGAGGCGCAGAAGGCCCCCACCCAGCGGATGGGTTTCCGTCCGGCTACACGCACCAGCAGAACCGGCAGCAACGCCATCACCGGCATCGCGGCGAGCGAGTGGGTCAGGTGTCGGTGATAATGCAAGTAGCTGAGCGCGCCGCCGGCGGCGCTCACAACATCGATATCGGGAGCATTAGCGGCCAGGATCAGGATGGGCGCGGCTAGAGGCGTCCAGTGGTTGAGCCCGGCCCTGCTTAGGAACAGGCCAACCGCGGTATGCGTCAAGGGATCCATCGTGGCGCCGGACTAATCATTGTAAGTGGGAAACGGGAGCGGCGTGGGGCCGCCCCCGAGAGGGCTCAGGCCGAGAGTAACAACTCGGCATCCCACCGCTCTCCGAGCGGCATTGCCGCGCTGGACGAGCGCCGCGGGGCGCCGCGGATCGTACCGGCGAAATAGTCGGCCACGGGGTAGAGGGGGTATGGCTGGATCTCCGCGAACGCCCGGCCGAGTTTCTCCTCTACGCGGTACACCATGTGGAAGAGAGTGCCGCGGTCCAATTTGAGTTGCCGGCAGCAGAGCTTCCAGTCCGCGCCCAGGAGGAAGTAAAAACGAAACGTCCTGTGCTCGTCCTCGTCCAACGTCCGCTTGGCCACCAGACAGAAGTCGGCCATGTACTCCTCCAGTTTTCGCGAGTATGTTCGCCCGCCGTCTCTGCCCTGGCAGAACTCGAGCGATACCATGCTCGAGTACTTCCCGGCTTCGACGCACTCGCGGTAGCGGTTGAAACACGCGCGAAAGACCGCGCGAAATACGCAGTTGCAGGGCGCTTCCTTGGTCTTCCATACGGTCCGCACGCCGTCGCCGTGACAGTAAGCGCAGGCAACTTTCGACAGCCCGATAGCGTTCGATCGATTCCAGTGCATCTAAAATGTCCTCCCGGCGGCAGCCCTTTTCAACCGGCTCGCGCCGCTGTTAACCTTGTTCAAATGTACGGTACAGTACGAAATCGTCAAGATTCCCATCTAGGAATTATTATGGAGTACTAGCACCGACAAGGAATCGTGCTTGGGGATAAGATTAAGCGGCGCAATAAGTTATGGGTATTTTTGAGCGTGGCGTTCCTAATTGAAATATCAGGAAATTCTTAATTGGTTCTAGGACGTTTAGTACTGCTCTATTTCCGGGAGGAATATACCCGAAATCGGGCGCCATGAATTTCAGAGATCTCCAGGATCGGCTCACCGCGAATCTTCGCGAACGGGTGCGCGGCGGCGAGGTTACCGAACGCGGTCTGGCACGCCTGACGCGCGTGTCACAGCCGCATATCCACAACGTTCTAAAGGGGAAAAAGCTTTTATCGACGGATATGGCCGACCAAGTCCTGTATCACCTACGGATGGACATCCTGGACTTGGTCGACCCCGGCGAGTTGCTGGAATGGCATCGTCACGATTAGGTTGTCGACGGAAAGGCGAGTAAGACACTCGGCTTAGTCGAGATTATCTGGCGCACTTAAACCCCGGCGCGAGATTAGGAATTATCCTAAGCTCTCAGGGTCTTCCTACGATGGAGAGTGGCGGGACGGGCGAGCCGACTCTAACGCGATTCCGCGAGTTTGCGCCGTACAGCCGGGCAGACCGCGAAAAACGACCGTCCGGCCCATCCGCGACCCGTCTACGATCTTTTGGGCAACTGCTTCAGCGCGTGTACGATCTTGTCGGTTAACTCCTTGGAGTCGGAGGACTCCGGCACGCTCTTGAGGGCGTTCTGAGCGCGCTGGCAGAGAATTCCCATCTTCTCCGAATCGTCCAACTTGTCCCGCGAAAACATCTGCGCCATGGAGAAAAGCGTATTGGCCATGGCCAATTGGAACGTAGCGCGCGCCGTCTTCGCGTCCGGGGCGGTGAGGATCTGCCCCGCTTTTGCCGGGTCGTTGGGTAAGCCGGCCGCCTTACCGATCGCCAGAATCACGTTTCGCTGCATGGCCTGTTGCAGAGCGGTTTCCACCAGCGGCGCCGCCGGCATGACTCCAGTGCTCGCCCGGAGGAGCTGTGGGACCTCCGCGGCGCTGCCTTTCGGGTATCCGAACGCCAGCGGGACGGGGTCGAGCGTCAGCTTGTTGAAGGTCTCGAACCGATCCGCGAATTGCAGCACCAGGCGGCTGGCGGCGTTACGGCCGAGCACCATCTGGCGGCGGAAAAGCTCCGGTTGGGCCTTGTTGATCTTGGCGCCTTTCTCATAGGCGTTGGCCGCTTCCATGTAGCCGGCAGCCATGCCGGATTTAAGGACGAGCGACCACGGCAGGGCGCGCGCGGCGTACTCGTCGTCATCCTTACTGAGCAAGTTGTCCAGGTGCTCGTCGGTTTTTGCGTAATCGCCGGCGTCGAACGTTTCCTTGGCTGCCATCCAGTAAAAACCGGGCGTGCCAGGACGCGGCGCGACCGGCCCAGAACAGGAGTACAGGGCCAAGAACACCGAAAGGACGGCGAACAATGCAACAGAGCGTTTAGCTGTCAGGGACATCGGTTGCCTCCGATAGAGTGTTAGCACAGCATTTTGCCGGATGCAAGGGAGGAGCGCGGCCGTCGCGGCCGTGGCAATTGACATCGCCAGGATCTTCCGGAGGTCCCATCCCGCCGGGAAGAAGCCTTCGAGAAGCGAGTCTCGCATTGTGCTTATCAGGTCGATATTCATAAGTGCAGACACCACCATCGGGCCCGGAATCTTCTTGCAGGCCGACCGAATCATAGGCGGCGCAGACGGCGTGCTGGGGCGAGGTATGCAATGGCAAGGAATGAGCCTTTGGGTTACCCTGCGGCACGGCCCCGACCGCTGGGTTCCAAGCAGTTTCATGCCCACCCTGCCGGGACGGCTCTTCTTCCTGAAAGAACTCGCGGGCCCGCTTGTGGCAGAGTGCAATTGAGGGCGGAAGGCGGGAATCCTGGCCTCGAACAGGGCTGGCTATCGCCCCGGCGTGCACCACACGGCATCCGGCACGGGAAAGCCTCTTGGACCTCCGGATGGGACTGCCACGGCCGATTCGCCATTCCCAGGTGGCCTGGGTCTATCGACTCTACACCAACTGGTGTTCGCCACGGGATTGAATCCGGCGCGAATCGGGAGTACCATTCCTTACATCATGCAGGATTACGCCAACCCAATCTCCAGAAGGTCTTTGCTCAAGACCGCTACGGCCGCCTCGGCTTTCACGTTTCTCCAGCCTCACCTGGTCCGCGGCGCTGGAAAGGAGAAACTCCGGGCCGGCATCGTCGGTTGCGGCGGGCGCGGCACGCAGGCCATCGTCGATACGCTGACCGGCAACGAGAATGTCGAACTCGTGGCCATGGCCGACGTTTTGCCCGATCACCTCGATAGCTCGCTCGCCCAGTTGCGCGATCCCAAGGTCCTCGGCCGCCACGCGGGCATCGTCGTCGAGCGCGACGGCAAGCCGAAGCAATTGGGCGCGGAGGACTTGGTCGCTTCCATTCAGCCACGCATCAAGGTGACGCCGGAATCGCGCTTCACGGGGTTCGACGCTTACCGGAAGCTGGTGAGTTCCGAGGTGGATATCGTCATGCTGACCACGCCGCCCGGCTACCGGCCCATCCATTTCGAGGCGGCGGTCGAGGCCGGCAAGCACGTCTTCGCCGAGAAGCCCATCGCCACCGACGCCACCGGGGCGCGCCGGTTCATGGCCGCGGGACGCAAGGCGGTGGAGAAGAAACTGACCGTTATGTCCGGCGCGCAGCGGCATGAAGACACGGCGTACGTCGAGACCGTCCGGAAGATCCACGACGGCGCGGTCGGCGAGGTGCTCGCTCTGTATTCCCATTACCTCAGTACGCCGGTGTTCCACGTGCAAGCGCGCGACCCCAAGTGGGGCGATATGGAGTGGCAGCACCGCAACTGGTACTCGTTCGTCTGGATCTGCGGCGACCAGATCGTGGAGCAGCACTTCCACAACATCGACTTCATCAACTGGGTGATGGACGGGCATCCGGTGAGCGTAACGGCCTCCGGCGGGGCGGCGTGGCGGCCGCGCACGCCTCTATACGGCAATATCTACGACCACATGGCGTCGGATTTCATCTACCCCAACGGCGTTCGCCTGAGCAGCCACTGCCGGCAGTACCAGCGCGGCGCCTACAACGACACCAGCGACTTGATCGTCGGATCGAAAGGCCACAGCGCCGGGAACGATCTCGGGCCGAAAGGCATTAACTCCCAGGTCCAGGAGCACATCGATTTCGTGGACAGCATCCAGGGGAGGAAGCCGTATATCAACCAGGCGAACCGCATCGCCGAGAGCACGCTCACCTGCATCATGGCCCGGGAATCCGCCTATTCCGGCATGACCATCACCTGGGACCAGATCATGAACTCGAAGCAGGACCTCTCGCCGAAGGAGTTCGGATATGAGGTCAAAATGGAACCGCCGCCGCTGGCGATCCCGGGAGAGTACAAGTTCGTGTGAAGTGGGGCGGGCCGGGGTACCCACGTCGTTTGTGGGTCCGCCTGCCTTCTTTCATTTCATTTCTCAGACCCCGTCCAGTATCCGGTCGAATCGCCGGCTCACTTCCTTGATGTACTCGGCGTCGCCGCCAGCCAGTTCCAAGGTGGCGGTTCCGCGATAGTCGATGTCCGCGAGCGCTTGGTGTACGGCCTTCCAATCGATCTCGCCTTCGAGCAGCGCCACGTATTCCGGCACGCGCTTCTTGATGGTGGGGTCCATCCGGTTAGCCCAGTCCTTGATGTGCACCTTCACGATCCGCTTCCCGAGCGTGCGGATCCAGTCCTGCGGATAGGCGTAGCTCATGATGTTGCCGACGTCGAAGTACGCGCGAATCCACGGGCTCGCGAAGTCGTCCACGTAGCGGGCGAATTCCAGCGGGCTGAGCAGGAACTTGTTCCCGACCTCCTCCACGCCGATGACGATCTTCAGCTCCGCCGCCATGGGGATCAGCAGGCGGATCTGGCGCTGGCTGCGCTCCCAGGCCTGGGCATAGGTGGTCTCCGGATTCACCACCGCGGGCACCAGCAGCACGGTGTCGGAGCCCCAGAGCTTGGCATTGCGAAGGCTGGTACGCATGCCCTCCATGCTCTTCTCGACCACCGCCGGGTCACTCGACGAAAGAGGGCTGCGCCAATGCTCCGCGTTCATCACCGAGTGGATGCGGAGACCGCTCTTCTTCGATGCGGCCAGCATGTCTTCGGCTTGGGACTGGTCGGGCGTGGTGGGGCATTCGATTTCTTCGAAGCCCGCGTCGCGCGCGAGCTGAAATCGCGCGGCGACGCCAAGGGAGGCCGGAAGCATACTGAACTCTACGGCCTTGCGAATCGGCAGGCGGGTTGGCGCCGCGGCGGCAGCCAGCGGAGCGGCTGCAACCGACGTAAGGAAGCCGCGGCGGGTTAGGGGCGTCATGTCCCGATTCTATAGCAGGCGGCGGAACATCGGCGGACTGATGGCCGCCAGGTTTTAGACCGTGTGGTGGTGTGCTTTTGCTGGAAGCCACTCTGTTCGGAGCCGCGAGCGTCGGCGAGCGGCTTCACGGCAGCGGCGAATCTCGCGGTCGGGGAACTGGAATCGGGCTGCATGGAATCCAGGTATCCTAAGTCCGATGTCCACACCCCATCGCAATACGCCATTGCTGCCGCTGGACGATACCCGCTTCGCCGTCAAGCGGCGCAAGACCGTCCCGCATGAGTTCGTGCTCGACGCGATCGCCGCGCTGTCGCCCGAGACCCATTCCATGTTCGGCTGCCTCGCGGTCTACGTTGAGGACAAGATCGTCCTCGTATTGCGCGACAAGCGCGACGAGACCGCCGACAACGGGGTATGGCTCGCCACTACCGAAGAGCGCCACGAGAGTCTGCGCCGCGAGTCCCGAACATGCGATCCATTCAGGCATTCGGCAAGAAGGTAACGGGCTGGCAGGTCCTTCCGGTCGATGCGCCGGATTTCGAGGAGGCGGCGCTGCGCGCCTGCGAGCTGATCGTTGCCGGGGACCCTCGAATCGGCAAAGCGCCGGGGACGCGGCGGGCCTCGGGATCGGGAGCCGGGAAGGCATCGAACTCCGCGAAGCCGGCGAAGGCGCCCAAGAGCCCCGCAAAACGGCGCGCGAGTTCGTGACGGCAGCGTCCAGACCGCGGGCCGGACCCGCTGTCCGGTACTGCGCCTGATAAGCCCGAGCCCGGCGTGGCTGGGTTCTTGCGCGGTTGACGCCCACCAGGAAACATGCGGAGCCCGAAGCCGGCTTCCCGTTACCAATTCCGAGACCGGCGTTTATCCGGCCAATCATGATGCCCGCGTAGGTTTAACTCTCCTGGAATCCTGGAGTTAGGGGCGCGTGCACAGATTGGTACCGGATAAACGCTTAAATACCGGCCAATCTGTTTGATTCTAGGTCGCTTACGCTGAAAGCCGCGGCGCAAACAGATTGGCCGGTATTTAACAGTTTCACGGCAGGAATCCGGATTGGGACCTCGATGCTGGCATGGCCGGACCCAAGCGCGTTTATGGGGCGTAATCCGCCAATATCACGCGAACCTCAGCCGAATGCATGGTTTGGGCGTGATGCGGCCAGGTGGACGCGGGTTTTCCCGCAATCTCATTTTCCAGGAATCCCACTTATCGGGAGTTTCCGCTTCGTAGCGCTCCCGAGCCGAGATCAACTGCGCGCCGCCAAAGCGTCTCGAAAACCGGATAGCGGGCTCTGATATTGTATGATCCGACCCGTCTGGTGAACTTGTCGGCGGCGGCCTGTGACCCCGTCAGCTTCAAACTGGGCGACATCTGGATGTCGCGCTCCAATGCCCGTCATCATGCGCCCGGCTTGTCATGGCACGCGTTGCCTCCGGTTTTGGACGGGGTTTGGACGGGGTTTGACGGGCGGCGGGCAACGGCCTATACTGGCAGACGTCAGTACTTGAGGACGCATGGACAACGTTAGGGAAGGAGCAGATGCTCCAGTGGTGGCTGACACTGCAATGTGCCCTTCGTGCTTTGGGTGCGGCGGCTGGGGAGACTCTGACAGCTACAGTTCATGCGCCAGTTGCTCTGAGACAGGGGTCGTCACTCTAGACCGAGGCCAACAGCTCGTACGAACTTATGTGGTGGCTAGAGCCCTCGAACGCAGAAGGGTGGAATGGATCTCCACAGATGCTACATCCCGGCGGCAGTGGATCGAAGCCGAGCAGCCAAGAAGAACTGAGAGTTCACTCAGGCAGTTTCGCCCCATTCCACTGATTCCCAAGAGCGTGATGCAGTGGGCGCGGCGGCCAAGGCTCCAAGCTGACGTATTGCGTCGGCTGGAACAGGAATGGCGGGACACGCATACCGAACCTGACTGGGAACGTCTGCCGGATGAAGAAGTGCTGGTTCGGAGATTCCTTGATAGATACGGGAGACAGTGCGAACTGTATAAGAAGTATCGACAGGACAAAAAGGATTACGACACGAGAGTTCAGGCATTTCAAGAAAACCTCCAGCGGTCCAAGGCGGCAGTTAGAAGGGTACGCCGTGGCGTTGATAGTGTAATCTTCGCCCTGCTCCTAATACTTGTGTTGATTACCGGCGTCTGGCGGAGCCATCCTGTTGTCACAATCGTGGCCGGCCTTTTCGCACTCTGGATTCGTCGCATTGTGCTCCTCAACCCAGACGAATACGAGTTCTACGAAGTTGAACGGAAATGGAATATCGCTAATCACTGGCCAACTTGGTCTAACAATGAAGAAGTTAACTGGAGTATTCCTGAGGAATATTCCCAAAAGCGCCGTGCTTGGCTAGAGTGGCACCGGAACATTCCTTCCCAGATAGAGTCCAGGGATGCGTGGCTGAAAACTCACCCAGAGCCAGAAAAGCCATCCGACTATCGGTGACGCGGGAGACTGCCTCGAAACCGTCTAGTGGGAAATAGCTCCTGTCTGCTCGCCCAACGTTTACGAACCTTTTCGCCGCGGAATTGTGGGCTTTGGTCGGGTCACGCGCTACCTCCGTCCCGGAAACTGGGCTACAGGGCTAGAAAACGGGATTCCTGGAAACTACGCCCACGTCGTTCCCGGACTCCCACGGCCGCTACGGCGTTCCACTTGCTCGCAGCGTCGCCGAGTCGTCGAAGTGGCTGTGAATCGGATTAGGAACGACAAGTCGGCTTGTCGCGGCTGATTCGGCTTCAGGACCGGCCCGTCGCCATAGATCCCGCGAAGTCCCTGGAGAGTCGGGTGCGCTTGTGCTCGCTGATTCCAATCCTTGCTTGCCCGCATCCCCGGCTTGGGAGATCTCGCCTCGGGATCAAGCGCGGCGCTTTCCCCGCTTTCCGCACGCGCCAGTTGCCGCATCCGGTTTTTCGCGCCCTTGCTTTCCAATCCGGAAGTGTCCTTAAATCGGCTCCTATCCGAAAAGTGCAACGGCACTTGAGGTGCTTTAGATCCTTGAAGTTGCGAGCCTGCTTGGGTTTCGCGAACAACCGCCAGATGCTGCGTCTGCCCTCTGGGCAGAGTAAAACGTCGTCGTCGCTGTCCTGCCTCCTTTCTAAGAAGGGTTCTGGACGCTCAAAC
>OCTA010002816.1_pt1 | contig 15618 bp, 9 predicted proteins | sample 1538991 | NCBI WGS metagenome assembly OCTA01 (sample SAMEA3539302, study PRJEB22396) | soil metagenome | biome: tundra; feature: field; material: soil | place: USA | collected 2010-05 | depth 0.15 m | reverse complement strand
GCGAGCTGCTGGCCGACCGCAACGTGGACGCCGTGTTCATCATGACCCCCGAACATCTGCACCGCGACATGGCCGTCGCGGCGCTCCAGGCGGGGAAACACGTCTACCTCGAAAAGCCGCTGGCGCACACCATCGAAGAAGGCTTCGAAATTGTGCGCGCCTGGGAACAGTCCGGCAAAGTGGTGCAGGTGGGCACGCAGAACCGCAGTTCCTCGCTCTACCGGAAGGCCAAGGAACTGATCGATCAGGGCATGATCGGCCAGGTGCAATACGTGCGCGCGTTCTGGTATCGCAATTCATTGCCGAACGACCCAGCATGGCGATATGTTATCCCCGCCGAAGCCACTGCGGAAAACACCGATTGGGACCGCTTTCTGGGAAGCGCGCCCAAACGAAGCTGGAGCCCCGAACGCTACTTCCAGTGGCGCCTGTACTGGGATTATTCGGGCGGCATTTCGACCGACCTGCTGGTTCACCAGACCGACATCGTCAATTTCATGCTCAGCAAGACCACGCCGAAGACCTGCGTGGCCTCGGGCGGCATTTACCGGTGGCACGACGACCGCGACGTCCCCGACACGCTCAGCGCCATTTACGAATACGCCGACAACTTCCACATCAACTACAGTTGCTTCTTCGGCAACGACCATTACGGCTATGGCGAGCAGGTTTGCGGCAACGAGGGCACCATCGAAGTCATGAACCGGCAGGACCTGTACTTCAATGCCGAAACCTATCACGGCAAGGCGCCAGCCTCGATCGCCGGCCGCAAGCCGATCCACCTCAATGGCAAGGCCGATTTCGGCGAATCCGACGGCGTCAACAACCATTTCCGCAATTTCATTCAAGCCGTGTTAGGCAATGAGAAAGTGATTGCGCCGCCGACCGTGGGCCAGCAGGCGGCTATTTCCGGCCACATGGCCACGCTCGCGTTTCGCCACCAGAAGAAAATCATCTGGGACGACGCGGCCGGCACGTATAGCTTCACCTGAAATCGTGGCGCGGGCCGTCAGGCCTGCTGAGTCGAGAGTCATCTCGACTCTTCTTCTGTGGAAGTAGCTCTATCCGTGGCCGAAGAAAAGCCGAGATGACTCTCGGCTCAGCAGCCTTGACAGGCCGCGCCACGACTCAGGCTGATGTTACAGTAACTTGGTGCCGAAAAGACGCGACTTACTGCTGATAACCGCGTATGCTGCGATGCTGGTTTGGCTGGCCGGACTTCGTCCCTTGTGGCTGGATGAGGTTCTGCAATTGGTCGCGTCCACCCAACCGGATGCGCGGAGCCTGATCCGCTGGGTCACTTACAATCTCGGCGGGGCGCCGCTCGGCTTTCTAGCGCAGCGCGTTTTCGTTTTGACGATGGGACTGACGCCACTGGCCGCGCGTGCCGCGCCTGCGATCTTCGGCCTGCTTTCCGCCATCACACTCGCCGGCTTCGCGCGCGATCTGAAGGCGGGCGCAACCACGGTTGTGCTGGCGGCGTGTCTGGTGACGCCGATGCAGCTCCGTTACGCGGTGGAGGCGCGCCCTTATTCGCAGGCGCTGTTTTTCGCGCTGGCGGCGCTGTGGTGTCTGTGGCGGCTGGCGCAAGCGCCGTCCTGGCGCCTTGCGGCGGCTTATGCGGCGTTGGTGACGGCCGGCTTGTACACGCAACCGCTGTCGGCAGCGGTGCAACTGGGCGCGCTGGCCGCGCTCGCTTGCGGCGGCCAGCGCAGGGCGGTGCGCCTGGGCGGGATCGCACTGGCCATCGCCGGCCTGTTGTTTGCCCCTTGGTATCTCTACGCCAGGAGCGCGTGGCATTCCGGAATCGCCGCCAGCCACTTCGGTTTCTCCCTTTCGCCGAGAATACTGGAGATGCTGGTCCGCGAGATTTCGGGCGGCGGCTATGTGGCTTCGCTTTCGCTGATTGGCGCGGCGGCGCTGGGCTGGCGCCGCGCGGATCCGCTCGTCAGGCGGTTCCTGCTCGGAAGCATAATCTCCGGCATCGTCTGCGCGATCGCAGCGGATGCGTTTTCCGGTTACTTCTTCGCCGTGCGCCAGGTATTATTTGTGCTGCCGGCTGTGTTGTTGCTCGCGGCGGCCTGGCTTCCCAGCCCTCGCCGCGAATGGTGGCAGCCCGGCCTGCTGGCGATTTTTCTGGTGGCCTCGCTGGTCAAGGACGTTCGCTATTTCCGCAGCCCCGGCGAGGATTGGCCCGGCGCGGCGCGTGCGCTGCTGGCGGCCACCAGTCACGGCGCGTGCGCGGTTGTGCCAAGCCCCGAGCCGAAAGAGATGTACCAGCTTTTCGAACCCGCCTTGAGCGCCCGGTTCTGCAATGCGAGCGACGCGGCCGGCCCGGTCGTGATCGTCCGGAACCGGTACACGCTGGCCTCCAGCATCGAGGAAACCACGCGCGTGCTGATGACGAGGGGATTTCGCGCCGCGGACGAAACCGACGTCTCCGGTGTCAGACTCCTGCTGTTTCGTCCGGGCGACAAGGGCCCGTCATGAAATGACCTTGCCACTCCAACGTGGCGCACGCACTCGTGCGTGCCGTGTCGAGACTCTTCTCGACACCTGCTCGGCGCGAAGCCCTGCGTCGGCACGAGTGCCGACGCGGCACGCACGAGTGCGTGCGCCACCCTACGCTCAGAACCGAAACCGGTAGCGCAGCTCCACGTAGACCTGGCGTGGATTGATGAAATGCGTGCCGCCGAAAGTGTTGCTGGTATCGAGAAGATAGCGTGTATTGGCGATGTTCACGGCGTTGGCTGAAATCGTCCAGTTCTCGCGAAACTGCTTGCCGAGCGCCAGATCGAAAGTCCAGTGCGGCGGCAGATGAGAAGGCCCGTCGGCATTGAGGAACCCCGATCCGAACTGGCACGCCGGCGTTGCCCAGAGGTTGCCGGGCAGGCTCAGCGAAAGCACCGTAGTGACGCTATTCCGCTGGTCGTGATCGAGCAGGAAATTTCCGGACGGCGCTGCCTCAAGCAACCCGCCGGTAATCGGGCCGATCCCCTGCGCGATTTGGTTCGACCAGGCGACCCGCCATTGCGCCCGGCGGAACAGGCGCGGCGAGCGGAGGGTGACCTCCGTGCCGCTGATGATGGCGCCCAGATCGGTCAACGGAATGAAGATGCCCGAATCGCCGATTACGTCGTGATCGAGGAAGTTGCGCGCGCTGGTGTGGAAGTTGTCGGTCTCGATCGCCCAGCCGCGCAACGGAACGGTCACGCCGATATCGTGCTGGATATCGCGCTCGCCCGATAGCGGGATGAAACCGTATCCCTGCGTCTGGGCAAACGCGAGCGCCGGACCGGCCAGGCTGTCGAGCGGCGGCGGCTGATAGTAATACGCGTAGTAACCGTGCAGGGTCCAGTTCAGGTGCGGGATGCGGATGGCGCCGCCCAACCGCGGGCTGGCGGCGCTCTCATTCACCAGCCCGCCGTAACGGGTGAGGCGGATGCCCAGGTCGAGCGTCAGCCAGGACGTCGGCTGATACTGATCGTCCGCGTACGCCGTGCTCGAATGCGCCCAATGCTTCTCCTCTTGCGTGAACACTCCGCCGCCCGGATTGGCGGTAAGCCCGAAGAACGTATCGTCATGCTGGCCCCAGAAATCGACGCCCACGCGCAGGTTGTTCCGCTTCTTTTTCATCTGCAGCGCCGCCAGCGAGCCGAGATAGTTCGACCGCTCGTTATCGTCGAGGACAAAGGGGTTGTCGAGCGGTCCGCCCACATAGTGCGAACCATTGAAGTGGTAGCTGGGCGAGACCGTCAGCAGCCAGTCGCTCGAAAAGGTGTGCGTCCAATGGAACCCGCCCAGGTCGTCCTTTTCCAGATCCAGGTCGCGAATACCGGATGATTCGAGATCGAAATCGTTGGGAACCTGGTAATGATCCTCGCGCACCGAGACGACCCAACGCAATTGGTCTTTGCCGCTCGAATTGTAGAGCAGGGAAGCGAACCCGCCCACGCCGTTCTCCTGGTCGTGGATGACCCGCGAGATGGGCGTCCCCAGGCCGAGCTCGCTGCGGTTCCCGTCCACGCTGGCAAAGTAAGCGAAGCGCAGGGTGTGCCCGCCGATATCGAGTTGATCGTCGGTCGAATAGAAATTGCCGGCGGAGAAAATCAAGTCGGCCTGATTGTCGCGCTCGAATCCCGAAGGCGTAACCACGTTGAAGAAGCCGTAGGTTCGGTCGCCATACTCGCTCGAATATCCGCCGCGCTGGATCTCCAGGTCCTCCACGTCTTTGGGGTTGACGATCGGCGCGACGTTGGCGGCGATGTTGGTATTGATCACCGGCACGCCATCGATCAGCCAGTTGACCTGATGGCCGCCGCGCACGTGAAGCATGTCGTGGACCATGTAAGCGCCGGGCGTAAAATCCGTGATCATGGCGAGGCTGTTGGTTTGATCCGCGCCAGGCGTGCGGACCACGTCCTCGGCTTCGACCAGTACCCGCGGCGTAGCCGTCTGGGCGTTGAGCCGGTCGGCGGCGCTCGAAACCGTGATCACCTCGTTGACGCCCGCCACTTCCATTGCCAGATGCAAAACCGGCGATCTGCCGGCCGCCACCGTCACGCTCTGCTCCAATCTCTGGAAGCCAGGCGCGGACACCGCAACCGTCCACGTACCCTCGGCCAGGTTGTCGAACTGGAACCCTCCATCGGCGTTGGTTGCCAAGCTCTCGCTCCGCGCCGGTTCGGCAGTGCTGGCCACCACCTGCGCTCCAGCGATCGGACGGTGCGCCGGATCGTGTACCACGCCGCGGATCACACCTTGGTCAGCCGCGAACGCGGGGAGCATCAGCAACCAGAAGTACGCCGCTGAAAGGATGTGAGGCCGGTTGCCGCTCACTTGCGCCACACCGCGGAAAAGCGGCCGTCCGAGTGACTGATGTAGTGCAGCCGCATTCCTTTCGTGACCGCTTCGTTCTGACGAATCTGCAGGTCGAATCCTGTCATCCCGACGTAGCAAGCCGACTCCGCCTGTCCTTTTTCGAAGATCGCGGCGTAGCGGACTCCGTCGCCGGTGCGGTAGGAACTGACGCGGCCCACCGCGTATCCTTCTTGTTGCAGTTGCGCAGACTGCTGGCGGAGGTCCTGAGCGCTGAGGTTCAACAAAGCCCGCGACGGCACCTCAGTCTGGCTCCAAATGGCGTGGAAGCGCAGCCCATCCTTCGGACCGAAGGCCACCAAGTCGACGATCGCCAGGCCGTCGGCACCATGTTGCTGGAGTCTTCGCTCGAGTTCCGCCTGGTCGAGCGCGCCGCGCGCCTCGAATGAGCCCTGCGCTGGCGTCCAGATCGTAGTAAACCGCGGCCCCTCCGGGCTTCTAAATATGTTGACGGAATCCGGCCGGTAGTTTTGCCGTTTGAATGCGGCCAAATCCGGTTGCCGTTTATCCGCGGGCTCGAGCAACGTGATCCTGTTGGCGCCGGACGCCTGGAAGGAGCCGATCAGCAGCATGGCTCCGTCCGTCTCCCTGTCTTTGGCAGCGGCGAAGGTAAGCGGGGAGTATCCCTTGCCGGACCAATAGTCCAGACAGGGCTGAAACTTATCCGCCGCGATTGTGGTGAACTCCGCCTTACAAGCCGGGAACGGAGGCTGGCTCATCGCCTGCGGCGTCGCAACTATTGCCGCCGCCGGCGGTGGTGCCGTCACCGGTTTGGGAGGGGCGGCGGGGACAGCCACTCCGACGGAATCGGAAGCGGTTGGCTGGGGCTTTGCCGGTGCAGCCGGTTGAGGCGCACTGACGCCGCCACCCGCGGCCTCGCTGTCAGGCGCTTCTTTCAGCGCCTCGATCTGTGCCTGGGCCAGGTCAGCGAACCGGCCGTCCGGGTACTGGTTCAGATAGGCCTCAAACAGCGCCGGGCTTTTGCGGTCTTGAATGGAACTCCAATACGCCAGCTCCGCTTTTGCGGAGCGGCTCTTGTTCTCCATAAAGAGCCCGCGAAACGCGAAGATCAGCCCAATCGCCGCCAACACGTACCAGAGGCGTTTCCGCTTGCGGATCGGCGCGGGTGTGGCCGCGGCCGGGAGGGGCGGGGAAGTCGGCGGTGTCTGCGCTGCCGGCTCCAACCGCGGCATCGCTATAGTGGCGGTGGTCGAAACGGAACCCGGCTCCAGTGCCGCCCGCAACGCGGTGATGAATTCCGAGCAACTGGTATACCGGGCCTCAGGCGTCTTAGCCAGCGCTTTGCGCAGGACGCCATCGCCGGCCACATCCACCGTGGGGTTAACGGATAGCGCCGGCGGCGGGTCCTGGTACAAGGTCTTGGTTACCAGCGTCGCCATGCTGTCGGCGTCGAACGGAAGCCGGCCGGCAAGCAGCGCGTATGCCACCACCGCCAGCGCGTACTGGTCGGTCCGCCCGGAGATGGCCTCGCCCTTCAACTGTTCGGGCGCCATGAAATGCGGGGAGCCAACCACGGCGGCCGTTTGCGTCAGCGTGCTGCTTTCCAGCACCTTGGCGATGCCGAAGTCGGCGATCTTCACCACGCCATCGGATTGCAGAATGATGTTGCCCGGCTTGATGTCGCGGTGCACCACGCCCTTGCTGTGCGCGTAATCCAAAGCGCGCGCGCAATCGGCCAAAATGCGGAGCGACTCGGCGGCGGTGCGTGGCCCCGGTGCGCCGGCCATTGACTGCTCCAGCGTTTGGCCGACGATATATTCCATGACGATGTAGGTGGTGTCGCCCTGCTCGCCTACGTCGTGCACGGCCACGATATTCGGATGCGACAATTGCCCCGCCGCTTGCGATTCGCGCAGCAGGCGCGCGCGGCGCGCCAGAGCCAGTTCTTCCGAGCCCTGCCCGGAGACGAGAATTGTCTTGATCGCCACCGTGCGGCCGATGGTGGGATCGAGGGCGCGATACACGATGCCCATGCCCCCCCGGCCGATCTCGCCCACAATCTGGTAGCGGCCGAGCCTGCTTGGGGCGCCCGCGGCGGGGGCCGTCCCTGGTCCCATTCTCCCTGACCTCCTCCTGGTGGCAAACAGCACAGACAGCGCTGCCGCTTCGCATCTGGTTTTCTATTCTCTCAGATTGGGAGCGCGGGGAGGTGGGATAGACAATCGGCTTTTGTCGTCTGTCAGTGTTACGTGCTTTGGCGGGGAATGACAGACCACCAAACGCGATGGTCTATCCTACCAATGTTCTCAAGCCCCGGTTACTTTGCCTAACTCCACGTTTGTCAATGTAACAATGGCTCCCGGAGACACCAGCACTTCGAGGCTGGCGCCCGCCGGCCGCGGACCCGGCTCGACCGAGTTTTCCTGTTGCGGGCTGGCCGTCTCGAGATATCGAAACTTCGCTCCCGGCCACTTCACGTCAACCTTCTGCGCTACGCCAGAGCGGTTCAGCAGAATCAGCGTCCGCTCGCCGCCCGCGCCGCTGAACGCCGTCGCCAGCACGTGCGGGTTCGAACTCGCCGCCTTCACCCGCTGCATGCCTGCGCGCACACGGCGCGAGTAAGCCCCGAAGATTCGCAACTGGTGGCTGGACGCCACCGGCTTCAGCTCATGCTCGGGATCGGGCACCAGCAAGGTCCGCGTCCATCCGTAAGACGGCTGAACCACGTTGAGCAAGGTCCAGCAATACATCACGCCGCACGCGTCCAACTGGGTAAGCACCTTGTGATAGAGTTGCCCCATCGCCAGCGCCACCCGGTATGCGCGCGCCTGATACGCCCCGTTATTGACACACAGCTCCACGGCGAAGAACGGCTTGTCTCCGATGGCATCCCGCAACTGAGTTAACCGTGCGTCGAAGCGGTCGGGATCGTGAAAATAATCCTGGTAATCGTAGAGGTTCGATGCGGAGTAATCGATGGTCTTCCACACTGCCGGGTCTTGCCGGAACGCTTTAGCGGCTGCGATGCCGCCGAGCGAAAACGGGGCATTGTGCATGTGGATTTTGATGGCCGCGAATCCGGCGGCGTCCAGCCCGCGGCGCAGCGCCAGTGCCATCTTCTGCCAGTTCTCCGCCGATTGCGTGACTTCGTTCTGAATCCCTACGATCTCGGGAGGGTGCCCGATCTTGTCTCGCGAAACCTGGCAGTATCGCACCATGGCCTTCACATAGGGCTCGATGTCGGGAGCGTCGGTCAGTTTGCCCGCGGCATCGCGCACCCTGGCCCACGGCGGCAGTTCCCAGAATTCGAAGATCACTTTCCCGCCCAGGCGCCGCACCCGCCGCATGTATTCGAAATCGCTGGTTTCGCAGTTCGGGAAATTGTCGCCATAATAATGCGGCGAGGCATCCTGCGGCCGGTCCCAGTTGGTCATCTCCGGGTTCAACAGCGCGCCGGTGGGATACTCGCGATGCAGCAGCAGGTTGTACTCGGCGAAAATGCGCCACCATTCCCGGGCGCCCTGCGGGCTCAATTCGGCGTAGGCGGGAGGCGTGGTAGTGCCGCCCCAGCCGAGCATTTCCTGGAAGCGCGCCGCGTCATCGACGTCCACCGCGGCTGCTTCCACGGCCGGCGGAAGCAGTCTCCCGCGCACCGGCCCATCCCCACCGGCGAAGGCCAGTTGGTGACGGTTCACGTCGAGAGGCGCGTTGGAAGAAAGCGCCTCTTTCCCGTTCAACAGGACGCGCACCGTCAGCCGGTAGTCGGCCACCACCGTGATAGCCTTCAGCTCTCCGCCATATTCGACGCTGGATTCTTCCCAGAGGCCCTCCGGATGGCGGCCCGGGCGCGCTTCGACCGGCGGCACCTTGCTCAGCCCCGGCGAATCGTCATAGCGGACCGCCAGCCGCGCCTTGCCGCCGCCAACTTCCACGGTGAAACCGCCGCACGGCCCGGTGAAAATCCATCGCAACTGCGACTTCCCGCCGCTCCAGGCGTCGATCTCGATGGTCCGCTCAAACAGCGCGGGCAGCCACCCGGCAAAGTACTTTCGTGGCGGGCCGGGCACGGTCCACTTGGTCCGCGGCGAGGGAGCGCCGGGAAACTCGAAACCATCGCCGCCGGCCGGAGATGCCTTCCATGGCGGCAGATCCACTCTGGCTGCATTCACCGGCTCGCTGCGCTCCTGCGCCGCCGCCAGTGCCGATGCCGACAGTACCGCTCCGGAAAATGTGCGCCGCGAAAAGCTCTTCATCGAACCTCCTGCCGCGTTCGTCTCACATGCCCGATTAGGACAACCGCACCAACCGCTCCCTATGGGTGCCCTGGGCCCAGCTCCGATGCGCTCTCAGAGCCGCGACCATAGCGAGCGGTTGCCGGCGATTGAACCGGTCATTTCCTAACCCGCCCTAAGTCCCGAACGGACCCGGAAGTTTCACGATAATACGCTTCTTTCCGGCCAGGTTAGCCCACGTCTCCGTCGCGCCATGCTCGCGCATTGGCGAATGCCGGCAACAGGAGAAGTCCTACTACCGTGGCGGCAACTCGGCGCGGCATGTACTATCACCTCTGACGATCAAGTTATCACCCGGTGGAAGCCGGTTCAAGCACGCTCGATCGAACGGGTGACCATGCAAAGGCTGCACGCGAAATGCGAAAGTTGCCGACAGGCGGTCGGCCAAGCCGGGTTCAACCCGTTCAGCAGCTGGCAGAATGACAGGCCGCTTCGGCCCTTCTCGTGCTCTCGATAAGAGCGGAGCCTTGACAGTTTGGCTGTACGCACACTTTAGACGGAGGTGTAACATGTCGAAAACTGCAGTTGGTTTATTTGAGAATCCGGGCGTGGCGGACCAGGTCGCCCACGATCTCGATGCCAGTGCTTTCCCTCGGAACGAGATCCGCATTCTAGGAGAGCCGCTGAGTATGGCGGTCACCGGGGACACGAGTACCCCACGCACCGATTTCGAGGTGGGTTTGAACCGGGAGCTCCGGACAATCGGAGCCAGCGACCGTGAGGCGGAGGCCTACGTCCAAGGAGTGCGGCGTGGAGGAGTCATCGTTTTCGCGACAGGATCAAGCGAAGCGGTGGACAACGCGACTGAGGTCATGAACCGTCACGGTGCGATAGAGGTTGAAGAGCTCATCGGCCGCGAACCGGGTAGTAGCGGCAGCCTGACTGGCGAAAGCTTGCCTCCCATGCAGGTTAGTTCCGACCAAACCGGGCGGATTCGCCAATCGGGCGGCGGCGCCCGCATGTTCGCATGGTAGATCGTCAAGGCGCAGCCAGGTAAGTGCAGGTGCAGGTGCTCTGTATCGCTTTTAAAGGAGAAATGAAATGCTCGGATTAGGACTGCTCGGAACCATTATTGTGATCGTATTAGTCGTTTGGCTCATCCGTAGGGTGTGAACGATTACGAATTGAGATGCCCTCGGACGCTCGGCAGTTGCCCTTGTGAACGGGTTGGAAATCCCGTTGCAACTGCTTTGGAAGCCCGCGTCCGGGTTGCCAAGGATTAAGCCGGCGCTGGCCGGCTCGCGGGACTATGCGAAGCGGGGTTCCAGACGCCAGATCCGCCCTCTGGGGCGATGCCCGAGACCACCCAAACGATTCAAAAGTACCTGCACGGAGAATCGAAGTTGGTACCGAATTCGCCCCAAACTTACCAGAGACTAAAGTGGTACCCACCGGACTACCGTAAGCGAGTAAACCCTGACATCCTAAAGCAAATGGGATGTGAACTTAGGGACGAACTGGGAAGCCGATACCTGGCAGCTCTAAACTTGGTATGCCGCGCGCAGCATCGTGTCCATTATGCCGTGACACTTACCAACATCGAGTGCGCCAACACAGAACTACGTCGGGTCGAGCAGTACCGGCTCGATGTACTCCGCCAAATTGACGAGCATTGCGAAAGCCACGACTGCGCCACCGAGCAACTGGAAGAGATTTGCGGGCAGGTGCTCGGGAATCGCAAACAGGCGGTGGCGTGATGCTTCTAACCACTGGACTTTACGAGGCTTACGGGGCTGCGGCGTTGCTGGCGCTGGCCGGCATTATCCGGGCCCAATACAAGCGTATGCGCCGCCTTCAGCCCGCGCTGTGTGGGGTGGATCCCATGCCGGCAGCGGGGCCAATCGAATTCGCTCCCTTGAAAAAGCGGCCCGACCGTGTGGCTTCGGCTCTCCGCGCCTGGTCCGCCGAGCGCGCCAGTGCCGATCTGGTCGTGCCTGAGCGGCCGGCTGAACCCGCGCGCGCGGTCGTACCGGTGCCGATGCCGGAATTGCAGACCACCCATCACACGCCGCGGACCAAGCCCGCGGTTGAGGCGCCAACAGCGAGAGATCATTCAGAGTGGAGGGATGGTTCGGAGTGGATTCCGGCACCAAAACCGGCGAGCGAACCGGCTGCCAACCACGCGAAACCCGCCGGCGAGCCGTCCGCCAAACAGGCTGAACCCGCCAGCGAACCGTCCGCCGATCGGGAGGACCGGTTCACGCCGCCACCGGAAGCGCCGTTGTCGCAGAATGCCGACTACTACGAGACCCTCCAGGTCAGCCCCAATGCCGACCCCGAGACGATTCACCGGGTCTACCGCATCATGGCGGCGCGCTTTCATCCGGACAACCCTACCACCGGCAGTCTGGAGCGCTTCCTCCTGTTGCGCGAAGCTTATCAGACGCTCAGCGACCCGGCGTTGCGCGCCGAGTACGACTCTAGCCGTTCGAACTGGCAGACGGAAACCATGCCCGTCTTCTGGCAGAAGTCCTTCGTGGATGGAATTGAGGGCGAAACCAACCGTCGCCTGGGCGTGCTCTCGCTGCTGTACCAACGCCGCCGGATTAACGAGAGCAAGCCGGGAGTTTCGGTGATGGAGTTGGAACGGCGCATGGCGTTCCCGCGCGAGTACCTGAACTTCACGCTCTGGTACCTGCGCTCGAAGGGTTACGTCGCGGTGTTGGAAGACAACTCCGACTACGCGTTGACCAGCGCCGGCGTCGACTATGTGGAAAGCGGCTCGAATACGAACCGAGTGATTCGGGAATTGCTGACTGCCGGAACCGGCGCGGAATACGCGCAACCGGAGATGCAACGGGAGAACGTCGTGGTGCCTTTCCCGAGAACCGCCGCCAGAGCCCGGGTGGAAGGCTCGCGCCGAATCCAGCGGCGCAAACAGGCCGGCCGATATTAAGCGCCTGTCACGAAAATAACCAGTTCAATCGCCTGACCGCTCCTTTAAGGTCGCGGCTCTGAACGCATCGGAGCCGCGATCTTGTTTCCGTGCTATTTACGGAGTTCCGTTGGAGCGGATCTGGCGGCCCACTGCACGAGTGCGTTGTGGCCGCCACAATTCCGCCAGGTGTTTCCGAAACAGCGCAGGCGGCTCACGATAAAGCCGTTGGCCGAGCGCGAGGGCCTTGCGGCGCAAATCGCGTTGCAACTCGCCGATCAGGTCGCGGCAGAGTTCGGCATCCTTCGGCTTTCGCTCGGCCGAAGCTTCGGCCGCCAGGCGCGCCGAGAGCACTTCCAGGTTGTGATGCTCGCCCAGCCACGTTTCCAGTTCCTTGAGGCTTCTTTCGCGGGCGCGCGTAGCGGCGTTCCAGCGGCTCTCCAACAGGCGGAGGTGATACCAGTGATCCTTCACCCGCTTGCGCCATTCGTGGCAGTGCTCCGGTTTCGCGTGGCGGCGCGCGGCCGCCATGGCGGCGCGGCCTCGGCGGTAGGCCGTTTCCATGCCCGGCGCCAATGCCACCGGCCCATCCATCACCAGCCGCCACCGGTCGACGCGGAACGCGGCCACCAATAGCGCTTCGCCAGCCCGGTGCATCGCGCCGATCATGCGCGGCGACCGCCGCTGGCGCCGCTGGTTTTCGAGCAGGCCGCGCCGCATCGCCGCCAGCGCCCGTGTGGACCGATCGTCCTTGTGATGCTCGCCAAGCTGGTCGAGCGTTTCGATCATCACGGTCCCGTCGCGGTAAACCGAGAGCCGGCGCGCCACGTCGCGGAGGCGCCGGTTCTCGATTGCGTAGGTATCGCCCAGCTCGCCCCGCATGAGGCGCAGGATGGCTCTGACCTTCTTGACCGATTTGCGCGCCTCGTGGATAGCGTCATCGCGCGTGCGGGCGGTGGCTTGGCGAAGCCCGGCGGCGGCGGACGATAGTTCCTCGCGCGCAATGCGGCGCAACCCCTCACGCACCGATTCGCCGGGTTGCAAACGATAAGCCATCCGCCTGTCCTGGTATCAGCATAGAGCACCGGTGATAAAATCACTATCATCAGGGCCGGAACCATTCGGGGCGAGCCCATCGGTTCCGCAAGCCGCATATCAACGCAAGGAAGACTTCATGGTTACCCCGAAACGTCTGCTGCCCGGCGCGATTCCACTGTGTCCGGTCGTCCTTTGGCTTTGTTTGTTCGGCTCCCAAGGCTCGGCGCAATCCTCCGCTCCCATCCTGGCGCCTTATCAATGGGCGCCGGTCCGCATAGTGGCGGGCGGTTACATTCCGGGTCTGATCGCGCACCCCACCGAGGCCGGCCTGATTTACGCGCGCACCGACATCGGCGGCGCGTACCGCTGGAGTCCGGCCACCGAGCAGTGGATTCCGCTGACCGACTTCCATGCGCCGAGCGATTATAACCTGCAAGGCCCGGAGAGCATCGCGCTCGATCCCACCGATCCAAATCGCCTTTATATTGCGGCAAGCATGTACGCCGGCGCGGAGTCGGCGATCCTGATCTCCACCGACCAGGGAAATACCTTCACTAGCTCGAGCGGAACACCGTTCTCAATGGCCTCGAACGGTGACGATCGATCCGCGGGCGAGCGACTGGCGGTGAACCCGTTCCAACCGGATCAGCTCCTGATGGGCACGCGGAGCAATGGGTTATGGGTTAGCAGCAACTATGCGCAGTCATGGACCAAAGTGACGAGCTTTCCCGTCTCGTTATCCAGCGATGGCTTTGGCCTTCAGTTCGTCGTCTTTGACCCTAACAATCAGGGCGTTATCTATGTCGGCGCGTACACAACGTCTTTGGTCTACAGGAGCACGAATGGGGGCACAACATGGTCTGCCCTTCCGGCAGTGACTTGGCCATACAGTGTGCCCAGTAAGACGAGGCCGCCAACTCCGAACCGCGGTGTTCTCAACCCGGACGGCAACTTCTACGTTACCTTCAGCGACGATCGCGGTCCGTCCAATATGTCGTATGGAGTTGTCGAGAAGTATAATCCACAGACGAACTCCTGGATGAATGTCACGCCGTCCGACTACCTGACCGGGCCGAGGGGCGGATTTTGCGGGCTAACCCAGGATCCTACTCGCCAGGGCACGGTCGCGGTTACCACGCTGGACCGCTGGTACCCGGTGGACACGGTTTACATCACACATGATGGCGGCAATACGTGGATCGATCTCGGCGCCATCACCTCCGCTGGCGGCGTAGACGGGCCTCCCTACAGCAACTACTATTTCAATCCTCCGGTGTTCACGCCGATTTCGCCCTGGCTGACCTTCGGCGACACATCGTATCCGACGTCGCCCACGCCAACGGCTAAGTTCGGCTGGTGGATGTCCGCGCTTTTGATCGACCCGGTCAATCCCAATCACCTGATGTTCGGCACCGGCGCAACGCTATACGCCACGGACAACGTCTCGGCCGCCGATTCCGGCCAAGCTCCGACGTGGTATGTGCAGGGGTTGGGAATTGAGGAGACGGCGGTGACCGCGTTGATCAGTCCCACCCAAGGCGCTCACCTGTTGAGCGGGGTTGGCGACATCGGCGGCTTCCGGCACGACGACTTCGCCATTTCGCCCACCGGCGGCATGTTCACCAATCCGGTCATGACCACTACCGACGGCATGGACTGGGCCGGTCAAAACCCCCAGTTCATAGTCCGCGTTGGTGAGGCGAGCAGCGCTTCGACTAGCCCGTGCAATTACGGCGGGTACTCGACCGACGGCGGCACCACCTGGACGCCGTTCGACGGTTGCGCGGCCGGCGGCACCAACAGTAGCAATGTCGGAACGATTGCGGTGGATGCGAGCGGAACCGTAATGATATGGACGACCGTCAGCGGCTCGAACGCACCGCAATACTCCACCAATAACGGCGGTGGCTGGAGCGTGACCACGGGCCTTCCCTATTCGTTGACGGCGGTGGCGGATAAAGTGACGCCGGCATTGTTCTACGCTTTCGACGGCGCCAACTTCTACAGCACAACCACCAGTGGCGGGAAGGTTTTCACGAAGGTGAACCAGACTAAGTTTCTCGCCGGCACGCCGGCGCACGCGGCGGTAGCGAACTTCGCGCGCGCCGGCGACCTGTGGCTGCCGCTCAGCGGCTACGGTCTTTATCATTCCACCGATGGCGGCGTCACCTGGAAGCAGGTAACCAGCGTCTTGCAGGCGAACTTGGTTGCGGTCGGCAGGGCCAATCCGCGGACGCGGACGGGAGTGCAATCGATCTTCCTTTATGGCGCGATCTCGCCATCGACCACAATCGCCATCTATCGCTCCGACAATAACGGATCCACCTGGGTGCGAGTCAATGACGACGCACATCAGTATGGCGGTCCTACGGTGATCGCGGCCGATTCACGCGTGTTTGGCCGGGTCTACCTGGGAATGAATGGCCGCGGCATCGTCTACGGCGATATCGTCGGCAACCCGTCGGGCCGCCGTGGCGCAGGCCCGATGTAGGATAGCGCACCTACAGCCCTGGCATACGCAGGCCGGGCATGCCCGGCCCCTACGACACACTACTGGCGATAGGAATGGATGAA
>OCTA010002815.1_pt1 | contig 15618 bp, 17 predicted proteins | sample 1538991 | NCBI WGS metagenome assembly OCTA01 (sample SAMEA3539302, study PRJEB22396) | soil metagenome | biome: tundra; feature: field; material: soil | place: USA | collected 2010-05 | depth 0.15 m | reverse complement strand
ATGTGGCGCATATCCTGCTCGCCGCCCATGGCGTGAATCACCGAGCCGGAACACAGGAAGAGCAGGGCCTTGAAGAATGCGTGCGTAAACAAATGGAAGATAGCCACCCAATACGCGCCCACACCCAGCGCCAGAAACATGTAGCCGAGCTGGCTCACGGTCGAATAAGCCAGCACGCGCTTGATATCGTTCTGCACGAGCGCGATGCTGGCCGCGAAAATCGCCGTGAACGCGCCTACCACCGCGACGATTCCCAAAGTCTGCGGCGTCAATTGGAACAGCGCCGAGGAACGCGCCACCATGTAGACGCCCGCCGTCACCATGGTGGCGGCGTGGATCAAGGCGGAAACCGGCGTGGGGCCTTCCATGGCATCCGGCAGCCAGACATACAGCGGGAATTGCGCGGACTTGCCCGTGGCGCCGATGAAGAACAGCAGGGCGATGGCGCTCAGCACGCCGAAGCCGGCAGTCTCCGCGTGGAATTGCCCGCTGCGCAGCGCCGCGTTCACATCCAGGAAGCGCACGGTCCCCAGGACGCTGAACATCAGCAGCATGCCGAGGATGAACCCGGCGTCGCCCACCCGGTTTACGATAAACGCCTTCTTGCCCGCGTCGGCTGCCGACTTCTTATGAAAATAGAACCCGATCAACAGGTAGCTGCACAACCCCACGCCTTCCCATCCCACGAAAAGCAGCGTGTAATTGTTCGCCAGCACCAGCATCAGCATGAAGAAGATGAACAGGTTCATGTAGCCGAAGAACCGGTAATAACCGTTGTCGTGGGCCATGTAACCGATGGAATACACGTGGATCAGCAAGCCGATGCCGGTGACCACCAGGATCATCACGGCGCTGAGCGGGTCGAGCAGAAAGCCCCAATCGGCGCTGAACGTGGCCAGGTGGCCATCCATCATGTGGAACGGCAGCCCGGCCAGCCAGGTGAACTGGATAAGCTCGCGGACCCTCCCCGGCTTGTCCGTCAACTCCCAGACTGCGCCCACCGAAAGCAGAAACGAGATCAGCACCATGCCGGGGCATATCAGGCTGACCAGCACCTTCAGCGGCGAGCCGTGATGATGATGGTGCGAGTGGTCATGCGAGTGACTGTGGCCGTGACCATGATCGTGATCGTGTTCGCCGTGCGTGTGCTCCACGCCCGGCGCCACCGCGACGTCGGATGCCGGTTGCGGATCGAGCAATCTCCCGAACAGCAGCATAAGCAGCGCGCCGCACAACGGGAATAGCGGGATGAGCCAAATCAGGTCGAGAAAAAAATTCATAGTGGGGCAGGACTCCAGTCCTGCGGGCGGCGTCCACGCCGGCCTCTGGCCATGAGGGCACCCCGACCTGGAGATCTGCCCCACATGGCGGCCTGAGAGGCCGCCGGGCCCAGAGGGCACCCCTGGGAGCCTGCCCCACAAGAAGCTGATGGACAGTAGTGCAACAGGTTTACCATTTCAGCAAGTCCACCTCGTCGGCCAGCACCGTCTCTTTGTTACGGAACAGCGCGATCAGGATGCCCAGCCCCACGGCCGCTTCGGCCACCGCGTCGGTGATCACGAAGATGGCGAACACCTGCCCGTTCAGATTATGCAGCGCCTGCGAGAATGCCACCAGGTTGATATTGACCGCGTTCAGGATCAGCTCGATGGACATCAGAATAATGACAATGTTACGCCGGGTCAGCACGCCCACCGTCCCGATCAGCAGGAGAGCGGCGCTCAAGGCGATGTAATGCGCTGTGGTTATCGGGTACATTCTCAAATCCGTTTCTTCGCCATTACCACCGAACCCACTACCGCTACCAGCAGCAGGATGGAAGCGATCTCGAACGGCAGCAGATACTCTTTGAACAATACGTCGGCCAGTTGCTCGGTATTCCCCAGAGCGGAGGCCGCGGGCATGATGCCGGGCTGTGCGATCTTAAACGCCGCGCCGCCTTTCTCCAGGAACCAGAACACCTGCACGCCCACCAGGACCACGCAGACCAGCGCGATCAACCATTGTCCGTTGAACTGCTTTTCCTTGGCCGCCTGATCCAGATTCACCAGCATGATCACGAACAGGAACAGCACCATGATGCCGCCGATATACAGTACGATCTGCACGGCGAACAGGAATTCCGCCTGCTGCAACAGGTACAGGCCCGCCACGCCCATCAGCGAAACGATCAGAAACATGGCGCTGTGAACGGCGTTTCTGCGGGTAATCGTGAGAATCGCGCCGGCCAGCACCATGGCGGCGAAGATGTAAAAGGAGATAGCCTGGGTCAGTTCTGGGGTCAGCATTTGTATTGAGTCGGCTTGGGACCTTCTTCGAGCATCTGGCGATCCCAGATGGCGCCTTCGCGGGTGTAGCTGGCCAGTTCGAAGTCCTGCGTCAGCTCGAGCGCGTCCACCGGGCAAGCGTCTTCGCACAGCCCGCAGAACATGCAGCGGGACGTGTCGTAAATGAAGGTGGTCAGATCCTTGCGCTTGGTCTGCTCGTTGCGCTGGCTGGTGACCACGATGAGGTTTTCCGGGCAGGCCAATGCGCACAGGTTGCAGGAGATGCACAGCGTCTCGCCGTTATCCGGATTGATGTTGAGCCGCGGCGCGCCGCGATACCGCTCGCCGACTTTGGGCCGCTCGGCCGGATACTGCTCGGTATATATACGCTTGGGGTCCTGGTTGCGGAAAGTCACCCAGAGACCCTGGAAGAGGTCTACGAGAAAGATGGTGCGGAGGAGCTTAGTAATCATTTCCCACCCTTGATGCCCTGGTGGGGCAGGACTCCAGTCCTGCGGCCGGCGTCCACGCCGGTCCAAGCGGGTCCTGGAGGACCCGCGCAGACCTGGAGGTCTGCCCACTCATCTATCCACCTCGCCGAGCACGATATCCAGCGTACCAATAATCGCCACTACGTCGGCCACCAGGCCGCCCCGCACCATCCGGTCGAGCGCCTGCAAATTCACGAACGATGGCGGCCGCACGCGCATGCGATAGGGCTGCGTGGAATTATCGCTCACGATGAAATAGCCGAGCTCGCCTTTGGGCGCTTCGATCGAAACATAAACCTCACCCACCGGCGGCTTCACCACCTTGGGCACCTTGCCCATGATCGGTCCGCTAGGGATGCGGTCCACCGCCTGCCGGATGATGCGCGTGGCCTGCCGCATCTCCTCCATGCGCACCGTGTACCGGTCGTACGTGTCGCCGTTCTCGCCAATGGGGATTTCGAATTCGTACTGCTCGTAGCCGGAATATGGCTGCGCCTTGCGCAGATCCCATGCCACACCGGCCGCGCGCAGTACCGGCCCCGTGACGCCGTACTCCTTGCATTCGTCGGCCGAGAGGACACCCACGCCCTTCAGCCGCCCCACCCAGATGCGATTGGTGGTCAGGAGCCGCTCGTATTCATCCACCTTGGGGATGAACCAGTCGCAGAACTTCTTGACCTCCTCCTCGAAACCGTCGTAGGTCTCGTACTGCAGCCCGCCGATGCGGAACGCGTGCGTAGTCAGGCGGGCGCCGCAGTAATTCTCGAAGATCTTGAGCACTTCCTCGCGCTCGCGCAGGCAGTAGAATACCGGCGTGATGGCGCCGATATCGAGCGCGTGCGTGCCCAGCCACAGCAAGTGGCTGGCGATGCGGTTCAACTCGGTGAGGATCACGCGCACGGCCTGCGCGCGCGGCGGCGCCTCGATGTTCAACAGTTTCTCGACCGCCAGGCAATAGCCCAAGCCGTTCGAAACCGCGGCCACGTAATCCATGCGGTCCACGTAAGGCGCGAACTGCTGGTAAGTGCGGTTTTCGCCGATCTTCTCGACGCCGCGATGCAGATAGCCGATCACGCACTCGGTGCCGTTCACCTTCTCGCCATCGAGCTTCAGAATCACGCGCAGCACGCCGTGCGTGGACGGGTGCTGCGGACCCATGTTGATCACTAACTCGGTCGCGTCTAGAAAAGTGGCTTCCGGCATAGTGGGTTATTGCCCGCTTTCGATGCCCAGGTTCTCCCGCACCCAACCGTCGTCCTGCTGCAAGATCCCATAGTCCTTGCGTAGCGGGTAGCCCTGCCATTCCTCGGGCAGCAAGATGCGGCGCATGTCGGGGTGGTCTGCGAACTGGATGCCGAACATGTCGAACACTTCGCGCTCCAGCCAATTGGCCGTCAAATGGACGGTGACCGCGGTGGCCGGACTGTAGCCATCCGGGATCGCGATCTTCACGCGCATGCGCTCGTTGCGCGCGAAGCTATATAAAATGTAGACCAGATCGAAGCGCTCGGCCCGCTTGGGGTAATCGACGGCCGTCACGTCCACCAGGTAGTCGAAATCCAATTCCAGCTTGAGCGTTTCCAGGATGGGAATGACGGCATCCGGCTTGGCCACCAGGAAGTTCTGCCCCAGATACGTCGAAAACTCCGTGATGTCGTCGCCGAAGCGCTCCTTCAGGAGTTGCGTGATATCGCTTTCCCATGGCGTGGTGACCATCACGGCAGGTGGCTTGGGAGGCGCGGCGTGGGCTGCCGCGGCAGGTTTGGGAGCGGCGGGTTTCGGCGCCGGAGCAGCCGGCTTTTCGGTCGGGGTGGCGGCCTCGCCCCCGGAGGGAGGAGGCGCCGCCGAGCCCTCGGGCTTTTGCTCGTCAGCCATTTGATTTCCTAGCGAAGATCACTACACATATCACTTGCCCCTAGGGAGTGTCAAACGCTCTGAAGTGGGGAAGTGGGGCGGACGCCCTCGTCCGCGCGCGACCCGCTGGCCGCGCTCTTCCCGGGGAGTGTCAAACGCGGCGGGCGATTCTCATCGCGCTAGATGAACAGCTCGGCCGGCAAGTTGAAAAACCCGGCCAGCTTCTTGGCTTGGGCCTTGCTGATAGACCGTTTGGCGCTCAAGATCTCGGAGGTGTGTCCGCTCCCTCCGAGCAAGTGCGCGATGCCGGCCTGGGTCAAGCCGCGCTCGACCAGCAGCGAGCGCAAGAACTCATGTGGAGGCGCGTGCGGCACCGGGTAGTGCCGTTCTTCATAGGCTTCGATGAGGGCCGTATACAACTCGGCAAGTTCGCGCTCCTCCGGCGTGAGATCCTGGTCGCGCCGGTCCAAATCGTCCAGGCGGGCGATGGCCTGCTCCAGCTCGCCTTCGTTGCGAATCGGCCGCGGACACATACGGCTCAGAATTCGTCCGTACTGTCTGTCGTCAATCGGTGGTCTTGCTTGCGTGCTCATTTTTTCCAGGCGCCCTTATCGTATTCGGCGTGCGTCAGAACTGCCAGAATGAAAACCCTTTGCGTTCGATAATTGACGCGCGTAATCAGCCGGTATTTGTTGCCTGCGATGTTGAAGGCTGTACGCTCGCCCACCGCATCTGCATGCGGGAAATCCATTCTGGCCTGCGCCAGATTCCTCCAGCGTGCCCGTAACACAGTCCGGTACCACGCATCCAGCGGCCCTTCAGCGTCCTTGTGAACGCGGCGGAAGCCTACGATCGCCTTTCGGCTGATCACCCTCACCGTCTTGAGTATACTCCCATTCTGGGAGAACTGAGCCAGGGAGTTGTCTCGCGCGCGTCCGGCTGCCCCACAAGAGCTATGCTGGACTGAGATGACCAAAGTCCAGATAGACTTCCAACTGCAACACGCGCTCGACGACGAGCTGATGACGCGCATCGCCGGCGCCTATTCGATTTATGGGATACAGAAGATCAGGCTGGCGCCGTCCGAAGACGGCCTCACGGTGGAGTACGATGCCACGCGCCTGCGGCCCGCCGAGGTCCATGCGGCGTTCACGCGCGCCGGCATTCCGGTCGCCCCAAAATGACAACCGGCGGCACCGAAGCCAGTTCTTTGGAACAGGTCCCGGTCCGCCGGTTCGCGCCACTTCAACTAATATCCGCACTTGCAAGACACATGCCAGTCCCGCAATGAAAGAATTAAAAAGACTTAACGCCGGCCGGCCAGCCTGGCCGGAACGCTTTACACGGCCGCCCTGCAGAAATTACGCGTCCTTGACCTCCGCGGCGTGATGCCGCACGTCCACTCCCTTCACCAGGAAGACCACATCCTCGGCGATGTTGGTGGCGTGATCGGCGATGCGCTCGAGATTGCGCGCGACGAAAATCAGGTCCACCGCGGCGGGCACCGTAGTGGGGTCCCTCTGCATGTAAGCCACCAGTTCCTGGTAGACCGCGTCGCGCAACGCGTCCACTTCATCGTCGGCCATCAACACGCCGGTGGCTTCCTCGGCGTCGCCTTTCACGAATGCATCCAGCACCCGCAACAGCATGGATTCGACTAACTGCGCCATGCGCGGGATATCGATCAGGGGCTTGACCGGCGTTTGCGCCACCAGGGAAAGCGCCCGCTGCGCGATGTTCACCGCCAGATCGCCCATGCGCTCCAGATCGGTGTTGATCTTCATGGCCGCGGTCAGGAAACGCAGGTCCCTGGCCATGGGCTGGCGGAGGGCGAACAGACGGGTGGTCAGATTATCGATTTCGATCTCCATCAGGTTGATGCGGGCTTCGTCCCGCAACACCTGACGGGCCAACTCCGGATCGCGATCCACCAGCGCGCGCACACTGCGGTGGATGGCCGACTCCACATAGCCGCCCATTTGCAGAACTTTTTCGTGCAGTTCCTCGAGCTCAACGGAAAATTGTCGCAAATTCAGCCCCCTAGTTCCCTCTGACCGCGGCTCTACCCGAACCTGCCCGTGATGTAGTCCTCGGTTTCTTGCTTGGTGGGATTCTTGAAAATGATCTCAGTCGTATTGTACTCGATCAACTTTCCCAACAGGAAGAAGCCGGTGCCGTCGGCGACCCGCGCCGCCTGTTGCATGTTATGGGTCACGATCACGATGGTGCACTGGTCTTTCAAAGTGAACAGCAAATCTTCGATCTTGGCGGTAGCGATGGGATCGAGCGCCGAGCAAGGCTCGTCGAGCAGGAGCACCTCGGGATCCACGGCCAGGGCGCGCGCAATGCAAAGGCGCTGCTGCTGCCCGCCCGATAGCGCATACGCGGACTTATGCAGCTTGTCTTTCACCTCTTCCCACAGCGCGGCGCGCTTCAGGCTCTTCTCCACCGCATCCTTCAGCGCGCCGCGGAATCCGTTTACTCTCAATCCGTAGGCCACGTTGTCGAAGATCGATTTCGGGAACGGGTTGGATTTCTGGAAAACCATCCCCACGCGCCGCCGCAGCGCCGTCACATCCACCTGCATCACATCCTCGTCATCCAGCAGGACCTGGCCTTCCACGCGCGTGTTACGAATCGTCTCGCTGATGCGATTCAGCGTGCGCAGGAAGGTGGATTTGCCGCATCCGGAGGGCCCGATCAGCGCCGTAATCCTGTTGGCCGGAACCTCCAGCGTGATATCGTGCAGGGCCTGATAGGCGCCGTAATAGAAGTTGAGATTGACAGCCTTGAGCTTGCCCTGGTGCCCAACCGGCTTCCCGGCGGTCGGACTGGCGGAAGGTAGATTAGCGGTGCTCATGATCATAGGCTCATCTTTGGACTGAAATTCCCCGCGACAAGATCACGCGGGCGGCGATGTTGGCTAACAGCACGCCGAGCAACAGGACCAATCCAGCGGCCCACGCCTGCCGGTGCCAGTCGTCGTAGGGCGCGAGGGCGTGGGTATAGACCATCATCGGCAGCGACGCGGTAGGCTGGCTCAAGCCGCCGCTCCAGAACTGGTTATTCAAACTGGTGAAGAGCAGGGGCGCGGTCTCGCCCGAGATGCGCGCCACTCCCAGGATCATGCCCGTGGCGATTCCGCGGTAAGCGGCCGGCACTACCACGGTGGCGATGGTCCGCCACTTGCTTGCGCCCAGGGCCAGTGCGCCTTCGCGCAGCGTTTGCGGCACGGAGCTCATGAACTGCTCGGTACTGCGAGCGGTGATGGGAATCAGGATGATTGCCAGAGCCAATCCTCCGGCGAGGGCCGAGAAATGATGCTGCGTCACGACCACTACAGTCCAGGCGAAAATGCCGATCACGATGGAAGGCACGCCATTCAACAAATCGGCCATGTACCGCACGAGGAATGCGAACGTCCTGCCGCCGAATTCGGAGAGGTAGATGCCCGCCATAAACCCCACCGGCAGGCCGATCAGAGTCGCCAGCAGAATGATCTCCAAGCTGCCCACGATGGCGTTGGCCATGCCGCCGCCGTTCTCGCCGGGCGGTTTCGGCAGTTTCGTGAAGAAGTTCCAATCCAGCGATCGTCCACCATTGTAGATCAGGTAGCCGAGGATCAGGAACAGTATGGAAACCGCCACTAGGGCGCAGACACCGGTCAGGCTCAGCATGAAGTAGCTAAGGGTCTTGCGCCAGCGGTTCCGCAGCGTCATTGATGGGCGCTCCCGCGGCGCGTGGTGGCGATGATGAGTAAGCGCGCCAAGGCGTTGATCACGATAGTCAAGAGAAATAGGACCAGTCCGAGGCCCACCAGCGATTGCAGGTACAGGTCGCCGGTGGCCTCGGTGAACTCGTTGGCTATGATCGGGGCAATCGCGTATCCCGGCGAGAACAACGAGGCGTGGATGCTGGGGTCGTTGCCGATGACCATGGTAACCGCCATCGTTTCGCCCAACGCCCGCGCCAGCGCTAGAAAGATGGAGCCGAAGATCCCCAGCCGCGCCCACGGCACCACCGCCTGCCAGGTGGACTCCCAACGCGTGGCGCCCAGCGCCAGCGCGGCTTCCCGCTGTTCGGTGGGCACTTCCAGCAGCGCTTCGCGGGATATGGAAATGATGAAGGGCAGTGTCATGACAGCCAGGATCACACCGGCCGTCAGATAACCGTACCCGTAAATGGTGCCGGAGAAGATCGGCAGGAAACCCAGCGTCTTTTTCAGGAAAGGGTCCACATAATCCCGCATCAACGGCACCAGCGTGAAGATGGCGAGCAGGCCGTAGATCACGCTGGGCACGGCCGCCAGCAACTCGATGAAAAAGGTGAACGTGCTGGAAACGCGCGCCGGCGCCAGCTCCGCCAGAAAGATGGCAGCCCCGACCCCAATCGGCACGGCGATGATTAGAGCAATCGCGGACGTGATCACCGTGCCATAGATAAACGGCAGTGCGCCGAACTGGCCGCTCACCGGGTCCCACGACGAGGACGTGAGAAAGCTCAAACCAAATTTCTGCCGGGGCAGTGCGGAAGTAATCCAGAGCTCGTAGACCAACCCCACCGTAACCAGCAGAATGCTGGTGGCGAACGCCAGGGTGATCAAACGGGCGATTTCGTCCCCGCTGCGAAGGCGCTGGACGAAAACCCGCGCGCCCCTGGATGGGGGCGCGCTTACTGGTACCGACGTTGCCATAATTACTTGATCAGCGAAATCTGGTTGTCTTCTTTGGCGACTACTTCCTTGGGCAAAGGAGCATAGCCGAGCGACCCCGCGTACTTCTGGCCGTCGGTCAGCATCCAATGCAGGAACGTGACGATGGCTTTCTTTTTCCCCGGGTCCTCGATCTTCGATGGTATCAGCAACCAAGTGAATGAGGCGATGGGGTAGGCCTTTTTGCCGGGAGGATTGGTGATGGAAACCCGGAAGTCGGCGGGCATGGTCTTGGCGATTGCGGCCGCCGCCTCCGTCACGCTGTCCAGGTCCGCTTTCAGGTACGTCCCGGCGGCATTGCGCACCCAGCCGTAGGCCATTTTGTTCTGCAGCGCGTAGATGAGCTCGACGTAGCCGATCGAGTGGGGGGTTTGCTTAACGATGCCTGCCACGCCTTCATTGCCCTTGCCTCCCAAACCCACGGGCCAGCTTACCGAAGCATTCACGCCCACCTTGGTCTTCCATTCCGGGCTGACTTTGGCGAGGTAGTCGGTCCATACAAACGTTGTGCCGCTTCCTTCGGACCGATGCACCACCACGATCTCGGTATCCGGCAGTTTCACTCCGGGGTTCGCCTTCTGCAACTCCGGATCGTTCCACTTCTTGATCTTGGCCAGATAGATTCCCGCCAGCGCTTCTGGCGTGAACTTCAACTCCTGGGTGACACCAGGGACGTTGTAGGTAGGCACCAGCCCGCCCAGCACCGTGGGGAAGTGCAGCGGTTTGTTCTTGAACTTGCCGATCTGCTCGTCGGTCATGGGCATGTCCGAAGCGCCGAAGTCCACGGTACCTTCGGTGAACTGCCGGATTCCGCCGCCAGAGCCAATCGACTGGTAGTTGATCTGCGCGTCCGGATCGGCTTTGGTGAACTCTTCGAACCACTTGCCGTAGATCGGATACGGAAACGTGGCGCCTGCCGCGTTGATCAGCACCTTGGCTTGCGCGACAGCCAACAGGATGGCGAGGGCGCCCAAGGCGCCCAGCCAGAAACTACTCTTCTTCATGTATGACTCCCTTCTTCAGCTTCCCATTAACACGTCAATTGTGGGCAGGCCAGGAGGCCTGCCCCACCAGCCTGCCCCACAGCATCCTAGTAGTGGGGCGCCTGTCCCGGCAGGGTGTACCTCAAGTCCAGGAAAACCAAGTTGTTGTGCGTATCCCGGGGCGACCCCGCAGCCACATACCACGGGTTCCGGAAGAGGTACGAGTACTGGAAGATGAAGCTCAACGCTCCATAGTTCGGGTTCTTCCAGAACGTTTGGTTGAAACCGAACGTGCCTTCCTGGATGGTCCGGTTCTGGCTGTTGGCCGATTTCGAATAGCCGTAACCCACTAATGCGTTCTTGTTGGCCGTGTCGATGGCTACGTCCCGCCCGATGTAGTCGGCGCCGTAGTAGGCGAAGAACAGAGTTTTGCCCGCCGTGTACTCGAAGCCGTCCGTTGTAGAGTCGGCATGCAAGGGCGACGGACTGCCATCCGCCCGGACGATCAGATCGGGCGCCTGGCCGAAAAGATACCGGCCGCCGCCATCGCTCAGGAACGTGTTGACGATCAGGTGGAAGTTCTTCACCAGTTCCAGGTTGAAGTTGGCTTCGCCGCCGCCGCCCGGTTTGGTGAAGCTCGTGCTGGTCAGGGGATTGAAGGTCTTGAAGGTGCTGAGGAAGCCGGCGAACTCGACGTGCATCAGGTTGCCGTTCACCTTCGGATCGAACGCAATCTTGGCCTGGAGATCGGGGGTCAGGTTTGGCGGAGTGAAAGTGGCGGCGCCCATATCGATCTGCGTGTTGGTGTACGGAGTGGCAAGCAGGCTGGGCAGCACAATCGCGCCTCCGCCGGACCCACCGCCGCCATATTGTTCGGCAGTCTCCAGGGCGAATCCCAAGGTCACTGTGTCGCCGGCGTGATAGACGGCGCGGAACTGGGGAGCGCGCGTCCACGGAATGCCCACCTGGTAATTCGTGTCCATATTCTGGGAATAGAAGATGTCGGAAGGCAGCGGAGAAATACCTACTCGGCCGGGCGTCAGCATGCTCCAGGATTGTCCGCCCAGCAGTTCCCAGCTCCCCTTTTTCAGGTCCACAAAATAAAGCCGCATGCGGAAGCTGTTGCTGTTCGAGGTCACCCCCGCGTTGGTAGACTGGGTGCCCAAAAAGTCAGACTCCCAGTAGGCCAGCACTTTCATGCCATGAACCAGCGCGTCGATGCGTGCGCCGATACGCGAGTTCTGGGCGCTGAAGCGCTCCTCGCTCAACTTCCCCAAGCCCGTCGACACGTTGTTGTAGGGGGTACTGCCAAAGCTGGTGCCGATGCCACTACCCCCGTCCGCCGAGCGGAAGACGCTGGTGAAATCCACAAAGCCCAGCGGCGTAATGGTCGCCGTTCCGATCTTCAGTTGTAAAGGCGATGCGGGCTCGTTGTCCGACTGCGGGAGGGCTACGGCGGCCGCCAGGCCGGGATGCAGCACGGGCGCCACGTCGCCCGCCGGGATGATTGCCGTCGTACTGGCCACCTGGCCCAGACTGGGCGGCTTCGGCTGGCTGGCCTGATCTAACACCTTCTTTTGCTCCTCCAACACGCGGCGAAGCTGATCGATCTGCTCCTGCTGCGCGGCCAGTTGCGTTTTCAAACGCTCGATCTCCGGGTTGGTGGTAGCGGGTTCCTGGGCGCGCGCGGACACCGTGAGGGCGCCCGAAAGGAGCAGGACTCCGCCTAGCGTAGCGAGTACTCTTCTCTTCATTGAAGCTCCTTGTGAGATTTGGAAGTTACAGCCAAACGTCCTCCAACGAGCGGGGACTGCTTGCAGGCGAGCGAATGCCCTGCGCACTTCGGCCTCACTCAGGGTAACTAGACGCGATTATGAGTTGATGACGGAAGTGTTAAGTTCCGGTTACGAAAAACCTGAGAGCCAGGCAGCTTAGTTGCGCGAAGAGCGGGTCCTGGAGGACCCGCGCAGACCTGGAGGTCTGCCCCACGAATACGTTCGATATGCGGGCCCCGGCGCCACCAGGCCGATTCTTCATGGCACGATCAGCGACGAAGCGCGCGGACCTTGTGGAACCACGCCTTCCGCCTCGCTTAAGAAGCCACGCAAAGAATCCAGAAAAGCCCGGCCGCGCGGGCGCCCATTGTCGCGGTCCAGCGCCAGACGCTGCAGGAAGACCAGGACGCCGAGCACGTCGGCATCCCGAGTGCGCGACATGCCGAGTTCCTCGTGCTCGCGCTTGCGAAACTCCTCCAAGCCGGTTTGCGTGGCGCTAAAGATCCGGTTCGCCAGCGCGTTCACCGGCCGGCTCTCGTAATACACCCCGCTTTGCAGCGTGCGCGCGGTGCGAATGAGCGCGTCGAGCGCGTCCCGCACATCGCCATCCACCGCGCCGGGAGTGTCGAACGCCGCCAGCATGAGGCTCTTGGCAGCGCCCACCACCAAGAGTTCGCGCTCCCCCAGGAACTCTTCCGTAATGCGGATATCCTTGTTGGGAAACTCATCCGGATTCACCGGCTCGGTGCGCTCGTGCTTGCGCGCTTCCTGCAGAAACGGGCAATCGAGCGGGCAGTCCACGGTGACCTCTCGCTCCTTGCCGCAGCAGAGCGTGCAGATGTCGCCGTGCACGCCGGGGCAGAAGCGGCGGGGTTTCCGGGTACGGCATATTGCGCAAGACATTCCCTTAGTATAAAGGGAGACACTTTATGCATCGAACCAATCTCTTCTTCAAAGTGGTGATCGAGCACGATGACGAGGACCAGCCGGAGCGGCTGGGCCGCGAGATCTGCCGGCAACCGATGAAGGTTTACGGCGTGAGGTCGGCGGAGCTGGCGAGCTTCACGCGCGTGGAGGAGTAGGCGGCGGCCTTATCTATAGCGGTTCGGCGCCACTCAGCGTCAGGATCGTGTTCAGGAACGCTTTCAGCTCCGGGCATCTGTTGGCCGATACCGCGAGGTCCTTTCCGCGCAGGATTCGAGCGGCATCGCGTGGCTTTGAATAGTCGTCCCGGCAGGTTCCGGCTCTGAAGATCTCGCGAATGTGGTATGATGGCGGCCGGTTGTGGTTTACGTTTTCCGGTGGCCCTGGCGGCGCGCTTTTATTGTGCCCGGCGAGCGTCTGAATGTCGCTCCAAAACGGAAGCAGCCAGGCTTCGAAATCATACTGTGCGGCGTGCGGGTGGAACTTGCTGCTGTTTCCAACCCATGCCTGCATTTTCCGTTTGGCATCGGAGGCGTCGACGAAGTCGTCCGTACCCGTGTAAACGTCCGTTAGTGCAATCACGGCATCCGACGGAACCTTTCCATTTCGCAGGAGATTTTCGACTGTCCGCCGAAGCTTTTCTTCCTTGTACATTCTTCCCTGACATGGGAAGAAATCGATGTTGGGCATTCGACGATCGAGCCTGCTCTTCAGAAACTCCAGCAAATGCGGTTTGAAAGCTTGCTCAGTCTTTCCTTCAACTAGAACTGTGATCTTCACGCCCGTGCCCCGATTCGCCCGTTACGCCAGAGCTCATCCAGGGAATATTCTTTCAGCCAGTCCCCCAGATCGAGTTCGTCTGCTCTCGTGAGACTGGTCATGCCATCCTCGGTCGCGTCAAGGACAACCACCTCGGACGGCTCTAAGAATCGGATTAGGGTATCGGAATGGGTCGCGACAATAAGTTGGGTACGCTGCGAAGCCTCTCTCAACTGGTCTGCCAATAAACTCAACAATTCCGGGTGCAGGCTGACTTCCGGTTCGTCGAGGAGTGTGAGCGCCGTCAATCCCGGGCTCTGCAGTAAAGTTGTCAACCACAGGAACCGCAGCGTTCCTTCCGACAATTGGTGCGTGTAGAGAGGCTTCGAAAAGCCCCGCTCGCGCCAAGCCAGGCCCAACGTACCCGCCGCTACTGGGGGGAAATCCAGGCGTTCGAATCGTGGAAACGCCGCGCGAAGGGAGTCTTCGATTGCTTCGAACCTGTTTCGGTTGGTCTGTTGAAGATAGAAAAGACATGAAACCAGGTCTTCACCGTTTCTTCCTGGCAACTCCGCGGGTCCCATCGCCTGGGGCAGCCGCACCGGTGACCGGGGATCGACATTCAGGACGTGGTAAAAGGTTAAGGAAGCGAGCCGTCGCCGGAAATCCTCTGGCGCCTGGAACATCTTAGGAACCTGCGCCAACGCTGTCTCCACCGGGTTGTGTTCCCATGTCGGGGGCAGGAGCTTTTTCTTCTCCGGATCGAAGTACCTGACGTCCTGTAGGACCGAACTAATGTGAAGAAACGGCGCTGGGAGCCCCCAGTTCTGGAGCATCTCTTCGCCGATCGCATAGGCTATTCCCTGTGGACGGAGTGACAGCGAGTATTCGAGCGGTTGGTGGCCCGGAACCTCCATCGTGATTCCAAGTCCGAGTTTCTCAGCCTTGTCGTAGGTGAGCACATTGGCCAAGCCACCGAGTTCCGAGATCGAGGGACCAAGTCTCACCTGCGCCGAAGAGGCCAACAGAGACAACACATCGAGCACGGATGTCTTTCCGGTTCCATTCGCGCCGATCATCACCGACAGCGGGCGCAAGGCAAGGCGAACGTCGCGCAATCTCCGAAATCCTTCGATGGAGAGTTGGCCGAAACGTGTCGCAGAATGATCCATTATTTGACTCACGCGGCTATTTGGAATTCCAATAGGCCTGCTGGCCGATGTAGTCGTCATCCGGCAGATTGGCCAGGATCAGGCGGCGAACTTCCAGTGGGTCGATCTCGCCTTGCTTCTGGTAGAGGACATTGCCGTCGATCCCGATCAGAACCGTGTAAGGCACAGCGGCGTTCCACCCGGGATCGAAAGCCGCCATCTCGTCGTAAGTCTCATTCGTGGCGAAGATCAGGTTCTTGGTGGAGGCATGCTGCTGGTTGAGGAATTTCAGAACGCCCTTCCTCTCGTCCGGGAAATTCACGCTCACCGTCACCAGATCGAACGCCCGCTTGCGATACATGCGGTACATCTTCTGAAACTCGGGGAGCTCTGCCGTGCACGGGCCGCACCAGGTGGCCCAGAAATCGACCAGCAGGACCTTGCCGGTTCCGTTCTTGCGTAGCGCTTTCAGTCGATCCAGGCCGGCCGGATCGAGCACCACCGGTTCGGTGGCGATGCGCGCCATCTCCGCTTCGCCGCCCGCCTGCTTGTACGCCCACTTGATGGAACAGCCCACCGTGGGGGTTTTCTCCATGCCTACGGGTGTCACGGGCTTGCCAGCGAGCACCGCGTCGATGGCCAAGCGCGCATCCTGCCGCTTGGCGAGCGCCTCTCGCGGACTCGAATCCACGCGGCCCTCGTA
>OCTA010002813.1_pt1 | contig 15625 bp, 18 predicted proteins | sample 1538991 | NCBI WGS metagenome assembly OCTA01 (sample SAMEA3539302, study PRJEB22396) | soil metagenome | biome: tundra; feature: field; material: soil | place: USA | collected 2010-05 | depth 0.15 m | reverse complement strand
GCGCGCCGGTCATGGAGCCTCGCGTCAGGGATTGCAGGCCGAATTCGCCGAAAGCAAGCGTGTTGCCGCGCTTGGCATTGCCGGCGTTGCTGCCTTTCTGCATCTTGCGGTATTTGGAGCGGGCGGGAGCGAGGGAAGCCATGGGATTTCAGATTTCTGATTTTGGATTCTTGATTTCGGACTGCGCGGTCGGGCAGATGATGGAAATCGAGAATCTAAAATCGTAATTCAAAAATATGGGTCAGTTGGTCTGGTCGGCCTCTTTCTTGCAGATCCAGCATTTGACGCCGATCTTGCCGTAAAGGGTGTGGGCCTCGGCGAAACCGTAGTCGATGTTCTCGCGAAGGGTGTGCAGCGGGACGCTGCCTTTGCGCTGCCACTCGCGGCGGGCGATCTCGGCGCCGCCCAGACGGCCGGAACATTGAATCCGGATCCCCGAGGCGCCGAGCGTCATGGCCATTTCGACGGCCTTTTTCATGGCGCGGCGGAAAGCGATGCGGCGCTCAAGCTGGAGGGCGATATTCTCCGCCACCAGTTGCGCCTCGATCTCGGGCTTCTTGACCTCCTGGATGTCGAGGAGGATTTCCTTGCCGGTGAGCTTGGCGAGCTCGTCCTTGATCTTCTCGATCTCCTGGCCCTTGCGGCCGATGACAATGCCCGGGCGGGCCGTGAAAATCTTCACGCGCACACGGTTGGAGGCCCGCTCGATGAAGATGCGCGGCACCGAGGCCTGCTTGAGCTTCTCCATGAGCTTGGTGCGGATGATCTGGTCCTCGAGGAGCAGACCGGGGAAATCCTTCTTGTTTGCATACCAGCGCGACTGCCAGTTGTGGTTGACAGCGAGGCGGAAACCGACGGGATGTGTCTTCTGACCCATGGAGAGAGAGGTTGGCCGAGGCGGGCGGGTTTGGGCGGGGTTTAGTTCTGTTTCGCCTCGTCGGAGAGGACGATGCGGATGTGCGACAGTTTCTTGCGGCGCGGCATGGCGGTGCCACGGGGGCCGGCTTTGAACCGGCGGAGACTGGAGCCGTTTTCCACCAGGGCGCGGTGGACGGTCAACTGGTCAGCCGTGAGGTTGACCTTCGGATTGTTCTCCGCGTTGGCGATCGCGCTCTTCAACGTCTTGAGCAGGAGGCGGGCGGATTTGCGCGGGATCAGCGTCAGCAGGTCGACGGCGACGGTCACTTTGCGCCCCTGGATCTGGCGGGCGACTTCGCGCACTTTTTTCGGCGACATGCGCGTATTACGGGTAAGGGCTTGGACTTCCATGATGGTCTTGCGGTTGGGCGGTAGAACGAGCTCAGATCTCCTTGCGGGTCATGCCGCCGTGGGCCTTGAAGATGCGGGTCGGGGAGAATTCGCCGAGTTTGTGACCGACCATGTTCTCGGTCACGTAGACGGCGACGAACGCCTTGCCGTTGTGGACGTTGAAGGTATGGCCGACGAAATCGGGCGTGATCGTCGAGCGGCGGGACCAGGTCTGGATGGGCTTGCGCGAGCTGGCCTTGGCGGCCTTCTCGATCTTGGCCATCAGACTGGGATCGACAAAGAAGCCTTTCTTGATTGAACGAGCCATGGTGGGAAGCGAAGGAGGGTTGGGGCGCGGAGCGCCGGAGGGGTTTTATTTCTTACCGCGGGGCGGACGGCCGTTTTTGCGGATCAGGATGAGGCTGTTGGAACGCTGGGTGCGCCGGCGGGTGGGGAAACCCTTGGCGAGCTGACCCCAGGGAGAAACGACCTGCTGCCGGCCGCCGCCACCTTTGGATTTGCCCTGGCCGCCACCGTTGGGATGGTCGACCGGATTCATCGCCATGCCGCGCACGCGTGGGCGACGGCCGAGCCAGCGATTGCGGCCGGCCTTGCCCAACGACTCGTTGATGTGTTCGGCGTTGCCGACCTCGCCGATGGTGGCGCGGCATTTGGCGTTGACGAGCCGCGTTTCCCCCGAAGGCAGCTTGAGTTGCGCATTGCCGTTTTCCACGCCGATGAGTTCCAGGCCGGCGCCGGCCGCGCGGGCCATTTGGGCGCCGCGACCGGGAACCAGCTCGACCGCATGCACGCGGGTGGAGGGCGGAATCGTCTCGAGCGGGTAGGCGTCGCCCGGGCGGTACTCGTTGCTCTCGCATTTGGCGGCGCTGATGACCGTCGCGCCGACCTTCAATCCGTTCGGGGCCAGGATGTAGTTCTTGGTGCCGTCGGCGTAGACGATGAGGGCGATGAGCGCGGTGCGGTTGGGATCGTATTCGATCGCCGCCACCTTGGCGCGGGCATCGAGCTTGGCGCGCCTGAAGTCGATGATGCGGTAAAGCTGTTTGTGACCGCCGCCGCGGCGACGGGAGGTGAGGCGGCCGTAACAATTGCGGCCGCCGGTCTTGTGTTTGTGCTCGGTCAAGGCGCGCTCGGGGCGCTTGTCGACGATCTCCTCCGGGCGGTTCAGCTCGGTGTAGCGGAGGGACGGAGTGAGCGGGCGGAAAATCTTGAGTGACATGGCGGTGGTGGGTGGTCGGGAATCGGCCTGCAAGCAGGCTCCTACACGAGCTCGATCTTGTCGCCCTCCTTGAGGGTTACGATGGCCTTCTTGTAGTCCGAGCCACGGCCCGGCTGGCCCCCGCGGCTGCGCTTGTTCTTGCCGCGGATGTTCTGGACGTTCACGCGCGTGACCGTGACCTTGAAGGTCTGCTCGACCGCCTCGCGCACGGTGTACTTGGTGGCGTTCGGCGCGACCTCAAAGGTGTACTGGCTGTATTCGGCGGAGAGCTTGTTGGACTTCTCCGTCAGGCGCATGTGCTTGAGCACTTTTTCGGCGTTAATCATCAGTTGCCTCCGTTGGCCACGCTCGCGCGGGCGATGATCTTCTCGAGGGCCTTGGTCGACACCACGATCCGCCGGTATTGGCAGAGATCGAGCGTGTTGAGCTTGATGGCCTCCTGCAGGGTGATGCGATCCAGGTTGCGCGCCGCCCGGCGCGTTTCGGGCGCGAAGGGATCGTCGACGATGAGCACCTTGCCCTTGGGCGCGATGCGGGTGAGAATCTGGGAGATGACCTTGGTCTTGGCCGGGTTGACCACGAAGTTCTCGATGACGTCGATGTCGCCGGCCACGGCGCGGTCGAACAAGGCGCGGCCGAACGCCAGCGCCTTCACCTTGGCATTGATCTTCTTGGTATAGTCGCGCGGCTTGGGGCCAAACACGACGCCGCCACCGGGCCAGAGCGGGGAACGGATCGAACCGGCGCGGGCGCGGCCGGTGCCTTTCTGCTGCCAGGGCTTCTTGCCGCCGCCGCGGACTTCGCCGCGTCGCTTGGTCGAATGCGTGCCGAGCCGCGCGTTGGCCTGGTGGGCCACGACGACCTCTTTCACGGCCTGCACCCCCTTGTTGCCCTCGAAGGCGGGGATGCTGAAATCAGCTTCACGGCTGGTGGCGCCGTCAGGACTATAGACTTTGAACTTCATGGCTGCGGAATCTCCGGTTCGTTATTTCGCGGCCTTGGGCTGGCCTTTGATGGCGGCGCGGACGATGACATCATCGCCATTCGCTCCGGGAATCGCGCCTTTCACCAGAAGAAGGTTTTTCTCCGGCAGCACCTTCACCACGCGCAGATTCTGCATCGTGCAGCGATCGGAGCCGAGGTGGCCGGGCATCGATTGGTTTTTCCACGAGCGCCCGGGCGTCTGGCGCATGCCGATCGAGCCGATGCGGCGGTGGAACATCGAACCATGGGCCGCGGGGCCGCCGTCCACGTGGTGTTTCTTGACGACGCCCTGGAAGCTTTTGCCCTTCGAGACACCGATGACGTCGACGAACTGGCCTTCCTGGAAGGCCGTGACCGTGACGACGTCACCCGCCTTGACCGCGGGCGGCTCGGCGAGGCGGACTTCGCTCAACGTCCGCGGGGCGGCAACCAGGCCGGCCTTCTTGGCGTGATTGAGCTCGGCCTTGCTGGTGTTCTTCAGCTTTTTCTTTGCGAAACCGAGCTGCACGGCATTGTAGCCGTCGCTGTCTACGGTCTTGACCTGCACAACGGGGCAGGGACCGGCTTCGACCACGGTGACGGGGATCAGGACGTTTTGCGCGTCGTAGATCTGCGTCATCCCGATCTTCTTGCCTAAAAGGGTGGCGATCATGGGCTAAGCGGTAGGTGGAGGGTTCCGTTTCGTAAGACCTACATTAGCATTGCCGGCGGTGAGCCCGCGGGCTGGCTGCTAACTGTCTGTCAGAAAAGTGTCCGTTAAACGTTGATGGTGATGTCGACGCCCGAGGGCAGGTTCAGTTTCTTGAGCTCATCGACCGTCTGGGCGGTCGGCTCGATGATATCGATGAGCCGTTTGTGGGTGCGCGTCTCAAACTGCTCCATGGATTTCTTGTCCACATGGGGAGAGCGGTTGACGGAGAGCTTCTGGATGTTGGTCGGCAGCGGGATCGGTCCGGAGACGCGAGCGCCGGAGCGCTTCGCCGTCTCGACGATTTCCGAAGCCGATTGGTCAATGACGCGGTAGTCAAAACCTTGGAGCTTGATGCGAATTCGTTGACCTTTCATACGGTACAAAAAATCGGGGTTTAGGTGCGGGCCGGAGCCCGGGTGGAGGTCTCGACGATTTTCGTGAGGAGTTGCGCCGGGACCTGGTCAAAATGCGAGGGCTCCATCGAATACGAGGCGCGGCCCTTGGAAAGCGAACGGATGTCGGTGGCGTAGCCAAACATCGTCTCCAGCGGGACCAGGGCGGTGATGATGCAGGCGCCCTCGCGCTGTTCCATGCCGTGGATGTGGCCGCGACGACGGTTGATATCGCCCAGGAGGTCGCCCTGATATTCCTCCGGCACCGTCACCTCCACCTTCATGATCGGCTCCAAAAGCACCGGCCGGGCCTTCGCCATGGCATTCTTGAAGGCGAAGATCCCGGCCATCCGGAAGGCGAGCTCCGACGAGTCGACCTCGTGGAACGAACCGTCGATGATAAACGCCTTGAAATCGATGACGGGGAACCCGGCGACAACGCCATTGTTGGCCGCCTCGAGAATCCCTTCGGTGATGGGCTTGATGTATTCCTTCGGAACCACGCCGCCCACGATCTCATTGACGACCTCGATGCCTTTGCCCTTCACGTTCGGCTCGATCTTGACCACGGCGTGCCCGTACTGGCCCCGGCCGCCCGACTGGCGGATGAATTTGCCCTCGCCCTCGGCGCGCCCGGTGATGCTTTCGCGATAGGCGATCTGCGGTTTGCCGGCGTCGGCTTCAACCTTGAATTCGCGGAACATGCGGTCGCGAATGATTTCGAGGTGGAGTTCGCCCATCCCCGCGATGATGACCTGGCCCGTGTCGGTGTCAGTGTAGGTGCGGAAGGTCGGGTCCTCAGCGGACAGCCGTTGGAGGGCAACCCCCATTTTTTCCTGGTCGGCCTTTGATTTCGGCTCGATCGACATCGAGATGACCGGCTCCGGGAAGGTCGGGGGCTCCAGCCGGATGTCCGCCTCGTCGTCGCACAACGTATCCCCGGTGATGACATCCTTCACGCCGACCACGGCGCAGATATCGCCCGCGTAGGCGACGTCGATTTCTTCCTTGTCCATCGCGCGCATCAGCAGGAGGCGCGAAATACGTTCGTTGCGGCGGGTGCGGGGATTGTAGACCGACTGGCCGTGGCTCAATTTGCCCTGGTAGACCCGGGCAAACACGAGGCGGCCGACGAAAGGATCGCTCCACAGCTTGAACGCCAGCGCCACCGTTTTTCCACGGTCGTCGGCGATGGTGTGGGCTTCTTCCCCCTCGCTCGTCTGCCCCTTGGTCGGCGGGAGGTCGAGGGGGTTGGGCAGGTAATTGACGACACAGTCGAGCAGGCGCTGGACGCCCTTCTTCTTGAAAGCGGATCCGGGAATGACTCCCGCGAACTTGAGCGAGACCGTCGCCTTGCGGATGCCGATCATCAGCTCGTTCACGCTGATTTCGAGGCCTTCGAGGTATTTGTGGGCGATCTCGTCGTCGCAATCCGCCACGGCCTCGATCAGCTTCTCGCGGTATTTCTTCGCGTCCGCCAGCATCCCGGCGGGGATCTCCCCGATCTTCGGGTTGAGCCCGAGCGGATCCGCCGGATCCTCCTCGAAGTAATAGGCGTTCATCTGCACGAGGTCGACGAGGCCCGAGAAATTCTCCTCCGCGCCGATCGGCAGGAACAGGGGATGCGCGTTGGCGCCCAGCTTCTTGCGCATCTCGTCGACGCAGGCGAAAAAGTTCGCGCCGACCCGGTCCATCTTGTTGACAAACGCGAGACGGGGAACGCGGTATTTGTTGGCCTGGCGCCAGACCGTCTCGGATTGCGGTTGCACCCGGCCGACCGCGCAGAAAACCGCGACCGCGCCGTCGAGCACCCGGAGCGAACGCTCGACTTCGGCGGTGAAGTCGACGTGTCCCGGCGTGTCAATGATGTTGATGCGGTGCTTGATCGGGGTAAACGGGCCGACGGAAGGAATCCACGCGCAGGAAATGGCCGCGGCCGTGATGGTAATGCCCCGCTCGCGTTCCTGTTCCATCCAGTCGGTGACAGTGGTGCCTTCGTGGACTTCGCCCATCTTGTGGACGGCGCCGGAGTAATAGAGAATGCGCTCGGTCGTGGTCGTCTTGCCGGCGTCGATGTGCGCGGCAATGCCAATGTTGCGGGTCCACTCCATGGGCGCGGGGCGCTGCGGAGAGTTGGCCGGCGACAGCTTGGCCTTGTCGGTGACGATCTGAAGGGTGACGGACATGCAGACGGAGGCTGGCTACCAGCGGAGGTGGGCGAAGGCGCGATTGGCCTGGGCCATCTTGTGGGTGTCTTCCTTCTTTTTGACGACAGACCCGGTGTTATTATAGGCGTCGACGATTTCCGCGGCGAGGGCTTCCGGCATCGGCATGCCCTTGCGGCCGCCGGCCGCCGTCACGATCCAGCGCAGGGCCAGGCTCTCCTGGCGTTCGTAGGAAATCTCCACCGGCACCTGATAGGTCGCGCCACCCACGCGGCGGCTCTTGACCTCGAGGCGCGGGCGGGCGTTTTCCAGCGCGCCAATCATCAGGTCCACCGGATCGCCTTTGCCCAGCTTCTCGCTTACCCGCTCAAACGCGCCGTAAACAATGCGTTGGGCCAGGCTCTTCTTGCCTCGCTCCATGATGACGTTGATCAGGTGCGCGACCAGCGGGCTGCTGTAACGGATATCCGGAATCGTCTCCCGCTTTACTGCTCTGTGACGGCGTGACATGGTTCGGTGCTCTCCTCGTAAAAGTTAGGCCTTCTTGACTTCCTTCGGGCGCTTGACGCCGTATTTGGAGCGGCTGCGGCGGCGTTTCTCGACGCCGGTCGCGTCGAGCGTGCCGCGCACAATATGATAACGCACGCCCGGCAGATCCTTTACCCGGCCTCCGCGGACGAGCACAATCGAGTGCTCCTGCAGATTGTGTCCCTCGTCGGGAATGTACGAAATCACTTCATAACCGTTCGTGAGGCGCACCTTGGCGACCTTGCGGATGGCGGAGTTGGGCTTCTTGGGCGTGCGCGTCATCACCTGGACACAGACGCCCCGACGGAACGGATTGCCCTGCAGCGCCGGCGCCTTCGATTTGGCGCGGATCCGGCGGCGGCCCTTCCTCACGAGCTGGTTGATGGTTGGCATATAGAGACTTGAAACGGGCGGGAGATTTAGAGTGAAAAGTCGCGAACGCTACCAGAGGGGTTACCTGCAGCAAGCGTTTTTGCGAAAAAAAAACGGGTCGCGAAATTTGGGATTCGATCCCCAGACTCGCGGTCCGAAAAGCGTTCTTCAGCCGGAGCCGAAAACGCGCGGGCGTTGAGAGAGAAAAAGGATGGTCAGAAAAACATGTCCGGGTGGCGCAACGCAAGGCCAAAGTTTCGCGGCCCGACGGCGAGGGCTTATTGCATCCGCTGGAACCGTCGCAGCGGGGCCGGGAAGGATGTGGCCCGGGCGTCCCGCCCGTGATCTCCGGGCGCGGGATTCCGACTTCAGTCCCGGCCCGCGGGCGGGGCAGGGTGCAGGGGCGCGCTTCCCGCCGCAGGCAAAAAAAACGCCCGGCCGGTAAAGGCCGGGCGTAAAGCACCAGGAGCAAAGCTCAACTGGTGTTTTGGCGGGAGGGATCAGCAGCATCGTGGGGCGCGCTGGAAATGACAAGGCTTTTTTAGGCGGAAATTTTCGGCGGGACGTTTCTTGGTTTTGCCATGGGCGCCGCGGCTCCCGGCGTTTTGCGCCAGTCCACGAGGCCGTCGCTGGGCTGGCAAGAACTGCGAGGCGTCCGTTCAAGCCAATCCCGGCCGGTTTCCCTGTTGCCATTTATCCGGTATTGCCTCGCCGTAAACCTTCCTTCCATAACTTCACATGGCACAGACAATCGCCGTCATAGATTTTGGCTCCCAGTACACCCAGGTGATCGCGCGCCGGATCCGGGAGTGCCAGGTGTATTCGAAGATCTACCACTTCGCGATCCCGGCGGCGCAGCTCCGGCAGGATGGCGTGATTGGCATCATCCTCTCGGGCGGTCCCAGCAGCGTGTTCGCGCGGAACGCCCCGTTGCCTGATCGCGGCATTTTTGAGCTGGGCGTGCCGGTGCTCGGCATCTGCTACGGCATCCAGTTGTTCGGTCATCTGCTCGGCGGCACGACGGCCAAAAGCGACCATCGCGAGTACGGCCACGGCACCCTCACGATCAAACGTCCGGGCCGGCTCTTCGCCGGTCTTCCGCGCCACCTCCGCGTCTGGAATTCCCACGGCGACCGCGTCAGCCAACTGCCGCCCGGTTTCCAGGCGATCGGGGTCACGGAGAATTCGCCGTTCGCGGCCATCGAGGACCGGAAGCGCAATTTCTACGGCATCCAGTTTCATCCCGAGGTGTTTCACACCGAACGCGGCGTCGACGTCATCCGGAACTTTCTCGTCGGCGTCTGCGGCGCGCGCCAGGACTGGTCGATGAAGAACTTCATCGCGCAAACCGTGGCGGAAATCCGGGCGACCGTGGGGTCCGGCCGGGTCATCCTCGGCCTCAGCGGCGGCGTGGATTCATCCGTGGCTGCGGCCCTCCTCCACCAGGCGATCGGCCGCCAGCTCACCTGCGTTTTTGTGGACAACGGCCTGTTGCGCGAGGGCGAGCGCGCCGCCGTGGTCGATCTGTACAAGAAACATTTTCACTTCGATGTGCGCGTGGCCGACGCCGCGAGCCTGTTTCTCCGCCGGCTGAAGGGAGTCACCGAGCCCGAGCAGAAGCGCAAGATCATCGGCCGGACGTTCATCGAGGTGTTTGAACGATCGCTGAAGTCGATCGGGCACGCGGATTTCCTGGGCCAGGGCACGCTCTATCCGGATGTCATCGAGAGCGTCGCCATCGGGAACAACCCCGCCGCGTTGATCAAGAGCCACCACAACGTCGGCGGTCTGCCGGCCCGCATGCGTCTCCGCCTGATCGAGCCGCTGCGCGAATTGTTCAAGGACGAGGTGCGCGTCGTGGGGGCGGAGCTCGGGTTGCCGCGCGAGGTGGTCTGGCGGCAGCCGTTCCCCGGTCCGGGCCTGGGGGTGCGCGTCGTCGGCGAAATCACGCCCGACCGGCTGGAGATCCTGCGCCGCGCGGATGCCATCCTGCACGAGGAAATGATGCAATCGGGCTGGTACTGGAAAGTCTGGCAGTCCTTCTGCGTGTTTTTGCCGGTGAAATCCGTCGGGGTGGTCGGCGACGAGCGCAACTATGCGTGGGTGATCGGGGTGCGGGTCGTCGAGAGCATGGATGCGATGACGGCGGACTGGACGCGCCTGCCCTACGAATTGTTGCAACGCATCTCCAGCCGCATCACGAACGAGGTGCGCGGGGTCAGTCGCGTGGTGCTGGACATCAGTTCCAAACCGCCGGCCACCATCGAATGGGAATAGGGATTTCCCGTTGCGAACCCCGGCGCCGCCGGCCAGTCTCGCTCTCCCCTCTCGTCTGCCATGAAGCCCCCCGCGACTCGGCTGCGAATCCTGCTCCTCGGCGGCGTTGCGCTGGGTGTGGCCCGGCCCGCGCCCGCCCCGACCGCCGACCAGATCATTGCCCAGGCCCGCGCCTACCTCGGCGGCGATGCGGCGCTCAGCGCGGTCAACTCCATTCATTTCAGTGGAGTCGTGGAGACCGACAAGGTGACGCCGGCCGGTCTCAAAACGGAGAAGGTCGGCATCGATATCATTCTTCAGAAGCCGTATCAGCAGCGGATCGTCGTCACGGGCTCCGAATCGATCGAGACGACGGCGCTCGACGATTACACCGCCTGGCAGCGGACGCAGAAAGTGGGCGATCGTTATCGCTGGAAGCTCAGTGTGCTGGGCCCGGATCAGATCAAGTGGTTGCGGGCGAACACGTGGGAGGATTTGCATTTCTTCAAGGGCATCGAGGAGCGCGGAGGCACCGTGGAAGTCCTGGGCTCCGCCGCCGCCGACGGACATCCGGCGGTCAAACTGGCCTTTACGCATGACGCGGGCATTGTGTACACCCACTATTTCGATCCCGAAACCGGCAAACTCCTGTTGTCCGAGACGACCCACGGCGAGTCCATCAGGACGGAGACAGAAATCATGGTCAACGGGCTGCGCTTTCCGCAGAGGATCATCCAGACGGCGAAGGGCCTCGACGACAAAGGCCAGCCGGCGGAGGGAAAACTGGTCATGACCTTCGACAAGATCACGCTCAACGAGACGTTTCCCGAGAGCTATTTCGAGCTGCCATTGGTCAACCCGGTGGATCCGCCGCGGGCCGGGAATCCTCCGGGTCCTCCTCCGGCGGTGAATTCTCCGAATTCGCCGCCTGCTCCCGGCCCGGACCGAAAGTAATGCTGGGAAGTGATACCGGAAAGCGGAAACCGGAGACCGGAAAGAGGGTTCAGCCCTTGGGCGAGCGCGGGCGGGTTCCAGTAGCCGCGAGCTCCAGCGAGTGGTTCCCGTCCGGGCTGTCCGACCCCAAACCCCAGGCTGACCCCATCGGCTCGGCCTTGTTCGGCGATTTTCCGGACTGCTCTTAGCCGTATCTATGCAATGAACCTCGCCCTCGCTCGTAGACAAGAACGCCGTCAGGTGATCGGTGTAGGAGCCTGCTTGCAGGCGATTCTCACTTCGGAATCGCGAGCAAGCTCGCTCCTACAATTTGCATAGATACGGCTTAGCGGAGGCCGTCAGTAGATTCTCCGATGCCGCTTTCATGGAAATCATCTCCGATCCTTCGTGGATGGAGCAGGCCACTGAAGATCCGTGCGCTCCGCTTTTCCACCTCTTCCCAATTCACGGAAGTCAACCCGCTTCGCAGCGATTGGAATTCCTTCTTTTTCATGAACACCGCGCTGAGATATGGGATAATATCTCGTTCGAATCCAAGACCACTGACGGTTTTTGTGATCTGAGCGCGCGTACAGCCACCTGTAAGCCCATAGGCGCCTGCTCAGCTCTCGCGAAAGCAGGCAAAAGCTTTTCCTGATCGCGGTGTTGCTGGGAGACGCGGCGTGCATGGTTTTTGCCGAGTCACAGACCTGCCAGAAGGGCGGCGGGCGCAACGCGTGCGCCGGCCCGGGCGTGACCGACGGCCGAATCGGCGGCGGCGACTGGTTCGCCCTCATTTTCTTCTGTATACTTCCCCACGGTGACCGACCTTTGCAACCGTGACAAGCGAGCGGCGGTCGTCGATTTCATAGACGATTCGGTAGTCTCCTTGGCGAATTCTGTAGTACTCCAGATTCGATAGCTTCACGCCTCCGACCGAGCGCGGATTGTCACGCAGACTCTCGATCCGAGCCAGAATTTTCTTGAGGTCCTGCTTCGGTATCTTCCCGACATCCTTCCCGACAGAAGGGCGGACTTCCAAGTCATATTTGGCCACGATGTTTGAGCTCCTTCAAAAAGTCGTGGTAGGAGACCGGCTTCTCGCGCCGCCGTGCTTCCAGATCCGTTAGGTCTTCCATATCCTCTTCGAGCGCGACACGCACGGCGTCATTCACCAGGTCTGAGACGCTCCTGTCCGCCTCGAATGCCTTGATGCGGAGGGCCTTGTGAAGGTCCTCTTGCAGATAAATGGTCGCCCTTTTCATGGTTTTCGACGACTAGCGTTTAAACGCCATGACGTCAAGTCGCTAAAGGATTTGTTGGCGAACGTGAAAGATGAGACACGAGACCAGTCGGCACTTCGGCTGCGGAGCAGCCTCGGGTGCCGACTGGTCTCGTTGGCCCTAGCGACTGGTGTGTGCCCGACAAGTGAGTGACCTACGAGGTGGGAGTCCTCGATGCAAGAATCCGAAAGTAAAGCATTAGACGAAGGCAACCGCGCGGCCGCGAGGCCGGGTGGGAAAGAAGCTGGAGTCAAAACGGCGAGCGCACGGACAGGAACGTGTTTCGAGGCCGGCGGCGGGGACGAGCTGGCACCACACCGCGAAGTCCGGGTATCAGCGTCCGAGGTAAAGCCTGGGGTTGTGTCGCGAAAGCTCACTCGCTTACTTGGGGAGACCTCGGCATGGGCCGTCCGGGCAACCGGTCGGGACTGGCGGCGGCAACGCTGTCGGCCGTGTTGAGGAGTCAGCAGAGGTCGTAGTAGTGCGGGAAACGAGCCGGGAGTAGGTCGTCAGGCGCCGGCGCCGGAGCCGAATGAACCAGAGGATCTAACGAATGCACGAAGGGCCAAACTCGAGGGGCGGACCGTCAACCGCGTCAGTCTCACGCCGGCCACGACGCCGTATGGCCGAGCTGGGCAGTGGCGACTGCCGTCGGACGAAATCGACACCGCACGAGGCGCGAGTTTCGTTTATTCCTGACCCTCGGGAACCGCCCGGTACGGACCCGTACGCCGGGTGGTGTGGGGGCCGGGGAGGGCAGCCTCCCCGGCTACCCGATTCGGCTCCGTCTTCTTTATTCTGATTCTGGATATGCAAACCGCACCAACTGTGGCGCGCCGCGAAGGAGCCAGAGTGAAAACGCAAACCAGATGATCGTCTTTACGACGAATTGCCACGGCATCCCAGCGCCGATAAGCAGGACGACACTTGCTAACATGTAGAGCAGGCTTACTAGGCCGGCGATTCTTACTGCTAAGGCAAACACATCACGTAGTTTCATTTTTCTTTGGGGTTAAACTTGCCGAACGTTGTTTAGGCAGACCAATTGGTGGGTTTGCCCATTAGGGTGAGATGATAGGCAGAACGGCCAGGGATTGGCGAATCAGCGATTGGCGGCGCCTGGACGGCGCGATATCGCTGCACCAGTGATCCTTCGTCGGGGTCTTCCTTCATGGAATGTTCCGGGATCGGAAAGCGCACGACCGATGGGCAAACCGCGATTCATGAGTCGATTGGAATTCGACGGAACGATGATTTCCTTTTCGCACACCGAGGAACCCGAGACCAGCCAATTCTCCGCCGCCCGAACCGCAAAACGGGTTTTGCACCGGACAGGGAAAAACCTTGCCTGGGAGGTAGCTGCAAGCGCCAGTCCCTCGACTTTACTCGGGCCCTGAGCTTGTCGATCGGGCGAGCGGATATTCAATCGGAATCCACTCGCTGGTGCTCGCGGCCACAGAGCAAGCGCTGTTTCATGGGGTTCCGGGTGGCGGACCGCCTGTGGATGCGCAAACAGTCTGCGGTGCCCTGCCAAACGTTTTGACGCACGGCGGCGGAACGCCTAGCGGTTTCCCTGCCATGCGCCTGCTCCGCTACCGTTCCCGGGATTTCCGCACCCAACTTGCCGCGTTCTGCCGTGCGACGACGCCCGCGCGCGATTTGCAGGAGACCGTCGCCGCCATCCTCGCCGATGTCCGCGAGCGGGGCGACGCCGCGGTGGTCGATCAGGCGGCGCGCATCGACGGCGTCAGGCTTACGCCGCGCCGGTTCCGGGTGACGCCGGCCGAACTTTCCGCGGCCGCGGCAGGCCTTTCGTTCCACGACCGGGCTGCGTTCCTGGCGGCGCGGGCGAACGTGCTGGCCTATAACCGCCGGACGCTGCCGCGCGGCTGGAACGGGCGCAACCGCCAAGGTGCCGAGGTCGGTGAGAAATACGATCCGATCCGCCGCATCGGCATCAATATCCCGGGCGGCCAGGTTCCGCTCGTCTCCACGGTGGTGATGACCGTTACCCTTGCCCAACTCGCAGGCGTGCCGGAGATCGCCGTCTTCACGCCCTGCAATCGCGAGGGCCGCGTGGCCCCCGGCCTGCTCGCGGCGCTGCGGTTGTGCGGGATCACCGAGATCTACCGCTTCGGCGGCGTTTACGGGGTGGGTGCGATGGCGTATGGGACCAAGTCGATTCCGGCCGTCGACAAGATCTTCGGTCCGAGCAACGCCTACGTGTGCGAAGCCATGCGGCAGGTGTTTGGCGCGGTCGGAGTGGCCGGCCTGCCCGGGCCGAGCGAACTCATGGTGATCGCGGACGGCACGGCGCGGGCGGATTACGCCGCCGCCGATTTGCTCGCCCAGGCGGAACACGGCTCGGGCAAGGAGAAGATCTACCTCGTGACCACGTCCTCGCGCCTGCGGGCGGCGGTCGCGGCCGAAATCGAAGCGCAGTTGCCGCGTCTCTCCCGGGCCGAACTGATCCGCCGGGTGCTGGCCGACGGCTTTCTGGCAGTCGAGGTCGGCACGCTCGATCAGGCGGTCGGCGTGGCGAACGTCATCGCACCCGAACATCTTGAATTGCTCGTCGCCCCTGCCGCCGTCGCCTCTCTCACGCGGAAGATCACGACGGCCGGCGCGATCATGGTGGGCAACGAGACCCCGACCGCCCTGGGCGATTTCATCGCGGGACCCAGTCACGTGTTGCCCACCGGCCGCAGCGGCCGGTTTTTCAGCGGCTTGCGCGTCGCGGATTTCATGCGCCGCACCAGCCTCGTGCGGTACGATCGCGCGAGCCTGCGCCGCGCCGCGCCCGTGGTGGCCGCATTTGCCGTGCTGGAACAGCTCGACGCCCACGGGCGTTCCGTCGCAATCAGAACCGAATGATTCGTTTCCAGATGTGGCGGACAATGGTTCATGTAGGATCCTGCTTGCAGGCTATTCGAAACGTTGGCTGCCGATGTGAGAAGAAATCGCCTGCAAGCAGGCTCCTACAATTAGGTCCGATTACTCCATCTTGATGGCAAATTAGAATACGCCACGCCGCCCGTCATTCTTCCATGTCCACCAGCGATTCGAAATTTGCAGTCCAAAAACTCGCGCTGCCGCATGTGGTGCGGCTCCAGGCTTACACGCCCGGCCTTCAGCCCGGCGAGCCGGGCTGGATCAAGCTCAACACCAATGAGAATCCGTATCCGCCAAGCCCGCACGTTGCCGAGGCGCTGCGGCGGGAGATCGGGACGGACGGAGCCTCGCTGCGACTCTATCCGAATCCCCGGAGCGCCTCGTTGCGGGAGGCCGTGGGCCGGCTGCATCAGCTCACGGCGGATCATGTCTTCATCGGCAACGGGGCCGACGACGTGCTGAACCTGTTGGTGCGCTGTTTCTGCGCGCCGGCTACCGCGGCTGGCTTCACCCTGCCGAGCTACTCGCTCTATCCGGTGCTCGTCGGGATCCAGGACGGCCGCGCCGTCGCCGTGGATTTTGCCCGTTCGATGGAGCTGCCCGCGGAGGCCATCGCCGGGTCCGCGGCCAATGTTTTTTTC
>OCTA010002812.1_pt1 | contig 15625 bp, 10 predicted proteins | sample 1538991 | NCBI WGS metagenome assembly OCTA01 (sample SAMEA3539302, study PRJEB22396) | soil metagenome | biome: tundra; feature: field; material: soil | place: USA | collected 2010-05 | depth 0.15 m | reverse complement strand
GAGATTGGTCAGTGACTGGAGTTCAGACGTGTGCTCTTCCGATCTGATCTCCGGGCGGCTCGGCCGGCTGGCGGGCGCGGCCCGGGCCGCTCGGGACGAGGCCGGCCGGCTGGACGCCGCCATCACCGCGGCCCGGCTGGCGGCCGAGAAGGACCTCGCCAAGCTGGAGCAGCTCAGGAACGACCTGGACGCCGCCGAGGCCGCGGCGCAGGAGCCGTCGGAGCTGCCCGAGGACGCCGACTGGCGGCGCGAGGATCTCGCCGAACGCTGCACCGCGGCGCGGAACGCCGAGATGGAAGCCAGGCTCGAGGTCAGGACCGCGGAAGAGCGGCTGCGCTCGATCGCCGGCCGGGCCGACGCGCTGGCCGCTACGGCGGCCGCGGAACGTCAGTCCCGCCAGCAAGCGGCGCGGCGGCGCGCGCAGCGGGCCACCGACGCCGCTGTGGCCCGCGCGGTCGCGCTGGGGGCCGGTTACGCGGTCGAGGCGGCCGAGCAGTCGGTCAGCCAGGCCCTGGCCCGGCGGGCGCAGGCGGAGGCGGCGAGCGCCGGCGGCGCGACCGAGCTCAAGGCGGTCCGGGCCCGGGTCCGGACCCTGGCCGCCGACCTGGACACGGTGGTGAACACCGCGCACGGCACCGAGATCGCCCGGGCCGAGCACCGGCTCCGGCTGGCCCAGCTCGCCGAGCACGCCCTGGAGGAGTTCGGGGTCGAGGCGGACGCCCTGGTCGCCGAGTACGGCCCCGAGATGCCGGTGCCGGTGATCGGCGACGAGGCCGCGCTGCCTTCGCGCTATGACCGGACCGCCGCCGAGCGCCGGCTCGCCGACGCGCAGCGTCAGCTCGACCGGCTCGGCAAGGTCAACCCGCTGGCCCTGGAGGAGTACGAGGCGCTGACCGAACGGCACACCTTCCTGGCCACCCAGCTGGACGATCTGCGCAAGACCCGGCGGGACCTGTTCATCGTGGTCAAGGAGGTCGACGACCGGGTGCAGGAGGTGTTCGCCTCGGCGTACGCCGACACCGCGCGGGAGTTTGAGCAGCTGTTCGGCCGGCTGTTCCCTGGCGGGCAGGGCAACCTGGTGCTGACCGAGCCGGACGACATGCTGGCCACCGGGATCGAGATCGAGGCGCGGCCGCCGGGCAAGAAGGTCAAGCGGCTGTCGCTGCTGTCCGGCGGCGAACGGTCGCTGACGGCCATCGCGTACCTGTTCGCGATCTTCAAGGCTCGCCCGTCGCCGTTCTACGTGCTCGACGAGGTGGAAGCGGCGCTGGACGACACGAACCTGCAGCGCCTGCTTACGGTCTTCGAGGAACTGCGGGAGAGCTCGCAGCTGATCATCATCACCCACCAGCGCCGCACGATGGAATGCGCCGACGCCCTCTACGGCATCACCATGCGCGGCGACGGCGTCTCCACCGTGATCAGCCAGCAGCTAGCCACCCGCCAGCCCGCCTGACTCCGAGCCAGCCCGCCGAGTCCTTCGCCAGCCCGCCGAGTCCTTCGCCAGCCCGCCGAGTCCTTCGCCCAGCTCCCTGGACGCCCTCGTACGTTTATTTCGTCACTCTCCTCCCACGAACCCCACGCCACCCATCCGTCTCCGCTCGACCAAGGCAGCCTCGAATTTTGCGTGGAAGATCGGGCTTCCGTGGAAGATCCGGGCAACAGGGAGGTACCAGATCTTCCACGGAAGCCCGATCTTCCATGATCTTTTTGCTTTCCCGGCCGTAGAGGCGCCTCGCGCGCATCACGGGTGTCTCGGGTTACACGCAGCCGTGCGCGACCGTCAGCGGGGCCGTGGGGTTGTGACTCGTGAGGTTCGCTGGGCTGGGGGCCGCCAGGCTCCGGACCCGCAACGAGGCCACTGCTGCCTCACCCACATCGTGCGTCACACGCAGGAGCGCGGCCGGGCGGTAGGTTGGGCGGACATACACCCGCGCGCCGCTGCCGCCGCGACCCGGACCGGCTCGATCCCCGCCAGATGCGACGCATCGCGGGGTCTGGGAGACTGAGAGCCTGATGGAATACGTAATTCTGATTATCGTCATCGCCGTCCTGGCGGTCATCGCCGGCGGATGGCTGCTGTTCATGCGGCCGCGCCGGGGACGCGGCGCGGCCGCGCCGTCCACCCCGCCCCCGGCCGCTCCGACGTCCTCGCCGCCAGGCGGCGCCGTCGAGCCGTCCACAGAAAACGCCGCGCCCGGCCAGGCCGCGACCGCCACCGGGGTGCTCGATATCGAGCGGCCCCCGCCGTCGGCGGGGCGGATGGTGCGGCTGCGGGCCCGGCTGGCCCGGTCGCAGAGTTCGGTGGGCTCGGCCCTGCTGAGCCTGCTGTCCAGGGACCGGCTGGACGAGGAGACCTGGGACGAGATCGAAGAGGTGCTCATCACCGCCGACGTGGGCGTGGCCCCGGCCCGGGTGATGGTCGATGACCTGCGGACCAAGGTGAAGGTGCTGGGCGCGCGCGGGCCTGCCGAGGTGCGTGCGCTGCTGCGCGCCGAACTGCTCAGCCAGATCGGCGAGGATGACGACCGGTCGCTGCGCACCACGCCCCGTAACGGGCTGCCCGCGGTGGTGCTCATGGTCGGCGTGAACGGCACAGGGAAGACGACGACCTGCGGGAAGCTGGCCCGGGCGCTGATCGGGGACGGGCGCACCGTGCTGCTCGGCGCGGCCGACACGTTCCGCGCGGCGGCGGCTGACCAGCTGCAGACGTGGGGCGAGCGGGTGGGCGCCGAGACGGTCCGGGCCGACCGGGAGGGGGCCGACCCGGCCAGCGTGGCGTTCGAGGCGGTCAGCCGGGGCATCGAGAAAGGCGTCGACGTGGTGATCGTGGACACCGCAGGCCGCCTGCACACCAAGGTTGACCTGATGGATGAGCTCGGCAAGGTCAAGCGCGTGGTGGAGAAGAAGACCACGGTCGATGAGGTGCTGCTGGTGCTCGACGCCACCACCGGGCAGAACGGTCTGCGCCAGGCCCGGGTGTTCGCCGAGGTGGTCGACGTCACCGGCGTGGTGCTGACCAAACTGGACGGGACGGCTAAGGGCGGCATCGTCATCGCCGTGCAGCGTGAGACCGGCGTTCCGGTCAAGCTCGTGGGCCTCGGCGAAGGGCCCGATGACCTGGCCCCGTTCGACCCGGGCGCGTTCGTGGACGCGATCCTGGGCTGAGATCATCCGGCTGGCCTATCCGGCGGTCCCCGGGCGTGGAAACATGCTTGTAACAACCACCCCTGGTGTTTCACGCTGTCGACACACACCGGCAGATCTGGCGAAACCTCAGCAGCGGATGGTCTATACAGGACTCCGAAGGGACACCTCAGATGAAGCTCATCACCGCTGTCATCAAGCCGTTCAAGCTGGACGACGTCAAGGCCGCGCTGCAGGCTTTCGGCGTCCACGGCATGACCGTCACTGAAGCGAGCGGGTACGGCAGGCAGCGCGGTCACACGGAGGTGTACCGCGGGGCTGAGTATCAGGTCGACCTGGTGCCGAAGGTCCGGGTTGAGGTCTTGTGCGATGACGAGGACGCCGACGACCTGATCGGCGTGGTGGTCAAGGCGGCGCAGACCGGACGGATCGGCGACGGGAAGGTCTGGTCGGTTCCGGTCGAGACAATCGTCCGGGTGCGGACCGGCGAACGCGGGCCGGACGCGATCTGACCGCCATCTTATGAGCGGTCCGGGGGACGCGTGCAAGCTATGACCTCGTTTGCTGCGGATCGTGCTCGCCGGACTACGCAGGTCGATCGATGGCTGGCGGAACTCCTTGGTGCCGAGGCCGGGGTGGCCTTGGTGGCGGTCGGCGGGTACGGGCGTAAGGAACTGCTGCCTCGCAGCGACCTGGACGTGCTGCTGCTGCACGGCGGCCGCGACGACATCGCGGGCATCGCGGACCGGATCTGGTATCCGGTCTGGGACTCCGGTACCGAACTCGACCACGCGGTCCGTACCGTGCCGCAGGCCAGGAGGGTGGCGCGGGCCGACCTGAAGGTCGCGCTCGGGCTGCTGTCCGCCCGGCACGTGGCCGGCGACCCCGATCTGACCGAACGGCTCAGGGCCGGCGCCCTGGAGGACTGGCGGTCCGCCGCGCCCGCCCGGCTGGCCGAACTGCACGCCGCTCACGACGAACGCATCAGGACCAGCGGTGAGCTGGCCTTCTTGCTCGAGCCCGACCTGAAGGAGGCCCGGGGCGGGCTGCGGGACGTGCACGCGATCCAGGCGGTGGCGGCCGCGTGGGTGGCGCCCGCGCCGGGACCCAAGGTCCGCACGGCTTACGAGCAGATCCTTGACGCCAGGCACGCGCTGCACGAGGTCACCGGGCGGCGCCTGGACCGGCTCGTGCTCGAGGAACAGGACGAAGTGGCCCGCGCGCTCGGGCTGCTCGACGGGGACGTGCTGCTGCGGATGCTGGCGGGTGCCGCGCGTACCGTCGCCTACGCGGTCGATCATGCCTTCCGCCAGGCGGACCGGCTCCGCGGGCGGCGGCTGCGCCGCCGTCGCGCCGAGCGCCGGCCGCTGGCCGACGGAGTGGTGGAACAGGACGGCGAGGTGGTGCTGGCCCGGGTGGCCGATCCGGCCCGCGATCCGGCCCTAGTGCTGCGCGCGGCCGCCGCGGCCGCGCAGGCCGGCCTGCCACTGGCGCCGCGGACGCTGGACCGGCTGACCGAATGCCCGCCGCTGCCTGTCCCCTGGCCGGCCGCCGCCCGTGACTCGCTGCTCGCGCTGCTCGGGGCCGGCCAGGCCGCGGTCAGCGTGTGGGAGGCGCTGGACACCGAAGGCCTGGTGACCGCGCTGATCCCGGACTGGGAGCGGGTCAGGAACCGGCCGCAGCGTAACCCGCTGCACACCTTCACCGTGGACCGTCACCTGGCCGAGGCGGCCGCGCACGCCGCCGCGCTGACCCGCGAGGTGGCCCGGCCCGACCTGCTGCTGCTCGCGGCGCTGCTGCATGACATCGGCAAGGGCTGGCCGGGTGATCACAGCGTCACCGGCGAGGTGGTGGCGCGGGACGTCGGCCGGCGGATGGGCCTGCCCGCGGCGGACGTGGACCTGGTTGCCTCGGCTGTCCGGCTGCACCTGCTGCTGCCGATGGTGGCCACCCGCCGTGACCTGGACGACCCGGTCACGGTCAAGCAGGTGGCGACGGCCGTGCGCAGCCGGGCGCTGCTCGAGCTGCTGCACGCCCTGGCCATCTCCGACGGGCTGGCCACCGGGCCCGCGGCGTGGAACGACTGGAAGGCCACCCTGGTCGCGGACCTGGTGCGGCGGGTGGAGTCCGTGCTGGACGGCGACCCGATGCCCGCGCCCGCGCCGCTGCGCGAGGATCAGCTGGCGCTGGCCGCGGACGGTGACCCGGCCGCGACGGTGCGCGGATCCGAGGTCACCGTGGTCGCGCCGGACCGGCCTGGCCTGCTGTGGCACGCCGCCGGAGTGCTGGCCTCGCACCGGCTCGCGGTCCGCAGCGCGAACGCCACGTCGGTCGGGACCACCGCGGTCACCGTGTTCGACGTGGAGCCCGAGTACGGCGACCCGCCGGACGCCACCTTGGTGGCCGCGGACCTGCGCCGGATGCTGATGGGACGGCTGGACGTCGAAGACCGGCTCGACCGCCGCGCGCGGGCCGTCCGGCCGCGCGCCGCGACGGTCCCGGCGCCCAAGGTGGTGCTGGTCGACGACGCTTCGGACACCGCGACGGTGGTGGAGGTGCGAGCCCACGACGCGCCGGGGCTGCTGTGGCGGGTCGGGCGGGCCCTGGGGGAATGCGGCCTGGACGTGCGGGCGGCCCGGGTGGAGACGCTCGGCGCCGAGGTGGTGGACGTGTTCTACGTGACCGACAGCGACGGCAAACCGCTGGCCGGTGAGGATCTGCGTCGCGCCACCGTGCACTCCGTGCTGGCCGCGCTCGGGGATTTAGCCCCGTCCGGCGAGTTCGCCGCCAGCCAGACCCGGGTACCACGGACCGTTCGGTAGCCTGGTGTTGTGTTTGACACCCTATCTGACCGGTTGACGCAGGTTTTTTCTTCGCTGCGTGGCCGAGGACGCCTGTCCGCGGCCGACATTGACGCGACGGCCCGGGAAATCCGGATCGCCCTGCTCGAAGCGGACGTCGCGCTGCCGGTCGTCAGGCAGTTCATCGCGCGGGTCAAGGAGCGGGCCGGCGGGGACGAAGTCTCCACCGCGCTGAACCCGGCGCAGCAGGTCATCAAGATCGTGCACGAGGAGCTCGTCGGCATCCTGGGCGGCGAGACGCGGCGGCTGCGGTTCGCCAAGGTGCCGCCGACCGTGATCATGCTGGCGGGCCTGCAGGGCTCGGGTAAGACCACGCTGGCGGCCAAGCTCGCCTTGTGGCTCAAGGCCCAGGGCAACACCCCGATGCTGGTGGCCGCCGACCTGCAGCGGCCGAATGCGGTGCAGCAGCTCCAGGTCCTCGGTGAGCGGGCCGGGGTGCCGGTCTACGCGCCGTTCCCCGGCAACGGCGTGGGCGACCCGGTGGCCGCCGCGCGGGACTCGCTGGAGGAGGCGAGGCGCCGCCAGCAGAACATGGTCATCATCGACACGGCGGGCCGGCTCGGCGTCGACGCGGAGTTGATGGCGCAGGCGGTGGCCATCAGGGACGCCACCCAGCCGGACGAGATCATGTTCGTGGTCGACGCGATGATCGGCCAGGACGCGGTGGCGACCGCGCAGGCCTTCCTCGACGGGGTCGGCTACGACGGCGTCGTCCTGACCAAGCTCGACGGTGACGCCCGCGGCGGGGCCGCGCTGTCCATCGTGGAGCTGACCGGGCGTCCGATCATGTTCGCGTCCTCGGGGGAGAAGCTCGAGGACTTCGACGTGTTCCATCCGGACCGGATGGCGTCGCGGATCCTCGACATGGGCGACATCCTGACCCTGATCGAGCAGGCCGAGAAGACGTTCGACGCCGATCAGACCGCGTCGCTGGCCGGGCGGCTCGCTTCCGGCGAAGGCTTCACGCTCGAGGATTTCGTCGAGCAGCTGTCGATGGTGCGCAAGCTGGGCCCGATCGGGAACCTGCTCGGCATGCTGCCGGGCGCCGCCAAGAACCGGGAGCTGCTCTCCCAGGTCAACGACCGCGACCTGGACCGGGCGGAGGCGATTGTCCGGTCCATGACGCCGCAGGAGCGCCGCAACCCGAAGATCATCAACGGCTCCCGGCGGGCGCGCATCGCGGGCGGATCCGGCGTCGCCATCGGCGAGGTCTCGCAGCTGGTCACGAACTTCTACGAGGGCCAGAAGCAGATGAAGGCGATGTTCAGCGGGGGTATGCCGGGCATGCCCGCGATGCCTGGGATGGGCGCGGCCCGGCGGGCGGCCACCAAGCCGGCCCGCAAGAAGGGCAAGAAGAAGGCGGCGCCGCGCAGCGGCGACCCGCGGCGTGCCGCCGAGATCGGCCGCGGCCCGGGCGAGCCGGGCGCCCCGGGCGAGCCGGGTGCCCAGAGCGGAACGGGCCCGGCGCTCCCGCGCGGCCTGGGCGGCCTGGGCGGTCTGCCCGGTGGCCTGCCGGACGGGTTCCCCGAGAGCCTGGCCGATGGGCTGGCCAGCCTGCCGCCCGGCCTGAACTTCCCGTCCCCGGCGCAGGACAACGTGCCCGCCGCGTTCCGCGCCAACCCCAACGCCAAGCGCCGCAAGAAGAAATAGCGCCTGCCGTTCGCCTCGCTCCGGGCTCATTCCGGGCTGAGCGCGCGGACCGTGTCGATGGTGTCCGCCTCGGCAGCGCTCTTGTCGTCGCGGTACCGCAGCACGCGGGCGAAGCGCAGCGCGAGGCCGCCGGGGTAGCGGGGGCTGCGCTGGACGCCGTCGAAGGCGATCTCCACGACGAGCTCGGGCCGGACGTAGACCGTGTACGCATCCCGGTGGTCTTCCAGTGCGAGCAGTCGCGTCGTCTGCCAGCTGAGCAGCTCATCGGTCAGGCCCTTGAACGTCTTGCCCAGCATGACGAAGCCGCCTGTGTCCGGGTCCCGGGCGCCCAGGTGCAGGTTGGATAGCCAGCCGCGGCGCCGCCCGTGCCCCCATTCGACCGCGAGCACCACCAGGTCCAGGGTGTGCCTCGGCTTGACCTTGATCCACCCGGCGCCCCGGCGGCCCGCGGCGTACGGGGCGTCAAGCGCCTTGACCACCACGCCCTCGTGCCCGTGCGCGATCGCGTCGGCGAAGAACGCCGTCGCCTCCGGCACCGAGCCGGTGACCAGCCGCGGCGTGACCAGCTCGGGCGGTACCGCCCAGGTCAGCTCGGCGTGCCGCCGCCAGGCGGGCAGGTCGATCAGGTCCGCGCCGTCCAGGTGCAGCGCGTCGAACAGGAACACCGACAGCGGGACGGCAGAAACCGCCCCTTGGCTGGCGGTGCGCGCCGAGGTGTCCTGGAACGGCAGCGGCCGGCCGTCGGCCCGCAGCGCGATCAGCTCGCCGTCCAGGACCGCCGCCCGGACCGGCAGTTTCGCCAGCGTCGCCACGACCTCGGGGAGCCTGCTGGTGATCTCATCCAGCGTCCTGGTGAACAGCCGCACGCTGCCCTGGTCCAGGTGGGCCTGGATCCTGATCCCGTCCAGCTTCCACTCCACCGCGGCCTCCGCGTCGGCGCCGATCTTGGCCAGCGCGTCGGCGATATCCGGAGCGCTGGCCGCGAGCATCGGCCGCACCGGGCGCCCCACCTCCAGGCCGAACGCCGCCAGCGCGTCCCGCCCGCCCGCGAGTGCCGCCGCCGCCGCCGCCCCGAGCGACCCGCGCAGCATCATGGCCCGGCGCACCTCCGCCACCGGCACAGCGGCCGCCCGCGCGACCGCCTCGGTCATCACGCCCTCCAGCGCGCCCTGCCTGAGCTCGCCGGACAGCAGGCCGTACAGGAACTGCTGCTCGTCCGCGGTGGCCCGGCCGAAGAGCTCGCTGACCAGCGCCTTACGCGCGGCGGCCGATCCCTTACCTGAGACCGCGCCGATGGCGGAGAAGCCGGAGTCCACCTCGCTCAGCGTGAGCGTGGGCGTGTCCGCGGGCGGGAACCCGGCCTTCAGCGCGGCCCAGCCGACGCCGATCTGCCGCTGCGGCAGCTCTCCGGACAGGTAGGCGACCGCGATCGGTACCTCCAGCGGCCCGGCCTGGCGCAACGCGGCGGCGAGCGCCTCGATCTTGGCGAGCCGGGCGCTCGTCGTGGCTACTGCCCGCGACACCTCGGCGATCTCAGCTAGGAGCACGTCACCATTGTCGCAAGGAGCACGCCGGCATTGTCGCTCAGCCGAAGATCATCAGGTCGCGAAGCTCGTCGATCCGGTCCGGGGACAGCGAGGTGTAGGCGCACACCTCGTCCGCGCTGCCGAACCTCCCGAGTTTCTCCCGCGCCGCCAGCACGTCGCTCACCTCCGCCGGGGTGAGCCCCAGGGAGGCGGAAAGCACCGTCCCCGGCACGTGGTTGACATCCACCAGCCCGCCGTCATCGTACTCCCGCGGCAGGTCGGGCCGGCCGATCTTCAGGTCCCTGGCCAGGCTGGGGTTGGTCTTGAGCAGGTGCCGGGCGTCCTTCTTGCGCTCGATCCGGCCCTGCGCCTGCGCCACGGCTTCCCGGTTGCGCTGCCGCGGACTCACCGCCAGCGGCGCCACGCTCCGCGACGGGCGGAACACGATGGCCGCGTGCACCGCGGCACATCCGGCCAGCGCGACGATGAAGCCGCCGACCCCGGCGCCGGCGTTGCTGTTGGAGTTGGTCGCGCCCAACGCGACGATCATCCCGATGTTCGCCGCCAGGTAAGCCGCGAACACCGCCCAGTCCCGGCCGCGGCGCTGGATTATCGCCAGGGCCAGGGATGGCACGAAGGACAGGAAGCCGATCGAGACGACCGGCACCGCGGCCCACAGGACCGGCCGCAGCCAGCTGCCGTCGGACCCTCGCCCCGGCGGTGCGTGCGCCGGACCCCGCGGCGCAGGCGGGGGCGGCTCGTTCCAGCCGGCTGGTGTCATGGTGCCCTCCCTCGGCTCGCTTCCCTCCCGGAAGCCTGGTCCGCCTCTCAGCTGTGCCGACCGCCCCGACGCTGGCCCAGACCGCGCCGGCGGCCGCTGTCCGGCGCCCATAGCCAGTATCCGACCGGGAACAGCCGGACGTGCAGGTGGTCGTCGACCAGGCCCCACAGCCCGCGGCGGGCGAACAGCGCGATGACGATCGCCACCAGCCCGAGGATGATCAGGTACCAGGCGTTGTAGGACTGCAGCGTCTGCTGCAGGACCATATACACGATCGTGCCCAGGATTGGCCCCTCGATCGTGCCGATCCCGCCGATGATCACCGCGAACGCCATCTCCGCCGTCCACTGCACGCTGAACACCGAGGACGGCTGCACCTGCAGCTGGCTGATCGCGAGCAGGCCGCCGGCCGCCCCGCAGCCGATCCCGGCGATGACGAAGACGAGCATCCGGGCCAGGCCGATCCGGGCTCCTGAGCTGCGGGCGGCCACCTCGTCGTCCCGGATCGCGGTCAGCACCAGGCCCAGCCGGCCGCGCAGCAGCAGGTAGGTGGCGGCCAGCGCGATCACCGTCACGGCCAGCCCGGCCCAGTAGGTGTCCGCGGTGAGCAGGGTCGGGTCGTAGCCGGACAGGCCGGGCAGCGGCATGCCGGTGCCGCCGCCGATCGAAGAGAACTTCTCGATGATGAGCATGACGGTCGCGGCCAGCACCCAGGTGGCGATGGCGAAGTACCCGGTGCGCAGCCGGGAGACCAGCCACCACAACGGCAGCGCGGCCACCCCGCAGACGATCGCCGCGACCGGCAGCGCGGCGAACGGTGAGGTGCCGTGGATGGCCAGGATCAGCACGAAGTACGCGCCGAGCCCCACGAACGCCTGCTGTCCCACCGACACCAGGCCCGCGTAGCCGGCCAGCAGGTTCCACATGCAGGCCAGCGTGAGCACGATGAAGCCCTGCACCATGATCGTGGTGGTGCCGGCGTACACGATGTAAGGGAACAGCGCCAGCACCACGACGACGACCAGCGCGCCGATCCCGGTCCAGGCCACGTTCCGCCGCGACCGGGTGACCCTGATTTTTTCTTCCGAACGGACCGTGGTCTCAGTACCCACGCTCATGAGGACGCCTTCCGGGTGGTGAGGCCCTGGGGGCGCAGGATCAGCACGGCCAGGAAGACGATGTAGCCGGCCAGCACCTCGTCGGAGATGTTGATCTGGGCGCCGATCTGCTGGGCCACGCCGAGGACCACGCCGCCGAGCAGCGTGCCCCACAGCGAGCCGAGCCCGCCGATGACCACCGCGGCGAACGCGAAAAGCAGGATCGTGTCGGTGCCCGTGGTCGGCGCGAACTGGGAATACATGCCGTACCCGATGCCGGCCAGCGCGACCGTGCCGAACGCGATCGCCGCCGCGATGCCGAACACGTGCCGGTAGTCCACCCCGGACAGCTGGGCCGCCTCCCGGTCGTCGGCGACCGCCCGGATCATCCGCCCGTAGGAGGACGAGGACAGGAAGTACTGCAGGCCGAGCAGCACCACCACGGCCACCACGAAGATCAGCAGCAGCAGGTAGGCGATCTGGATCTGCGAGCCGAGCGAGAACGACCCGGTGATGATGGCGTTGCCGACCCCGAGCGAGTGGCTGTTGGCGTTGACGAACTGCAGCAACGCGGCCTCGATCACCACCGAGAGCCCGAACGTGACGATCAGCGTGGTGAGCGCGCCGCGGTCCAGCGCCGCCTGGATCACGGTCCGCTGCAGCGCGTAGCCGAGCACGGCCATGATCGGCACCACGATCACGAACGACCAGAGCACCGGGATGTGGGTGACCGCGATGACGCCGAGCGCGACGTAGCCGCCGACGACGGCGAGGTCGCCGTGGGCCAGGTTGACCACCTTCATGACCCCGAACATCAGCGACAGCCCGCACGCGAACAGCGCGTAAAGCCCGCCGGTCAAGATCCCCTGGATGATGTCGTTGACCCAGACCATAACTGTGCCTCCCCGGAGGGGACGACCCCTCCCAGACCCACCCCGCTTACGGGGGGGCTGCCCGCCCCCCCGTACCCCCCGGGCCCCCCGGGCCCCCCGCCTTCGGGGGGGCCGCCCGCCTGGGCGCTCGCGCCCAGGCCGAAGTAAGCGGCTTCGACCTGTTCGGCGGTGACCTCATCTGGGCGGCCTTCCAGCGTGGTGTGGCCCTCGAGCAGGCACTGGAGGTGCGAGGCCACCTGCAGCGCCTGGCTCACGTCCTGTTCCACCAGCAGGACGGTGAGCCCGGCGGCCAGGATCTGCGGCATCATGCCGTAGATGCGCTGGACCACCACCGGCGCCAGGCCCAGGGACAGCTCGTCGAGCAGCAGCACGCGGGGGTTGGCCACCAGGGCCCGGCCGATGGCCACCGACTGCTGCTCGCCGCCGGACAGCTGCGCCGTGCGCTGGCTCCGGCGGTCCTTCATCCAGCCGAACATCTCGTAGACGCGCTCGATGTTCCACGGCCCTTTCCGCGCGTAGGTCGCGCCGACCAGCAGGTTCTCCTCGACCGTGAGCGAGCCGAACAGCCGGCGTCCTTCCGGCACCATGGCGATCCCGCTGGTGGCCCGGCGCTCGGGCCTGACCTTGGTCACGTCCCGCCCGTCGAGCAGGACCGAGCCCTCGGTCGGGGTGTGCAGGCCCGCGATCGTGCGCAGCAGCGTCGACTTGCCCGCCCCGTTCGCGCCGATGATCGCGTAGACCTCACCGGGCAGCACCCGCAGCGAGATCCGGTCAAGCGCCCGCAGCTGCCCGTGGTGCACGGTCAGATCGCGCACCTCGAGCAGTGCTTGCCCCGCGGACTCGGTCACAGGGCGCTCCGTTCACCGTCGGGCCCGAGGTCCTCGGTCAGGGTGCCGCCGCTGAGCGAGGCGGTGATGGCGGTGCCGAGGAAGACCTCACGGACGGCCGGGTTGGCCAGTACCGTGGCCGGGTCGCCGTCGCCGACGAAGGAACCTCCGGCCAGGCAGATCAGCCGGCCCACCACCGCGGTGAGCGCGCGGACCACGTGCTCGATCCAGATCACCGCGGTGCCGTCGGCGTTGATGTCGCGGACGATCTCCACCAGCTGGGCGACCTCGGGGTCGGTGAGGCCGCCCGCGACCTCGTCCAGGAGCAGCAGCTTGGGCTCCGAGGCCAGGGCCCGGGCGAGTTCCAGCCGCTTGCGCTGCAGCAGGCCAAGCCGCGCGGCGGGCACGTTCGGCTCGCCGGCCATGCCGGTCCGCTCGAGCGCCTGGGCGGCCGCCGCGTAGCTGGCCTTGCGCCGCAGCCCGGCGCCCTGCTGCGCGGCGACGAGCACGTTCTCGAACACGGTCATGTCCGTGAACGGGCGCGGCACCTGATACGTCCGGCCGATGCCGAGCCGGCACCGCGCCGCCGCGTCCAGCTTGGTGATCGGCCGCCCGGCGAAGGAGATGCCTCCGGCGTCCGGCGACAGGTCGCCGGAGATGAGGCCGAACAGGCTGGTCTTGCCCGCTCCGTTCGGCCCCACGATTCCGGCCGTGTCCCCGGCTCCGACGCTGAACGAGAGCTGCTCGGCAATGACGACCCGGCCGAACCGTTTCGTCACGCCGTTGAGCTCAAGCAGCGGACTGGTCATCCGGTCACGTGTTCGTCGGCTTCAGCTCTGCCGTGGTAGCCACGCTCGGCAGCAGCGTGTTGTCGACGACCTCCATCTGCAGCGGGTACTTGGTGCCCTTCTGCCACTGCACCCCGACCGGCGGGGTGATCGCGACGCCGGGCGCGGGCGCCTTGCTCGAGGTGAAGTCCAGCGGCCCGGCCAGCCCGTTGATGTTCACGTTGTGGATGGCGTCGGCGACCTCGGTCTTGTCGTGCGGGTTGTTCACCGACATGAACGCGGCGTGCGCGATCTCGAAGAGGCTGTAGTTGCTGATGTTGGCGTTCCACTGGCCGTGGCCGGAGGTCTCGTACTCGGCCGCGATCGCCGTGCACGTCTCGCCGGTGAACGAGGAGGTCCACGGCATCGTCGGCACCCACCAGGTGTCGGTGGCCACGTTCTCCACCAGTGAGCCGAGCGCGTAGGCGTCGGGCGGGAAGAGCAGCACCTTGGCCACGGTGGCCAGCTTCGGCTTGAAGCCCTGCTGGGCCGACTGCTTCCACATGGTGGCGAAGTCAGGCGGCAGCGGCACGTTGGTGAAGAAGTCGGCCTTCTCCGACTTGAGCGCGGAGATCATCGAGGAGTAGTTCGTGGTCCCGTCGGTGTAGGCCGAGGACATGTCGAAGGTGTAGCCGGCCGCCTTGGCGAAGATCGGGAACACCGCCCGGAAGGCGTTGCCGTCGGAGTCGTTCGGGAACGCGGCGCCGACCACCTTGTTGGTGCCAAGCTGGCTGTGGATCTTGTTCCACATCGGGATGAAGCACTGGACCAGGTGCTCGGCGCCGAAGAAGTACATGACCACGTACTTGGGCTTGAGCGTCGGCTTCTGCGGGTTGCCGTGCAGGTTGACGTACCACGACTCCCAGGGAATGTTCGCGCAGACCAGCGGCGTGCCGAGGGCTTCGGCCGTGCTGGCGACCGCGTTCACGGTCTCCGGCGTGCTCGATGCGAGCAGCATGTCCACCCGGTCGGAGTTGATGGCCTGCTGGGCCAGCTGGGATGCCCTGGCCGGGCTGGACTCGGTGTCGTAGGACGTGACGTTGACCTTGTAGGTCTTGCCGCCGATCTTGAACCCGTTCTTGTACGGCCCGGTCTGCTGGATCTTCGAGAGCACGAAGGCGTCCGGCGCGCCGAAGCCGGCCAGCGCCCCGGTCACCGGGTGGATCCAGCCGATGGTGATTTCCCCGGTTGAGCCAGAACTTGAGCCGGAGGTCGCTCCAGCTCCCTTGATGCTGGAGCTGCAGGCCTGAAGTAGTCCGCCGCCCCCCACGACGGCCGCACCCGCGCCGGCCGCACGCAGCAGGTTGCGCCTGCTAACGCCTCCGGCCGTGCTAGCCAGGGGGGACGACCCCCCCAAACCCCCCCGCGAGGACATCGCACTGTCGGGTTGCGCAGTCTGGTCACTCATGTGCAATCGATCTCCTTTGAGGTCGCGCCGAGGCGCGGGGAGCGCGTCCGAGGTGACACCGCGGGATCCCTGCGGCCTGATGTGGGGGGATGTTGCGGCGTCACGAGGCTAACATCACCTAATTCCCTATGAGGGGCGCTACAAATGAAAGCAACGAGCATTCGGCCTCATTGGTGGGAGGGCCTCGATGCCGAAGGCCTGATGTGCGGGTTCCTATCACTTAGTGAGAGTGCGTCCGGCTTCGGTGCTCATAGCATTAAGTGCGCTGTGCGAACGAACGTGCATATAAAGAACAGTATGGCAACGCTAGGATGCCCGCTCGCGGATAGTCAACGTACGTTACGTAACTGTTTTATAGCGTGAGACAGACGAGGTCGCACCGTCCTGCTCTGCGGTAGGCGGCTCCGCGACCTCGTCCCTCCACCGCCTTCCCCGCCCCGGCGACCCGGCGACCCGGCGCGCCGCGAACCGTCCGCTCCATCCTCAGCGCGGGGTCACGCAACGGATGATGCTGTATATACCTAGAGTTCCCACTCCCCCCCAAAAAGACCGCCCCGTCCCGCCCGGTCGCCCGTCCCGCCCGGTCGCCCGTCCCGCCCGGTCGCCCG
>OCTA010002809.1_pt1 | contig 15634 bp, 12 predicted proteins | sample 1538991 | NCBI WGS metagenome assembly OCTA01 (sample SAMEA3539302, study PRJEB22396) | soil metagenome | biome: tundra; feature: field; material: soil | place: USA | collected 2010-05 | depth 0.15 m | reverse complement strand
TCTTGATTTCTCCAACCCTAAGACGGCATCCGGAACTGCTGGCCGAAGCAAAAGCTAAAAAGTTGATCGAGTAACGGAGAATAGCACCGCTCTGCGAGTGGATAGTCGCCGATTCGGAAGTCAGTTCTTCGTCAGGGATGCTGAAGAGATCAAACTTCGCGTGAACCGGCCATCCTTTTGGCCGCTCCGAAATTCAGATATTCATTTGCAGAAAATTACTGCGACCCGGCGCACAATGGAAATTGAAGGAAGCGGGAAATGAACCTGGCGCGTCAAAACGCGGTACCAAGCGAGGGTACCCACCCCCCTTTTTCCGTGAAACTGTGAGACTGTGAAGCCGCGTCGACCCAGTGAATCTTCGAAACAGACCGCGCAATCGCCTGAGCTTTCTCGTTTACTCGTTGATAGGCTCTTACTCCGCCGCCCGCATCTTGCCGCCGGGCAGCAGTTGAAACAGCCGCCCGCGCCATACGATGCGGCTCGAGAAGTAGCTGGCCACCCAGAATCCAAACCCCATCAAATCCCGAATCGGATACAGCATCAGCAGGCCAAACCAGCTTGAATCGCGCACCACCCGCCTGCCCACGGCAATCGCCAACGCCAGCCGCGTCGCCACGCTCCAACCCAGCAGGCCGAGCCCCCATAACGGATGCCCCATCGCCGCCGCAGCCGCCCATCCAAGCAGCCCGAACGGAACACTGAACGTCAGCGCAGTCCCAAAGTGCCCCTTGGGCCTCGAAAAGCGGGTCGACTTCATCCACCGCACCTGGTGCTTCAACGACGCTTCCAGAGTCGCATTAATCACCATGTGATCAATCACGTGGTGACTCAACACGATCTTCTGGCCCAGCTTCCAGGTCTCATTCCCCAGCACAAAATCGTCGGCGCAGTAGTCGGCCGTCACCTCGAAGCCTCCCATCCTGTGAATCGCGTCGCGGCGGAACGCCATCGTCGGCCCCAGGGTGAACTGCATTCCCTCCATCATGCGCGCCACCAGCACGCCCGACGACATCTCCACGCTCATGCCCACTGCCTCGAGCCGCGCCCACAACCCACCCTCTGCCGCCACGCCGCGATACAGGCAGGTCATCCCTCCCACGTTCCCGTCGGCAAAAGGCAGCGCCACGGAGTGCAGATAATCCGGCGTCACGCGCACATCGCTGTCGCTGATGACAAGAATGTCGTAGCGCGCCTCCTCCTCCATCAGTTCCATCGAGGCCGCTTTCGCATTGATGTAGGGTGGCTCCCCGGTCCAGAAGAAACGCGCCGGAATGGCCGGATACCGCTTCGCCACCTGCCGCGCCGTTTCCAGGCCGGCATCGTCGTCTGTCCGGGCGCAGAACAGGATCTCGTACTCCGGATAATCCTGCTCAAAAAAGCTGGCTAGATGTGCTTCAAGGTCCGGCTCTGTCCCGTGCAGCGGCTTCAAGAGGGTCAAAGGCGGCGTAAACTCCGGCCCTGTCTTGAGTTGCACCAACGCCTCCCGCCGCTCCCTTAAATAAGGGGGAACCGCCGCCAGCGTCATCCCGGTGAATACAGTGGACGTGACGAGCCCAAAGACCGCGATGATGAGGATGGTGAGAAGGATGTGCATGATGCAGGACTAAGAATACCTGCACCCGCGCACCATGCGCGATGGCGAATTCGAATGGGGCAAAAGACGAGCCGAGACGGGCTCAGTGCGAAGAGACAAGGAAGCAAACTACGGCTTGCGCGGAGGCACAACCTTGGGCGTCTCCGCCGACCTGCGCAGCGGCACAATCGCCCCCGGTTTGCCGGGTGCCGTTTGCTGAAAGCGTGTCAGCATCTCCGACCGTACATACTCCACAAAGCTCTGCATCTGGCGGTTCATCTCTTCCATGCGCTCGCGCATCTGCAGAATGATGGCGATCCCTGCGATGTTTACCCCCAGGTCGCGCGCCAGGTTCAGGATGAACTCCAACCGCTCCAGGTCCTCATCGGTATAGAGCCGCGTATTGCCTTCGGTACGCGACGGCTTCAATAGCCCCTCGCGCTCGTAAAGCCGAAGCGTCTGCGGGTGAATCTCGTACATCTCGGCAACAGCCGAAATCATGTACGCGCCTTTTGACTTTCGTCTTGCGGTCATCGCTCGCTTTCCGAAATCAGCTCACCAATCTCGACTGGCTGAATCCATGATCCCCGAGCCCCGATCTCTGACCCTGCCCTTTACACCTTATTGAACAGCTCCACCCGAGGGTCCTGATTGTTCAGCTTCGCCAGCTCGCGCATAATCTCGCGGCTGCGTTCATCCTGCAGCGCGGGGATCACTACATCAACCGTCACAATCTCATCACCGCGCTGGCCGGGATGCGATGCGTTCTCCACCCCTCGACCTCTCATGCGCAGCTTCTGTCCGCCTTGCGTTCCGGGAGGAATCTTCAACTGCGCGCGCCCGTCAATCGTCGGCACATCCACCTTGGCGCCGAGCGATGCTTCGGGCACAGTTACCGGAACCGTTACCAGAATATCGTCGCCGGTCCGCGTAAATACCGGATTCGTCCCGGTGCGCACAATGACAAACAAGTCTCCCGGCGGGCCGCCGTTCAACCCCGCGTTGCCCTTGCCTTGCAGGCGAATGCGCTGTCCGTCCCGCGTCCCCGGCTTGATGCGGAATTCGACCGTCTCCGTCCTGCTCACGACCCCTTCGCCGTGGCATGTCGGGCAGTCGTTTGAAATCCGTCCCGTCCCATCGCAGCTCGGGCAGGGAATATTGAACTTCATGCGCCCGCCCATCTGCGTCACCTGGCCCGTTCCATTGCACTCCGTGCAGGTGATTGGTCCGCCGGTCTGCGCCTTCCCATGGCACGTCGGACACGTCTCCAGGCGGCTAATCTGCATGCGCGCCTGCCCGCCGCGAATCGCCGTCCAGAAGTCCACCGAGGCCTGGTACTCGAGATCCGTGCCCGGCTGCGGCCCGCGCGCCCGTTGCGGCTGCTGCGCCCCGTTGAAGATGCCGGAAAAGATGTCTTTGAAGCTGCCCCAGGAAGACGAACCCCCATGATCCCCTTCGTTGCTCGACCGCTGTCCCGGCCCGCCCTGGAAGCCGGAAAAGTCAAACCCGTCGAAATCCACCGGCGATCGTCCGCCCGCGCTCTGCTGCCGCGCGTACGCCTCGGCCTGTGCCGGGTCGATCTGGTCGGAATAGAATCCGAGCTGGTCATAGACCTTGCGCTTCTTCTCGTCGCTCAGAATATCGTTGGCTTCAGAGATCTCCTTGAACTTCTCCTCGGCCTTCTTGTCGTTCGGATTGACATCGGGGTGATATTTGCGCGCAGCTTTCCTGAACGCCTTGCGAATCTCCTCAGGCGTCGCCGTCTTCTTTACGCCTAACAACGCGTAGTAATCCTTGTTTTGAGTCGTTGCCATAGGCGTTTTCTTATTCTCAGATCATCTTACCGGTTGCTTTGTCCCTTTCATGCATGCAATCTTCCAGGTTCTCGATGTGCCCCTTTGCCTGGCCTCACGAAGACTGCACCACACAAGTTGGGGTGGACGACGCTCTCGCCGCCCACCCCTGAGTCTTTCCGCCGCAGGCGGCGCCGCCTGGACGGCAAGTCCTACTTCTTGTCTTCCACGTCCACATACTCCGCGTCGATCACGCCTTCGTCCTTCTTCTGCCCGTCGCCATTGGCCGCTCCATCGCCTTGCGACGATGGCCCGCCCGGCGCGCCGGAGGCCTGCGCGGAATTGGCCTTGTAGAGCACCTCGGCCAGTTTGTGGCTCGCCTTGGTCAGCCGCTCGTGCGCAGCTTTCAGTTCCACCGCGCTCGGAGTGCCTTCCAGGGTCTTTTTCGCATCGGCCAGCGCCGACTCGACCTCGGTCTTGTCCGCCGCCTGTACCTTTTCGCCCGCGTCCTTCAACATCTTTTCGATGTTGTAGACCATACCGTCCAGCGAGTTGCGCGCCTCGATCTCCTCGCGCTTCTCCTTGTCTTCCGCGGCGTGGGCCTCGGCATCCTTGGCCATGCGCTCCACCTCATCCTTGCTCAAACCCGAGCTCGAGCTGATGGTGATGCGCGTGTCCTTGCCCGTCGCATTGTCCTTCGCCGTCACGTTCAAAATGCCGTTGGCGTCGATGTCAAACGTGACCTCGATCTGCGGCACTCCGCGCGGAGCCGGAGGAATCCCAGCCAGCTTGAACTTGCCCAGCGTGCGGTTGGCCGCAGCCATCGGCCGTTCGCCCTGCAGCACGTGCACCTCAACCTCGGTTTGCGAGTCCGATGCGGTCGAAAACGTCTCCGTCTTCTTGGTCGGAATCGTGGTATTGCGCGGAATCATCGGCGTCGCAACTCCGCCCAGTGTCTCGATGGCCAGGGTCAGCGGTGTCACGTCCAGCAGCAACAGGTCCTTTACTTCTCCTGCGAGCACGCCGGCCTGAATCGCAGCGCCGATGGCCACCACTTCATCAGGATTCACGCCCCGGTGCGGCTCCTTGCCGAAGAGGCCCTTCACCAGTTCCTGAATCTTGGGCATGCGCGTCTGGCCGCCCACCAACACCACTTCGTCGATGTCGCTGAAGCTAATGCCCGCGTCGGCAACCGCCTTCTTGCACGGTTCCAGTGAACGCTCCAGCAGATCGCCCACCAGCTGCTCCAGCTTGGCCCGCGTCAGCTTCCGCACCAGGTGCTTCGGCCCGCTGGCATCGGCAGTGATAAACGGCAGGTTGATCTCCGTCTCGACGGTCGTCGAAAGCTCGATTTTGGCCTTCTCCGCCGCGTCCTTCAGCCGCTGCAGCGCCATCTCGTTGCCCTTTGACGCCAGGTCCAGCCCAAACTCCTGCTTGAACTCGGCGATCAGCCAGTCCACGATGCGCTGGTCAAGGTTGTCGCCGCCCAGGTGCGTATCGCCATTGGTCGACTTCACCTCAATGACGCCTTCGCCGACTTCCAGAATCGAAATATCGAATGTGCCGCCGCCAAAGTCGTACACGGCGATGGTCTCGTCCTTCTTCTTGTCCAGCCCATAGGCCAGCGCCGCGGCCGTCGGTTCATTCACAATGCGCTTTACGTCCAGCCCGGCAATCTTGCCTGCATCCTTGGTGGCCTGGCGCTGTGCGTCGTTGAAGTAGGCCGGCACCGTGATCACCGCATCGTTCACCGACTCGCCCAGGTAGGATTCCGCGCTCTTCTTCAGCTTCTGCAGAATCATGGCCGAGATTTCCTGCGGTGTGTACTCCTTGCCCTGTGCCACAACCGCCACGTGATCGCCCTGTCGGACGACCTTGAACGGAACCATCTTCATTTCGTCCGTTACTTCGTCGTAACGGCGCCCCATGAAGCGCTTGATCGAAAAAATCGTGTTTTCCGGGTTCGTGATGGCCTGCCGCTTGGCCACTTGCCCTACCAGCCGCTCGCCATTCTTCGCAAACGCGACCACCGACGGTGTAGTACGCGAACCCTCTTCATTTGGAATGACTTTCGGCTCGCCGCCTTCCATGACCGCGACGCACGAGTTAGTCGTTCCGAGATCGATTCCAATAATCTTTGCCATGTTTGGATTCCTGCCTGCCTGTAGAATTTCTGACTTCTATAAGATGCATCATTGAGTGAGATAGTGTCAACTTTTGTTGATGGTTTCCCTATAAACCATCGTGCCCCGCCCGCCCCCCCCTTGCCGCATTTCACAATGCGAACCAGCTCTCTTGCGCACAATATACGACTGAATTAGTCTTAGTTAAATCCGACAGAATCGGTCGTATATTCGGAGGATGTTCTTTTGCTCTCAAGAACGCTGTCCCGTGCTCCGGGGCCCTGCTGCTGGCTCGTAGTCTGCATTTTGCTCCTTTTTGCGCCCTCAGCGAGGGCCCAGGAAAAGCCCTACTTTGTCACCTATTCACACGATCTGGAAGAACCCGGCAATCTTGAGATCGAGACCAAAACGGCCCTGGCCCGGCCCGATGGCGGCAACCACTACGGCGCGACGGCAATGGAGCTTGAGTACGGCGTCCGCGCATGGTGGACCTCAGAGCTGTACCTCGACGGCCAGGCAACCGCACAGGACTCGACACTCTATACCGGCTTCCGCATCGAGAACCGCGTCCGCCCGCTGATGCGCGAACATGTCATCAATCCGGTGCTTTACGTCGAATACGAAAGCACCTCCGGCGCCGATAAGACGATCCTTGAGTTCGTCGGCCACGATGGCCAGGCCGATCTGGCCGAGCCCAATGGAGAAGCCCGCCGCGAACACCAGCACGAGGCGGAGCTGAAGCTGATTCTTTCTTCCAACCTCAAAGCCTGGAACGTCTCGGAGAACTTTATCTCCGAGAAGAATCTTGGCCACGCACCCTGGGAGTTCGGCTACGCCATTGGGGCCACACGCCCCTTGCGCAGCGCGGCCAGCGAACTGGCCTGCACTTACTGCGCAGACAAGTTTGTCGCCGGCCTTGAAGCCTACGGCGGCCTGGGCGACACCGCCTCCCTCACCCTGCGCGATACTTCTCACTACATCGCCCCATTAATCGGCTGGAACCTGCCCCGCGGCATGCGCCTCAGCTTCTCGCCCGGGTTCGGACTCACCGATACCAGCCTGGCTCGCGTCTACCGCGTTGGCCTGGCATTCGAACTCAACCAGGTCGGGGAGTGGTTCCACAACGGAGGCGCCCAATGACTCGTCGCATCGCCGGAATGTCTTGCCTCTTCCTCAGTGCCACCCTGGCCCTTGCGGCCACAGCCGGTTCTCACTGGCAGCACGTCTCGCCCAAGGATCGTGACCGTGCCAACCCCTTCGCCAACCAGCCCACGGCCGATGCCGCCGGAGCACGGGTTTACAACGAGCACTGCGCGGAGTGCCACAAAGCCGACGCCCTCGGAGACGGCCGCAAAAAGCCCTCCCTGCGCACTCAAAGTGTCCGTTCCGCCACCGACGGCGAACTCGAGTGGTTCCTCCGCCAGGGCGACCTGGGCCACGGTATGCCATCGTGGTCGAGCCTCCCCGAAGCCCAGCGCTGGCAGGTTGTGGCCTACCTCAGGTCCCTTCCATAAACCGGGCGGTGATGCAAAGCCAGGTGCTCTTGAGATTCGGGGCCACTTCGGTATTGAAGTTCGACCAAACTTCCCCTTACAGTCGCGCGGCCGACCATACACTCACGGTACGAGTCCATGAAGGTGGAGGCTCCAGAGCAGCCCTGCTCACGCTCACTTGCGTTTCCATTGCCGGCCGAACTGACGAGCCTTCCCTGAGAACCGCAATGGACCTATCGCTTCACTACCGATTTCTGTTCATGTATTTCTGAAATGAGATGGAGTACGGCGTCGATCACGATGTCGGGTCGGTCCCTGGATACGTAGTGCCCACTTCCTTCAGCAAAGATCGCCACACGGTTTGGGGAGGCCGCTACGAATTCAGCGTGCGCGCGGCGCATCGCTGCAAGCTCGTCCGGTGCGTCAACCCAGGTATGTTCTGCAGTGATATCGATTACGGGGAGATTCAACGGTAAGTGTACGTCGCGCATGTGACGCGCGGTAGCCGGATAGGCTTGATCCTGGCGGAATAGATTGCGGCCAAGGTCGGGCTTTTCCTTTATTAGATCTTCAGCCAGAGGTGTATAACGCGCGGAGATGACTGCCGCTTCTTTATCGTCAAAAAAAGAAGGGATATTCGCGTCTACCAACACAAGACCTTTGACTCGCTTGTCCTCAGAGGCGAGGATCTCGCTAATGAACCCCCCGTAAGAATGAGCCACTAAGATGATGGGCCCGTGAATGTCGCATTGATCGAGAGCGCGTCGTAACACCGTGCCCTCATCCTCGATTCGGTAAGGCCGCGGATTAGGGTCACTTTTCCCCAAACCGGCGCGGTCGTAAACTACGGTTCTTACTTTTGCCCGTTCCCGGATGACGGGTTCGATATTGGACCACTCGCTTGAATCCTCCCCGCCGCCGCTCTCGAAGACAACCGTGGGGGTTCCATCTCCCCTGCTTTGCATCCACAGCGCGTATCCGCCTACGTCGACCTTCCGTCCAACGCAATCAGCAACCGCATCACTGCACCAGAACATTGTTATCGATAGAACTAGCGTCGCAATGATTCGCAAGAATACCCTCCGCATCCGCCCCAGCGTTCTTCGGTTCCGTAGATGCAATTTGGATGCCACAGTGGGCAAGTTTATCTAGCTGAAAATCCAAGGCTTCCTGCCGCCAGTTACCGGAACACCCTTTCATCGTCAGTCGATACTGTTCGAATCCGGACAGCAGTTTCGGCCTATGTGCGACCCGACTTCTCATCGAGACGAGATGTGCCGCATCTTGAGTTTGACGCCGATGCAATCATCGAGAGTTGATTACTACTCGAAAGTCGCTTTCTCGTCAGTAATTCCTGGCGATTAGTGCCGTCAAAACGAGTTTCGTAACAGACTCCGTCACTGCCCGCAGCGCACCGGATCATTTACTCTCGAGTGTTCCGGCCACAATGACCACCGCCCAGGCCCAAGCCGCCCGCTACCCGCTCACCCAGGGCGTCAACCCATGGCTCGTGACCGTCTCGGTCATGTTGCCCACCTTCATGGAGGTGCTCGACACCGCGATCGCCTCGGTCGCCCTGCCTTACATCGCCGGATCCCTCTCTGCCTCCAACTCTGAAGCCACCTGGGTTCTCACCAGCTACCTCGTGGCCAACGCCGTCATTCTTCCTGCCTCCAACTGGTTCGCCCGCCGCTTCGGACGCAAGCGGTTCCTCCTCTTCTGCGTCATCATCTTCACCATTGCCTCGTTTTTCTGCGGAGCCGCCCCTTCGCTCTCCGTCATCCTCCTGGCCCGCGTACTCCAGGGCGCTGGCGGCGGCGCATTGCAACCCCTCTCGCAGTCCATTCTGCTCGAGAGTTTTCCCCCCGAGAAACGTTCCATGTCCATGGCCGCATATGGCCTCGGTATTGTCGTCGCTCCCGTGCTCGGCCCGACTCTCGGCGGCTGGCTCACAGACACCTTCAGCTGGCGCTATGCCTTCTACATCAACATCCCCGTCGGATTTCTCGCCGTCATCCTCATCAGCCGCTTTGTCCATGACCCGCCTTACATCAAGAACGCCAAGGTAAGCCCCTTCGACAACATCGGCTTCGGCCTCCTCATCGTGTGGACAGGCTGCCTGCAAATCGTGCTCGACAAGGGCCAGGAAGACGACTGGTTTGGCGCTGTCTGGGTCCGCTGGGCCGTCGCAGCCCTGATCTTCGCTTTCATCGCGTGGGTGTGGCGCTCCTGGTCCAATCCGCGCGGTCTCGTCGATCTGCACGTGCTCAAGGATCGCAACTTCCGCACTGGTTGCTTCCTCATCGCGTTGCTGGGTATGTGCATCTACATCACCATCGCCATCCTGCCGCTTTATTACCAGGAAGTCCTCGGCTACACAGCCTTCAGCGCCGGCCTTGTCGTCGGTCCGCGCGGCATCGGCTCGTTTATCGGCTCGCCCGTCATCGGCATCCTTGGCTCCCGCATCGACAACCGCAAGCTGCTCAGCGCCGGCTTCATCGGCTTTGGCGTCTGCTCCTTCATCTTCGGCATGGTCAACCTGGACATCGGTCCTTACACTCTGCTTTTCCCCATCATGCTCACGGGTTTTGCCCTGAGCTTCGTTTTCGTGCCCCTCGCCACCATGAGCACCTCCACCATTCCCCGCGAAGAGATGGGCAACGCCACCGGCCTCTTCAACATGCTGCGCAACATCGGCGGATCGATCGGCATCGCCATGGCTACCACAGCGCTCATCCGTCGCGCCGCCATGCACCAGAACGAGCTCGGCGCCAACCTGGGACCTTCGAATTTCCTCCTGCAGCAGCGCTCGGCCGCAATCGCCGGCTATCTCGGCCACCAGCTCGGCCGCGCCCAGGCCCGACCCGGCTCCATGGGCCTGCTCTATGGCATGATGCAGCAGCAATCCGCGCTTATGGCCTACGTCGACGTATTCCGCTGGACCGCCGTCCTGGCATTCTTCTGTGCCGCAGCGGTCTGGCTCTTCAAAAAGCCCGTCAAACACGCCACCCCGCCGCCGGGGGCGCACTGATACCCGGCTCAAAGCTCCGCGTAAATCTCCTCTATTTCAAAACACATCGCTCAGGTGATTCTTGCCCTTCTACCAAAGCAACCGAATCGCTCCCACAAGCCTCTATACCTTGGAACGACTTGGTCCGCTCCGGCGGCCCTGTCGTCTCAAGCCAGGGCAGAGGCGGTGGGGTTTTCGCGATTTCCCTCACCTTGCCGGTGACGAAGGAGAATCGCAATGGCAGTCACTGGACTCTGCCCCGCACATCCCTCAATCACTACTTCCTCTTTCATGCAGAAAGGAATCTTAATGTCGAACCCATCGGAAGATCTCAAGGAAACCGAATCCGCGTTGCGCAGTGTCATTGAAGTCTTGATTGACTGTCAGGAACGTTTTCAAGAGATCGGAGACCATCTAACGGATGAAACTCTCAAGCACTATTTCCTCGCCGAGTCGCTAAAGCGCGCCCGTTTCCGCGGCGATCTTGAGAATGTCCTTCATCAGGAAGGCGTCCACGACGTGAAGGAAAGTGGCACGACGGGTGGAACCCTGCGTCGCGCTTGGGCCGATTTCAAGTCCAGGTTGGGTGGCGGAGATTACGCCCTTCTTGAAACCGCCGAAGAAGGCGACGATGCCGCAATAAAAATCTACTCCGACGCGACAAAGGAGTATCTCCCCCTGCCCGTGCGCCAGATCCTGGCTACCCAGTCGGCCCATATCCAATCGGTCCACGATTATGTAAAGGCAGCCCGCGACATGCGCAGATATCCTTTGTAGCCCATTTTCCTGCTTCGCTCCATATAATTGATTTTGCTGGGCTTAACGAGCCACCCTTGTCGTCGGTACAACTCCCCCAGCGTGAAAAGCATCCATTCCGCGGGCCACATTGAGATCCGCAGTCAATGGATCTGGTCGTGAGATCGGAAATGGATCTTGTCGTGAGATCGGATTCACCCGAGACAGACCGGGGGAGTTCAGTGATGATGAACCTTCGTACATACGCCTTCATATTCCTGTTGTTGACTGGATTGGCAGTGCTGACTGCGCAGGAGTCGAATCCAACCGCAAATTCGAACCCGCAGAGCTCTCAGCAGCTGACGCAGGCAGGGACACTCAATGGCGTTCCGCTCTATAAAATTGAGGTGGTCTCGCGTGAAATCCCCGCGATCAACTTCTTCCATCGCAACGGTTCAACAAAGATCGGCTTCCGGGGGACGCCCCTTCTTCCCGATGCCAAAGGCTCCGCCAAAGTGGATAGCAAGCTGGGCCGCACGGTGATCGACGCGGAAGTCGAGGGACTCACCCCGGCCAACAGCTTCGGCGTCGAATACCTGACCTACGTTTTGTGGGCCATTACACCTGAAGGCCGCCCCGTCAATCTCGGTGAAATTCTTCCAACCGGGTCCCATGACAGCGACCATCTCACCGTCACCACCAACCTGCAGACATTCGGTTTGATCGTCACGGCGGAGCCGTACTTCGCCGTCACCATGCCCAGCGATGCTGTGGTGATGCAGAATTACGCCATCGAAGACATGACGCAAGGGGTACTCGAGCAAGTGAATGCGCACTATTCGCTGCTGCCCCGTGGGTCCTACGAGCAAATCGCAGGACGCCACACCGTACTCCATCCCATCACTCGCGATGAGCGCTCGCCTCTGGAACTTTACGAGGCGGTGAACGCAGTCCAGATCGCGGATGCTGCCGGCGCGGAAAAGTACGCTGCCGACTCAATGGCGACGGCCAAGACCGCGCTTCAGAATTCGCAGGATCTTGACCTGCACAAGAAGAACCGCAAAGAGTCCATCACCTACGCGCGCGAGGCGGTGCAGGCAGCTGAGGATGCGCGTATCATCACCATTCGCAAGATCAAGGCAGAGGACGAAGCCGCTGCGCAACAGGCTCGCCTTAATGCCGAGCAAGCCGCCCAACAGTCGCAACTAGCCACCCAGCAGGCACAAGCGGAGGCCGAACGGCAGGCCGCGCAGCGTGCGCAGGCGCAGGCTGCGGCATCCGAGGCTGAAGCGCGCGCACAGAAGGCGCGCGATGCCCAGCAAGCCGCTGAGCAGAGCGCGCAGCAAGCCGCTCAGCAAGCAGAGCAGGCACGGGAACGGCTCAAGCAGCAGCTGAGCCAGGTACTGCAAACCACTGAAACCGCGCGAGGCTTGATCGTCAATATGTCCGATGTCCTCTTCGACTTCAACAAATACACATTGAAGCCGGAAGCACGCGAAAAGCTGGCCAAGGTTTCTGGGATTTTGCTCGCCTATCCCAACCTGAAGCTCCAGGTGGAAGGCTATACCGATAACATCGGCACAGAAGAATACAACCAGAAGTTATCGCAGCAGCGCGCCGACGGCGTTCAGGACTATCTTGCTTCTCAAAATGTTCCGGCTGCAAATATCACGTCAGCGGGTTACGGCAAGAGCAACCCCATCGCGGATAACTCCACCAACTCTGGACGAGCCCAGAACCGGCGCGTGCAGTTAGTGGTTTCAGGAGCCTCGATTGGCGTGCAGGAAACTGCACCCGGAGCCCAATCGCAAACGCCGCCATCAACGGATCGACAGCAGCCGTTTCAGGGTACTGCACCTACCCAGCCCGCGGCTCCTGCAAATCCGTCAGGCGTAGCCAACCCTCCGCAGTAACCGCCGCGCGGAGCCAATATGGGCGGCGCCGGATTCCCTCCTCCAGAATCCGCTGCGCAGCCCACATCTTTCTTGCCCACAATCTACGTAATTCCGCACAGGCTTACCCAAGCAGCGGCAGGAATCGCTTCATTTCCTCGTCGTACTGCTCAATCCGTCCGGTGAGAATGTCGTAATACCATCCATGCACCGTAAGCCTTCCCTCTTTCATCGCACGAGCCACCGAAGGCTGCGCTTTCAAATTCAGCCATTGCGCCACCACGTTGCCGCGAATCAGCGATGCCAGTTCGGCGCTCGCGCCTTCATCCGGATTCAGTGGTTGACGATAGCTGAAAGCCGCGTCCACGTGATGCAGCCAGCGGCTCGCCTTGGGCAGACTCTCAAGGCCGGTGCCCGCCAGCGCAGCCTTCATCGCGCCGCAATCGGAGTGGCCGCAGAGAATCGCTTGTTTCACCTTCAGCACTTCCACCGCATATTCAATTGTCGCCGTGCATCCGTCCACATCATTGGCGGTCACAGGGACCACGTTGCCGGCGTTGCGCGTAATAAACAGGTCGCCGGGACCGGTGCCCAAAAACAAATCCGGCAATACCCGCGAGTCCGAACAGGTAATGAACAGCCACTCCGGCGCTTGTGACTCCGCCAATAGGTGAAACTGGCTCCGCTTTCCGGGAAAAACCTCGGCCAGAAACTTCTTGTGCCCCTCTATCAGACGGTCCATTCTCGCGTCGTCACCTTTCGAAGTGTCTGCTTTGCACATCTGCCTGCATCAGCCTATCGCATCAGCCTCAGTTGGAACCCTGCCTCCGCCTGTTAACTTGGTTCCGTGATCTCCGGAGGGCTTTCGCTGTGAAGACGCGCGCCATCGAGTTCGTTTGCCTCATTTCAATTGCCGCAGTTTCGCTGGCCACGCAGGCACAGACGGTCAACACCATCGACCCCGCGCTCAAAAGCAGAGTTGATCAAATTGCCACCCAGGTGCTCGAGCAGCGGGGTGTTCCTTCGGCCTCGGTCGCTGTCGTCAAGGGTGGAAAGCTGGTCTACACCCACGCCTACGGCATGGCGCACATCGACCCGCCCGTCCCCGCCACGCCTGACATGCGCTACTCCATCGGCTCCATCTCCAAGCAGTTCACGGCGACGGCCATCCTGCTGTTGCAGGAGCAGGGCAAGCTCCATCTCAATGATCCCGTAGGCAAGTACGTGCCGGGTCTCACGCGCGGCAATGAGGTGACGATTCGCGAAATCCTCTCTCACACCTCGGGCTATCAGGACTATTGGCCCGAAGATTACCTCATGACTCCGATGGAAAAGCCGGAAACCGCGCAACAGATTCTCGATACCTGGGCGAAGAAGCCGTTGGACTTCGATCCCGGCACCCAATGGCAGTACTCCAACACCAACTACGTTATCGCCGGTCTCATCGTGGAGAATGTCAGCGGAGAAAAGCTGATGGATTTCCTCGCCGAGCACATCTTCCAACCACTGGGCATGAAGTCCGTCTGGAACTCGGACGAAGCGAAGCTGACCCAGGCGGATGCCACGTCATACATCAGGAATGCGCTGGGGCCGCTGCGTGCGGCGCCGAAGGAAGGCCGCGGCTGGATGTTCGCTGCCGGCGAACTGGCCATGACTGCCCACGACCTTGCCCTTTGGGACCAGAGCCTCATGGCGCGGACCATTCTGAAGCCCGAGAGTTACAACGAAATGTTCACCGCGGTAAAGACGCTGGATGGAAAACCCACGCACTATGGCTTGGGTGTCCAGATTGAAAATCGCGACGGCCATCGGACCATCGAGCACGGCGGTGAAGTCACCGGCTTTGTCTCGCAGAACGACGTGTGGGTCGATGATGGCGTCGCCGTTGCCGTCCTCACAAATCACATGGCAGGCGGAGCAGAAGAGATCGCACACCTGGCCGCCGCCACCGTGGACGGAGAAGGCAACCAATCGAGTGCCGAGAAGCAGGCGATTGCAATCTATCGCGACCTGCAGAAGGGGCACATCGACCGCAGCCTGCTGGCGCCGAATCTGAATGATTATTTTTCCGCCCAGACCGTTGCCGATTTCCGCGACAGCCTCGGCCCCCTGGGAGAGCCGCTGACCTTCCGCCAAGTTCATGAGTCATTACGTGGCGGCATGACCTTCCGCGCCTTCAGCATCATGTATCCGACGCGCCGCCTAATCCTCACAACCTACACATATCCCGACGGCAAACTCGAACAATACCTCGTCGAACCGGCGGATTAGAGATCCGCAAGAATATGGGTCCTCCATTCCAGCCGCGTCCGCCGCGGCGGACGGCTTGGGTGGGAATCCACCAACCCCAACCCTCGCTGATCATCCGATACACTTGAATTGAGCCTATGTTTGAGACCCTCACAGAAAAACTCCAGCGCGCCTTCAAGAATCTCCGCGGCCAGGGCACCCTCACTGAAGAAAACATCGCCGAAGCCCTGCGCGAAATTCGCGTCGCCCTGCTCGAAGCCGATGTCAACCTCAACGTCGCCCGCGACTTGATCGAGCACATTCGCGTCAAGGCCGTCGGAACTGAAGTGCTGACCGCCCTCTCGCCCTCTGAACAGGTCATCAAGCTCGTCCGCGACGAATTGATTGAATTGCTGGGCAAAGACACAGCCCGGTTCAAATTCGCCTCGCAGCCGCCGACCGTCATTCTCATGGCCGGCCTGCAGGGCTCCGGCAAAACCACCACCAGCGGCAAGCTTGCAGCCTGGCTCAAGAAGGGCGGCCACCGCCCCATGCTCGTCTCGGTCGACGTCTATCGCCCCGCCGCCCGCGAGCAGCTCAAGGTCGTCGCCAAATCCATTGAAGCCAAGCTTTACGAAGGCGACCAGAAAGGCGAGCCTGCCGGTTCGGCGCTGGTCGAACGCCTCGCCAAGGAAGCCCTCCGCGAGGCCCGCATCATGGGCTGCGACACGCTCATCGTCGACACCGCCGGCCGCCTCCACATCGACGAAGACCTCATGGGCGAGA
>OCTA010002807.1_pt1 | contig 15636 bp, 13 predicted proteins | sample 1538991 | NCBI WGS metagenome assembly OCTA01 (sample SAMEA3539302, study PRJEB22396) | soil metagenome | biome: tundra; feature: field; material: soil | place: USA | collected 2010-05 | depth 0.15 m | reverse complement strand
GGCTATACGTCATTGGCACAACTCGTCACGAGGCCAGGCGGATTGACAACCAACTTCGCGGCCGTGCCGGACGGCAGGGCGATCCGGGCACGTCCCGCTTCTTCATTAGTCTTGACGACGACCTGCTCGTGCGTTTTGGGATTCGAGAGAATCCGGATATCGACAGCGTGCAACGCACGGCGGAGGGCCAGAATCTCGAGATTCGGGAGACGCTCTGGAAATACGACTGCGCCGTTGAATATCATCGCCGTGACGTGTACGGCTTGCGCCGTGAGGTACTACTGTCGCCTGACTGGAGGCTTCGTTCGATGTTGCCCGAAGAACAATACTGTGAACTGATCCAAGCTGCCGGTGAGGATGCGCTCGAAACGGCCGGGCGCCAGGCAGCCCTGGCCATCGTTGACGAACTCTGGGCCGATTACCTGGCGAATGTCGCCGAATTGAAGGGCGGCATTCATTGGGCTTCCTGGACCGGCGGCGACCCGCTGCATAAGTTCCTGACCGGCGAGCGGGAGATTTATGCGGATTTTCATGAGTGCCTGAAAGAAGAAATGACCGACGCGTTTCGGACGGCTGAGATCCGGGATGGCGGGATCCATTTCCGGAAGCCAGAGCGCATGGAACGCGGAGCGACCTGGACATATATCACCAGCGACCAGCCTTTCGGAACGCTCGCAGAACGGATCAAGAAAGGGCTGCAGCGAAGACTCTCGAAAACATAGGAGGAAGGAATGCCGATCCATTTGCCGCATGTCCGCTTGAGCATCCCGATGTTACTTTCCGCTGCAGAGTGGGCTGTATTCACACTCTACTGGAGTGTTGCCGCGAAGAATTCATCGCCGGCGAAATCCGCGGAGTCGCGAAATTCGCGGCGCGTGCATGAGCTATTGGTAAACCTCGCGCTTTTATTAGTTGTTTTCCCGGTCCCAGGGTCACCAAGCCGACGATTTCTGCCGGACGCACTTTACGTCGTTTGCGCCGGCCTTTGTATCCAGACGGCGTCCGGGATGCTGGGCGTATGGGCGCGGCGGCATCTCGGTTCCAATTGGAGCGGAGAGATCGCTATCAAGGTCGATCACCGGCTGATCAGGTCCGGCCCATATCGATTCGTGCGGCATCCTATCTATACCGCGATGCTTGGGATGTTTGTTGGTACGGCCATTGTGTCCGGCCAACTGCACGCTGCCCTTGGGTTGGCGATGGCGGTTTTCGCCTACTGGCGCAAGATCCGACTGGAGGAGGCGAACCTGAGGAAGGCCTTTGCTACGGCGTACGACGCTTATCGGCGTGACACAGGGGCCTTGGTTCCGCGGCTGCTGTAAATAGCGCCGGTTGCGTCAGATTGAGCCGGGCGGCCTGCGGCCCGCGTAGGTCGAAACCACCGCCGATCGCCCCCTGTCAACGAGTGATATGAGGTTCTCGACTCGTATCGCACTTGTTTTTTGAAGAAGCTGCCGATAAGACTGGGAGGCGGATATTTCATTCGGAAACGCCGCCAAGGAGGCCGGCGGCGCCATTTCACAGCGCTCACTTCGTACTTGCCGGCGCCTGGATAGAGTCCAGGAATTCGTACCTGTCGCGATGTTCCTCGGGAAGCGCCTTGCTCTCGGTATCGAGGTGCATCACTTCGTGAGTCTTCGCAAAATCCGGCCACCTGGCCAGACCCGGGCCGTTCGGATCGCCCGTCCGGATGAAATTCGCCCAGTATGCGTTCATGGTTTCCGCGACCTTTTGGTCCTCGGGCTGCCAGTCCGCTTTCTTTGAAGGGAGCACATTGAACACGTACTCCAGCTCCGAGGCATGCGCCGCCCCAAAACTCTTCAAACCGTGGGCCATGGCCTGCATGCCCGCGGGTACCGGAACGGCGCGGTCGAATTGGAAGCGGTACACGGGCCGGCCGGTCTTGGTCTGCATCTCGAGCCATTTCCACGTCCCGAACACAATGAAGCTATCGCTCGCGAGATCGCCGGCCGACCTCACCGCCTCTGCGTCGGTGGAGGCCGGATACACCTTCAGGGCGCCATCGGCATTGTCCTTGAACTGCTCACGCAAATGCGCGGGGAAGCTCTTCGCGGTCGGCTTTTCCTTCGCCATCGTCACGCCCATGCGCACCTCGTCCGCATTCCATCCGGCCAGCAGCGGGACCTTGCTTTGCTTCCCCTCGGCGAAGACTGACTGAACTTCAACGGGAAGAAAATATCCGTCCACGTTCGGCCAGAAGCCGAATCCGTTGTTCGTTTTCATGGCCGCGGCGAGCAGGTCGCCGGCGGACTTCGCGCGCAGTTCGGCGAGGGACGTTGCGCCGATGGACGCCGCAAACGCCGCTCCCTGCTTCTCGCTTTCGGCGAGAGAAGCCGAGCCCCGGCCGCCCACGTATGCGAAGAAAGCGCCGCTCTCGCCGACTGCCTGCTGGAACAAGTCGCGGGAGAGCGGCGAGGCCATGAGCGCACTTACCGACAAAGATCCGGCCGATTCGCCGCCGATCGTCACCCGGTGCGGATCGCCGCCGAAGGCCGCGATGTTCTTCCGGACCCATTCGAGCGCCGCCACCTGATCGAGCAGCCCATAGTTGCCGGAAGCCATGTGCGCGGATTCCTTGGTGAGTTCGGGGTGGGCAAGGAAGCCGAAAATGCCCAGACGGTAATTCACGTTGACGGCCACGATGCCCCGTTTGGCGAAGCCCTCGCCGTCATAGCGGGGCTCGTCGCCAGAGCCTGCCGCGAAACCGCCGCCGTAAAGCCACACGTACACCGGCAGCCGCTTCGCCGCGGGTTTAGCCGGGGCCCAAACCGTCAGGTAGAGACAATCCTCGCTCATCTTCTTACCGCGGGATTCGATATCGCCGAAGACCTTGCCCTGAACGCAATGCGCTCCGAACTCGTCGGCCTTGCGCACGCCGCTCCAGGGCTGGATCGGCTGCGGCGGCTGCCAGCGCAGGTTCCCCACCGGCGGGGCTGCGAACGGCACGCCCCGGAAGATTCGCACAGTCGAGTCGATGTTAACGGTCCCCTCGAGCGTGCCGCTCGCGACCTTCACCCGGTCCGCGGCCAGCACGCCGGTTGCTAACCCGGCCGCGATAATGAAGACCTTCGTCATGTTTCATACCTCCCTGATAACGCAATTATTTGGACTCTTCGTCCGTTTGTACTTGGGCTGCCACATGGAAGCCCGTATTGGCTGCGGGCACACCGGCATAAGCTGCGACCTGCAGCAGGACTTCCTTTAGATCGACGGTTTCCAGTTCGGCGGCCAACCCGGTTCTCACGTGCAGCCGGAACTCCTCCCATCGGCCCAGCGCAGCAGTCATTGCCAACGCAAGCAGCCGCCTTACGCGCGGGTCCAGGCCCGGCCTGCTCCACACCGTTCCCCAAACGTAACGCGTAATCGTCTCCTGGAATTCGCGGTTCAGATCGGTGGCGCCGGCCATCGTGCGATTCACGTGCGCATCGCCCAATACGGAACGCCTCACCGCGAGACCCGCATCGAGCGGGTCCGCAACAGCGGCCGGCAAAAGGAAATCGAACAGCGCGGCGGTGAAAGAAGAGGGCCGTTCGATGTTGGAGAGGTGAGCCGCGGGCAAACGCACCGCACGAGCCCCCTCGATCTGATGCGCCAACAGTTCACCGTGCCCGGCCCATGGCGTTGAGAGGTCGTTCTCGCCGGCGATGATCAGCACTGGAATCTTTATGCTGCCGAGCAGCGGCCGATGGTCCATGTCGCGGATTGCCGCGCAACAGCCCGCGTATCCCACAGGGTTGGTGGCAAGCAGGACCGTCCGAATCGACTCTGCCGCCGGATACGCGGAGGCCACCGTGCGCGCGGAGAAAAAGCGTTGCATCACCGCTTCCTCGATGGCAGCCATACCACGTTCGAGTACCGTGACCCGCCGCGTTTCAAACAGACTGGGATCTGCCATCCGGGGCGAGGTGTTGGCCAGCACCAGCCGCTCGATCCTGTCTCCCGCGTGGGCGCCGAGCCACTGGCCAATCATCCCGCCTATCGATAAGCCGCAGTACGCGAAGCGGGCATGGCCGGTCGCGTCCACGGCAGCCAGCACATCGCGGCCTAACTGGTCGATGGTGTATTCGCCCCCCGGCGCATCCGAAGCGCCATGGCCGCGCAGGTCCAACCGAAGTACCTGAAAATGCCGCAGTAATGCGGGCATTTGCAGATCCCACATGCCATGGTCCGTGCCCAACGAATGCACCAGGACCAGCAGCGGCTTACTTGCAACGCCCTCCAGACGGTAGTAAATCCGGCATCCCTGAGAATCGGCGAATGGCACGTTTATTCCTTTCCGATGAGCAGGCGCAAGCGGAAGCCTTCCGCGCTGCCCAGATAGTCCTCTGGGTTGCGCAACCCCGGCAAATCCGGCGGCGATCCCTTCCGGAGGCTCTCCTCGACCACGCGATGCGCCGCATCCCGCCCCATCTCGGGCGCGAGCAGCATCATGGCTTTCTCCGCGAACACCGCCCCCTCGGTCGCCTCGATGTTACGGCGCATCCTCTCGACATGCACCGTGAGCCCTCCGGCCACTTCCGCCATGGACTCCAGCGCGATGCCCGCCGCTTGCACGATAGCCTGCACCGTGCCCCATTCGGACTGCCACCCGCCCACGCCGCGTTCATGCTCCTGCACCATGCCGCTCAGAAGATTCGACACGAGCCCCGGAGTGCGCTTGGCAGCCGCGATCGCCAGCATGCAAGCGGTGGGATTGCGCTTGTGCGGCATAGTAGACGACCCGCCCCTTCCGTCCCCGCCGGGCTCGGCCACTTCGCCCACCTCGTACTGCATCAGCAGGGCGATGTCGAGCGCCATCTTGCCAAGACTCGCCGTGTAGACGCTCAGGGCCGCCATCAGTGCAGCCAGCCGGTCGCGATGCCCGTGCCACGGTGCGTCCGGACACTGCAGCTTCAGTTCCTCCGCCAGAGCTTCACTCACCGCGATGCCATGGTCTCCCAACGCCGCCAGGGTGCCGCTTGCGCCACCGAACTGCACGTACGCCGCCTCGTCGAAGCGGCTCGCCACCCGCTCCCAGCCGCGCCGAACGGCGCCCAGCCAACCCGCCGCTTTAAGCCCGAATGTGATGGGGGGCGCCGGCTGCAGAAGAGTGCGTCCCAGCATCACGGTGTTGGCATGTTCATCCGAAATCCGTCGCAGTCCGCGCGACACGCGATTGTGATCCGCCTCCAGCACCAGGCGGCATCGCCCGAGCAAGAGCACCAAGGCGGTGTCGGTCACGTCCTGGCTGGTGGCGCCCCAATGCACGAAGCCCGCCGCCGTTGCGTTTCGGGCGCGCACGCGTGCGGTCAGCATGCGAACCACCGGAATCGCCGGTGTTCCCGCGCGCAGCGATTGCCGGACCAATTCCGCGGTATCGAAGCCCTCGGCCACAGCCGCGCCCGCTATGGCCGCCGCGGCATCCGCCGGAATCAGGCGCACGCGCGCTTCGGCACGTGCCAGCGCCGCTTCGAAGTCGAGCATAGCCTGCAGCACGGCTCCATCGGAAAAGATCTGCGACAACGCTTCGGTGGCCGCCAGGCTCTCGATCAATCGCGTGAACATAATCTTACACGTCGAAGAAGACGGTTTCCGCTTCGCCTTGCAAGCGGATTTGAATGGACCACTCGTTGGGCTGCCCCGCCACCTGCCTCGCCAACAACGTTGCCCGGCGCTCCTCGGGCACCAGGGCCAGCACCGGATCGCGCGCGTTCGCCGGTTCGCCCTCAAAATACACCCGCGTGTACAACTGCTTTAGCAGCCCGCGCGCGAACACCGCCACGTTGATGTGCGGCGCCTGCGTTCCGCCGCGTCCGTCGGGAACGGGCCCCGGCTTCACCGTCTCGAACACGCACTCGCCTTCCGAATTGGTTTCCAGGCGGCCGAAGCCGTAGAAGTTGGGATCGGCCTCGCCGGCGCGCGGGTCTAACGCATGCGCATACCTGCCCCGCGCATCGGCCTGCCACAACTCGATCATCGAATCGCCCGGCGTGGGTGCGCCGTCGCCGTCCACCACGCGAAACGACAGCCGGATGCGCTCGCCCACCGCGCCCTCGCGCGCCAGAGTGCCCAGAGAGCGATTGATGGTCAGCGCGAAATTGAAGAATGGCCCCACCGTCTGTGAGGCCGTCGGAATCAAGCTCATTTTCCGCCCTCCTCAAATGGCGTGGCGCGCCGGCCGCGCAGTACGATGTCGAAGCGAAACCCCAGCGCCCACTCCGGCTCGGTCAGCGACAAATCAAACTGCGAGACCAGCCGCCGCTGCGCCTCCGGGTCCGGAATCGAATGGAGGACTGGGTCCAAAGGCATCAGCGGATCGCCGGGGAAGTACATCTGTGTGACCAGCCGCGTTACGAACGCCGGTCCGAACAGCGAAAAATGAATGTGTGCCGGCCGCCACGCGTTGTGATGGTTGCGCCAGGGATACGCGCCAGGCTTGATGGTGACAAACCGGTAGTTCCCCGCTTCGTCCGCGATCGCGCGCCCCGCCCCCAGGAAGTTCGGATCGAGCGGAGCCGGATGGTTGTCGCGCGTGTGCGCGTAGCGCCCGGCGGCGTTCGCCTGCCATACCTCGACCAGCGCCTGCGGCACGCCCCTGCCGTCCTCGTCTAACACCCGCCCAGCCACCACGATGCGCTCGCCCTGCGGCGGCTCGGCGAAGTGATTGGTGAGATCGTTGTCGGTTGGGCCAATCGGATTGTGTCCGTAAACCGGCCCGGTCAATTCGCTGAGCGTATGCGGCAACCGGATCGGCGGATGCGCCGGCGCGCGCCGGACGGTGGATCGGTACGCCTCGTACAAATACTCCGGTTGGCTTCCGGCCCGGACCTTCGGATATTCGTTCATTCGCTCCCACTCGCCGCCCCATGCGCCCGCGCGGTGCGCGCATGCAAGTCACGCAGTATTTCCAGCTCCATCGCGGCCGGCGGCTCGGTTTCGGCCACCGTCTCCGCGAACCGCACATCCCAACCGGTGTTTTCGCGAACCTGCTGGCACGTGATTCCAGGATGCAAGGTCGTCACCACCAGCTCGTTTGTCTCCGGGTCCGGGCGCATGATGCACAGGTCGGAAACCAGCAGCACCGGTCCCTTTGTGCGGATCCCCAGCTCCCGCCGCTCGCGCCCGGTGCGCCCGTGGCCGAGCGAGGTCAGAAAGTCCAGTTGCTTCACAAAACTGCGCGACCCATGCCGCATGACGATGAAGATCTGCCCGCATCCCGTGGCGATCTCGGTGGCGCCTCCGCTGCCGGGCAGCCGGACTTTCGGTTTCGCGTAGTCGCCGATCACGGTGCTGTTCAGGTTGCCGAAGCGGTCCACCTGGGCACCGCTCAGGAATCCAATGGTGATCCGGCCACCCTGCAGCCAGTAGCGGAACACCTCCGGCACCGTGACCGTGGTCAACGCCGTCTCGCACAGCTCACCGTCACCGATGGAGAGCGGCAGAACTTCCGGCCGGGTCCCCAGCGTGCCCGATTCGTAGATCAGGTGGATGCGCGGCGCATGTGTCAGCCGCGCCAGATTGCATGCCGCGGAAGGGAGCCCGATGCCCACGAAGCAGATGTCGCCGTCCCTCAGCGCCCGCGCCGCGGCCACCGTCATCATCTCCGCCGGTGTGTACGTCATCCGAGCACGTTCTCCCCCATCCAGGCGAGGAAGCTCTCCCGCTCGCGTGCAATCCGATCCCACGCGATGTAAAGGGCATTATCGCGCGAGTAGTAGCCGTGGGCGTAAGACGGGCGCGCCCCGTTGGGCACGACAACCACCGCGCTCAGGGTCCACGCCGGCAGGATCACGGCATTCGAACTGCGTGGCCCGAAATCGTCCACCAGTTCCTCCACCGTCACCACGGCGCGCCTCGCGGCCAGTACGGCCTCCTTCTGAACCCCGACGATTCCCTCGATCAGCACGTTCCCTTCGCGGTCCGCCTTCTGGGCGTGAATGATGGTGACGTCGGGCCGGAACGCGGGGACGCACGCCAGACTCTCGCCGGTAAAGGGGCACTCGACGAATCGGATGTCACCGTTGACGCGCGGCAGATCGCTGCCCAGGTATCCGCGGAAGAACGCGCAAGGCATGCCCGCGGCTCCGGCTTCGTAGGCATGGGCCATGGCCGCGTGACTGTGTTCGACGATTTCAAGCGGCGCGGGCCAGCCGCGCTCCACGGCATCGCGCAGGCGGTGGAGCGACCCCACCCCCGGGTTCCCGCCCCATGAAAACACCAGTTTCCGCGCCGTGCCCATGCCGATCATCTGGTCGTAGATCAGGTCCGGAGTCATGCGGATAAGGGTCAAATCGCGACGGCCCTGCCGGATGATTTCATGTCCGGCCGCGAAGGGGATCAGGTGGGTGAAGCCCTCCAGTGCGACCTGATCGCCATCCTGCACGTGGCGAGCGATGGCGTCTTGTAGACTTAGAAACTCCATGGTTGCGTGAATACTGCGCGAATATCGCCCTACCGTGCGATATTCGCATAGAACAAGGGCAGCCGTCAAGGTTGTACACGTGTGCGATAATCGGCCAATGCCGGACTTCGCAGGGTTTGAAGGCAATCCCGACTTCGTGCTCTCCCTCGCCCGCGGTCTGGCGGTGATCGAAGCCTTTCAGGACCGGCCCGACGGCGTCACAGTCGGCGACGTGGCGGCGCGAACGGGACTTTCCCGGGCTGCCGTCCGGCGGCTTCTGATCACCCTCGAACTCCTGGGTTATGCCAGCCACAGTGGACCAAGCTACCGGCTGGGCAGCCGCGCTCTGAGGCTGGGCTTCTCCTTCCTCTCCTCGCATTCGCTGCCTGTGATGGCCCTGCCGATACTCGAAGAAATCAGCGCTGCCATCCACGAATCCAGTTCTTTGAGCGTGCTGGAAGCCGACGACATAGTGTACCTGGCAAGGTCCGCGACGAAGCGGGTGATGTCGGTCGGCCTGGCTGTCGGCAGCCGCCTTCCGGCGTACTGCACGTCGATGGGACGCGTGCTATTGTCCGCTCTGCCCGATAGGGAGCTGGGTGCCTATATGAAACGGATTGTCCTGCGGGCGCACACGAGCCGAACCATCACCAAGAAGCGGGAACTTGCCGCCGAGCTGCAGCGGGTGCGCGACCGGGGCTACGCACTGGTGGACGAAGAACTGGAAGTGGGACTGCGATCGCTCGCCGTGCCGGTGGTTACCCGGACCGGGCGCGTAGTCGCCGCCATGAACACGGGCGTCCACGCCTCCCGCGTCGGTATCGACGAGATGATCGAGCGGTTTCTGCCGGTGCTAAAGGAAGGCGCGCTTTCCCTGGGCCGAGCCCTGGGGTGACGCTTGACAAATTCTGGGCGTTTATCGTACAAGTGAGCGATAAGCGCACAATGGCCATGCCGGCTTCCACGAAACTCCGTACGCAGGCCGGCATCGTCGGAGCCGGACCAGCCGGCCTCATCCTCTCCCACCTGCTCCACCTTGAAGGCATCGACTCGATAGTCATCGAGGCCCGCGCCCGCAAACACGTCGAGGAGCGCCTCCGCGCGGGCGTTCTCGAACAAGGTACGGTGGATCTGCTGAACGAATCGGGCGTCGGCGAACGCCTGCGGCGGGAAGGTCTGGTTCATCGCGGCATCGAACTTCGCTTCAATTGCCGCAGTCATCGCATCGACATGCACGAGCTCACGGGCGGCCGCACCATCACCGTGTACAGCCAGCACGAGCTGGTGAAGGATCTGATCCGCGCCCGGATCGAGGCCGGCGGACAGATCTTCTTCGAAGCCGGCCAAATAGAAATCCACGATATTGCGAGTGAATCGCCGCGCATCACACTGCAGCATGGCGGCAGCCACCGGGAGATTACCTGCGATTTCATCGGTGGGTGCGATGGTTCCCATGGAGTTTGCCGCGCCTCAATCCCTGCTGCCGCGTTGCGCTGCTACGAAAAGGTCTACGCCTTTGGCTGGCTGGGCATTCTGGCCGCCGCGCCGCCGGCATCCCAGGAGCTGATCTACTCCAATCACGAGCGAGGATTCGCCCTGCTGAGCATGCGCACGCCGCAACTCAGCCGCGTCTACCTGCAGTGCCGGCCCGACGAAGACCTCGCCGCCTGGCCGGACGGCCGCATCTGGGAAGAGTTGCAGCGGCGCTTCGAAACCTCTGAAGGGTTCCGCCTGAATGAGGGTCCCATTCTTCAAAAAGGCGTGACGCCCATGCGCAGCTTCGTCACGGAGCCGATGCAGTATGGGCGCCTTTTCCTGGCCGGGGACGCCGCGCATATCGTGCCGCCGACTGGCGCCAAAGGCCTCAACCTCGCCGCCGCCGACGTTCGCATTCTGGCGCACGCAATCACCGCCTGGTATCGCTCCGGCGCCACGGACCTGCTCGCACGCTACTCCGAAATCTGCCTGCGCCGCGTGTGGCGAGCGCAACACTTTTCCTGGTGGATGACCTCCATGTTGCACCGCTCGGAATGTGGCGACGGCTTCGACTACCGCAGGCAGTTGGCCGAACTGGAACACGTAACCACCTCGCGCGCCGCGGCCACGAGCCTGGCCGAGAACTACACAGGATTGCCTTTCACTCTTCCCGGAGAACAGTTATGATCCGCAACGTCCCTCCTTTTCGCGCCGATCACGTCGGCAGTCTGCTCCGGCCCGCCGCGCTGAAAGAGGCGCGTGCCCGCCGCGAGCGCGGAGAAATCTCCGCAGCCGACCTGCGCGCCGCCGAAGACGCGGCCATCGAACGCGTCATCGCCAGGCAGGCGGAGATCGGGCTGCGCAGCGCCACGGACGGCGAGTTTCGCCGCGCCATGTGGCACTTCGATTTCCTCGAACATCTCGACGGTGTGGAAGCGTTCCGCTCCGATCACGGGATCGCGTTCAAAGGCGGTATCGAAACCCAGGCCAAAGGCTTGCGCGTTACCGGAAAGCTGGGCTTCTCCACGCACCCGATGATCGAGCACTTCCGTTTTCTGCGCGACCACACCAGGGCGACGCCGAAGATGACCATTCCTTCGCCGAGCGTTCTGCATTTTCGCGGCGGGCGGAGGGCCGTCAGCCCGGATGTCTACCCGGACATGGAGAACTTCTACCGCGATCTCGGGCTGGCCTATCGCGGTGCCGTCGAAGCATTCGCCGACGCAGGCTGCCGCTATCTGCAGCTCGACGAAGTGAATCTCGCGTACCTGTGCGATCCCGAGCAGCGCGCGCTTCTGCGCAAGCGCGGCGACGACCCGGATAGCCTTCCGGGCGTCTATGCGAACATGATCGACACTGCCATCGGCAACCGGCCGGCAGACATGATCATTACCATGCATCTGTGCCGCGGCAACTTCCGCTCGAGTTGGATCGCACAGGGAGGCTACGAACCCGTCGCCGAGATGCTGTTCAACCAGATCGGCGTGGATGGGTACTTCATGGAATTCGACACCGAACGCGCCGGCGGGTTCGAGCCTCTCCGCTTTGTGCCCAAGAACAAAACGGTCGTTCTCGGCCTGGTCACATCCAAGTCCGGCGCGCTGGAATCGGCCGCCGAGTTGGAACGGCGGATTGCCGATGCGTCGCGATACGTCGACCTGAAACAGCTCTGCCTCAGCCCACAGTGCGGCTTCGCCAGCACCGAGGAAGGCAACGTCCTTTCCGAGGACGAACAATGGGCCAAACTGGCGGGCATCGTCGAAGTTGCCCGCAAAGTGTGGGGCGGATGAGCTCGATGAATCGACGGGTCGACTATGCAGACCACGACGGCGGCGTGCGCAAGCCGCTGCTTGCAGACCTCGCGTCCGACTCGAGCGATCGTCTCGTTGACTTTGGGAGGAATAGATCAACTGCTCTTCATCTGGCACGAGGGCTCGGTTTTGTCTCCACGGGTTGGCCTCGCTCACTTGTTCCTTGATCGTATGAGGGCGAGGTACTTAAGAAGTTCGTCTTCCTCCGCATGCGTCACAGATCCCAGGGCGGCCGGGGCCAGAGCCGAACTCGGGCCTCGGGACTCGGCGGCGTGTTCCAGGTAATCAAGCTTCACGACTGCGGGAGCTTTCAGATAGTTTCGACCGGCCCGACGGCATTTGTCGAAGGCCTCCGCGCACTCGGCTACGAACCCGCAACCCTGCCCGAAGTCCCCGGGTCATCTCTTCTTCAATTATCCGGTGGAGGGCGGGCGCCTCGCCGGCCAGACGGTCCGGCTGGGGTTTGTCGCGCCATCCGGCCCATCAACACGGCGAACGGCGTTCCGCATCCTGCCGCCGGCGTGCATTGGTCCCGCACGTATGTCGATTGGGGGAAGAGCAAAAGGACGGTGTCCGCCCACGTGGCGCACATCTGGCGCCTCTGGGAAGCACAGTGAGCAGGGCTACCTACAGCGTGGCGATGACAAGTGAGGTGTCGACCGCGGTCCGCGCGCATTTCTTATCTACCGGCTGATCCTGCCTCGCGCATGGAGACCGCCACGTCCACAGGAATGCAAGTTTTGAGCGACACCACAGTCTGGTAGAATGAGCCGTCCCGCAGCGCGGGAACGCAAGGCGGGCGAAAGCGCGCACTGCGGAACCATCGTGTGTTGTCATAGCGTTATGAAACGCCTCCTTCCGACCATCACGCTCCTCGCTGGTTTCTCTGCGCCGGCCGCCCTCGCCGCGATGAGCGACCAGATCGTGCGCTATAACATTCGCGCGCGGCTGGACCCCGCCACCAAAACGATCGCCGGCCAGGAAACCCTGGCTTGGCGCAACGAGTCTCCCGATAGCATCCGTGAACTCCGCTTCCACCTCTATCTCAACGCCTTCCAGAACGAGAAAAGCACCTTCATACGCGAGTCGGGCGGCCAGTTACGCGGCGACACGATGTCCACCGACGATTGGGGCTACATCGAAATCAAGCGCATGCAAGAAGCCGGCCGCGGCGACCTCACCCACGCCATCCGCTTCATTCATCCAGACGACGACAATGCGGACGATCAGACCGTCATCGCCGTGGCCCTGCCGGAGCCCGTCCTGCCTGGCCGCACCATCACGCTGGATATCGATTTTGTCTCCAAGCTGCCGAAGGTGTTCGCGCGTACCGGCTATCACCAGGATTTCTTCATGGCAGGCCAGTGGTTCCCGAAAATCGGCGTCTACGAAAAGGCCGGCGACCGCTATGCCAAGCAAGGCGCGTGGAATTGCCACCAGTTCCACGCCACCACGGAGTTCTTCGCCGATTATGGCGTGTACGACGTATCGATCGCCACGCCTTCCAACTACGTGGTGGGCGCCACCGGCGTCGAGCAGAGCGCCGTCGAAGACCCGCGGAGCCACCAGACCACCCATCGTTTCTACCAGGAAGACGTGCACGATTTCGCCTGGACCGCTTCGCCCCATTACATCCGCATGGAGCGGCTGTTCGAACCCACGCGCGTTGTCGGGGCAACCGAGACCACCGCCGCCGCCCAACTGCTGGGCCTGCAGCCCGACGACTTGCGGCTCAAACCCGTGCGCATGATTCTGCTCATACAGCCGGAGCACTTGGGGCAGGCCGACCGCCACTTTCGCGCCCTCGAAAATGGGCTGAAGTGGTGGGGCCTATGGTATGGCGCCTATCCTTACCAGACCATCACCGTGGTCGATCCGCCCTACGGTGCGAATGGCGCCGGCGGCATGGAGTATCCCACCCTGATTACCGCCGGGACGAGTTGGTGGCCCGGACGCCACGAGTATCTGGTAGAGGCCGTCATCATCCACGAATTCGGCCACCAGTATTGGTATGGCATGGTAGGCACCAACGAGTTCGAAGAGTCATGGCTCGACGAGGGCTTCAACACTTACTCCACGGACAAGATAGTGGACATGGTTTACGGCGCAGGCTATCTACCGCTCCGTATTCTGGGAATGCCCGTCGCGGAACCCTTGGGCTTACCGAAATTCACGTTCGGCGAGCTCGATCGGTTCGGCTACCTGCTATACGGCAAGCACGATCCGGTGGTGCGCAATGGCTGGCAATATTATGACAGCATGCAGTACGGGATCAATTCCTACGTGCGTCCCGGCACGCTGCTGCGCACGCTCGAGAATTACCTTGGCCCGCAGACGATGGCTCGCATTATGCGGGCCTGGTTCGAGCGCTACCGTTTTCATCACCCTACTTCGGTGGATTTCGAGAAGCTGGTCAACGAGCGTTCCGGCCGGGACATGACTTGGTTCTTCGACCAGTTCGTCTTCGGCACAAACTGGTTGAACTACAAAGTTGGCAGCGTGCAATGCGATCCCATGGAAGTGAAGCTGGGCTCCTATGCGGAAGGCGGCAAACGGATTACCATCGACCAAAAAGAGGCGGACCGCATCGTAAAAGAGCGCAAGAAGAGAGGCGAGCGGCAGCGCTACCACATCGTAATCAAGCTCGTGCGCGACGGCGAATCGATATTCCCGGTGGACACGAAGATGACGCTCGAAAACGGCGAAATCGTCCGCGAGCGGTGGGACGGCCGCGAGCGCTGGATCAAGTATGAATACACCAAGGCTTCGCCGGTAAAGTCCGTCGAAATCGACCCCGAACACAAGATCCTGCTCGACGGCAGTTTCGCGGATAACAGCTACGTCGCGCAGCCGGCGCCACTTCCGTTCGTCAAATGGTTCGCCAATCTTGTCTTTTGGTTTCAAATGGTGCTGCCATGACAATCCCATTGGCATTGCGGCGCGGAATGCGTGTAGTGAACCGCAGCAAGCGTCTTTGGTTCATCTTCTATGCCATGTTGGCGCTGGCCGCGCTGGTGCCCGCGGCTGCGCTGACGGCAATTGCATTCCAGTCCCTGGGTCATAGCGCCTGGGCGGAACAATTGGGGCGCAGCGCGGATATGGAATGGATCGGCGAGCTGATTGCAGCCTATGGCGCAATGCCCATCGGGCCGGTAGTGGCGGCCGTGATGGGCGTCTTCGCCGCCTCCGCCCTCATGCATATCTTCCTGCTGGGCGGCGCCATCGAGACGTTTGCCAGACGCCAGTGGTTTAGCGCCGCGTTGTTCTTCGGCGGGTGCGGCAGAAATTTCTGGCGCCTCTTCCGGCTGGCGCTCTATTGCCTGGTTCCGGTCGCCGCGGTCTTCGGCATCAACGCCGGCCTGGCAGCCATCGGCGTGAAGATCTGGGGCAAAGGTTCCGAAGCCACGCCGTTGGTTCATTGGAGTTGGTTTCGCGCGGCCTTCATACTACTGCTCCTTGGCTTACTGAACCTGATCTTCGATTACACCGCCATCCACCTGGTAGCCGAGGACAGCCGCAAGGCATTTCGCAGTATCTGGCGGTCGTGCCGCTTGGTGTGGACCAATTTCGGCCGGACTGCCGGGCTGGCCGCCATCCTGTGGGCTATCATGCTGGTACTGATTGCCGCCTATTTCGGGATCGCCCAAGCGCTCCCGCAGCGTTCGCTGGGCGCGGTGTTGGTACTACTGCTCGTGCGGCAGACGATGGTTCTAGGCCGTATCTGGTCGCGCCTGCTCTTCTATGCCAGCCAGTGTGAAATGTACGACGGGATAATTAGTCCTTCAGCCCAACCTATTGACGCTCGCACAATACAGTGACAATTGCCTCCACTGAAGAACCGCTCCCTGACGGTCGCGGCTCCGAAAGAGGTGCACGGCCGGTTACCGAGCCGCGACCGTCAGAAGCCGTGAAAAGATCGCCCGCGATCGGGCTCGGCAGGCGGAACCG
>OCTA010002806.1_pt1 | contig 15639 bp, 13 predicted proteins | sample 1538991 | NCBI WGS metagenome assembly OCTA01 (sample SAMEA3539302, study PRJEB22396) | soil metagenome | biome: tundra; feature: field; material: soil | place: USA | collected 2010-05 | depth 0.15 m | reverse complement strand
CCGGTTTCTCCGCAAGCGCTACGTGGACCCCATGACGGGTAAAGACAAATGGCGCCTGATTCACATCAACGGCGGCGTGCTCACCGACTCCATCATCCAGAAAAACAAGCCGGGCCAGGACCAACAGCAGCAGGCCAACACGAATACCTTCATCGGCGAAGGCCCGGTGATGGGCGCCACCAACGATCCGAACCAGCAACAGATCAACCCGGCTTTGCGGCGGCGCGCTAGTGACGACCGGCCGGTGGTGACGCAGGAGGCGCCTGAAACGCCGCAGCCGGACGCCGGCGAGGACAGTTCCGCCAGCGATAGCGACAACAACGACACTAACGACAACAATGACGAAACCCCGGCGCCGGGCACACCCGGGGCCGCCGCCATTCCGGGGATGCCAAATCAGCAGACGCCCGGCATGCCTCCCGGGCGTGTTCCGCAGCCGGGCATGTACCCGCCCGGCGCGTATCAGGGTCAGCCCGGCTTCAACCCCGCGATGGCCAATCAACCCTTCGGGACGCCTGGCACGATGCCAAACCAGATGTCCGGTCCGGGAGTCACTGGGGGCTTTCCCAACAATAACGGCCAGAACTCGGGCCAGGCATCCTCCGGCAGTGTGTATACAGCGCCCTCCCTGGGCCAGACACCCAATGGGAATACCGGATCGCCAACAGGCTTTCCGGGCCAGCCGGGATTTCCGGGCCAGCCGGGATTTCCGGGCCAGCCGGGATTTCCAGGCCAGCCGGGACTTCCAGGCCAACCGGGTGCGTATCCGCCCCGTCCGGGAATGTTTCCGGGCCAGACCGGCGCATTTCCAGGACAAATGCCGGGTGGATTCGGACAGCCGGCACAAATGCCCGGCGCCAGCGGCGCCGGCAACTTCTCCACAGGCCAGAATGGGCCCAATATGGGCACTTTTGGTCTCACCAGCCCTTCCAATATGCAACCGCAAGGATTGCCTGGCATGGGAGGCACGCAGGTCGGAGGCGGCATCGCCGGCGTCGCCAGCGAATCCACTGGGCCAGCGATCAAAGTCTACAATGAGCGCAAGAAATACAACGAGTGGGAGTTCGTCTACGACCAGAACAAGGACCGCGGCCTCGCGGGCTTACAGCGGGGAGGCGCGCCCGGCACACCAGCCGGGCAGATGGGTAGCATGCCCGGCCAGCAACCCGGCATGAATCCACAACAACAAGGCATGGGGGGGGCCCTCGGGTCCTCCGGCCCCGGCGGTAACACCGGCTCCGGCAGCCTGTTCACTCCATCGACCGGCTTCGGACCGCCAGCTCAGCAGCAACCGCAACCGCAGCCCCAGCAGCCACCGAACTGACACAACCACCAACCACCAACCACTAGCCACCAGCCACCAACCACGGCGAGCTATGCTCGCCTTCGGCGCCTCCTCTCCGCCGCGCGTACCTGCCGCTCGTCCATGCCGAAGTAATGCGCCACCTCGTGCCACACCGTGTCTTCCACCATCTTCTTCAAATGCGCTTCTCCGTGCGCCAGCCGTTCATGCGGACCCTGGAATATCGTGATCCGGTCCGGCATTGCGAAGCTCTCGAAGACGCTGCGCTGGGTCAACGGCCGCCCTTGATAGAGGCCCAGCAGAGTGCCCCCCGGTCCCACCCCGGCTTCCGCCAGTTGCGCAGGCGTTGGTTCCGCCTCCACCAGCATCGCGACGTTCTGCAACCGCTTCCGAAAACGGCTGGGAATTAGCCCGTATGCCCCTTGCACCAGCTTGTCGAATTCATCCGGACGCATCGCTCCTGCTATTCTACCTTCCATGTACTCTCCAATCGCGAAAAATCCGCGGCGCCCGCCCGGCGCATTGCTGGCTGCCAACCTGCCGTTCGCAGCAGCCGCCTGTAGCCGATCCCATACGGTCTCGACCGCCACCCTCAGTTTCAATCGGAACAAGGTGCTGGAATCGCCCGGCGCCACCATGACTACCGCCCAACTGACCATCCTCACCGCTACCCAGGAACGGAGACAGGTCATGCTGCAAATCACCGGCAGCGGCGCCAAGCGCAACCTCATGCAGGTGGTTTCGGACAAGCAATAGTGGCCAAACAATCCCGGCGAGTGGTAATCGCAATTGACGGGCCCGCGGGCGCTGGCAAAAGCACCATCGCGCGCCGCTTGGCCAGCCGGCTGGGGTTCACTTACATCGACTCCGGCGCGATGTACCGGGCCGTGGCCCTGTGGGCTATGCGGCAAAACGCGGACACCTCGGACATGCACCGCATGGAACAGTTGGCGCGCGCGGCCGATATCGAATTGCAGCCGGCGGGCCAGCACGTCCTGCTCAATGGCGAGGATGTCACGGCTGCTATCCGCACGGTCGAAGTGGGCAAGCAAGCCTCCGTGGTAGCCGCGATTCCGGGCGTGCGCCGCGCCCTGGTCGAGAAGCAGCGCGCTCTGGGCGCGCGCACCAGTGTCGTCATGGAAGGCCGCGACATCGGCACCGTAGTGTTCCCGGACGCGGATGTCAAAATCTTCCTGGACGCCGATCCCCAGGAGCGCGTCAGCCGCCGCGTGCGCGACTTCCGCGACCAGGGCGAAGCCGTGCCCCCGGAGGCCATCGCCGCCCAGATCCGCGAGCGCGACCAGCGCGACCGAACCCGCGCCGAAGCGCCGCTGACCCAATCGCCCGACGCCATCTACATCGATTCCACCGGGCTGTCCCTCGATCGCGTCGAAGAGGAGATTTTGAAGGTGGTGCGGGCACGAGTAACTAACGGAAAGGATTTCAGTTGAACGATCTACTTGTGATGAAGTTCGGCGGCACCAGCGTAGGCTCGGCCGAGCGCATGCGCATCGCCGCGGGTATCGCTGCGGAACCGCGGCCGCGCCGGTCGGTTGCCATTGTGGTCTCCGCCATGTCCAAGATCACGGACTTGCTGCTCGATACCTTGCGCCGCGCCGAAGCCGGAGACCAGCCCGGCCTGCAAGCCAACATCGCCAAGCTGCGCGAGCGTCACCTCGCGACGTGCCGCGAGTTGCTGCCGCCGGAACGGCAGCAGGCGGCGGCCGACGGCATCGCGCATCTGATCGCCGAGTTCGAACGCATCGCCGGCGGCATGCTGATGCTCAACGAAATGCCGCCGCGCTCGGTCGATGAGGCCGTGGCCATCGGCGAGCGCCTCTCGGCGCTGCTCATCGCCGAATACCTGAATGCGCAGGGCACGCCCGCCGAAGCTATCAACGCGGCGGAGATCGTGGTCACCGACGCGGTCTTCGGGAATGCCTCGCCGCTGATGGAACCCACGCGCGCCAAGGCTCGCGCGCGTCTGGTGCCGCTACTCGAACACGGCGTCCTGCCAGTCGTCACCGGCTTCAACGGCGCCACCGCCGATGGACGCCCCACCACGCTCGGCCGCGGCGGTTCGGATTTTTCGGCGTCGATCCTCTCCGCCGCGCTGGATGCTTCCGAACTGTGGATCTGGACCGACGTAGATGGCATCATGAGCGCCGACCCGCGCCTGGTGCCCTCCGCGGCGGTGCTGAACGAAGTGACCTACGCCGAAGCCGCGGAGCTCGCCTACAACGGCGCCAAAGTGCTGCATCCGCGCACGCTGGCGCCGCTGATCGAGAAGAAGATTCCGGTCTGGAGCAAGAACAGCTTCGCGCCCGAAAAGCCCGGCACGCGCATCCTGCCGTCCATCGGCGCCACGACGGGCGCGCGTGCCGTGACCTCGCTCGCGCAGGTGGCGCTCATCTCGCTTGAGCCAGCCAGCCCCGAGTTGAGCGGCGCGCACGTGATGGCCCGCGCGCTCGATGCGCTCGACCGCGCCAACGTAGAGGTGCTGGTCTTCTCCAGCTCCAGCTACCGCCAGAACTTCTGCTTCCTGGTGCGCACGGAGGAATTGGCGAAGAGCCGCCAGGCTCTGGAATCCGCCCTGGCGCTAGAGTTGGCCCACAACTACGTGTATCCCATCCAGGTGGATGAGAAGGTGGGCCTGCTGGCCGTCGTCGGCGAAGGCATGCAAGGCAAGCCGGGCATCGCCGGGCGCATCTTCACCGCCATCTCGCGCGAAAAAGTGAATATCATCGCCATCGCGCAGGGATCGAGCGAGCTGACCATCGCCATCGTGGTCAGCCGCGACGGGCTGGAGAAGGCTGTGCGCGCCGTGCACGCGGAGTGCGGCATGGGGCTGTAAGGGCATCATGCCGGGTGAAGCCACTATTGGCGAGTTTCTTGTCGGGATTCTGCCGCAATTACACACAGATAGGCGGTTTCCATATTGGCCGCCCGACTGTTTCGCTCTGTGCCTGGCACTGCTCAAGCGGACCGGCGCTTACGCGCAGCTTCTTCGCGATTGGCCGCCTGAGCCCCGCCAGGATGACGCCTTGGATGCTTGGACGGGCAGCGTGCGAACACTGGGCGGGAAATGGCGGAAAGGCTTGCAGACACTCGGATCTTTTAATAATGCCCTCGCCGGAGAGTGGCAGACGGTTTGCCAGTCATTTGAGGTGCCGCTCAATAAGACGCGAGACCGACGTGCACTCTGCGAGGCACTCATGAAGCTTGTCGCGGTTGCAGACGAAGCCTGCGACGGGGTGGGTGCCCCCAGAGATCAGGCGGTTGACCAGTCCGACCACTTCCTGGATTCTGCCTATGGCTTCTTGACGGAGTTAGGCACACTATGTGTCAACATCGATCGATCTCGGTTACGAGTGCTTCCGCGAATGCACACACCCCAGAACGGTTTGACCGAGCGGTCGCTGCCACTACACTTGTCCCTTTGCGACGCCAGTGAGGTTACGCCCCGATGGCAGTCCAGCCCGTTTCTTCAAAGCGACTCGATGAACCTGCTGTTGATCCCCTGGCCATTTGAAGTGCTGGTCGATCAACTTCACGAGACCGCAGACGCGGCAGCCCGGTTGCCCAAGGATTTCGGTTTCTTCACCTTTACTCATGACCCTCAAATCCAGCCCGAGAATCTGACCGCATTCGTCGAAGCCTTGCACGCCGAGGGCAAGCGCAAGCTCGGCAGAATCGACGGAGTTGTCCTGCCGGAGCTGTCGATCACGGATGAGCAGTTTCGCGCCCTTCGGAAGGGCCTCCCTCCAGAGTGTTTCCTTGTCGCTGGCGTGGGCCGTAGCGAAACCAATGGCCGGCGAGGAACGAACGAAGTGAGGCTCTCGTTTCCATCGCTTAAAGATGTCTCCCAAAGGAAACACCACCCATGGAAACTGGACGAAGGCCAAGTCATCCAATACGGCTTGGGAGGTGTCCTTTCACCGTACCGCGAATGGTGGGAGTACATTGACTGCACCGACCGGTGTCTGAACTTTATTTCGATGAGCGAGGATCTGGTGATGTGTGCGCTCGTCTGTGAAGACCTGGCACGGCCCGACCCGGTGGCGAACATTGTTCGCTCCGTCGGCCCGAATCTCGTCATCGCCCTGCTGATGGACGGTCCCCAAACCAAAGAGCGATGGGCCGCGCGTTACGCGACAGTTCTGGCCGATGACCCCGGTTGCTCAGTTCTCTCGCTCACGAGTTTCGGCATGGCCCGACTCAGCCGCCCCCCAGACGGGACTCAGCCGCTCCCGTGTAGTGGCGCTTTGGAAGGATCGCTTCAACGGTGCGACAGAAATAGAACTCCCCCCAGAAAACGATGCTGTCGCCGTCTCGCTATCAACCCGTTACCGCGAGGAGTTCACGGCCGACGGACGAGGAGACGACGGTAGTGCGGCCTTCCCGATCCTTTCAGGGGTGCATCCAATCAGCGCTGCGGCCAGACGCAAATAGCTGTAGACTTGGAGTATGGCAACTGTGAGCATGCTCAGGCTAACGCCGCACGATGGAAACGTGATTGCGGCCTTGGCACAGTTCACCGGCATACCTGAGGAAAGGAAGAAAGAACATCTCGCCAGCCTGGAAGAAGAGGATGCCCGCCTGGTCGGAGAAGTCCTTGTTGGCGTCCGGGAGTATTCGTCAGTATCTCCCGAAGTGCAGGCCACTGTCGACCGCTATCGCGCTTGGGTAGAAAACAACAAGCGACTGCGCCGCCAGCGCGAGGCCCGGCAACGTTCGAGCCGCGGTCGATAGAATCTCACCCTCAAACCCGCCACGCCGGATTTGTGAGATTCTGGGAACAATATCGCCCATTTCAACGTTTACCCCCAAAGGAGACCAGCGCAATGAAGAAGAGTTTTTACCTCGCCGCAGGCCTGTTGATCCTGGCGTCCGGATTCCAATTCGGAAAAGCGCAGGACAAGGCCGCCACCCGCACCCTCAAAGTGACCGTGCACTATGCCGGGTCCGGAACAGTCGACGACAAACACAAAATCCAGGTATTCCTGTTCGATTCGCCAGACTTTGCCCAGGGCAACGCGATGCCCACCGGAATGCAGATGACGGCGGACAAGAATGGAACGGTTACGTTTGCCGACATCGCCGGCTCGCCGGTTTACGTCGCCGCTGTTTACGACCCCACCGGAGGCTACGATGGCGCATCCGGCCCGCCGCCGTCCGGCTCTTCCCTGGGCATGTACACCAAGGAGCCCCCGAAACCCGCGCCGATAAACATCGACGCAGGCAAGACCGCAGAAATCGACGTGCCCTTCGACGATTCGGCGAAGATGCCCTAATCACCTGCGCCGTAGTATTTCGGTCGCCACCACCGCCTGTCCCAGCGCGATGCCGCCGTCATTCGGCGGTATCTGCGCGTGCATGAAGACCTGGAATTCCAGCCGCCGCAAACCCGCCAGCGTACGGGCCAGCAGCTTCATATTCTGAAACGTCCCGCCACTTAGGCACACCCGGTTCAGCTTCTCTTCCGTGCGCAAACGCCGGCAAACTTCCACGATTGCCTCCGCCACCGTATTGTGAAACCGCGCCGCGATCGCCGGCGCCGGGGTGCCTGCCCGCACCTCCGCGACGATGCGTTCGATCGCCGGCCGAAAGTCCACAGTGTCCGCATCGAGCGCGAACGGGTAGCCGTCCGCCACGCCATCCGCCGCGATCGTCTCCAGTTCGATGGCCGCCTGACCCTCGAAGTTAATCTGCTGGCGCAGCCCGACGAGCGAGGCCACCGCATCGAACAGCCGGCCGCACGATGACGTGTCGATGGTGTTCACGCGGTGTGCGATCATGCTGCGCACCACCTTCCGCTGGCTCTCGGGAACCTCCCGCCAAATCGCCAGTTCCGGAAATTCGGCAGCCGGTCCGAATGTGTCGGCGAGGTAACTGAGCGCCGGCCGCCATGGCTGCCGCACCGCCGCATCGCCGCCCGCCAGCGGCACATAGCGCAGGTGCGCGTGGCGCTCGAAGCCGCCGTAGTCCGCCACCAGGAATTCCCCGCCCCAGATCTGGCCGTCGGTCCCGTAGCCGGTGCCGTCCAGCGCCACTCCGATCACCTTGCCGCGCAGTCCGTTCTCGGCCATGCAACTGGCCACGTGCGCGTGATGGTGCTGCACGCCGATCTTCTCCAGGTCCGGCACGCGCAGCGCGTATTGCGTGCTCAGGTACAGCGGATGCAAATCGTGCGCCACGGCCCGCGGCTCCACCCGGAAGAGCTTTTTCAGATTGGCCAGCGTCTCTTCGAAGAAGACCAGCGTCTCGTAATTCTCCATGTCGCCGATGTGCTGGCTCAGCACCGCGTAACGCCCCTTGCTGAGACAGAAGGTATTCTTCAACTCGGCGCCGCAAGCCAGAATCTCGGCGACGTCCATCCCCAGGTTGATGGCGTGCGGCACGAATCCGCGCGACCGGCGCAGCACGCGTTCCACACCTTCGAATGTGCGCACCACCGAATCGTCCGCACGCATGTAGATATCGCGATTGTGCAGCAGAAACCAGTCGGCCAGCGGGCGCAGCCGTTCCCGGGCCTCCTCGTTCGAGGTCACGATGGGTTCCTCGCTCAGGTTTCCGCTGGTCATCACCAGCGCATCGTAGGGCGCGCCCGCGAACAGCAGATGATGCAAGGGCGTGTAGGGCAGCATCACGCCGATGGTATTGTTGCCGGGCGCGACCACCGCGGAAATGCCCGAATCCGCCCGCCGCGGCAGGATCACGATCGGCCGCCGCGGGCCGGCGAGCGCCCGGCGATCGTCGTCCGACACCGCGCAGAACGCCTCCACCGCGGCCAGATCGCGCGCCATCAACGCGAAAGGCTTATCGCTTCGGCGCTTTCGCTCGCGCAGCAGCCGCACCGCCCCATCGTTGCGCGGATCGCACGCCAGGTGGAACCCGCCCAGACCCCGGATCGCTACGATCGCGCCTTCGCTCAGACGCCGCTGCGCTTCGGCTACGGCCGCTGACAATTGCGGCCCGCATTCCGCGCACGCGTTGGGCTGCGCATGAAAACGCCGGTTGCCCGGATCGTCATATTCCGCCTGGCAAGCCGCGCACATGCGAAAGCCTGCCATGGTGGTGTTCGGCCGGTCGTACGGAATGTCGCGAATGATGGTGTAGCGCGGGCCGCAATTGGTGCAGTTGGTGAACGCGTAGCCATAGCGCCGGTTGGCCGGATTGGTGAAATCGCGGTAGCAGTCGGGGCAAGTCGCCACGTCCGGCGATACCAGCACGAACTCGCCCTCCTGCGCCTGGCTTTCGCGAATCGCAAAATCCCGCTCGCCCAACGGATCGATCTCCGCCACCAGCATCTCTTCAATGCGCGCCAGCGGCGGCGCTTCGCTGCGCACGCTCTCGACGAAGCGGTCGAGCGCGGCGGGCGCGCCCTCCACCTCCGCCACCACCCCGGCCGACGAGTTCAGGACGTAGCCCGCGAGGCCGAGCCGCCGCGCCAGATTATGCACAAACGGCCGGAAGCCCACGCCCTGCACCACGCCGCGAATGCGGATCTGCCGCCGCGCCAACTCCACGCCCGATGGTAGCGTATTTGGGAACTTCCGCCGCGCCACGGTTTCTAAACCGAAATGACCATCCGCTACCACCTGGATATTCTCGCGCAGGATCTACGCTACGCCGCGCGCGGGTTTGTGCGATCGCCCACATTCACCGTGGCCGCCGTGTTCGCCATCGCGCTGGGCGCCGGCGCCGGCACGGCCGTCTTCAGCATAGTGGACCGCATCCTGTTTCGCAGCCTTCCCTACCAGCAGGCCGACCGTCTGGTGTCACTGGGCTTTGTGGCGCCCATCATCCCACAGGAGTTCATGCTGGGTACCGATTATGTGGAATGGCGCGCGCGGCAACAGCCATTCGAGTCGCTCACCTCCTGGGCCGGCATCAACGATTGCGACCTGACCGGCGCCAACCCGGTGCGCCTGGCATGCGCTTTGGTGGAGGCCAGTTTCCTGCCGACACTCGGCATCCGGCCGATCGCGGGCCGCAACTTCACGCGCGATGAGGACCGGCCCAACGCGCCAGCCGTCGCGCTCCTTTCGTATGGCCTGTGGCAGAGCCGTTTCGGCGGAGATCGCAATGTCGTGGGAAAGACCATCCCGCTGGATGGGCAGTCCGCCACCATCCTGGGCATCCTGCCGCCGCAATTCGAGTTGCCCTCGCTCGAGCATGCCGACGTGCTGTTGCCCCAGGCCATGGATGAAGCGGCGCAGCACAGGCCGAACACCGGCCGCGTGCTGTGGTCGATTGCGCGCCTGAAGCCCGGAGTGACGCCGGCCGAAGCCGCGGCCGCACTGCAGCCGCTCTTTGAAGAGTCGCTGCAATTCGTGCCGGGACCCTTTCGCAAAGAGGTCAAGCTGCGCGTGCGCTCGCTGCGCGATCGCCAGATCCACGACGCGCGCCTGGCCTCCTGGATTCTGCTCGGCGCGGTGCTGGCTGTGCTATTGATCGCGTGCGCCAATGTTGCGAACCTGTTGCTGGCGCGCGCGGCCACCCGGCAACGGGAGCTTGCCGTGCGCCTGGCGCTGGGCGCCAGCCGCAGCCGGCTCGTGCGCCAGACACTGACCGAAAGCCTGCTTCTGGCGGCCGTGGGCGGCGCAGCCGGATGCCTGCTCGCCGCCGCGCTGCTGCGCATCTTCGTGGCCATCGCGCCGGAAGGCATCCCGCGATTGCAGCAGGCCACGGTCGACCTGCGGGTGCTGCTCTTCACCCTGGCGGTATCGCTGGCTTCCGGCATCGTATTTGGACTGGCCCCCGCCATGCAGCAACATGCCCATCCGCGTGCCGAAACATTGGCCGGATGGCGCTCCCTGGGTGCACAGCATCATCTGTTCCGGCACAGCCTGGTGGCCGCCCAGATCTGCGCGTCGCTGGTCCTGCTGACCGGCGCCAGCCTGTTGCTGCGCAGCCTGTGGAATCTGCAGAATCAACCACTGGGCATGCGCACCACCAGCGTGCTCACCGCCACCGTCACGCTGGGTCAGAAATCGTATGCCGAACCCGCCAGCCAAATGGCATTGTTCGAAGAACTGGAAAGACGCTTCGACCGCATACCCGGCGTGACCCAACTGGCCCTGAGCGACTCGACGCCGCTGAGCGGGACTGCGCGTTCCACTATCTACTCAGTCATCGATGTCGCGGGACGTCCGCGAACGGCGGAAGGCACCGGCGGGATGGTGACCTGGCGCGCTGTCACACCCGGCTACTTCGCGGCGCTCGGCGTTCCCATCCTGCGCGGCCGCGGATTTCAGGAGGAAGATCGCGATCCCCATCGGAACGCCGTCATCCTGAGCGATGCGCTGGCGCGGCGCATGTTCCCCGGCGAAGATCCGCTCGGAAAGCAGATCCAGCCGGGCCGCTCCGGGCCCTGGCGGACGGTGATTGGCGTGGCCGGCAATGTGAAAAACAGCGCTCTGATGGAGCCCGACGATCCCGAATTCTACGTCGTCCGCAAGCACTCGGCAGAGCCCTTCGGACGCACTGCGACAGCTATTCTCAGCGGCCCGATCGACCCCACGGCGATGGCGCGCTGGGTGCGCGCGACGGTGGCGGCGCTCGATCCCAGCTTGCCCGTGAACATCGAAACCCTCGACCAGCGCGTCGGCAAACTCGCCGAGCGGCCCCGTTTCAACGCCTGGCTGCTGGGGCTGTTCGCCGGGATGGGATTGCTGCTGGCGGCCATCGGTCTCTATGGCGTCATCTCGTTCCTGGTAGCGCAGCGCACGCAGGAAATCGGCGTGCGCATGGCGCTGGGCGCAACACCCGGCGCGGTCGCCCGGCTGGTGCTCGGGCACGCCGCGCGCTGGACCTTTGCCGGAGCCGCGCTCGGCGTAATCGGATCGTGGTTCTCGGCGCGCTTGCTCGAAGCCATGTTGTTCCATGTCTCGGTGCGGGATCCATGGATATTGGCGGCTGCCGTAGCCGCATTGTGGGCAACTGCCATGCTGGCGGCCTGGGTGCCGTCGCGGCGTGCGGCGCGGGTGGATCCCATGCAGGCCCTGCGGCAGGAGTGAGACGCAAACCGCGACCGTCAGGGAGCGGTTTGCGCGAGCGCAGGCTGGCCCCCGCCTCGTCCTGCTATACTGGAATTTCCCCTTATCTTAGGAGATTACGCTACATGTTTGATCTGTTCCGCAGCCGAGACAAAATCGTCCGTATAATGCTCGGCGGATTGCTTCTTGTGGTTGCATTGTCTATGTTGACCTACCTGGTGCCCAGCTACAACATGGGCGGCAGCGGCGGGTCCGATCAGGTGGTCGCCGAAATCGGCAAAGAAGCCATCACGGTGCCCGAGGTCCAGCAATTCGTCCAGATGAATTTGCGCGGCCGCCAGTTGCCTGCCGAACTGATGCCGCACTATGTTCCGCAGATCATCAACTCTATGCTCACCGGGCGCGCTTTGGCCTTCGAAGCCAAGCGGCTGGGCTTCAAGGTCTCCGAGGAAGATCTGGCCGCGTACATCCGGCAGAGGATTCCCCAACTGTTTCAGGACGGCAAGTTCGCAGGTAAGGACGCCTACGCGCAGGTGTTGGCCCAGCAGAACCTGACTATCCCGCAGTTCGAAGAGGACATGGCCCGCGAGTTACTCGTCACCAAAATGCAAGACGTCGCCCTGGAAGGCACCGTCGTGACTCCCCAGGAAATCGAGCAGGAGTACAGGCGCCGCAACGATAAGGTCAAAATCCAATACGTGAAGATTACCGGCGACAAACTGCGCTCGGAAGTGCAGGTCACTCCGGACGAGTTGCGCAAATACTACGAGGCCAATAAGGCCGCGTATCAGGTCCCCGAGAAGCGCGATTTCGGCATCGTGATCGTCGATCAGGCCAAGCTGGAGCAGACCATTCAACCCACCGACACCGATCTGCTGCGCGTCTACAACGAGAACAAGGACACCTACCGCATCCCGGAGCGCGTCAACGTCCGGCACATCCTGCTAAAGACCACCGAGAAAGACCCCAAGCAGGAAACCGCCGTCAAGGCCAAAGCCGACGACCTGGTGAAGCAGCTCCGCAAGCCCGGCGCGAACTTCTCCGAGATGGCCAAGAAATACTCCGAAGATCCCGGTTCGGCCGCGAAAGGCGGCGAGTACGATGGGGTGGTGCGCGGCCAGATGGTTCCGGAATTCGAGAAGGCGGCCTTCTCGCTCAAGGTGAACGAGATCAGCGATCCGATCAAGACCGATTACGGTTACCACATCCTCCAGGTGCTCGCGCATGAGCAGGCGCAACTGAAGCTCTTTAACGACGTGAAGGCGCAACTGGCCGCCGAGTACAAGAAACAGCGGGTGAACGACCTCATGCAACAGCTATCGGATAAGGTGCAAGCCGCGCTCACCAAGGACCCGCTGCATCCCGAAAAGGTGGCCGCCGACCTGGGCGTGCAATATGTGAAGGCGGCGAATGTCGGGCCCGGCGACCCTCTGCCGCAGGTGGGCGTGAACAAAGAGTTCGAAGACGCGGTCTACAGCTTGAAGAAGGGCGAAGTCTCGCAGCCCGTCGTGGTGGCGGGCAATAAAATCGCCATGGCCGTCTGCACTGGCGACAACCCGGCTCACCCCTCGGGGTTCGAAGAAGTGCAAAGCAAGGTCCACGACGCGCTGGTCAACGAAAAACTGAACAAACTGGTCGACCAGAAGGCTACCCAACTCGTCGAGAAGGCCCGCGCGAATGGCGGCGATCTGGAGGCCGCCGCGAAGTCCATGGGGCTGGAAGTGAAGACTTCCGACGCAGTCGATCGCGCCGGCGCCATCGAGGGGCTGGGATCCGCCAGCATGCTTCCGGACGCCTTCGCCAAGCCGGTCGGCTCCATCATCGGTCCCAACGGGTTCGCCGCCGATTCGAAAGTCGTGTGCAAGGTGGTGGAGAAAATCGCCGTCGATCCATCCGGCCTGGCCAACCAGCGCCTTGCAATTCGCGACCAGATCAAGACCGAAAAAGGCCGGGCCCGCAATGCCCTCTTTGAGGAGGGCGTGCGCGATGCCCTCACCAAGGAAGGCAAAATCAAGGTTCACCAGGACGTCATCGACCGGTTGCTCGCGGGTTATCACGGCTGATCGGATGATCCATTCCCTGCTGGATTTCCTACACTCGCTGACCAACCCGGAGCGGCTGATTCAACTCCTCAGCACGCTGCTGACCGGGTGGCTCGGCTATGCCGTGCTGTTCGGTCTGGTGTTCGCCGAGACCGGCATGCTGGTGGGTTTCTTCCTGCCCGGCGACTCGCTGCTGTTCACCGTGGGCGTGGTTTGCGGCGCCGGACAGCTCGATATCGCGCTGGTCAATGTGCTGCTGATCTGCGCCGCCATGCTGGGCGATACGGCCGGCTACCTGCTCGGCCGAAGCACGGGACCGCACATCTTCAACCGGCCCGATTCGCGCATCTTCCGCCGCGAGCATTTGCGGCGCACGCACGAGTTCTACGAAAAGCACGGCGGCCGGACCATGATCTATGCGCACTTCATTCCCATAATCCGCACGTTTGCGGCTTTCGTCGCCGGCGTGGGCCGCATGAATCTGGCGCGCTTCCTCTCCTTCGATGTGTTCGGCGTGACGGGCTGGGTCGTCATGATGACGATGCTGGGCTACAAGCTCGGCGGCGTGAGCTTCGTGCGGCACAACTTCGACAAGGTGATTCTGGCGATCGTCGCCATCTCGCTATTGCCGGCCGGCCTGGAAGTGCTGAAAGCCCGGCGGCGCAGCGTGGCGCCCGCGCGGCAGTAGCCGCAGGCATCGGTATCGGGAGGAAATCCATGTCCACATTTACAGGGTCCATCACGACTACCGGGAAGTCGCAGGCGATCCGCCTCCCCAAAGCCCTATTCCGTCTGCACCCCGAATTCCGGCAGAAGGCGAAGGTCCGGGCCCAGGTCATTTCCCCTGGTCACGCTCTCATCTCGGTCATCGATGACGAGGCAGCACCTGCCCAGGATGGGGACCCCCGTTGTAACGGCATTCCTCGCTTTCCTTGAAAAGGACTTGAAGACGCAGCCTGGCCGGCGCTCCGGCCTGTCGAAGGCTTCGCTTCGAAGAGCAGTTCGTTTGACGATGGATGTCAAGGTCACTGACGACGAGACTATTCCGGATAACGTGACCCTCTGAGACATGCCCTCCGGACCGTTCGCCGAACGAAATGGATGGGCCTCTACGCACACGCGGCGTTTGGGGATGCATTCGAGGGTCTCAGCGACGCAGTGCAAGACCTGAAGAAGAAACACCCGGAAAACTACGCAGGCCATCCCAAGGCCAAGCTTCTCAAGCGTATCCTAGCGAGGTCTTCGACCTCAAACCGACGAGCACACTGCCCAGCTTTGTCGTAAAATCCGGGAATGGCAACCATCCCGGAACTCCTTGATGGGCACATCACGTTGGAAGTGGAGTGCCTCGACCGTCTCTACCTCAACGGCTATATCGGCAGGCTGGCAACCGGACCCGAGTTGTCGATGTTCATGCGCAACCAGTTGGGCAAGCCGGTTCCATCTCCAGTGGTGCTGGGACAGGTGTCGGAGAGATTCCGCGAGGCCGTGAAGACGCTGGCGGAACGGGAAGACATACCGATTCACCAGTTCAAACACGAAGAACGGAAAGACGACATCGCCAACAACTTCCGCAAGCAACGGCCAGTGCGGGATGCAGTTGTCTTTATCGGGGTAGCCCAAGAGAAGGCCAAGACGTTCAATGGGAAAAAGGTGAACGGATGGTTCGAGTTCGAACGGGACAAGTCGGTCTATGTCAACCATTACTACTTCTACATCGATGACGAAGACTTCGGTCCGCTGTTCATCAAAATCAGCGACCATCCACCATGGGAATCCAGACCTCGACCATCTGGATCGTCGCCAGTTTTTCGAACATCGCGGCCGGCGTCAATCCCGGCGCGTGCAGCATCAGGCGGTTCTTCAAGGTGACTTGCAGACAGTAAGCCAGGAACGCAATCAGAACGTGTGCGTCGGCCCGATGTTCCAGTTGATGACGGATGGGCCGGATGCTCAATTCGCTTTTCAGCGAGCGGAACACACTCTCGATCTGCGTCAGTTGCACGTAGCGCGTCCACAACACCGCGGGATCTTCGCCGGTGAGGTTGCTGCGCAGCAGATAATGGCCGTCGCGTTGTTCGGCGGCTTTCAGCTTGGCCTTCTCCACCTGAAATGAGAACGTCTCGCGAGTGACCGCCTGGCCCGCTGGCGGCATCTGAATCTTCACAAACCCGAAAGCCCGGCCGGCTTCTTTCTTGACGGCGCCGATGCGCAGCAGCAGTTGATCGCGCTTAGGCCGGCTCTTGCGCATCACCCGCAGCTTGCGCAGCAAGCGGGCCAGCCGCTTGCGCCG
>OCTA010002804.1_pt1 | contig 15640 bp, 9 predicted proteins | sample 1538991 | NCBI WGS metagenome assembly OCTA01 (sample SAMEA3539302, study PRJEB22396) | soil metagenome | biome: tundra; feature: field; material: soil | place: USA | collected 2010-05 | depth 0.15 m | reverse complement strand
GCTCTTTGCCGCATGTCATGGCGATGCTCATTCCCGAAGCCTGGTCCGGAAACCCGGACATGGACGAAGACAAGCGCGCGTTCTATGAGTATCACGCGTCGCTGATGGAGCCGTGGGATGGGCCAGCGGCCATTGCTTTTACGGATGGACGCGTGATTGGCGCCACGCTCGACCGCAACGGATTACGCCCGGGCCGCTACATCGTGACAAAAGACGATGTGGTTGTACTCGCCTCAGAAGCGGGAGTGTTGGATGTGCCCGCAGAAGAGATTCGCAAGAAAGGTAGATTGCAACCGGGACGCATGTTCCTGGTGGACACGATCGAAAAGCGTATTGTCTCGGACGCTGAAATCAAGAAGCAGTTGGCGGGGCGACAGACGTATGCGACTTGGCTGCAACAGCAGCAGGTGACGCTCGATCAGCTTCCCGAGCCTGCCCGCGTGATCGTTTCGAATCCGGAGACATTGTTGCGTCGCCAGCGGGCCTACGGCTATAGCGAAGAAGATCTGCGCATCTTGCTGGGCCCCATGGGCGCCAGCGGTGCTGAGCCAATTGGCTCAATGGGTACCGACGTTCCTCTCGCCTGTCTGTCCGATCGTCCGCAACCGCTGTTCAATTACTTCAAACAACTCTTTGCGCAGGTTACAAATCCGCCGATCGATCCGATTCGCGAAGAGATGGTGATGTCGTTGATCAGCTACATCGGCACGGAGCGGAACATTCTGGACGAAGCGCCGGACAATTGCCACACGTTGAAATTGCCGCATCCAATCTTGACCAATCGCGAGTTGGAGAAACTACGACGCGTTTCTTCAGGCGATCTGCTGGCCACCACGCTTCCAGTCTTATTCCGCGCTGAAGATGGAGAGGCCGGACTGCGTCACAGCCTTGAGGATCTGAGCGCGCGCGCTGCCCACGCAGTAGCCTCAGGCTACACGCTACTAATTCTTTCTGATCGCGGCGTCGATGCAACATACGCTCCGATCCCCAGTTTGCTGGCGATGGCGGCGGTACACAACCGCCTGGTACGTGAAAAGACACGCACACAAGTGGCGCTGATTATTGAGAGCGGTGAACCACGCGAAGTGATGCATTTTGCGCTGCTAATTGGTTACGGTGCGAGCGCAGTCAACCCCTACCTGGCCTTCGAGACGTTGCACGATCTCAAGCGGCTGGGCCTGCTTCCGCACAACACGACGGGCAATCACGCAGAAAAGAATTTCATCAAGGCTATAAACAAGGGCTTACTGAAGACATTTTCGAAGATGGGGATCAGTACGCTGCAAAGCTATCGTGGAGCGCAGGTATTTGAGGCGGTCGGACTGAGTCGCTCGCTGGTGGATGCGTACTTCCCTGGAACGGCTTCGCGCATTGAGGGCGTGGGACTGGGAGTGCTGGCGCGTGAGGCGCAGATCAAACACTCGTACGCATTCCAACCCTTAACCGAATCCGAAACGGAACTCGTTGTGGGCGGGCACTATCAGTATCGCGAAGGCGGCGAGTATCACCTGCTGAATCCGCAAACCATCAGTAAGTTGCAGCACGCGGTGCGACAAAATAATGCGAAGACGTTTCAGGAATACACGGATCTGCTGGACGATCAGAGCCGGCATTTGTGTACGCTGCGTGGCTTGCTGCAGCTCAAATACGCTGACAATCCCATCTCGTTGGACGAAGTGGAACCTGCAAAAGAAATCGTAAAGCGGTTCACGACAGGCGCGATGAGTTTCGGATCGATCAGCAAGGAAGCGCATGAGACGCTGGCGATCGCGATGAACCGCCTTGGCGGCATGTCGAACACCGGTGAAGGTGGCGAAGACGAAGAGCGATTCAAGCGCGATGAAAACGGCGACCTGCGCAGGAGCGCCGTAAAGCAGGTAGCCAGCGGCCGCTTTGGCGTGACCACCAATTACCTTGTGAATGCCGATGAGATTCAGATCAAGATGGCGCAGGGCGCGAAGCCCGGCGAGGGTGGACAACTCCCAGGTCACAAGGTGGACGAGATCATCGCCAAGACACGCCACTCGATTGCAGGCGTCGGGCTGATTTCACCACCACCGCATCACGACATCTATTCGATCGAAGATTTGGCACAGTTGATTTACGACCTCAAGAATGTCAATCCGCAGGCGCGCATTGCGGTGAAGCTTGTGGCCGAGGCCGGTGTCGGCACGGTGGCTGCGGGCGTTGCAAAGGCGCATGCCGATGTAGTGTTGATCTCGGGCGACAATGGCGGCACGGGTGCGTCCCCGTTGAGTTCAATCAAACATGCGGGGTTGCCTTGGGAGTTGGGGTTGGCGGAGACCCAGCAGGTATTGCTGCTGAACGATCTGCGCAGCCGCATTCGGGTGCAAACCGACGGCAAACTTCAAACGGGACGCGATGTGGTGATCGCCGCGCTGCTGGGAGCCGAGGAGTTTGGTTTTGCGACGGCTCCTCTGATCACCATGGGCTGCATCATGATGCGCAAGTGCCATCTGAATACCTGCTCTGTGGGCATAGCAACGCAGGACCCGGTGCTGCGCGCGCGATTCAAAGGCCAGCCGGAGCATGTAGTCAATTTCTTTTTCTTTATCGCCGAACAGGTGCGTGAGCACATGGCCAAGCTGGGCTTCCGCTCCGTCGATGAAATGGTGGGCCGCGTGGATCGTTTGGATGCGGCTACCGCGGGCGCCCACTGGAAGGCTAAGGGAATCAATCTTTCTTCGATTTTGCATTCGCCGACCTTGCCGTCGCGTGTGGCAAGACGGCGCGTGAAGTCACAGGACCATGGGCTGGAGCAAGCGCTCGATCATGCATTGATTGAGCAAGCTGGTCCAGCTCTCGAGTCGCAGCAAAAGGTTACGGGCAGTTTCGCGATTCGCAATGTGCACCGCACCGTGGGTGCAATGCTGGGCGGCGAAATTGCACGCAGATATGGATCTGCGGGACTGCCGGACGAAACGATCCACTTCAAATTCTCAGGTTCGGCCGGGCAGAGTTTCGGAGCCTTCGTGCCCAATGGCGTAACGCTCGAACTTGAAGGCGACTGCAACGACTATGTGGGTAAAGGGCTCTCGGGCGGGCGCATCATCGTTTACCCGCCCAAGACATCGAGTTTTCTACCGGAGGAAAGCATCCTGGTGGGGAACGTCGTTTTGTACGGAGCGACAACAGGTGAGGCCTTTCTCAATGGCATTGCGGGAGAACGATTCGCAGTACGAAATTCCGGTGCGACCGCTGTCGTTGAGGGCGTGGGCGACCATGGTTGCGAATACATGACGAACGGTACGGTCGTCGTGATTGGGGCCACAGGGCGCAATTTCGCGGCGGGCATGAGTGGCGGATGCGCGTATGTCTACGACGACGTGGGCGATTTCACAACGCGCCGCTGCAACCCGGCGAGTGTGGACCTGGAGCCCTTGATTCACGAACAGGATGTGACACGAGTCCGTGGGCTACTTGAACGCCATCGCGACCTGACTGGAAGTCCACGTGCCGCCTGGATTTTGGAACATTGGGAGAGCGCGCAAGCGCGATTCGTCAAGGTATTCCCGCATGAATATAAACGGGTGCTCGGCGTTGCTCGCGTTGAAACCGCGTATAACTCGCCAACACTGTCGACGCCTCTGGTTGGGGCAACCGAGGTGAAACATGGGTAAAGTCACGGGCTTTCTTGAGATTGAACGCGAGCAGCCGGCACGGCGACAGGTCGAGGAGAGACTACAGGATTGGTTTGAAATTTACGAACCATTTGCCGAGGAGAAACAGCGAGCCCAGGGCGCGCGGTGCATGGATTGTGGCGTGCCCTTCTGCCACACAGGATGCCCGGTGAACAACCTGATTCCCGATTGGAACGACCTGGTCTACAACAGTCGGTGGGAAGCCGCGATTCGACGTCTGCATGCGACGAACAATTTTCCGGAATTCACGGGTCGAATTTGTCCTGCACCTTGCGAAGCGGCTTGCGTGCTCGGAATTGATCAGCCTCCGGTTTCGATCAAGCTGATTGAGCGCAGCGTCGTGGAGCGCGCCTGGGCTGCTGGCTGGATTCGTCCCGAGCCTCCGGAGCAAAACACGGGCAAGCGCGTGGCGGTCGTAGGTAGCGGTCCCTCAGGACTGGCAGCCGCACAACAGCTGCGCAGGGCCGGCCACTCCGTTACGGTTTATGAAAAGAACGATCGCGTCGGTGGACTACTTCGCTACGGGATCCCCAGCTTCAAGCTTGAGAAGCACATCGTCGATCGCCGCATCCAGCAGATGCGTGCGGAGGGTGTGACGTTCCTGACCAATGCGCATGTCGGCGTCAATGTACCGGTGGAAACGCTGACAGGTCATTACGATGCGATTCTACTGACAGGTGGATCTGAAAGTCCGCGTGACCTAAAGATTCCCGGACGTGAGCTGAAGGGCATTCACTTTGCAATGGAGTTCTTACCGCAACAGAATCGGCGATGCGAAGGCGACACGGTGGACGATGAAATTGCCATCCTTGCGGAGGGCAAGAGAGTAGTGATCATCGGAGGTGGCGATACAGGGGCGGATTGCCTGGGAACGAGTCTTCGTCAGAAGGCCATGAGTGTACACCAGTTCGAGATTATGCCTCGTCCTCCGGAGACGCGGGCGGCATCCACACCATGGCCGCTTTGGCCGATGCAGCTGCGGACCGAGACTTCCCATGAAGAGGGTGGCATTCGCGACTGGAGCATCAACAGCGTTCGATTCACAGGAGACGAACAGGGTCGCGTGAGTCAGTTGCAAGCCGTACGCGTGGGGCCACCGCCCCGCTTCGAAGCAATCGCCGGATCGGAATTCACAATGGAAGTGGATTTGGTGTTGCTCGCCATGGGATTCACCGGGCCTGTGCGGTCGGGAATGATCGAGCAGATGGGCGTCGCCGTGGATGCACGCGGCAACGTTGCTACCGAAGAATATAAGACTTCAGTCGATGGAATCTTTGCGGCAGGCGACATGCGCCGCGGACAATCGCTAGTAGTGTGGGCTATAGCCGAGGGTCGTAAGGCTGCAATCGCGATCAACGATTACCTCGCGGCACAAGTCAAGGCTTCAGCGCAACGAAACCGGACTCCTGCCTGAGGTTGGATCAAACGAGCAAGGTCTAAATACTGTCATCGAGGCTGCAAGCCGGCAGGTTTGCAGCCTCGTTTTGTCTTACCACCATTCCATGGAGCGACCAAATGGAACCTTGGCGCTGCTCTCAGGTTTGGGAGTGTGAAGCAGATGAACGGGGCAGGGCGCGAGCTTGACCAGCTTTTCGGCAATCGATCCGAACACCTGGGGATACCATCCGGACAGGCCGTGGGTCGAGAGCACCAACAGGTCGGCGTGCTGATTATCGATCGCATCGAGAATGCTACCTGCAACATCACTGCCCACTTCGACAGAAGTTGTCGCTTTGAGTCCCTTTGCCTTAAGTCCGGCTTGCGAGACCTCAAAATGGTCCGCAGCGGCTTTCTTGGCTGCTTCGATAATCGTTTCCTGAGAAACGGTCTCAGGAAGCGCAACGACCGGGAATTCCGGAATCACGTTCAGCAGGTAAAGTTCCGAATGGAACTTCTCAGCAAGTTCGGTCGCCGCTTCCAGGGCGGCGTGCGAGGACGCGCTGAAATCGATCGGTACCAGGATTTTGGTAGGAATGGCGCTGTATTCAGTCGAATTGGACATCAGGGATCTCCTTGCCGGGTCACGCGAGTGTCCGGCGATTCAATGTTTTCGCGACCCATGATAGCAACTGAACACTGACGACTGGACGTGACCTAGAGCACACCTAATGACGCGGATGAGAGTGCGAGCTGCAAACTTGGGGTCAATGTCCCCGGCCGCCAGGCCCACAAAGGCGACCAGAATGCTACCTTATTACGCATATGGGATCACCCACAGCAGAGATTCTGGGCGAAGTCGGACTGACCATGCCGGTCAGCGAACTGGCTGCACGGCAATGGGATGTGATTATCGTGGGCGCGGGCCATAACGGACTAGCCTGCGCGGCCTATCTTGCGCGTGCCGGACAGCGTGTTTTGGTGATCGAGAGTCGGGCGCGCGTGGGTGGCGCATGCACCATCGAGGAGCCTTTCCCCGGGGTGCGCATGTCGCCTTGCGCTTATCTCGCCGGCTTGCTGCATCCGCAGGTGGTTGAGGAATTGGATCTGCCTCGCCGCGGCTTCGAGTGGACGCCCGCCGTGAATGGACTTTTTGTTCCCTTCCTCGACGGGTCAAGCATTCAACTTTGGTACGACGATGATCGATGCCGCGCAGAGGTGCGCGCGCTATCGCCGGGAGATGTGGCGGGTTGGCACGAGATGTCGGACGTGATTCGCAGGCTGCGGGATGCTCTGCGTCCGGCGGGGTCAGGCGATTTGTGGTTGAACGAGGCGCCGACCCGGGAACAAATTGAGGATCGGCTCGGCGATGACACTGAAGCCAAGTCTGTGTTGTTCGACTGGTCGATGGCCGAGTTCGTAGAGAGATATCTTGAAGATGAGCGGCTGCAGATTGCCTATCTCGGCCAAGGAGTGATCGGCACCAACGCGAGCCCATTCGATGCAGGCACAGCGTCGATTCGCTTTCATCACGCGTCAGGCCGATTGGGCGGGATACCGGGGATGTGGGGCTATGTGCGCGGTGGGATGGGCATGGTGTCGTTTTATTTTTGCGATGCTGCGCGCGAGGCAGGAGCAACTGTGGTGACCGGCGTTGCGGTGGCAGAGATCTTGCCGGGGGAGGGAGTGCGGCTCGAGGGTGGCGAGCGGATTGCAGCGCGCACGGTGATTTCGAATGCTGATCCTCGACAAACTCTGCGGCTCCTCGGAAGCGCGGCGGATACCGGGTGGCGAGCGCGGGTGGAGCGGGTTCCGATTGAAGGCTGCACGGTGAAGCTCAACGTTCACCTGCGCGAATTGCCAAACTTTATGGCGCGGCCCGGCACCAATGAACCACATCACTATGGGCAGATCAATGCGCCGCTCACAAAGCAGGAATGGAAAGAGGGTTTCGCGGCGGCGCGTCGTGGAGAGTTGCCGAAGCAACTTTGGTGCGAGCTGTATTTCCAGAGCGCGCATGATGACTCAGTCGCGCCAGCCGGCACGCAGACGATGAGTGTGTTCGCGCAATATGTTCCCTACAAATTTGCCAGGGGCGACTGGGATGCGCGTCGGGATGAAGTTCGCAAGTTGGCGCTCGATTCGCTGGGGCGATTCTGCTCCAACATCGATACCGCCGTGATTGATGCGCAGGTGCTGGGGCCGCCGGATATCGAAAAAAAAGTTGGGCTGACAGGCGGCCACATCTTTCAGGGCGAATGCCTGCCGCCTTATATGTGGGCCAACCGGCTTTCTGCTCGGACCCCGATGCCCGGGGTATATCTCTGCGGTGCGTGCACCCATCCCGGGGGCAGCGTGATCGGCGTGAACGGCCGCAACGCCGCGATGGCGGTGCTGAAGGACCTCGGCGCGATGTAAAACAATTGCGGACCGTATTCTTGGGATTTGCAAAAGGGAAGCATCTTCTCGAAGAAGAATCCATGCAGGCTCGCGCATTTTCGGAAGACTGCCTTCTGAGACGTTACGGCTCCCCATGAATTAGCTTTTCGACCTGCCGCGGCTCTGGTATGCTGCGCTCTACATGCCTCCTCGTCCCGCCCTTAAGCGAGCGATCCGGTTTAGCGATCTGGTGCTGTTTTACGTGGTTGTTGTGCTCAGCGTACGCTGGACAGCAACCGCCGCGGCTGCAGGTCCGAGCATTCTCGTGGTGTGGATTGCCGCGCTGGTGTGCTTCTTTATCCCACTCGCCGCCAGCGTGATGGAACTCTCTTCTCGTCATCCCGAAGAGGGAGGCATTTATGTGTGGACCCGCGAGGCGCTCGGCGACTTCAGCGGCTTCATTTGCGCCTGGACCTATTGGATGAGCAATCTGCCCTTCTTTGCGGCGGTGCTCTATTTTGGAGCGGCCTCAGCGTTGTTTGCTTTCGGGCCGAGGGCGCAGGTACTGGCGAGCAATCCGCTCTACTATGTCGCTTTCTCGGTTTTCTGGCTGGCTGTCATCACCCTGCTCAACATACGCGGTGTCGAGTTGGGCAAGTGGCTGAACAACGTGGGAGCTCTGGGAAGTCTGCTGCCCCTGTCGGTGCTCATCCTGCTGGCAATCGCTTCCTATTGGCGATTCGGCGCGGCCACCCATATCACGGCCGCTAGCCTTGTTCCGCATTGGTCGCTGGATAACGCCGTCTTCTGGTCCAGCGTTTTCTTTGCCTTCAGCGCAGTTGAGGCTGCGTCGGCAATGGGGGATGAAATTCAAAATCCCCGGCGCGCTATTCCATGGGCGCTCTTGTTGGGTGGAGCGATCCTCGTGATCGGCTACATCGGCGGCACAGCAGCTCTGCTGGTGGCACTCCCAAGTGACGCAGTGGGAGGACCGGACGGCTTTGTGAACGGCATTGCCAGGCTCAGCTCGCACCTCAGACTGGGATGGCTGCTGGCGCCGGTATCGCTGTTTGTCGCGCTCAACGCAGTGGGAGGAGCGGCCGCGAATCTCTCTTCCACCGCGCGCTTGCCCTTTGTCGCCGGAGTCGATCGATATTTGCCACCGGCCTTCGGCTGGATCCATCCGCGGTATCGCACACCATGGGTGGCCATAGCAGTCTATGGCGCGGCGGGAATGATTCTCGCACTTCTCGGTCAGGCCGGAACCACTGTCCGGGGTGCGTATGACGTGTTGGTGAGCATGTCCGTCATCTCACTTTTTTTACCATATCTGTTTTTGTTCACAGCCATGATCCGTCTGCAGAGTAGTCCCGCCGGACCGGAAGTTCGCCGCGTCCCCGGAGGTCGTCCTGTGGCGATCGTGCTGGCTTCAATTGGCTTGTTAAGCACGACGCTCACGATCATTCTCTCCCTCATTCCCGGCAATGAGGAAACCAATAAGTCCTTGGCGGTGGCCAAGGTGTTGGGGGGAACGATGGTGTTGGTGGGAATCGGCGTGGGCGTATTTTTTTTTCGAAGTGGAAGACGCGGGTCGAAAAATAGGGGGCCGTCTTACGTTTGTCTTACACCAGACTGCTTTGGATTCTCAAGGTATGGATCAAATGCCAGCCGCGTTTGCTGTCTGACATACGTCTTACGTCCCCATCAGTAGAGCGCGCAGGGTCTCGGTCCATTCTTCAAGCTCGGCTATGGGCACGCATTCGCGGTCGGAGTGCGCCGAATGCATGTCGCCCGGCCCGATAACGATGACCTCCTCGGCAATGCGGGCGAGGCGGCTGGCTTCTGAACCGAAGCTGATGCCTGTCACGGGCCGGCTTTGGCTTTGATGACTGTGTGCCACTTCTGCCAAGCGGTTCAAAAGCGGGCCGGAGTTGGACGGCCCAAAGCCCGGTTCCGCACGCAGCAGTTGGACCTCGATGTGCGCTCGCGGTTGTTCGTAGAGCAGATTTCGGGCTTCCTGCTCAATGGCTTCGAAGACCCTGCGAGGCGCATCGCCGGGAACGGGACGCCATTCGACCAGAAAGGTACAAGACCCCGCCACGATGTTCTTGGCCGTTCCCCCTTGAATGGTGCCGATGTTGATGGTGGTGTGGGGCGGTTCGAAGAGGGCGTCGACGACCGGTTTTTGATCAGGGTTGGATTCGGATGCCGAGCCCAGGTTTTCGATGCGGCAGATGAAGTCCGCAGCCAAAGCGATGGCGGACAGCCCCTCGCCGGGGAATGCAGAGTGTGCTTCGATTCCGCGAATGGTGACGCGCGCGAGGCCATAGCCTTTGCCAGCGACGCCGGGGTATAGCGAGGTCGGTTCGCTTACGATCGCCGAGCCGATACGCAGATTTGTCGTCCCAAGTAGCCTTTCAATTCCCTTGCAGCCGATTTCCTCATCCGCGGTGAGAATCAGGGCGACGCGGGGGTTCACGGAGCGTGGAGCTGAAGCGTCAACAGCGGCCAAAAAGCAGGCCAGCGCTCCCTTCACGTCGCAGGCACCGCATCCGTGAAGAAAACCCTTGTCTTTGCTAGTCAGGCGAAGAGCGTCCTGCCAGTCTGCGGCATGCGGGACTGTGTCGGTATGACAGACAAAAGCCGGATCGATAGGCACGTTGGGGTCCGCGCCCACGGGACGGGCAATGAGGTTGGCTTTTTCTACACCGTTTCCGTCGCGATACGGATATAACTCGATTTGCCAATCGCGTGTTTCAAGAAAGCGTGCGACCCACGAGAGAAGGGGTAGATTGGAAAGCGCCGACGCCGTCGGAATCGCGACAAGTTCTTTGAGGATTTCGGCCGCATTCATGGTGTCACTTCCCTACCCGCAATGAAAACGCGCGGACGTGCAGGTGCGGCTATGAAATAAGCGAGTTCGCGATAGTCGGTGAATTCATGGATGAGCAGATCGGCTTGCTTTCCGGACTCAATAGAGCCGACGCGATCGCCGAGCCCAAGGCTGCAGGCAGCATTGATCGTCACGGCGGTGAGCGCTTCTGCGGGCAAGAGGCCCATCTGCAGGCACGCCAATGAAAGCATGAACGGCATGGAAGCGACCGGAGATGAGCCTGGATTGAAATCAGTGGCGAGGACGACACCTAATCCAAGTTCAACCATCTTTCGGGCGGGTGGATAGTGGGTGCGCCGCAGCGCGAATACTGAACCCGGTAACAACACAGGCTGCACGTTAGCGGCGCGCAATTGGAGCAGCGTTTCGTCGGTCACGGTTTCAAGATGGTCCGCAGTGGCGGCTCCAAGCTCGGCAGCCAGTGCTGCTCCCGTCCCTGGGCGGAATTGCTCCGCGTGGATGCGCAGACCAAGTCCATTGCGTTTTGCTGTGGTTAGCACGGTGCGTGTTTCGTCCACGGTAAGCGCGTGATCGTCGCAGAAGGCATCACAATAGCGAGCGAGTGCTGCCGTCGCGACCTCGGGGATCAATTCTTCGGCAATCATGCGGACATATTCGCTACGACGACCGGCGAATTCCGGCGGTACCGTATGTGCAGCCAGCAAGGTCGGGACAATGTGTACGGGCCCTTCATCGTTCAGTTGGACCAGCACACGTAACATGCGCAGTTCTGTTTCGCGGTCAAGGCCGTAGCCGGATTTGGCTTCAAGGGTTGTGGTCCCTCCGCGTAACATCCATTCGCGATGGCGTCGGGCGGACGCGAGCAGTTGATCCTGAGAAGCCGCACGAGTTAGCTTGACCGTACGCAGAATACCGCCGCCCGCGGCTGCAATCTCCTGGTAAGTCACTCCTGCGATGCGCTGTTCAAACTCGTCAGCACGATTGCCCGCAAAAACGAGATGCGTGTGAGCGTCGATGAACCCCGGGGTAACGCATCGGCCCTCGGCATCAAGGATGTTCATGTCCGAAGTGATGCGTTCGCGCATTTCGGCATGAGTTCCCACTGCGCTAATGACGCCGCCCTCGAGGACCACAGCTGCGTCGGCAATCAAACCCAGATCCCGGAGTTCGGCTCCGACTCTCGGGCGTGCGGGGCCGGCCAATGTCACGAGCTGGCCGATGTTGACAATAGCAGTCGCCACTGCTACTTCCCTGCCATGGGTATATGTATGCCGCGCTCGCGAGCGGTCTGGCGCGCGAGTTCGTATCCAGCGTCGGCGTGACGCGCTACGCCAATGCCCGGATCATTGTTAAGCACGCGTGCAATGCGGCGTGCGGCATTGTCAGTGCCGTCGGCCACGGTGACCTGCCCCGCGTGAAGAGAGAAGCCCATGCCAACTCCACCGCCGTGATGAAAGCTCACCCAGGTTGCTCCCGACGCCGTGTTGAGCAGTGCGTTGAGGATTGGCCAATCAGCTACTGCATCGGAACCATCCAGCATCTTCTCGGTTTCCCTGTAAGGACTGGCGACCGAACCGGTGTCTAGATGGTCGCGCCCAATCGCAACCGGCGCGGAGATTTCACCTTTGCGCACCAGTTCATTGATGGCTAAGCCCATGCGCGCTCGCTCGCCATAACCTAGCCAGCAAATGCGTGCCGGAAGGCCCTGGAAAGCGAAACGGCCACGCGCCAAGCGCAGCCAGCGAGTGAGAATTTCGTTGTCGGGAAAGAGTTCGAGAGCCAATTCGTCGGTGCGGTCGATGTCGCGGGGATCGCCAGACAATGCGACCCAACGAAACGGACCGGCACCGGTGCAGAAGAGGGGGCGGATGTACTCCGGCACGAATCCGGGGATCAGAAACGCATCAGTACAACCAGCATCAAATGCGAAGCGGCGAATGTTATTGCCGTAGTCGAAGGCCACTGCTCCTAGGCGCTGCAGCGCAAGCATGGCATCGACGTGAATGACCATCGATGCGGTAGAACGCCGAACGTATTCGTCCGGATCGCGCTGCCGTAACTCAGCAGCTTGGGTGAGCGTGAGCCCTTGAGGAATATAGCCATTCAACGGATCGTGCGCGCCGGTCTGATCTGTAACCACATCAACTCGAACACCGCGCCGCACCAGTTCAGGCAGAACATCCGCGCAGTTACCCACCAAGCCTACAGAGAGCGCACGCTGTTCGCGACGGGCCGCCTCGCACAAGTCAAGAGCTTCATCCAGGTTCTCAGTAACCATGTCGCAGTAGCGTGTGTCGACGCGCCGCTGAATGCGCGTGCGGTCCACATCGATGGCCAGCACAACGCCGCCGTTCAGAGTCACGGATAATGGCTGAGCCCCACCCATGCCGCCCACTCCGCCCGTCACCACAAGCCTGCCTTTCAGCGATCCAGATTTCCCCGACTCCGCGAAATGGCGATCAGCCAATGCGGCAAAGGTTTGGAACGTTCCCTGCAATATTCCCTGAGTACCTATGTAGATCCAGCTTCCCGCCGTCATCTGCCCATACATCATCAGACCTTTGCGGTCGAGTTCGTGAAAGTGCTCCCAGTTAGCCCACTTACCCACCAGGTTGGAGTTCGCAATAATGACGCGTGGGGCCATGTCATGCGTCGGAAACACGGCAACTGGCTTGCCCGACTGCACCAACAGAGTCTCCTCGTTGCCCAGTTGTTCAAGCTCGTGCACGATGGCGTGATATGCGTCCCAATTGCGCGCGGCACGGCCGATGCCGCCGTATACGACCAAGTCCGAGGGGCGCTCGGCCACTTCAGGATCAAGGTTGTTCATCAGGCAACGTAAAGCGGCTTCCTGCTGCCAACCCTTGCAACGTAACTGGCTGCCGCGCAGTGCTCGCACAACCTGTGCTTCGACGATGCTCATTGTCCCTCCTGATGCTGAAAACGCCTCTGCACTTGACGGTAACGCGAACGAATCTCTTCTGCCAGCGGATGTTGCCGATCGCGGAGCAGAAGCTTGCCCGCGACCGCAACATCACAAATAGCCGAACGGCCCAGTGCAAACACGGCTTGCGACGCTAACGATGCGGCGTCGGTTCCCAACATTGCATAATCATTCAGATCCGCGGTCACGAAATCTGCAGGCTCACCAGGAGCCAGATTTCCGCCCGAAATGCCCAGCGCTTTGTAACCTGCACTAGTAGCGGATCGAAACAGGCGCGTAGCAATTGCCTCATCGTCGGTCTGATCGAGAATGCCGCGTTCACGTTGCGCGAGGCGCAGATGATATTCGTTCTGGCGCGCATCTTCGAGGATATCGATCTGGGCCTGGCTGTCGGTGCCGAAGGCCACCGGGATGCCCAAACGCGCCGCGGTGTCTGCGGGAAAAACTCCGTCTCCCAGATTGCGCTCGGTGGTTGGACACGAACAGATGGTGCTGCCTGCACCGGCGACTTGATGAAACTCGCCGCCCGTCAAATGAATCGCGTGAACCAGTGTTGTGGATTGATCGAGAATGCCGCGCGAAACGGTGAGCGCCACTGGAGTCTGGCCGTATTCCGCTAGGCACGCCTCATTCTCTTCGGGCTGCTCGGAAATATGGATATGCAGAGGTAGCTTTTTCGCTCGCGCAAACGCAGCAACTTCTTCGAGCACATTCAGTGGTACGGCTCGGACACTGTGCGGCGCCGCGCCAACTGAGACTGTCGACCTGCCAGCGTGAATATGAAGCAAGGATTCGAGGTTGTGTAGATAATCATCGGACGATTCATAGAAGCGTCTCTGACCAGGATGTGATGCGCGTTGAAATCCGGCGCGTAGATACGCAGTGCGCAGCAGACAGATACGGATACCGACTGACTCGGCTGCTCGAATCACTTCAAAGGCTAGCGTGTTCGGCTCGGCGTAAGGCTGACCATTGCGGTCGTTGTGTAAGTAGTGAAACTCGCCGACCACTGTGATACCGGCCGCGAGCATCTCTAGAAACGTCGCGCGCGCCACATTAAATAGATCCTCAGGCGAAACGAAACCTGCGGCGCGATACATCTGCTCGCGCCATGTCCAAAAGGTGTCGCCGCCTTGGATGCGACCCTCAGCGCGCGCCCGAAAAAGGCGTTGAAACGTATGCGAGTGAGCGTTTGCCAATCCCGGTAACAATGCTTTTCCAGGCAGGTACACAACTTCAGCATTAGGGGCATTCTGCTTGGACGTGACACCGAGCACCGCACCATCGGAGCCGACTAGCAAGCCCACGCCCTCCTGGGCATGTCCTTCGGCGAGCAGCAGATCGGGCAAAAACAGTTGCGACATTTCAGACCCCAGCAGCTATCTGGATACTATCGGCAAGGGCTGGGTTTGATGAAGACAGAATGGGCGGTAATCAGCTAGGTCCCTAGTGGATTACACGGTGAAAAGAGTTTACGTTGATCGATTCACAAGTTATTGAGGAACTCTGCCGCGGAACTGCGTCAACAGCAAATACCGAAGGTGGAATTGGTCGATGTAAGGAAATCGACGCGAGACTCTTGGCGAGAGCCTGTGTTGGCGAAACTGAAGAGATTTTTCTGAATGAGCGAGGGGGTGAGTCTTGCGCAGTTTGAGATTTCGGCAGACGGCAAAAACGGTGCAGTTGAATGCCCTCGAGCGTGCGCGGGGCAATCTGATTTTTCGACTGAATCGAAAGGCGCAATGCACTTGCCCCACCCCCTCGGTTGGTATATCGATTCAGTAAAGTCAGGAGAAATCGCACCGCTTGACGCTGTCAAGACAAAACTGAATGGCTACGAGGGCAGGAAAACAAAGAGCGAAACCATCTGACGAGCGCGACTGGAGACGCAGGCATCGCCCTGGGGCTCGATTTACATTCGCACGGCGACGCGATTATGCTTCTTGGCGATGGACAATTTGGCTCCCATGAGGTGCTAAGTGCCGAACGCAAGACATTTTGTTTTTGTTGTATTTGGAATTTTGTCAGCAGCCGCAGCGATACAAGCGAAAGTAACGGCCGAAACCCCACAAAAGACGGGTCTCGTTCGACTGGACCGGGTCACCGCTTCCCGGGCAACCGCAAATGGGATTGAGGTTCGATCTGGCACAGCTGTCATCCAAATCACAGCTCTGCGCGACGATGTGCTTAGGATCCGAGCGAGTGCTTCGGGACAGCTTCCGGAGGACGCGTCGTGGGCAGTGTTGCCCGCAGCGCGCACGGCCACAGTACCTGTATCCCCTGAGTCGAACGGGACTACGGTGGGATTCAAAACTTCGAAGCTTCACGTAGCCCTTCACAAAGACCCACTTGAATTAACTGTCACTGACAGATCGGAAGAGCGTCGTGTAGGGAAAGAGTGTAGATCTCGGTGGTCGCCGTATC
>OCTA010002803.1_pt1 | contig 15643 bp, 7 predicted proteins | sample 1538991 | NCBI WGS metagenome assembly OCTA01 (sample SAMEA3539302, study PRJEB22396) | soil metagenome | biome: tundra; feature: field; material: soil | place: USA | collected 2010-05 | depth 0.15 m | reverse complement strand
TGCCAACAGCGCGCCCAGCTCCAGGTGCGATTCCCAGAACGCTCCGTTCAGCTCAATCGACCGGCGCAGCCCGGTCTCTACCGCGGGGGTGTCCGGGTTGGACGCGGCAGCCAGGGCCTTGGCGTGCAGAAAGACGGGCAGGTAGTTCTTCGGCGCTTTCTTCTCCCACGCCGCGTAGGACGCAATGACCTCCGGCAGCCGGCTGCCCGCGTGCTCCAGAATCCGGCCCAGAAAGACATACGGCTGCTCCACCGTAGGGTCCAGGCGGATCACTTCGAGGAAAGCGCTCACGGCATCCGCGGGCCGGCGCTGGGCATAACAGGCCACGCCATAGGCGAGCGCGATCTGCGGGCTCTTCGGAAACTGGCGCTGGCCTTTCTCCAACAGGGCCAAGGCCTCCGCGAAGTCCCCGTGGTCGAGAAGGGCCTGCGCCAAGTCCGACAGGAAAACCTCTTGCGCCGGTGCGCGCTCGAACGCCAGGCGCAATTCGGGCAGCGCGGAATCGGGACGTCCCGCCGCTTGATAGGCCTTGCCCAGGACGTGATGCGCTTCAGGGGTGTCCGCTCCCCGCAAAGCGGCCTCCGCCCATTTTACGGCCTCCTCCGGCTGGCCTGCCTCGAGCGAGAGCGTGGCGGCGTTGAGGGCCGCCTGCGCGCCGGCCTCGGGCGTGGCCGCAAACCGGCGGTCCCACCCGGCGGCCCTGGCGAGATCGCCGGTCCCCGCGTAGAACAGCGCGAGCGCGTGTTGGATGGCAGGAGTATCCGCGCCGTATTGCTCCGCGTGTCCGGCTGCCTGGACCGCCATGTCCTTCTGCCCGCTCTTGAGATAGGTTTGGGCAAGCGCCACCCATACGACGGCACTGCGCGGATTCAGCTTGGCCGCTCTTTCCAGGAATTCACGCGCATGGACGAGGTCGTTCTGGTTGAGCGCGACGAGCCCTTGCCGCAGATCGTCCTGGGCCGGTTGCTGGGCCGGCCCGGCCCAGGCCAAAAGCAGCCAGGCAACCACCGCCGGCACCGCGGTGCGAGGGCACTTCATCGCGGGGGCCCGGGCTCCTTGACCCGCACCACGCGGTCGCCTGCAACATTCTTCAACTCCTGGACCACTCCCGACGGCCAGCGGATCTCCACGGTATCCGCGGATTTGTCCGGCCCCAGCCCGAAGTGGACGGGCCCGGCGCTCGACGAGGCGTAACCGAAGCTGAACGAGACATGGTTATACTGCGTGGCGGTGCGCGTCACCACTTTGATCCGCGCCCCGATGGCATCGCGGTTGCTCTTCGTGCCTTCCAGTTGGAACTCCAGCCAGTGGTTGCCTCCCGGACTGTCGTTCATCCAGATCTCGGCCGGCGCTCCGATGGCGCTCACTACAACATCCACGCGCCCGTCGCCGTTCAGGTCGCCCACAGCCGAGCCGCGGTGCCGCCTGGGCGGCTGCGCGGCCAGGCCCGCTTCGGCCGTAAAAGCGGCGAACCTGGCGCCGCCCAGATTGCGGAATACGGTGTTCGGCTGCTCGACCTGGCCCTGACGCACGGGCAACATCACCTCCACGTGCCCGCGCGTGACGAAGATGTCCTTCCAGCCATCGTTGTCGAAGTCGCAGACGGTGGGCGAGTAACCAGCCATCGGCAGGCTGAGCACACCCATTCCGCTGCTGCGGGTGATGTCGGCGAAATCTCCTTTTCCCGTGTTTCTAAAGATGGGGAAGGTCTCGTCGTCAAGCGCCACGAATACGATATCCGGGTAGCCGTCGTTGTCGATATCGCGGAAATCCAGACCCATTCCGGAGATCCACTCGGCATCCTCCCGCAAGGCGACGTTGCTCTCGAAGGCGACCTCTTCAAACTTCCCGCCGCCCTTGTTATGGAAGAGGAAGTTATCGAGTTTGTCGTTGGTGACGAAGATGTCCATCCAGCCGTCGAGGTCGAAATCGGCAACACCGACGCCCATGCCCTTGCCCGGGTGCGCGCGGATGCCCGACTCGGCCGAGACATCCCTGAAGGTCCCGTCGCCATTGTTGAGAAACAACTGGTTGGGCGTCTTCTTATAGAATTTCGGATTGCAATAGTCCCGCGCGCCCCCCGCTGTTAGGCAGGCCGTCTCCGTGCGGATGTCCCAGCTCATGTAGTTGACCACGAATAAATCCAACAACCCATCGTTGTTGACATCGACCCACGCGGCGCCGACCGACCAGAGAGGGCCGTATTCGCTATCGGGCTGATCGATGCCCGCCTTCTTGGTGACGTCGGTGAAGGCGCCATCTCCGTTGTTGTGGTAGAGCCGGTTGCCATGCACGCCGCCGACAAAGAGGTCCTTGTTGCCGTCGTTGTCGTAGTCGCCGACCGCGGCGGCGATGTCGTAGCCGGTGCCGGCCAAGCCCGCCTTTTCCGTGACGTCCGTGAAATGGCCCTTGCCGTCGTTGGCGAACAGCCGGTTGGAATACTTGGGCGAGGTCTTCTTCAACGTTCGGATATCGGCGCCGTTGGCGAAGAAGATGTCCAGGTTGCCGTCGTTGTTGTAGTCGAAGACCGCGACGCCGCCGGCCATGGTTTCGGGCGCATGCCGCTCCGGCGTCTCACAGGTGTCCAGCGTGAAAGCGATGGCGTGATAGACAAAATGGATAGGCGATTCAGCGGGCCCAGCCCGCCACAGAGCCGGGCCGAGAAACGCGGCGAGAACTCCAACCGCCCCTGTGATGGCTGCCCGCACAGTTTTGCTCAGTGTCCAGTATAAAGGAAAAGCCCCCGCCGGCGAAGGCGGGGGCTTGGTTTGGTCTAAAGGTCTGGCGTCCGGCTAGAAATGCAGCCGGAGAGAGGCTTGGGCCTTACGTTCACCCGAACTCGATGTGATCTGGCCGAAGTTCGCGTCTTGCATGTTCACGTCGGGAGCGCCGAGCTGAACCTTGTTGAACGCGTTGAAGGCCTCGAATCGGAATTCCATGTTGAAGCGCTCGGTGAAGCGGAAGGTCTTGAACAGAGCAGCGTCGAGCGTGCTGTTTCCAGGACCGTATATGTCGTACGGAGCCGCGTTGCCGCCTGTCAGAGGGGCGGGAACCTTGAACGCGGCGGTGTTGAACCATTGTGCGGCGCTACGGCCCCCGGAAGGCGAGCCGATGCTCTGCCCAGTAAGGTCGGGCGCGCACCAACGCCACACACCCTGACATCCGTTGTAATTGACGTCCAGGGGAGCGCCCGTGCGGATGGTCAGAATGCCGTTCAGCCCCCATCCACCGATCACGGTGTTGAGCGCGGAGTTCATATTCGCCCCGAGCGCCTTACCCTTTCCGATCGGCAATTCATACACGAAGCCGGTAGTGAAACTGTGGCGATGGTCCCACTGGGCATTGGAGTACATGGTCGAGAAGTCCAGCGGATTGGGGGACGGGCACGTGTTGCTGAGAGGAAGGCACGCATCCGTCATGACCTTCGACAAGGCGTAGGAGGCGATAAACTGTAAGCCGTTGCTCATCCGCTTCTCAACCTTCACGGTGAACGCGTTGTAGTTGGCGTATGCGTTGCTGTTGGTGACGCTGCCCACTCCGATGTACGGAATTCGCCTCAGCGACGCGCAAGTGATGCTGGTGTTGGTGGTTCCCAAGTTGGGGCAGGGATTCCCGCCATTTTGGTCGGTCTCGTATTGGTGGCTCTGGTGATTGCCGACATAGGCCAACTCCAGCGCGCTCTGCCAACCAATGTCGCGCTGGACGGCCACGTTCCACTTCTGCACCAACGGGCTCCGGGCGTCCATGCCGAAGCCATTAAACTGGATCGGGGCAGGCGAGGAAAAGACGTTTGAAGGAAACCCAGCGGAGAATCCCCCGGCGAACCACGGATTGGTAACGAAATTATTGGGGAGCGGATTGTTACTCAGGTCTTGGCGGCCCAGGTTCATGGTAGCGTTGAACGGCGCGTTTTCGCCGAGGTTGGGACTGCCACCCATGTTCTCCTCGCCGCCGTAGAAGATGCCGAAGCCCACGCGGAGGACCGTCTTCGCAGCCATTTTGTAGGCCAAGCCAAACCGCGGGCCAAAGTCCCACTTGTCCCATGGGTACATGTACTTGTTAACCGCACCGCGCGACACCGTGACGTTGGGGAAGGCCGTGGCGAAGTTCGGCGGCAGAGGCTGGGTCATATTGTTCCCCGTGGGGATGTAGAGCGTCACGTTTTGCCACACGAAGTTCGACGACCGGCCAAACCTCTCATAACTGGGCGAAAAGAGCTCGTACCGCATCCCCAGGTTGAGGGTGAGTTTCGGGCTGACTTTCCAGTCGTCCTGAGCGTAGAACGCCCAGGTCGACTTCTGCGAAGAGATTTGGGTGGTCGAGGAGATATTGCCGTTGTCCACAACGCCCAGCAGGAATGAGGCGAGCGCATCGCCGCTATTGCTGGCGAGGGTGCCGGCGCCAGGAAATGCCGTTGCGTTGTTGGAGAAGTTAAATTGGCCGTGCGGGCTGGAGAACTGCTGGAAGGGGAACTGGACCAGCCGGAGCTCGGCTCCGAACTTCAACGCGTGGGAGCCCCTATTGATAGCCACGTTTTGGATGAAGTCCCGGACGTTGCTCCACATCAGCATCGGCTGCCATGTGCCCGTGCCAAAACTTGAGTAGCGGGAAGGAGAGATATTTGGTAGCCCGCCATCCAACGGCATGGAATACGAGGGGTCGTATCCTCCAATGCCGAAGGCTTTGAACTGATCCACGTCCTGACCGGGGCCGTTAATCCCGGTATGCAGGCGTGTGGTAGCGGCCCGGGTCTCCGTAACAAGGGACGGGCTCCAAACTCGCGTGTACCCCAGTTGTGCGTTGCGGGTAAAGGTGGATTGGATTTGTGGAATCCCGGGCGTGTTATTGCCGAGTGCTACGGGCACTCCCGGGGAAGCCGTACCGCCTGAGGATTGGTCCATCCAGCTAATTGAGCCGTAAAGGCTGTCCTTATCGTTGATCTTGAAGTCGCTGCGGAGATCGCCTGAGTCCATACGCATGAACTGCGGCGAGGCGTAGAAGAAATCATTGAGCGGGAAGCCACTATAAGGCTGGTTCGGCGCCGGAAAGAGAGCAAGGACCTTGGCCGCGGCCGGGTCGAACCGGCTGGTCGGGATGATGTTTCCGGGAAAGGGAGTGCGCGTCAAGTTTGACCCCGTACCCTGGAGGCTGGTCGGATCGAAGATCTGGTACTGGGCAACGTTGTTCCCCGTAGGGCCGGTTCCAATCGAGGGCCCTAGCAAGGCCGAGAAATCGCCCTTGACCTCCGCCGGCGTGGGAATGGTGCCGTAGCCGGTGGAGGGGGTATGCTGCCGGGTGCCCTGGTAGTCGCCGAAGACGAAAAAGCGATTCTTGAGAATAGGACCGCCCGCCGCCCCGCCAAACTGGTTCTGTCTGTATACCGGCCGTTTCGCTCCTGCCCGATTGTTCTGCCACGAGTTGGCATTGAGGTCGTTGTTCTGAAGGACCTCCCAAACGCCGCCGTGGAGTTGGTTGGTACCGGTCTTGAGATTAACGTTGACCACGCCTCCGGCGCCCCGGCCGTACTCCGCGTTATAACCGCTGGTCATAACCGACATCTCGCCGATTGCCTCGGGTGGCGGACCGATGACGAACGAGGCGCCGTTCAAAAAGTCGATGACGTCGACGTTGTTGTCGACGCCATTGAGCAGGAAGTTGTTCTGCCCAGTCCCGCGCATGCCGTTGGCTGAGAAGCCGCCCGTGTTTTGGTCGCGCGTGGATTCGCTCGGATTGACGCCGGGCGACAGCCGTGCGAGATAAGTGAACGTGCGCTGAGCGCCCAGCGGCAGGTCGGCGACCGCCTGGGTGGTCAACTGAGCACCGAGCTGGACACTTTCGTCTTGTACCAGCTCCCCTTGAGCCGTCACGTCAATCGCCGAGGTGACATCCCCGACCTCCAAAGCGAAATTGACGCCCACCCTGCTTCCGGCCGTGACATCGACCTTCTGCCGGCTGGCTCGCCGGAAGCCCTGCGCTTCCACGGTCACGGTGTAACTCCCGGTCGGAAGCCCAACCCGCGTATAGTCGCCACTCGCCGAAGTCGGAATCTTGTAGCTCTCTCCAGTCGCGTCGGCGGCAATCGTAACTGTCGCACCTGGCACTACCGCACCTGTCGAGTCGGTAACGGTGCCGGTGATTGTGCCCAAGTCTCGTTGGGCAAAGGCAAGACTGCTAAGTAGCAGGACCAGAGACGCCACCCAAATGCAGCTTCTCAGTTGTCCCGCGCATCTATACAGCCAAGTAGTACGAAATCCCGGGGTCACTTGCATGACTAACCTCACTTTGCTATTGACATACCCCCAGCCCTATCCCTTTTTCCCCTATGGGGCCTCTCTCGTACCCCGGCGCCTGAACGCCCACACTAAACCTGCATGCGGAGCTCTCTGACACCCACACACCGGTTCTGCTGCTCAAAAAGAGATCAAGACACGATGATCCCTTAGTTGCCTCGTGGGAGCAAGTGTAATCGAACGTAAATCTCTTGTCAAGACGATTTTTCAGACGATAGCCGCTTGAGCCGTAATAAGTTATGGATCGGCGGATCTGCAAGCGCTCTCACGCGCCTTCCTCCATCCAACCTACGATGCCGGCAGTCAGTTCAGCCAGAGTCAGCGGCCCGGAGGGCCAACCGGTGGTGGGCGATGGACCTAGTAACTGGACGACGTGGGAGTCCTGGACGGCGAACACGCCGAGGGTCTGTTCGGCATAAGAAGGCAGCCGGGAAGCAGTCAGGTAGACATACTCGGCTAGCATTTGGGTGTCAATGAGCGAAGAAGGGGCGTCGTCCTGCTCGGGCGCCGGGTTGGCTCGCCCTTGGTCCTCAAAAACCGCCACGCTGCTGAAGGGCTTCAGCCTGCGCCGGATGCCGAAAGAACAGATCAAGAGCTGCGGTTGAGCCCGGCGCATAGCCTCCGAGGCGCCCCACTCCACAAAAGCGTTCCCAAAGAGCAGCGCACCGTTGCCGCTGAGAAGCAGGTCCCGAATGAAGCTGGAAAGACGGAGATCGCGTCCCAGCCCCTTACTCAGCAACGGAGACAGATCCAAGTGGCGCAAGTCGTCGAAGGCCTGGTCGGCCGAATGGAGATCCTTCTTGATGACGTTCAGCCGCTGCAGGAACGCCTTTCGCGCGGGTCCGAGAGCTTCAAAGGAGAGTAGGGTCGGGCCATCCGCCGCCGATGGCAGGATCCGGCTGAAGGCGTCCCCACTTTCGAAGATCCAGGTGCGCTCCACCGGGTCGGCGGCAGTGTCCGTGTGGCGCGCCAGCGCCAGCAGGAATTGCTCCGCGCCATCGCTGAACGGCGCACGCAGCACCAGCGTCCGGCCCGCCCGATCGAGCCGGGGCCAGGGGCTTCCGGCGGGAAGCGGCAGCCCGGCCGGCAGCAGGCAGGCGACTACGCTCCGGCGCGGTTTCCGGCTCTTCCTGGCTTCGATTCCATCGTCGATTTGCGCAAAGACTTTCTCCACCTCGGAACGCCATTGGGGATAGTACGGCGAACGAACCAGCAGGGAGGTTTCCGAGATGCTGATGCGCCTGCTCGCCTCCCAAGCCGGCAACTGCATCTTCGCCTCGACGTCCTTCACCGGCCGGAACAATCCGTCGAAGTCGCCAGGGGAGAGCCCGGCGAGATAGTCCAACTGATTCCGGATCGTGCGTTGCTCGACGGGGAACAGCAGGTCCCACTTATCGAGCTGCTCATTCAGTGCGGGCACGAACGTCCTGGGCAACCGTTTGAGCAGCTCTTTGTCGATGGTGGTCATGGTCAGGCCCGGAACTCCGGCAGCATCCCGCCCACGGATTGGGTGCACTCCACGCCGAGGAAGGCCCCCAGAGAGGGCGCTACGTCGACGTGCCGCACAGTCTTCTTCACATACGCCGGACTGCTGGCCGACGGCCCCAGCACCATCAGCCAGGTCACCCGGTTCTCCTCGGTGTTGGTGCGATGGTTGAAGAAGCCGTTGGTGGTGGATCCGTCGGGATCCCGCCCGAACTCCGGCATGACGACCAGGGTGGTCTTGCCGGCATATGCCGGAAGAGACTGGAGCAGGTTCCAAAGCCGCAGGCAAATCGTGTCGGTGTTGCGGATGCCCGCCAGGTGAGCCGAGTAGACGCCGAAGTGCGCGACTTCCACGTCCGAAAGATTAATCATCAGCAGAGTCGGCTCCACGCGGCGGAGCACCTCGGCCGAAACCAGGAAGGTCAGCTCGTCCCCGCTCATGGCGTTATCCGGTCCCTTCATGTAATCCGCCAGAGCGGTCAGAAACGTCTGCTTCAGCCGCGGCTCCATGGTGGCAGCCGGGCCGGGGACCTCCCATCCGATGCGCTCGTAATCCTGCTGCATGACGTCCGTCAGTTCCCCGAGCAGCAGCTCCCGATCGAGGCGCGGCCGCCGGCTGATGCCCAGGACGATGCGCTCGACTGCCTCGATCAGCAGTTGCTTGGTGAGGATCACGTTCCCGCCGGCCCCGATGTTGGCGGTGAGCGCCTTATTGCTGGTGACGACGAACGTCTGGGTGGCATCCAGGTGGAGCTGGCTGCGAAGGTAGTTGATGAGGGTGGGGTTGCGCGGCAGGTCGCGGCCCCAATCGTCCACATGCTGCCAGACACCGGTCAGAATGCTCGATATGGTGTTGAAGTGCGAGGTGACGCCTTCATTCACGCAGTTCTCATAGAACAGCGCCTGGGGCATCAGCTCGCCGCGCAAATGAGGGATGTTATCCGGCCCCGTGGCGGCCAAGGTCTCTTTCCTTCTGACCCCAGCGATGGTTACCAGGACAACTTTGCGCGCGGGGCGGTCCGGGCGTGCAGGCGCCTTGGCAGGCAGATTCTCGACCGCGGCCAGTAGCGCCAGCCGCAGGAGAGTGCGGCGGTCCACAGCGTGGGCAATAGCCTCCCGCATGGCTCCTCCCTACGGCATTAGCTTACGACTTCTTCGCGCCGCGCACAATGCCCGCATGCCGTGGGGAGCAGTGGAGAAGCCTGTTGGCAGGCGGAAGCGCCTGCCCCACAAGCCAAGGTGGGACAGACGCTTTCGTCTGTCAACCTGTTGGTCTCGGCGATTCTTCCGCGGCTTCAGACAGTTGCCGCGACCGCTAAGGATGTAAAGGTGCTTAGAATCGGAACCGCGCCAGGAGTTGGCCGTGTCGCGGAGTCGCATAGAGCGACCCAGGATTGATACGCCCGAACCCGGAAACAACGTTTCCGTGGGAATCCAACGTCGGTGTGAGCAACGCGTTACTCCCGTCCGGATCGTTCATTTGCGTACGGTTGAAGACGTTGAAAGCCTCCATGCGAATCTCGAACGCCATGCTTTCCCGGATGCGGAATGACCTGCCGAGGCTGAGCGATTCCGTCGGACGGCGTTGGTAGCGATAGTCGTTATAGAAGGGTTGTCCCCCGAACTGCCCGGGAGCCGGGTCGGACCACGCTGCCGAATTCAGAACCAATTGCTTGTTGGGGTCGATGCAGCCGCAATTGAGGGATTTCAGGAACAGGGGTTGACCCGGGATCCGGTTGAAGAACGTACCCGAGCCGGTACCGACGTTGCGCAGCAACAGGCTGTTGAGACCGTTCTGGCCATAGGGAGACGGAATTGGCAGCCCACTGGCATACCGCAGGAATCCGCCAAACGTCCAATCGCGTGTTGCGTTGGCGACCAGCTTGCCCTTGCCCACCGCGGGCGTAGAGTAGGAGAAGCCGGTGCTCAGTACTAGCGGCTGCGATTCTGCCGAGATGGACTTGTTGATGCCGCGGTTGTAGACATCGTTCAACAGGTTGGGGTTCCAGCCGACGGCGTCCATGGCGCCAAGGTTCTGTTCCTTCTGCCACGTGAATGCTGCCGTCGCCTGCAAGCCGTGCGAGAAACGCTTGTTCACCGTCGTCTGCAGCGCGTCGTACCAACTATTGCCCAGCGGCGCCCACTTGACGGAGATGGCGCTAAACTGCGGATAGGGCCGCAGGGCCTGCGCCAGTGTCAGGCCCAAGGGGAACCCGGAGTATGGCGCTTTGAAGCCTCTGGCAACCACCTGCGCGGAATTCATGGGCGAAAGGAGCAGGTTCTGGTCGGCCGTGCTATTGAGATTCAAGCCGGCGGCAGCGATCCGTGCGTTCGTCAGTCCGTTCAAGTCTTCCATGTTGTCGCCTTGCAACCAAACACCCCGGTTGCCCACATAGGCGACTTGCACCGACAGATTTGGCGTGATTTGCCGCTGCAGCGACAGATTCCACTGGTTGATCCTGGGCGGCCTGCCCGCATTGTTGTCGAGATAGTAGGAAGGCGGATCGATCTGGCCGGGATCGGGCCGAATGCCGGGACTGAGCGAGGCGTTGGTCAACGCCGACGCGGGGTATTGCAGCCCCTGGGCCAGCGTAGTCGGCGCCACGCCAAAGGCACTGCTGCTGAAGGCGATGCTGTTCCAGCCGGTGCCGATCATGGGCGAACCCGTCATGTACTGGACGCCGGGAGTCGAACCGTAGACTAATCCCCAGCCACCGCGGAACACGGTCTTGGAATCGATCTGATAGGCAACGCCAAGCCGCGGGCCTATGGCGTAGGGATAGGTCTTAGTAAAGCTGCAATTGCAGCGTCCCGGGCCGGAGCCTTCATAGGCCACGGCGCCCAGCAAGCCGCCGGCGGAGGGGTTTGGGATGCTCGGCGCAAACTCGGAAAAACGGTTGTCCATCTCGTGCAAGGCTGTCTGGTAATCCCAGCGCAAGCCGTAATCGAGCGTGAGCTTGCGCGTGACCTTCCACGTATCCTGGATGAAGATCCCGTAGGTCGACTTCCGCATTTGGGGGTTCTGGCCCGAGTTAACGCTGGCACTATCCACCTGGCCCAGCAGGAAACTGGCGTACGAGAACCCCACCGATCCCCCATTGAGAGTCGTCTGTTGCAGGTAGGGAAGGCCCGTCTCGGCGGAGCTGAAGTTATAGACGCCTCCTTGTCCGCCGCCGTTCAGGTCGCTCCAGATGTTCTTGCGCCCTTCGGCGCCGGCTTTGAACGTATGGTTGCCCCTCACCCAGGTTGCGCTGATTGTGGCCGTGGGGTTGTCATTGAGATATTCATTAGCGTTGGTCGGCCCCATGGTGGCATTGGAGCCGGAGCCCGGCGCCGCGGCACTGGGGTTGAAACCACCTTCCGCGTTGGGCGAGATATTGATCTGAGGAAACGGAGCTGGGCTCACCGAAGCTCCCACCAAACCGAGCTTTGCAACTGCATCATAGGTCAGGGTAGCCGGCGGCGCGGAATCGTGATGGTCGTACCGCATTTCGCCGATACCGGCATGCACCAGGAAAGTGGGTGTAACCGTCTCATCGATACTGAACCGGTAAGTGTTGGTGCGGGTCTTGTAAAAGCGTGAGGCCGAGATCGGGCTGGGCAGACCGTCTCCGAAGTTCTTGGGGATATCGTTCTTCCAGTCTCCCCAGTAGAACGAAGCCTTCGTCTTGGTGCCCAGGTACTGATCCACCTTGAGGCTAGGAATTGAGTTCGTGGTGGGGAGAGTATCGGTTTCCGCAAAGTTATTTACTATCCCGGAATTACTAGGATTCGGCATGAGCGCCTGGATCTTGGCGGCGACCGGGTCGATCCGGCTCTTGGGGATGATGTTGCCGGGGAACGGATTGCGGACCACCTGGCCGTTGACGGTCGAATTGGTGGTCGGGTCGTAGATCATGTTCTCCATGATGGATCGGCCCAGCGGGTCTGTGCCCAGTACGCGTCCGGTCAGCGCCGCGCTAAAATCGCCCGAGCGGTAGGCGGCTGAGGGCAAGGTCCCTAAAACGCCCGCGAATCCCTGGGTAGTCTTGTACTCCTCGTAGTTGAAAAAGAAGAAAGTCCTGTCCTTGCCGTTATAGACTTTTGGAATCCAGACCGGGCCGCCCACGCTGAAACCGAAATTGTTATTCCGGTCCTTCGGGCGAACCAATCCCCCGGTCCCGTTGTCGGTATACGGCTCACCGGCGTTCAAAGCTTCATTGACCCAGTACTCATACGCACTGCCGTGAAACTGGTTCGTGCCGGAACGCGAAGTGAAGTTGAACAACCCGCCGGCAACCTGGCCAAACTCGGCGGCGAAGTTGCTGGTTTGCAGTGTGAACTCCTGGAGCGCCTCGGTGGAGGGATGGCCTTCGGAGAGGTGCGTGGGGTCGATTCCACTGGTAATGTCCTGGCCATCCATGAGGGTCCGGAAAAGCCCATTGGGAATGCCGTTGACCTTCACTTCGAAGTTCGCACCCGCGTCGTAGGTGACATTCGCACCCGCCTGGAGCGCGGTAAATGCGGTCGGATTACGAAGACCATTACCCGCATAACTCAAGGGCAGGTTATTGATTTCGTCTCCGCTCACACTCTTGCTCAGCTCGGCGTTTTCGGTCTTCAGCAACGGGGCATCGGCATTCACCGTCACGGACTCCGCTGCCGATCCGACCTTCAGAGAGACGTCGACGCGCGCCACCTGCACAGTCTCGACGGTGATTCCGTTCTGAATGTATTTCGTGAATCCCGTCGCTTCGACGCTGACATTGTAAACGCCCACCTGAAGCGAGGGCAGCGTGTAGTTTCCGGTGCTGGTGGTGACCGTCTGATAGACGGCCCCGGTGTCCGCGCGCGTGGCAACCACCTTGGCGGCCGGGATCAGGGCGCCGGTCGGGTCCGAGACGGTGCCCGTGATGGTTCCGCGGTCGCTCTGGGCCATCACCAGAGCCGGGACGATCAGAATCAAAAGTGCCAAACAGAACGCTGCATTGAGACGTAACGCGGTCTTGCAAAGCATGATTTTTTCGCTCCTGAGGGACTTTAATTATGCCGTTCTTCTTCCGAGCCCTATTTCGGAAGCGAACGAGCCGAGACTTCGGCACCAACCGAGACCATTGGAACTTGAAGCATGTAACCGATTACGTTAAGAATGCCGCCGATTTGCCAATGTGTCAAGAATTATTTTCTGTTTAGTGTCAGTTGAATGACAACCAGCCTGGGCTGCCTGGCGGGCCGCTGGCGTCTGGGAGGCGGTTTAGGGCTTTATTTTCCTGCCTTTGCCTCGGCAGCCCGGATGGCAGCCGCTTGCTTCGCGGCGAGATCGTCCTCACCCGCGGCTTCGTACGCTCGGACCAGCAGGTAACGAATCTGCAGATCCGTGACGTCTTCGGCCGCCAGTCGAAGAGCTTCCTCGCCCGCCTTGGCCGCTCCCTTGGCATCTCCCTTTTTCAGCAACAGGCGCCCGATCTCATAATGGACGTCTCGTGAGGTTGGATACAATTGCACGGCCTTGTCCAGTACCTTGGTGCAGTCGGCCAGCCGTCCGGCCTGGTGAAGAAGCCGCGAGTATACCAACAGGCTGTTGGAATCGGGCTTGCCGGAGGCTTCCTCCAGCCGGACTGCCTCTTCGGAAAAGGCAACGGCCTTCTGCAGGTCGCCAAGGCGCTCGTAAGTCATCCCGAGGTAAAGCGGCGAACGCGCGTACTGCGGATTCAGCTTTCGCGCCGCGCTCAGTTCGGCAAGGGCGCGCGACCAATCGTCCCGGAGGTAGTACCAGAACCCAAAAAGGAACCGGGCATACCAGGAGGACGGATCGGCGGCGACGGCCCGCTCCAGACATTGTCCTGCAATGTCGAGGCGGTTCGACCCAATGGCAATTTTGGCCTTGAGGGTCAGCGCCGGGACGTTCTTGGGATCCGCGGCCAGGGCTTCGTCCAGAGCCGCCATGCTCTGCGGTAACTGATTCTGTTCAAATAACTTGTTGGCTCTCTCATAGGCTTGCCGGGCGCGAGCGGCGTCGGGAGCTTGTCCGGCGGCCGTGCTCACCAGAAGAAACCCCAAAACCGGCAGAAGCGCGCGCTTCATGGCGCGGGAGCCTCCTTCACGTCGACCACACGATCGGCCTGCACGTCCGTCATGACCTCGGTTCTGCCACCCGGCCATCGCACTTCCACTTTGCTGGCCCGCTGCTGATCCGCCAGACCAAAGCGGACCGTGGCCTCGCTCGAAGACGCATACCCGACCGAGGTGGTGGCATGGTTCGTAAGCACGCGCCCGTCCGGGAGCGTCACCCGAATTACCGCGCCCAGCCCCTGCCGGTTGCTGCGCGTTCCTTGCAGCTTGAAGGCCAGCCAGTGCCCGGCATTGGGCGTAACGTTGCGGTACAGTTTCGCCGGTCCGTTCAGGACGGACACCACGACATCGATCCGTCCGTCGTTGTCGAAATCGGCAAACGCCGCCCCGTGGTGCAGCGCGGGCTTCTGAAAATCCTCCCCCGCGCCGGCGGAGACATCGGCGAAGCGCTTGCCGCCCAGGTTGCGGAAAACCTTGTTCGGAAGAGCCACGCTGCGCCCGATGAAGCGTTCCAGGTTGGGAAAGTGCGACAGGGCAAAGAAGAGGTCCTTCCAGCCGTCGTTGTCGAAGTCATACATGCCCAGGCCCCAGCCGGTAAGTTGCCGCGTGCCTGCCTGAATACCGGAGCGCTCTCCCCAGTCGTCGAACAGGGACCTCTTTCCCAGGTTGCGGAAGAGCAGGAAGGTGTCGTTGAGCATGTCGGAAACCACCAGGTCGGGCAGGCCGTCGTTGTCGAAATCGCGGAAATCGACGCCCATACCCGCCACCGGGGACCCATCTTCGCGCAGCGCGACACCGGCCTCCAGGCCGATTTCCTTGAAAGTGCCGTCCCCCTGGTTGCGGAAGAGCAGGCTCCGAACCGAGTCGTTGGCAACGAAGATGTCGGTGAACCCGTCCCCGTCGAAATCGGCAAAGGCCACGCCCATCCCTTTGCCCACGTAGCGGCCGATACCGGAAGCCTCCGACACGTCCGTGAACGTGCCGTCGCGATTGTTGTGGAAGAGCTGGTTCACGAGCCCGGGATAGTCATTCGGATGGCAGTAGATGGGATTGTTCGGAATCCCGCAAGAGGGTTCCGTCTTGGGGTCCCAGGCGACATAATTGGAGACAAACAAGTCCAGCCAGCCGTCGTTGTCATAGTCGAACCAACCGGCCGAGACGGCCCACATCTTGCCCCGTTTGGGGTCGACGCCCGTGAGGCCGGCCTGCACGGTAACGTCGCGAAACCGTCCATTGCCGAGGTTCTGGTAGAGAATGTTACGGTTCACCCCGGCCACGAAAATATCCGCGAACCCGTCGTTGTTATAGTCGCCGGTAGCGACCGCCATGGAGTAACCGGCGCCGGCCACCCCTGCTTCCTCGGTGACATCGGTAAAAGTCATGTCGCAGTTGTTACGAAAGAGGCGGTTGTAAAACTGCGGAGAGGTTTTCTCTAACGAGGGGAGCGCCGCGCCGTTCGCAAAATACACGTCCGCGCAGCCGTCGTTGTTGTAATCGAATGCGGCCACTCCTCCGGTCATCAACTCCACCTGCCGGAAACGGCCGGTAGCGCCGTTATTCAGTTGGAAATGCAGTCCGGATTTCGTGGCTACTTCCTGGAACCGGATTTGGCCTGCCGCGGCCGCGGCGCAGATCAACGTGGCAATGGCGGCGGAACACCTCACATCTTCCTCCCTTCAGAAGCTCCTTCCCGCTGAGTCCAAGCATACACCGTCCGGCGTTTTTCAGGAGTGGTTCAGGACAGTCTCGTCGTGAGGGACGCCTACTCTGCGAACCTCGAGCCAGTCGGGCTGCGACCGAACCCACTGCAGGACTTC
>OCTA010002802.1_pt1 | contig 15657 bp, 8 predicted proteins | sample 1538991 | NCBI WGS metagenome assembly OCTA01 (sample SAMEA3539302, study PRJEB22396) | soil metagenome | biome: tundra; feature: field; material: soil | place: USA | collected 2010-05 | depth 0.15 m | reverse complement strand
GCCGTACCAGGAGGTCCCGGCCGGGGACTACACGGTATCGATGCGCGCGGCGGGCGCTTCGCCCACGGCGCAGCCGGTGCTGTCGACCGCGTTCCGGGTCAGCACCGGGGATGCCTACACGGTGGCCGGGATGGGACCCGAGTCCGGACTGCGGCTGCAGGTACTCGAGGACACGCTGGCTGTGCCAGCGGGGCGGGCACTGGTCCGGGTGATCCAGGCATCGCTGCGCCAGCACGTGGTCAGCGTGACGTTCGGCGGGCTCATGCTGACACGGAAACTGCAGTTCGCCAGCACGACGTCCTATCAGGCCGTCACCCCCGGGACCCGGATCGTGCGCGTCGCAGGGAACGGCGAGGACGCGTCCCTGGATCTCTCGCTGCTGGCGGATACGGTCCACACGCTGGTGGTGCTGGACGGCGCGGGCGGCCTGCACATCGCCGACCTGGAAGATGCGGCCGGCAGCCGCGTCCGGCCCAGCGGCGGCGCTGCGACCGGACTGGGCGGCACTGCGCCCCGGCCGGCCCCCTCCCCGCTTCCCTGGCTGGCCGTGATCGGCGCCGGCACCCTGCTGGCCGGGGCCGGCGCACGGCGGTACCGCCAGATCCGGCTCGCTGGCACGCGCAGGCGCTGACCCGCCGCACTGTCGGCAGGCGCGGGCTGTTCACCGGTTGTAGTTACGCTCCGCTCTCTTCTCGGGCCGGGCCAGACGTGAGAGACTTCACGATCGTTCAGCGGACGGGAGATCCGGCTGCGGACGTGGGGCGCAGCCGGCCCGTCTCCTTACCGAGAGGACGGGCACCATGAGGAAGTCATTACGGCGGTTTACCAGCACGCGCATGGTTTCTGGGGTCGCGGTCCCCGTTGCGGTGGCCATGCTCCTGGTCGTGGTCCCGGCGGCCGGGGTGAGGCCCGGGCAGCCAGCCAGCGGGGCGGCTCGCAGCTCGGCGCAGCAGCGGCTCGCGGTGATCTCAGGCAAGGTCGACGCGCTGATCGGCCAGATGACGCTGGCGGAAAAGTTCGGCCAGCTGGAGATGTCCGGGCCGACCGGCCCGAACGGCACGCCCGGGCAGACGCTGCTCGACGAGGTGCGGGCCGGCCAGGTCGGCTCGGTGCTCGACCTGGTGGGCGTGGACAACATCAACCAGGTGCAGCAGGCGGCCCTCCAGTCGCGGCTGCACGTCCCGGTCATCTTCTCCCTGGACGTGATCCACGGGTACAAGACGATCTTCCCGGTGCCGATCGCCGAGGCGAGCAGCTGGGACCCGGCCGCCGTGCAGAATGATGAGGCGATCTCGGCGGACGAGGCCACCGCGGACGGGATCAAGTGGACCTTCAACCCGATGGTCGACATCGCCAGGGACCCGCGCTGGGGACGCGTGGTCGAGGGTGCCGGTGAGGACCCCTTCCTGGGATCAGCGATCGCGGCCGCGAAGGTGCGCGGCTACCAGGGCAGCGACTTCAGCGCGCCGGACAAGATGGCCGCGACCGTGAAGCACTTCGCCGCCTACGGCGCGCCGGTGGCCGGCCGGGAGTACAACACGGTGGACATGTCCGAGCAGCAGCTGCGCAACTACTACCTGCCGCCGTACAAGGCGGCCGTCGACGCGGGCGCGGCGTCCGTGATGAGCGCGTTCAACTCACTCGACGGCGTGCCGGCCAGCGCGAACCCCTATCTGCTGCAGACGATCCTGCGCCAGGAGTGGGGGTTCGGCGGCACGGTGGTGAGCGATTATCAGGCGATCCAGGAACTCATCGACTTCGGTTTCGCGACCAACGGTGCTGACGCTGCGCGGCTCGCGCTGACCGCGGGCGTGGACATTGAAATGGGTGTCCAGGTCCCGAGCCAGTTCGCCACCTACCCGGCCTACGGCCCGGACCTCGTGCGCACCGGCCAGGTCAGCCTGGCCACGATAAACAACGACGTGCGCCACGTACTGACGCTGAAGTACCTGGCGGGCATGTTCGATCATCCGCTCACCGACCCCACCCGGGTCCAGACCGCCGAGCTCACGCCGGCCCACCTCGCCGCGGCGCGGACCATGGCGGGCCGCTCGATGGTGCTGCTCAACGACAGCAACAACGCGCTCCCGCTGAGCACGGGCGTGTCGTCGGTGGCCGTGGTCGGGCCGCTGGCCGACAACCCGTCCGACCAGCTCGGGCCGGACGTGCCGATCGGGTACTCCATCGACCAGGGCAAGGTCGTTTCGGTGCTGGGCGGCATCAAGGCGGCGGTGCCGGGCGCGACCGTGACCTACGCGCAGGGCTGCGACACCTCCTGCACGTCGACCGCCGGGTTCGGCGCGGCGGTCAGCGCCGCCCAGGCGTCGGCCGTGACCGTGGTCGTGGTCGGCGAGCCGGCGGCCGACTCCGGTGAAGCGTCCTCGCGCAGCGACATCGGCCTGCCCGGGCAGCAGCTCGCGCTCGTGCAGGCGATCGCGGCGACCGGTAAGCCGTACATCGTCGTGCTGATGAATGGCCGGCCGCTGACCATCGGCTGGCTCGCCGACAACGCGCCGGCCCTGCTCGAATCGTGGTTCCCCGGCACCGAGGGCGGCGACGCGGTCGCGGACGTGCTGTTCGGCAAGGTGGACCCGGGCGGGAAGCTGCCGATGAGCTTCCCCCGCGACGTCGGGCAGATCCCGATCTCCTACAACGAGCTGCCGACCGGCAGGCCCTACGATCCGAACAACAAGTACACCTCCAAGTACCTCGATGTGCTCAACACGCCGCAGTACCCGTTCGGATTCGGCTTGTCCTACACGACATTCGCGCTGTCGAACCTGCACCTGTCGGCGAGCAGCGTCGCCAGGACCGGCACGCTGACTGTCACCGCGGACATCACCAACACGGGCGCCAGGACAGGCGACGACGTCGCCCAGCTCTACATTCATGAGTCGGGAACGAGCATCCTGCAACCGGTCCGCCGGCTCGACGGATTCCAGCGGGTCACCCTCACGCCCGGCCAGGCGCGAACAGTCACCTTCACGCTGGGGCCGGCCACCCTTGGGTTCTACAACAACCAGGGACAATTCGCCGTCGAACCGGGCGGCGTCGACGTGTACGTCGGCGACAGCTCAGTGGGCGGCCTGCACGGCCAGTTCACCGTGCGCTGACCGCTCCGCCCCGCCCAGCAGGGTGGGAGACCCGGCCACGGCCAGGTCTCCCACCCTGAATCCGCTCAGCGAGCCGAGCCAACCTGGCTCGAGCCCTTACGCCGGAGTGCCTGAAGGTCTCCGCAGACGAAGGTGAGCGCCAGGATGGCGGCAATCACGGAGTCCCGCTTTCCGATGGAGCGAAGGCTCGCCAGGCTGGCAGCGGAGTCGAGCGAGTCACTGGCCAGTGCTGTCGCGGTCCAGCGGCGGACATCCCTGACGTTGCTCGATCGTGCCGCGGTAACGGTGCCCAGGCCCAGGACAAGGTCTCGGATGCCGATTGTCCGCATGAGCAGCAGATCGGCGCCAGTCGGCTCCTGCTGGCCTGACAGCCGCATCGGCGCTCCCGGCGCCGCAACGAGCGCGATGCCGACCGCGGTCCGGAGCCATCCCATGGTCTCGTAGCTCGTGATCGGCACGGTCGCAGCGTAGTTCACGCCCGCCCGCCCGGCCAGGTGCGGCCGGCCTGCCGCTGAACGCCACCGGCCAAAGGGTCAGGAATAGCTGACAGATCGCCCAGCTGATCTTCAGGTCGTCTTCCTACGGTGTGCTCAGGGACACGGGTAAGGGCGCCGGGCATGGAAGGGCAGGAGCCGTGCGAGACAGCGTGACCATCTGGTACAGCGGAACGAGTTACCAGCTCGGGCGAGGGCAGCACTATTACGGGATCTGGGCTGCGGGAAGGCCGCGGTCACAGCCGGTGGAGCAGTGGCCAGAAACCCCTGAGGGCTGGTCCGCCGCGTGGTCCCGGTTCACGGCGATCGATGCGCCGGGCACCATTGTCCATTTCAGCCCGCCCACTGCCCCGGTCGCCAGCGCGGTCAGCGCGGTAGTCCTGCTCGGCGCTGGTGTCGCCTGCGGGATCGCGGGCCTGTTCCCGGCCTATCTATCTGGAGCCAGCCTCGCCCGGGAGCCGGCCGAGCTGGCGCCTCATGCGATCTACCTGGCCGTCTGGACGGCCAGTGCCCTGCTCATCCTGCTCGGTGGTTCCCGCCAGCGGGCGGGAACGCTCCTCGGGCTGGGAACGAGCATTGTCACGTTCGGCTTCTTCTTCGCGGACGTCGGCACGGTGATCGCCGGAGGCACGCATGTGCTGGGCCTCGGCCTGGTCCTCGGGCTTGTCAGCTGGCTGGCGTGCACGGCCGGCTCAACGCTGGCCTTCGGGTTCCGGTCGGCCGATGCGCCCCGCAGGCCGCACGCCCGCGCGACGGGTCCCGTCGTGCTCTTGGCCCTCGCCGCGCTTGCCGCGGTGGGGGCGGCCACCGCGTTCGCCCCATCGTGGGACAGCTATACGCTGCGGACGTCGGCTGGGCTGACGCAGTCCCTGACCGCAGGCAACAGCTTCGCGAATCCGGCCCCGGTGATCGCCGGGGACGTCGCGGTGATGGTTGCGCTCGTCCTGGTCGTTGTCACAGCCGTCCTGTGGCGCCCGATCCGCCTGGGGGGCGCGTTGCTCGCTGGTGCGGTCATCCCGATGGCAGCGCAGGCGGTCTCGGCGCTCGTCCTGATCAGCGAGCCCGTCTCACCGGCCGAGTTCGGGATCTCACCGGCGCAGGCTACGCAGGCCGGACTCACGATCAGCAGCGGTGTCACGCCGGCGTTCTGGATCTACGGCGCCTTCGTTGTGGCACTGGTCATGATGTGCGCCTGGATGCTCAACCCGGCCCGCCCGCTCCGGCCGGCCGGCCGGGCCGTGGCCCCGCCCGGGAGCATCCCATCGCCAACGCCCGCAGCGGCCGTGAGCACCGAAGATAGCCGCGATCTCGTGGCGGGCACGGCTGGCCGCCAGGACGGGCCGGCCGCCTGACGCGGCCTGGCCTGCCCCGGCCGGAACCGGGAACCGCACCGGGCAGCTGACCCGCCGGCGCCTGATAGCTGGATGATCGGAGCGATGGCGCGCGTTGAACATCCCGTAACTGTTAAGGAGACGAGATGCCAGACACCTGCAGGAAAGACCCGCGAGCCATCTCGCGGCTGACGCCCGCCTGCCGCAACCTGTTCGAGGACGCAGACGGCGAGGTGCAGCGATGAGCGAGACGACCGAGAAGGCGATTCTGGCCGGCGGATGTTTCTGGGGAATGCAGGACCTCATCCGCCGCCGCCCGGGCGTCCTGACCACGAGGGTCGGCTACACGGGCGGGGACGTACCCAACGCGACGTACCGGAATCACGGGTCCCACGCTGAGGCGATCGAGATCGTCTTCGACCCCGGGCAGATCTCCTACCGTGACCTTCTGGAGTTCTTCTTCCAGGTACACGACCCGACCACGAAGAACCGCCAGGGCAACGACACCGGCCTCAGCTACCGGTCGGCCATTTTCTACACCAACGACGAGCAGAAGCGGGTCGCGTACGACACGATCGCGGATGTCGACGCCTCTGGCCTGTGGCCGGGAAAGGTGGTCACCGAGGTGGAGCCGGCTGGGCCGTTCTGGGCAGCGGAGCCTGAGCATCAGGACTACCTCGAGCGTTATCCCGACGGCTACACCTGCCATTTCGTCCGGCCAGGCTGGAAGCTCCCGCATCGGAAAGAGACCGTCGGTCACTGACGAGTGGCTGAGGTGTCGATAGGCGGCCCGTAATGCCGGTAGTGACACGGTGACGGCGTTGGTGCTGGATGCCTGGCAGAACAGAAGCTGTGGCGGCGCGATTCTGAGGCCGGTGGCGAGCGCGAGCGCCTGGGCGTAGGCGCGGATCTGGGGCGCGTAGTGCTGGGCCTTAGCCTGGATATCGGCGGCCGAGGGCACGGAGTCGGTCTTGTAGTCCACGACGACCAGGCCGGCGTCTGTCTCGACGACCAGGTCGATGAATCCCTCGACAACGCGGCCGCCGAGTTCGGCGACGACCGGGACCTCTTTCCAGTGCCGGCGTGTGGCAGCGAGCTGGACGATCTGCGCGGTGAGTGCGGCCTGGACCCGCGATCGCACCTCCCCGGCCAGCTGCGGTATGCCGAGTTCCGCGCACGCCGCCGTGACGGCGTGATCGACCGCTCGGCCTGTCGCCTGGGCGAGGTCGAGGATCTCGAGGGCACGATGGACGGTGCTGCCCAGCGTGGTGCCGCTGCGGGCGGCCGGCCAGCCGGCGACTGGCTCTGCGGCGTCGCCGGCGGCGGCGGCCTCCAGCGGGTCGGCCGGCTCCTGCGATTCTCCTGCCGCGGTCTCGGCGAGTCCTGTCGCGGTGGTCGGCAGCCCCGCCACGGCCGACTTCAGCAACTCCTCGCGGGAGGTGAGGAACCGGCGCCGGGCCTCAGCAGACGCCCCGTCGGTGGCCGCGGCCGGTCCGGGGCCGCCAGCGGGGACCGGCCGCCCGGCCAGTTCGCAGGCAGCACCCGCCGCCTCCAGGGCAGGCAGCATCTGGGACAGCCGCATGGCGTGCGTGTCTGGCCTTCCGTGCTGCGGCGGGTGGTGGTGAATGGACACGATCAGGTGGTCCTCGGCGCGGGTCATGCCGACGTAGAGGAGCCGGAGCTGTTCTTGCTGGTCTAGGACCTTCTCAGCCTGTTGTGCGGCTGTGAAGCCCGGCGTCTTGAACTCCTTGTGCAGCGTGATCTCTGGTGGTCCGTCCGCCGGCCAGATCACTTGCCCGCGGGTGAGCGGCGGCGTGTTGATCCCGGTGAGCGCGACGATGGGGAATTCGAGCCCTTTCGAGCCGTGGATGGTCAGGATCGCCACGGCGTCGTCGTCGCGTTCGGGTGTGACGGTCTCGATGGCATCGGCAGCGCGGTCGATCTGCTCCAGCGCCCAGCGGACGAAGCTGGTCAGCCCGCCGCCCCCGTTGTCGAGGAACATCCGCGCCTGGTCGGTGAGGAAACGCAGCCGGCGCCAGTGGTCGCGGGGTCTCCGGTGCGCTGCGGTGAGTTCCACGGCGCGGCGCTCGCGGATGATGCGGTCGAGCAGGATGTTGACGGGCAGCCACCAGCGGAGGTCGTGGTAGCGGCGCAGCGCTGCCATCGCGTCGGCCACCGGTGATTCCGCGGCGTCCCTGACCGGGGATGTGTCATACCGCCACGTTCCCCCGGCCAGCTTCCAGGCCACGAGATCATCGTCGCTGCAGCCGAACATTGGGTGCCGCAGCGCGGCCACCAGCGCCACCGGGTCGGCGGGATCGTCGATCGCCTGCAACACGGTGATCAGGTCGCGGACGGTGTCGCTCTCCCAGATCAGCGAGCGGCTCATGATCCGGTAAGGCACGGCGTAGCGGCCGAGCGCATCCTCCAGCTGGCCCAGTGACGTGCGCGCCGGCACCAGGATGGCCATGTCCCCGAACGATGCGGGGTGGCTCGTTTCCGGCGTGCCGCCGGTGAGCCACGAGCCGCGGGCGCGAGCCAGAGTTGAGGCGATGTGGTCCGCCTCGGCCTCGCGGATCTCACTGATCCGCTGCGCCGACGGTCCGCCCACCAGCAGGACATCAGGGCCAGGGTCGCCCGCAACGGCCTGCCGGGCGGCGTGCAGTGGGTCGTATCCAGTGGCCGGGTCATCGCCGAGCAGCCGCCCGAAGAGCTCGTTGATGACCTGGAGAACGCCCGGCCGGGAGCGGAAGTTCTGCACCAGGGTGAGGCGCCCGCCGTCATACCGGTCGCGGACCTGCGCGAACAGCCCCACCTCCGCCCGGCGGAACCGGTAGATCGACTGCTTGGGGTCCCCGACGAAGAACAGCCGGCCACCGTCGATGGCCGCGTCGGCCCAGGATCCCTCATCGAGTCCGGCGATCAGGTGCACGAGCTCGACCTGCAGCGGATCGGTGTCCTGGAACTCGTCGACGCAGATGACCGGCCAGCGTTCGCGCACCGCCGCGCGAACCTCGTTGTCGTCGCGGAGCAGCCTGACCGCGTAGACCAGCAGGTCGTGGAACCACAGCTCACCGCGGTCCCGCCGGGCCGCGGCGTGCCCGAGCACAGCCTGGCGCAGCCGCTCAGCCAGCGTGGTGGTCACCGCAGCCCGGCAGGCCGTGAGCTGAGCGTCCACCGCCGCGCGCGCCTCGCCGAGGAACGCGCACGCCGTCGCCTTGTCGAGCCCTGCCTTCGTCCAGGCGCCGGCGTTGCCAGCGTCCTTGAGCGGGGTGCCGCGCAAGACGGCGAGCACCTGCAGCGGGTCGGACTCCGCGGACGCTTCGCGCAGCAGCGGGGTCAGTACCCGGTCGATCCGATCGGTGAGCCGGTCCGCGCCGGGCCCCTTGCCGCCCGCGTAGGCGACCAGCCGCCGCAGCGGCCGGAGCAGGGCTTCCGCGTTCAGCGCGGGCATCGGCTGCATGGCGATCGGCCGGCCGGCCAGCAGGTCCCAGTTGCCGTCGAAGGAGGCCAGGACTTCCTTGAGGAACGCCGGGTTGAGGTCGAGCGTCAGCCCTGCCCGCCACACGTCGGCCAGTGTCTCGTCGCCGTACCAGTCATCAAGCAGGCAGCGCCACCAGGCGTCGCTATCGATGCTGGCGCGGATAGCGTCCTGAACCCGGAAGCCCGGTGGCAGCCCGGCTTCCATGGGCGCGTCGGTGAGCAGCCGCGCGGCGAAGCCGTGCAGCGTCGTGATCGCAGCGTCGTCGAGTTCGGTGAGCGCCAGGGAGCAGCGGGCCTGCTCCTGCGCGGTCCTGCCAGTCTCAGAGCTGCCAGTCTCAGAGCTGCCAGTCTCAGAGCTGCCAGTCTCAGAGCTGGCCGTCTCCAGCGCTTCGCGGATACGGGTCCGCAGCTCCGTCGCGGCGTTCTCGGTGAAGGTGATCGCGGCGAGGCCGCTGACCGACTTCAGGTAGCGGCAGGCGACCATGGACACCACCCGGTCGACCAGCTGCTTCGTCTTCCCGCTGCCAGCGCCAGCGTCAACGAACAGATTCGCGTCGTGCGCGCCGACGATCCGGTCGCGGGCTTCCTGGTCCAGCAACCCGGCGGTCATGCGCCGCTGCCGGCCGGCTCGGCGAGGCCGGCGTACCGGCTCACCCTGGTGTCATCGCGGATCCGCTCCCACACGTCGTCACGCGTCTTGCTGCAGACCCGGTCGAACTGGCACCACGAACAGCTCTCGAACGACCGGTAGAACGGGTCGAACGCGCCGGGCCGGGCCGGGAATGCGCCGTCCCGGATGCCGTCGGCCAGAACGCCGACCACGTCGTGGAACCGGCCGGTGGCCAGCTCGCCGACCGGGCCACCCCGGCGCCCCTCTCCCTCATCGACGAACCAGTAGTACGCCGATACGGGAGTGGCGCCGCCGCCGTAGTCCTGGCGCGCAGCCAGCGCGTACAGCGGCAGCTGCAGCTTCTTCCCCCGGTCGGTCAGGTCAGTCTCGGCGTCAGCGGCATCGCCGGACCGGGGAAAGGTCTCATACTTCCCGGACTTCCCCGTCTTATAGTCGATGACAACGAGCTCGCCGTCACCGGTCTCGTCCACACGGTCGATCGAGCCGGCCAGCCTGACTTGCCCACCTGGCAGGTCGAGCACCAGCGGCGGCTGATCATCGCGGCCGAAGGCATGCTCCACGTCCCGTGGCCGTGCGCCGCGGGCGCCGCGGTAAGCATCGTCAGCGAGCAGCACCTGGCGAAGCTGCCGCCGCCACTTCTCCACTTGCACCGCCCACGACGCGGGCCGCCCGGCTTTGCCCTCTGCGAGCATCCTCTCCGCCTGCTCCGCGAGCATCCGTTGCGCCTCGGCGTGCTCGGCCTCCGACCACGGCTCCGCCGGAGCCTTGCCCGCGTCGATCGACCCGCGGACCAGCCGCTCGAGCACCCCGTGCACCGCGCTGCCGCGCTCCGCCGCATTGACCTTGTCCTCGTCGGGCTCCTCGACCGGATGGATGCCGAGCACATCCTGGAGGTAGTAGTGAAACGGGCACTTCGCGTACAACTGCAGCGACGTGGCGGAGAGAGTCCCCGCGAATCGGGCGGTCACCGCGTCCGGGACGGGATGGGTGAGCCCGCCAGTCCACGGTCCGAAGATGCCGCCGCTGCGCTGCTGCGCGGCGGCCAGCCCCCGGGCGAGGGCAGGCACGGCCGCTACCAGCGGGTGGTCGCTGGCGAGTGGCGCTGCTGGGACGGCGAGCCGGACGTCGTACTCGCTGGCCGACGCGGCGGGCAGGCCGGCGTCGCAGACCGACGCCTGGAACGACGCTGGGGCGGTCTGCTTCTCCTCACGTGACGTCAGTCGCGGATCGGTCTGCTCGAGCAGCCACGGCGCAGGCTCGACCCCCCGCTGCGCCCGGGTATCCGCGACCGGATGGGTGAGCACGACCACGGCGGCCGACGCCAGCGCACCGAGGTGATCGCGGCGCTCAGCGGCGCGGCGGTCGGCTAGCGTGCGCAGGCCGATCTCCGCGCGGATCCCGTCGCGCAGCAGCGGGTGCTCGTGGCCGCGTGGCGGGTAGCTGCCCTCGGCGGCGCCGACGATGATGAGCAGGTCGAGGTCAGCCCCGGCGATGTCCGGCACGGGGCCCACCAGGACGCCGCGGCCAAGGCCGGCCGCCTCCCGCACCCGGTGCGTCAGCTCCTGCTCGAGGACGTCGCGGAGGGTTCCGGCGCCCACCGGCACCTCCACATCGTCGACGCTCGCGAGTCCCTCGATGACGGCGAGCGTTTCCTCGTAGGCGCTGCGCTCCACGTCGCAACGGGCACGCAGCTCAGGATCGGCCAGCGCATCCGCGTTCGCTCCCCACGACGTGACCGCCGTCGCGCCGCCTAGGTAGTGATCAAGGGTCTTGCGGAGCAATCTCGCCGCGTCCGCCCATGTGCCGGCCGCGTCGATCTCCTCGACCCGGCGCGCGGCGTCGGCGACAAATCCGGCCAGCGCGCGGGCGTCAGCCGCACGCTCCGACGGCCAGGCCGCACCCTCTTCGACGCAGACTTGCTCGGTCCGGGTAGCGAGGCGGTCAAGCTTCGCCGCCCACTGCCCGGCCGGGCCTCGGGTAACTCCGGCTTCGGCCGCCTGCCGCTGCCATGTGGCGATCGGCAACCGGGTACTGCCGTCGCGGACCGGGGCATCGCGCAGCCAGCCGAGAACGGCGGCACGCGACCACTGGGCGCCGGGCAGCCGCAACAGCCCGAGGAGTGTCCGGCCAGGCGCCGTGCCGCCGAGCGCACGCTGCCGTGGCGGGTGGCACGGGAGCCCCGCCGCTGAGAGCTGCTCGCAGACCAGCCGCGCATACGGCGCCGTCGTGCGGTAGGCGACGGCGATGCGGTCGAGGCGGGCGTCCGGCTGCTGCGCGAGATGGGCGAAGACCCGCCGCACGGCGTAACGGGCCTCCTCCTCGGCGTCGGGGAGCGCGCGCGTCTGCGCCCGCGGTGGGGGAGGGGGACTGGCCACCGCGAGTGCCGGCGCGAGTGCGTCACGAATGGCCAGGGCATCCCGGTCGGCAGCCTCCTCACCGGTCAGGGCGAGTACGACGCGTAGCTGGCCGCGGGCCGCCATGCCGTCGCAGAACCTGAGCTCGGTCCGCGTCAGCCGGCGTGGCAGGTAGATGATCAGCGGCGCTTCCCGCGTGCCCGTGAGCGCCGCCTCGGCCAGTTGCTCCGGCCCAACGAACTCCGCGACCAGGTCAAGGTAGCGGCGATAAAGACCGGCGAGCTCGGCCGGCCACCGGCCGCCAGCGGCGAGCATCCTGATCGCATCGCCGCCCGCCGCGGACTCGTCAAGCTCGGCGAACACGCCGGCGACCACGTCCATCGTGCTCGCGGAGCGCCGGGCGCTGTCGGCGAGCCCGCCACTCGACGAGGCAAGCACCGTGCGGGCCGCGGCGCGGCGGTGTGCGGACGTGAGCGGCAGAGCGCCCGCGGTGGCGAGGACCGGCAGCGCCCGGTCGGCGATGACGCGTGGCAGAGACGCGAAGCGCACACCCACGAGACCAGGCTTGGCGAGTCGGCGGCGAACGGTTACCCCGACGAACGAGGAGGGAACGGCGACATCGACAGGCGCCATCGGGTCGCCGTCGCGGACGTCAGCGAGCGCGTCACGGAATGCCGCGAATGCTGGTGCGCCGAACCGCGTGATCACCACAGGCGTCACGCGCTGAACCGATCGCTCACGTCGCCTCCCCCGCACATCCGTGCGATCGGCAGCAGCCGCCCGCGCGGCTATGGCCCAAATCGGACACAATCGGCTAAACGGACAAGCAGAACTTGCCAAAAGTAATCAACTGAGGACTCTATGTTAGCTAGCCGTGTGATCGGCGGCTGCAGAGGCCGGGCGCCGCTGAGCGAGTTCAGCAGCGAAGTTGCATAATCACATGGGCGGCGGCTTCAGGCTGGATGGCGGGAGCTGTCCGGTGGACTCGACCTACGTGGAGGAGCCATGACCGGCATCAGTGCTGGCACCGCCGATCTGGTCGATACCTACGGGCCGGAACTGCGAGTCTGTGACATCCAGTTCCGCCAGTTCGGTGGCCGGCGGATCTTCTCCGGGCCGGTGCGCACGGTGTCCTGCCACGAGGACAACGGCCTGCTCCGCGATCTGCTGCGAATGCCCGGCTCAGGGGGTGTCCTGGTCGTGGACGGTGGCGGCTCCCTGCGCACAGCGCTCGTGGGCGACCTGATCGCGGGGGCGGCACAAGCGAACGGCTGGGCGGGCCTCGTCCTGCATGGGGCGGTCCGCGACAGCGCGGCGCTGGCCCATCTCGATCTCGGCGTCAAGGCACTGGGCACCAACCCGCGCAAGAGCGCGAAGACCGGCGCAGGCGCCGTTGATATTCCCGTGACGTTCGGCCATGTCACGTTCCAGCCGGGCGACATGCTGCACTCCGATGACGACGGGATAGTCCTGCTGCCGCCCGGGTAGCGGTTCACCTGCTCACCGACTGATCCCAACCCCACGGACCCAGCCCGCCCCCGCCAGGCCTTGGAAGCTGCGGCACTGCGTCGCCTGCGCGAAAGGGGCGACCGTCGCCCGCGAGCGAGCCCCGTCTCGGGCGCGCCGCATGGCATGTCGGCCAGGACGAAGTGCTATGTGCTGAATAGTTCTGCTGCCCGCCGGGACATCTCGTCGGGTGACACGTCCTCGGTGTGCTGGCTCATCATCCACTGGTGGCCGGACGGATCGCGAAGTCGTCCGCCGCGCTCTCCGTAGAACTGGTCGTCAAGCGGATAGATCACCTCGGCTCCGGCTTCCACCGCCCGTTCCCACGCGGCGTCCACGTTCTCCCAGTAGAGCGACATGACGCAGCTGACCATCCCGCCCAGCCGATCGGGCGACCTGACGGGTCCGTCCACGGCGTCTTCAGTGATCATCACCACCGAGTCCCCGATCCGGATCTCGGCATGGATCAGCTCAGCGTTCGGTCCGGTGAACCGGTCACCCAGATCCTCGGCGCCGAACGCCCGGCGGTAAAAGTCGATCGCCGCGGCACCATCCCGAACGACCAAACGGGGAGTTACGGTGTGCAGGTGCTCAGGGATCGGGTTCACTGCACTGGTCCCGGATGCGGTCACGGAGGTCTCCTGCCTGGGCAAGCCCGTCGAGCTCATGGAATCACCGTATTCCTGGATCGGGTCAAAATCGCAAGCCTAGCGCGCGGGTAAACGAACTCGGCGAATCTGTCCGGCAACTGGCCACGCTGCCAGGCCTCCTCACTGTCCAGCAGGTCCGGGTCACCCGGGCACAGCGAAGATGCACGCCCGGTCCTGGGCAAGCTCCGCGGCGGTGAGCGGTCCATATCCGCAATTCATATTTGACAGTGCTCGCGGGCAGCGCCGGTGCCGTCGCCCGGCTTGGGCGTCCTGCTCGCGTTGGCGACGTTTGATGCACCACCAGCAGCCGATCGGGCCGCTGGTGCGTAGACTTGGCGGCGATCCCGTTCGTGAAGACGCATGGCGTCTGTCCTGGGTGAGCGGAGGCCGAGTGGCTAGGTTGGCATTGCCGTTGAGCGTATTCGAGAATCTTGACTTCGGTGCGCCTGCCGCCGAGCGGGATATCGGGCGTGGTCTTGAAAAGTATTTCATCGAATCTGTCGCTTACAAGCGTGTCCGTTCTGGTGCGAAGACGATAATTCTCGGTAACCGGGGATCGGGCAAGAGCGCGATCTTCCAGATTCTCGCAAGCAGGGAACGTTCTGCGGGAAGCCATGTTATCGAGCTATCGCCAGAGGACTACTCGTATGAGCTCCTCAGCTCCACTATGACAGCGGAGAACAGTGGCTCGTGGGTAAAGCACGGCGCATACGCGGCGGCCTGGAAATATCTTATCTACATTTTGATCATGAAGGAAATATCAAAGAAAGGAATGCGTCTCAAGAAAGGGGCCGCGACTGTCATCTACAGATATGTTCGAGACAATCACGGCGCTGACCAGATGGGAAGGCTGGCGGTGCTGATTTCTTACCTCAGGAGACTTGAAGCCATCAAGCTGGGCCCCATAGAAGCCGGTTTTAAAGCACGAGAGCTAGACAAGCTTTACAAGCTCGACGAGATCCATCACCTACTGCCGGCACTCAAGGAAGTTCTTGCTCGGCAAAGAGTTGTTGTGCTTGTCGATGAGCTGGACCGGGGCTGGGATTCCTCTGAGGACGCCAAAGCCTTCGTCGCCGGGTTATTCCAGGCATGCGTCTCGATCAACGGCCTCCACGAGAACCTCAGTGTATATATTTCTCTCAGGCAAGAGCTCTACGATGACATCCCTGCGTTGTACGAGGACGCGCAGAAGTACAGGGATCTTCTGGAGATCATACGATGGGACGAAGATTCGCTGCTCAAGCTCATAACTAGACGGATCAGGCATTCCGCACGTGAAAAGGGCTACGGCGATCCGGATTTTGGAAAGTCCGACGACACCGCATGGTGGAGCGCAGTCTTCGCTGCTCCGCCCGGGCATCCGGCTGACAGTTGCTTTAGGTACATGATTGACCGGACACTGTACCGCCCGCGGGAGATTATCCAGTTCTGCACAGAGGTCGTCGAGCTGGCCCGCAGCCGCACATCCGGCCTGCCGCTACCATACGCCGCAATCAGCTGGGCCGAGCGCGGCTACTCCGAGGAACGCGCAAAGGACATAGCTGCCGAATATCGTTTTCAGTATCCAGGTCTTTTGAGCGTTTTCGAAGTTTTCCGCGGGCGAAGCCCGACCTTCGACCGCGAGAACTTGCAGTTTCTCTGCCTGGAACTGGCCACAGGGGGGTTTCCCACGGGCGATACCGGGTCCTGGCTTCCTGACCGTGACCCTGATGATCTGATCGATATTTTGTGGCACGTGGGTTTTCTGGAGGGACAGCCCGCGGGCGGTGCCATATCTGGAGACCCTCTTCGGTCTTTCCTGGGCGTCCATCAGGTACAGCACCTGAACCTAGCCTTGGTGCAGTACTTCCGGGTACATGCCATGTTCCGCGCATACCTTGGCCTGGCATAGGAAACCCCGGTGGCGCGGGCAAGACCCCACCAAGTCTTATCCCTGCAGGTCAACAGGGCTGTTGCCGGAGCGGTTGATACCCTCGTCCCATGGACCAGCAACATCTTGCCAACCTTGCGCACCTGCGCCGGGCGCGGGATCTGGTCGATCGGGAGTATGCGCGTCCGCTCGACGTGCCGACCATGGCTCGCCACGCGCTGATGT
>OCTA010002800.1_pt1 | contig 15662 bp, 10 predicted proteins | sample 1538991 | NCBI WGS metagenome assembly OCTA01 (sample SAMEA3539302, study PRJEB22396) | soil metagenome | biome: tundra; feature: field; material: soil | place: USA | collected 2010-05 | depth 0.15 m | reverse complement strand
GTAGATGAACCAACGAGTTAGGCCTCCCCGCTCGAGGATGCATCCTAATCATCACGGGGCTACGCCCAAACGGTCGCCCATCCTGGCGTAGGTCTCGCGACAGAGGGCGCTCTGCTCAAGAAGGTCGGCGTCAAACCGGATCCGGCCGCGGGAAAACAGGCTGATGACACAAGAGCCGCCAAACGCGAACAGCCCCTTCTCCTCGCCCTTCTCGACGTTTCGGCCGGGCACGAAGAGCTGGCGGATGCGACCGACGTTGGTCGCGCCAATCTCGATCATCGCGACTGTGCCGAATCGTGGTGAATCCACCAGCGTCACCATGCGCCGGTTCTCGACCAGGTAGCGCAGGTTTCGTCGCAACGCGATCGGATGCACCGAGTACAGCCAGCCGCGAATAAGTTGTGGCTCACCCGCCCGGCCGCTCACCGGAAAATGGAAGCGATGATAGTCCACCGGGGCGAGCCGGGAAATGAGCATCGCTCCTCCGGCGAACCGCGCGGCCAGCACCTGCTGTTCCCGGGGCCAATGCGCTTCGCCAAACAGTTCCGCGAGCGTGAACTTCGCGCCTTTCACGTAGAATCCGTCCGCGGTGTCGACGTTCGAAAAGACGAGGTGGCGTCCGTCGGCCGGAAGGACCGCGACGTCGTCTCCGGGCGCGATGGGTCGCACCGCCGGCTTCAACGCGCGGAAGAAAAACTCGTTGAACGTCTTGAACGCGAAGGCCGATTTCGCGAACTCATCGACGTCGAGGTTGTAGTCGACGATAAACGGAAGGATTTTCGTCGCACTGTAGCGGCGGTTCATGCGCCAGCCGTAATACCACGAAAAGAACGCCCGCCGCACTGCCAGCCACAAAGCCAGACGCCCGAGCGGGTTTTCATAAATCAAGCGCAGCCAGCGCTCGCCGTAGATCCGTTCGGTCTCGACGGTCTTCTTGGTGCGGTGCCAGTAGCGGATGGGCGCGGCAGGCATGGGAATCCCTTCAGCTTACGCGATCGGGTGCGCCGACCTCAACGAGGTTCTTCTTGAGACTCCGGACCCGGGATTCGGCAAGGAGGCGCGTTGGGGACAACGCGCTCCACCAGAACGTCCAGTCATCTTCGTTCGCACACAATCCCTTCGCCACCGGATTCAGCCGGATATACTGCCAGGTTTTCTCCTTCTCCTGATCATCGCGGATTCGGTGATCGAAATAGTTGGGTTGCCATGCAACGCGATGCAGACGTGCCATGCCTCGCTTCCAGTTGCGGATTACGGTAGACATGCTGGTTTCACCAGGAAAGACCAGCGAGGCGTGCAGGTGATCAGGCGTGAGCAGCAGCAATTCGCACCACCAGTAGCCAGACACATGATACTGCCTGGCTGCATCGATAAGGAGACCGGCCAATGAGGCCTCCGTCAGCGGAATAGACTGTATCGCTGCGACTCTGATCCGGACGTGGAACATCGCGCCGGTTTTGACCCATCCGGGTGTGCCGTGGTGCAAGCGCAAGGTGTATCGGCTCATGCAACCACGTTCGCGTCGAGCACGTTGTTCTCAATACGGTTCTTTCCACCTCACAGCGCGTTAGGGACAACGCGCTCCACCAGTCTATTGTCTGCTCCAGGTGGTGTGACTTGCCCCCAAGGCGCCTCTTTTCGCTCGTGCTGACAGCGCGTCGGCGACAACGCGCTCCACCAGCAGAATGTCATTCCGTGAGATTCACCGGCGACCCCGACTCCATCACCAGCGCGTCGCCCTTCACCTTGAACGTGACCGTGGAATTCTCCGCCACCTCGCCCGCGATGAGCGCGCGCGCCAGCCTCGTCTCGATCTGCCGCTGCAGGAATCGCTTCAACGGCCGCGCCCCGAACACGGGATCGTAGCCTTTCTCCGCGGCCCATTCCCTCGCCTTGGCGTCGAGTTTGACGGTCACCCGCCGGTCGGCCAGGCGCCGGTTCAGGTCCACGAGCAGCAGGTCGACGATCTGGGTGATTTCCTCGAGGGTCAGCGGCTTGAACAAGATCGTCTCGTCGATGCGGTTGAGGAATTCCGGTCGGAACGTCTGCCGCAACTCGGCCATTACCCCTTCGCGCACGCTTTCGGGAATCGTGTCGCCCGTCACCCCGTCCAGCAGCCGGCGGCTGCCGAGATTCGAGGTCATAATGATGATGGTATTCTTGAAATCGACCGTGCGGCCCTGGGCATCCGTGATGCGGCCGTCGTCGAGCACCTGTAATAACACATTGAATACGTCCGGATGCGCCTTTTCCACTTCGTCGAACAGGATCACGGAGTATGGTTTGCGGCGCACCGCCTCGCTGAGCTGGCCGCCCTCGTCGTAGCCGACGTAGCCCGGCGGCGCCCCGATCAGGCGGGAGACACTGTGCTTCTCCATGTACTCCGACATGTCGAGACGGATCATCGCCGCCTCGGTGTCGAACAGCGTCTCAGCGAGCGTCTTGGCCAGTTCGGTCTTGCCGACGCCGGTGGGTCCGAGGAACAGGAAACTGCCCACCGGGCGGCGCGGGTCCTTGATGCCGCTGCGCGCTCGCAGGATCGCCTCGGTGACGAGCGTGACCGCCTCGTCCTGTCCGATCACCCGCTGGTGCAGCACCTCCTCGAGGCGGAGGAGCTTCTCCTTCTCCCCCTCGATGAGCCGTGTGACGGGCACGCCCGTCCATTTGGCCACCACCTCGGCGATCTCCTCCGCGGAAACCTCCTCCTTGAACAGCGTGGCGCCGCTGCCGGCCTTCTCGAGCTTCTTCAATTCGGCCTCCAACTGCGGAATCTTGCCGTGGCGCAGTTCCGCCACCGCATTCAGGTCGTAGGCGCGCTCGGCCTTCGCCATCTCCAGGCGGGCGGCCTCGAGCGACTCCCGCAGCTTTCGCACTTTGTCGATCGAGCCTTTCTCCCGTTCCCAATGCAGCCGCAGGGCCTTCGCTTTCTCGCGCGCATCGGCCAATTCCGCGCGGAGCGCCGCCAGCCGGCGGGCGCTGGCGTCATCTTTTTCCTTGGCAAGGGCGGTCTCCTCGATCTCCAGCCGGAGGACGCGCCGCGAGAGCTCGTCGAGCTCCTGCGGCATCGAGTCCATCTCCGTCCGGATCATCGCACAGGCCTCGTCCATGAGATCGATGGCCTTGTCGGGTAAAAAGCGGTCGGTGATGTAGCGGTTCGACAGGGTGACGGCGCTGACGAGCGCGGCGTCCTGGATGCGCACGCCGTGGTGCAGCTCGAAGCGCTCCTTGATGCCGCGCAAGATCGAGAGCGCATCTTCCACGCTGGGCTGATCCACGATCACGGGCTGGAACCGGCGCTCGAGCGCGGCGTCCTTCTCGATGTGTTTGCGATATTCGTCGAGCGTGGTGGCCCCGATGCAATGCAGCTCGCCGCGCGCCAGCATGGGTTTCAGCATGTTGCCGGCATCCATCGCCCCTTCGGTCTTGCCCGCGCCGACGATGACGTGGAGTTCGTCGATGAAGAGCAGGATGCGGCCGTTGCTCTGCCTGATTTCGGCGAGCACCGCCTTGAGGCGTTCCTCGAATTCGCCGCGGTACTTGGCCCCGGCGAGGAGCGATCCCATGTCGAGCGCGAAAATGGTCTTGTCCTTCAATCCCTCGGGCACGTCGCCGCGGAGAATGCGTTGCGCGAGGCCCTCGACGATGGCGGTCTTGCCGACGCCGGGTTCCCCGATCAACACCGGGTTGTTCTTCGTCTTGCGGGAAAGGATGCGGATGGTGCGGCGGATCTCGTCGTCCCGCCCGATGACCGGATCGAGTTTGCCCTTGCGCGCCTGCTGCACGAGATCGATGCCGTATTTCTCCAATGCCTGATAGGTGGTCTCGGGGTTGTCGGTGGTCACCCGCTGGTTGCCGCGGATCTCGCGCAGCACCTTCAACACCTTCGCGCGATCGAGGCCGAAACTCCGGAGGTATTTCTTGAACGCCTCCGGCTTGGCCACATCGATCAGGCCGAGGAAGAGGTGTTCCGTGCTGACGTATTCGTCCTTGAGCTTCCCCGCCTCCTCCTCCGCCTGGGTGAGCACCTCGTTGACCGCCTGGGTGACGTAGATTTTCGACACGTCCACGCTGCCCGTCACCTTGGGCAGCCGGTCGAGTTCCCGCTCCGCCGCCAGTTGCATCGCACCCACGGTCAGACCGAGCTTCTCGACCAGCGCCGGCACGATGCCGCCCTCCTGCGCGAGCAATGCCACCAGCAGGTGCCAGGTCTCTACCTCGTTGTGCGAACGACGGCGGGCTTGGTTCTGCCCCTCGGCGACCGCCGAGCGCGACATTTCGGTAAGCTTGCTGGGATCCATGGAGATCAGCAGCGCATGACGCGCGCCAATCCCCTTCACAAGGAATCCAGCCGCGGCAGTGTGTCAACCCAGCGACAGGTTGGCCGCAGCCGGGACGCCGCGGCGCAGCCGAGACACACTGCGCATGCCGCCGACCTCGATCATTTGAACGTCACCCGTTATCGTTGCCGGCGCGGTGGCAACAGTGGCCGCGAGCGCCAGCGAGTGGATCCTCATCCCAGTAGCCAAACTCGTGAAGTCGGCAACGAAAAGCCCACGGACGACGCGGCTGTCGAGAAAAGTTATTACATCCCCTATGCATACTCTTTTCTTTTCCAACGCGCCGACCGTGGGCTAGATGGCAGAAAAATGGTTCCTCTCAAACAACACAGCCGACGCGAAGCGACGCCAACCCACGAAGGAGCCGGGACCGCGGACATCCCCGCTCCTCGTGTTCCCGCAGTTCTGTCGAGAAATCGCCGGCTGTCCAGAAGACTTTGAATTGCCGAGGCGCCACAAGCGCGTGTCCGTGGTTGTCGGTCGACCGTGTGAGGCTGCGCAGAAGCGGCACGGACAGCCCGTCCGCCATCTCGTCTGCCATCGCCGCGGCGGCGGCGGGAGCCTCCGGCGAAGATGAGCACTCGCCCGCCTCGGAATGCGAGCAAGCTCGCAACTCACCGCGCTTCCATGCTCTCACGGGCCTGGCAACGCGTCGGCCGAGTGCCGGCTACTTCTTCAGGTGCTTCACGATGTGGGTGAGCGTCTGCTTGGCGTCGCCGAGGACCATCATCGTCTTCGGATTGTAGAAGAGATCGTTGTCCTCGCCGGCGAACCCGGCGCCCATGCTGCGCTTGAGCACGATGATGTGGCGCGCCTGGTCGGCGTTGAGGATCGGCATGCCGTAAAGCGGGCTGCTCTTCTTGTGGCGCGCGGCGGGATTGGTGACGTCGTTCGCCCCGACCACCACCACGACGTCGGTGTTCTGGAAATCATCGTTGATGTGGTCCATCTCGAACAAGAGCTCGTAGGGCACGCTCGCCTCGGCCAGCAGCACGTTCATATGCCCGGGCATGCGCCCAGCGACGGGATGAATCGCGTAGCGGACGGTCGCGCCGCGCTCGATGAGCAGTTCTGCCATCTCGTGCACGATATGCTGCGCCTGCGCCACGGCCATGCCGTAGCCGGGGATCACGATGACCGAGCCGGCATTTTACAGCATGAGCTTGGCGTCCTCCGGCGTGTAGCGGATGACGGTGCGCGTCTCGGTCTTTTCGGCCGCACCCGCCGGCGGCGCTGAACCAACCGCGCCAAACAACACGTTGGCAAACGAACGGTTCATCGCGCGGCTCATGAGGACCGAGAGGAAGAAACCGCTGGTGCCATCGAGCGAGCCGGCGATGATAAGCACCTTGTTGTCGATCGCAATGCCCGTCGCCGCCGCAGCGAGGCCGGCGTAGGAATTGAGCAGAGAAATGACCACCGGCATGTCGGCGCCGCCAATCGGCATGACGATCAGCACGCCGACCACGAGGCCCAGCCCCAGCATCGTGTAGAAGGCCCAGGTGGTGTCGGGCGCATGGAGCAGGTACAGAAACAGGACGATGGTGGCGGAAAACAGCGCCAGATTGAAGATATTCTGCCCCCGGTAGGTGATGGGCGCGCCGCGGATCAGCTCCTGGAGTTTCCCGAACGCCATCAACGACCCCGTGACCGTCACCGCGCCGAACAGCACCTCGAAGCCCAGGGCGGCCATGCGCAGGCGGCCCAAGCCCTCGCCGCCATACTCAATGTACTTGAAGCAGCCGACGAGCACCGCGGCCTGCGCGCCAAACGAGTGGGAGAGGGCGATCCGTTGCGGCATGGCGGTCATCGGCATGAAGATCGCCATCAGGGCGCCGATCGCCGAGCCCACTCCGGCGCCGACGAGGATATAGGTCCAGGTGAGGATCTGCGTGTACAGCAGGGTGCCGACCACCGCCAGCGCCATGCCGATCTCCGCGAGGAACATGCCCCGTCGCGCCGTTGCGGGCGAACTCAGGGAACGCAGGCCCAGCACAAACAGGACCGCGGCCGCGAGATACGACCACTCGGAGATGACGATATTGACGTCGGTCATCATTTTTTGGCCCCGGGTTTCTTCCGTCGGAACATCTTCAGCATGCGGTCGGTGATCATGAAGCCGCCGACGACGTTGATGCTTGCGGCGCAGACCGCGAACATGCCCAGGATGGAGCTCGTCAGGCTGTACTGGCCACTCGCCGCCACGAGCGAGCCGACGAGCGAGATGCCGGAGATCGCGTTGGTCGCCGACATCAGCGGCGTATGCAGCGTCGGCGAAACCCGGCCGATCACCTCGAATCCGAGGAAGCCGGCCAGAACGAGGATGAAAAGATAGAACATAAGCCGGCCGAAATCCATCGGCGGCAGGGTGTGCGCGGCGTGTTGCGCCTCTTCGGCGGTGGCGAAGAAGAGAGGCGTCATGCGGAAAACATCGACCGGGATAGCTTCAATCGGGGTGGCGCGACTTGGCCCAAGGCGCCTTCGACTTTCCGCCGGGCAAGCGCGTTGGGGACAACGCGCACCACCCCTCGACTGGCGGGCAAATGTCCTTGTTCACTGGTATGGTTCCGATTCATGGTGCGCCGAGCAGCTTGCGCACGGTGTCATTGGTCACCTCGCCGCCGCGCGTGAGGCAGGCGCCTTTGACAATCTCATCGGCTGGGTCCGGCTCGGCGCCGGGCTTGGGAAAAAGGTGGCGGAAGAAATTGAAGCAGTTGCGGGCATAAAGCGCGCTCGCGTCGGCCGGCACCGTTGCCGGGAGGTTGACTGCGCCGATGATGGCGACGCCATGGTGCATGACCGTTTCGCCCGCCCGGGTCAGTTCGCAGTTGCCGCCCTGCTCGGCGGCGAGATCCACGAACACGGCGCCCGGCCGCAGCAGACCGGCCATCTTCTCCGTGACCAGCAGCGGCGCCTTTTTGCCGAAGACCTGGGCGGTCGAGATCACGACATCGACTTTCGGCAGACGCGCCCCAATGGCCTCCATCTCCTTCTGGATAAATTCAGGGGAAAGCTCCTTGGCGTAGCCCCCGGCTGTCTCGGCGTCCTTGGGCAGCTCCATTTCCACGAACATCGCGCCGAGGCTCTTGACCTGCTCGCGCACCGCGGGGCGCGGATCGAAGGCCTCTACGCGCGCTCCGAGACGTTTTGCGGTTGCAATCGCCTGCAAACCGGCCACCCCGGCCCCGAGAACGAGCACGGTGGCGGGTGTCACGGTGCCAGCCGCGGTCATGAGTAGCGGAAACATCTTGCCCAGCCGTTCGGCGGCGATGAGCACCGCTTTGTACCCGGCCACCGTCGCCTGTGAGCTCAGCGCATCCATGCCCTGGGCCCGGGTGATCCGCGGAATAAACTCCATGGCGTATCCGGTGATCCGGCGCCGGAGAAAAACCTGCAGGACCGGCGTGTTGCCAAACGGGGCGAGGAAGCCGACGTACGCCGCGCCTTCGCGGATCAGCCCGGCCTCTGCCACGGAGGGTGGCTGGACCTTGAGGATCAGATCGGCGCTTGCGTAGAGCTCCGGCGCCGAACCGAGGAGCCTGGCGCCCGCGGCGGCGTATTGCGCGTCATCGATGCCCGCGGCCCGACCAGCGCCGCCTTCGACCAGAATCTCGTGCTGGTCGCGCAAAAGCGCCCCGGCCAGGGCGGGGACAAAGGCAACGCGTGTTTCGCCCGGCGCGGTTTCTTTCGGTATGCCAATCTTCATCCGTGGTTAACGAGGGCCGCCAATCTAGCACGAAAACCTCAATATTGAAAACGCCTTGCGGCCATGAAATGCCTTTGACCCCCGCCCGCCGCCTGCGAGGATCCGCCGCGATGTACCTCAGCATTGTGGGTCTGGTTCTGGCCATCGTGGTGGGGATCTATTTCTGCAATAACCCGCTCAAACACAGCCGATGGTTCCTGGTCCGGCGGTTCATCAACTGGTTTCCGCTGGGGATGACCTACGCGTTCCTCTACATGGGGCGCTACAATCTCAATGTCTCCAAGAACGCCCTGGGCACGCTGATGCCCAAGGAGGATTTCGGCCTGATCTTCGCCGCGGGCACGCTCACCTACGCGTTGTCCTTCCTGATCAATGGACCGCTCGTCGACAGAATTGGCGGAAAGAAGGGCATCATGATCGCCGCGGTTGGCGCGTCGGCCGCCAACATCCTGCTGGGTGTCCTCACCTACCTGATCGTGGCGCATCACTTCAAGGTAAACCTGGTGGGCGCCTTCTCGGTGCTTTACGCGCTGAACATGTACTTTCAAAGCTACGGCGCGGTTTCGATCATCAAGGTCAAGGCGTACTGGTTTCACGTGCGGGAACGCGGGGTCTTCGGCGCGATTTTCGGCACGTTGATCTCCTTCGGCATCTATTTCGCCTTCGATTGGGGCCAGGCGATCGCCGACATGACCAAGGTGAATCCCGGCGCCGAGATGGGATGGCTGCATCGTCTCGTCCAATGGGTCTTTGGGATGAAGACCGGCGCCGTCGACGCGACGTGGGCGGTCTTCTTCATTCCGGCGGCGATCCTGCTCTTCTGGGTGCTGCTCGACTGGTGGTTGATCAAGGACACGCCGGAAGAAGCCGGCTTTGCGTCGTTCGACACCCACGACGCCTCGTCGGGACAGATGAATGTGGATTTCACCGCGACGCAGTTGCTCTGGAAGGTCTTCACGAGCCCCTTGATGTTGTTGATCGCCTGCGTCGAGCTGACCTCCGGCGTCTTTCGCAATGGCATCGCCCAATGGTATTTCATCTTCGCCAACGAAGTGAAACAACCCGGCGCGGAGTTCTTTCTCCAGCACTGGGGATGGCTGCTCTGCATCTTCGGCATTGTCGGCGGGTTCGCCGGCGGGCTCGTCTCCGACAAGCTGTTTCAATCGCGCCGGGGTCCGCCCGCAGGGCTGCTCTGCGGCGCGGTGCTGGTCGCGTCGCTGGTCATGGCGGCGTTTCTGTTTTCTTCGCCCCGGATCGTCGGTGCCGCCGGCGTCGCCATCGTGATGTGCGCGGTCGGCATCACCTCGTTGATGTCCGGCACGGCCGCGACGGATTTTGGCGGACGCAAAGCCACGGCGACCTGTTCGGGCATCGTCGACGGCTTTGCCTATCTGGGCAGCGCGATACAGTCGTTCAGTCTGGGCTACATCACCACCTGGAACTGGCATTGGTGGCCGCTTTTCCTGGCGCCCTTCGCTATAATTGGAGGGCTGATCGCCATCAAGATCTGGCACGAACTGCCGCCCGCCACCCGGAAATATATCGCCGAAGTTGAGCACAAACGGGTCGAAGGCCTGAAGGGAGCGACGGCCGTCGCGCCGTAGCTGCAGCACATTTCAGATCTTTGCAAAACCATAGGCGAGACTCGGCCTTCGTCAGAGGCCATGACGGAGCCGCGGGCGGAAAGGAGCTGCTTGATTGATTTCACGGGCACCGAGTATCGTCGATCCCCAAGATGTAACAGGGCCCGCCGAACACCCGGTTCTGCCCAGCCTGCACCACGCAAAACTGGATATGGCTCTCTCCCTCAATTTCCGCTAGGGTGGCCGCTGTTTCATGCGAATCTGGGCAGGCATATTTCTGGGCGCGCTTCCGTGCGCCACGGCTACGCGAGGCATGGTGAGAACCAATGCCGCAACTGCCGGAGCGCAGGCGGGCAGCCTTCGTCGGATGAGACGTCGCACGCCGGCGCGCCTCCTCACGCCACGAGGAAACATTCCTCAATGGCGTTGTTGGGTATTCTCTTTTCTGCTCTTGGCTGACCTTCCCGGCGTTGCGTCCGCGCGCGGATGGGGAGACGCAACCGAAGGCCGGCCAATCCTGCAGGTGTTCAAGGCGAGCGACAACCAGACCGAGTCCCAGGTCAGCGCCGTCGCCCAAGATCGCGACGGCGTGCTCTACTTTGCCAGTGACGGTTTGCTGCGCTACGACGGCTCGGCATGGCAGCATTTTCAAGTGGGACGGGATGCGGTGATGAAATACGGCGCCGCGGATGAACTGGGGCGAATCTGGGTGGCAGCATTTGGCGAGCTCGGCTATTTCGAAAAAAATGCCTCAGGACAGTTGCACTACACTTCGCTCCTGCCCCAGCTTCCCCCAGAATATCGCGACCAACTCGAAATCTGGGCTGTCGACGTCACCTCGCACGGCATCGTTTTTTCCGCCAATAATAAGATAATGCGGTGGGACGGAAGGTCGTTCACCATCTGGCCGCTGAGAGAGGCGCGTCGCTCTGATTCCCAGAAAATCGGAAACACCGTCTATACTTTCCACGGAAGGACGGGTCTCTGGAAGTTCGAAGGCGACGTGCCGGTGTTGGTCGTGCCGAGCGATATTTCTACGGGACCACTTCCGAGTTACCTCAAGCCCGACGGCGACTCATTTCTCACCGTGACCACTTGGGGCCTGGCTCGCCTTGAAGGTTCGAAGCTCACGCTCCTGTCAGGCAACTCCAACCAGTACATCAAGAATAACTTTCTTACCAGTGCTGTTGCACTCGACGATGCCACGCTGGCTGTTGGCACGTATAGCGGGGGTGCCATCATTATCGACCTCAAAGGCGACATCCTCCGTGTCATCGATCGATCATCGGGCCTGCCCAATCAGACCGTGGATAGGCTCTTCGTTGATTCCGAAAAGAGCCTCTGGATCATGACCGAAAGCGGAATCGCTCGAATGGATAGCAGCGGAGCCGTAACCCTGTTCGACGAGTCGAATCATCTGACCGGAAGACCCATCCGATCCATCGCCGCGCAGGACGGCCGCTTGTATGTCCTCACGGGCGAGGGCATCTTCGTGCTAAATCCGCGGCCGGATGTGCGCTCCTCGGCGGCGTTCGAGCTGCTGTCGCAATACGACATGAAACTTAGCTACGCGGCCCTGCTCCCACATTCCAAGGGATTGCTTGGCTCGGGATTTTCAGGGGTACGACTCTTGCAGCCGGATGGGGCTGTGCAGGCAGTCTACCACACTCACTTGGATGTTTGGAACCTGCTTGAATCGCGTCATTATCCCGGACGAATCTACTTTTCGGACTCGAAAAGCGTGGGCTGGCTCACGGAAGAAGAGGGTCAGTGGCGCGCTTATCCGCAACAGGTTCTTACTCCGGAGCCGCCGTTTTCTCTCGCCGAGGATTTCCAGGGAAATCTTTGGGTCAGCCTTAACCACAAAGGAGTCCTCCGCATCGTATTCGGCGAAGCCGGAGCACCACCGAAAATCACCCAGTTCAAGCCTGGCGCCGGGTTGCCGGCCGACGCAGGTCAAATCGCGATCGGTGCATTCCACAACCACGTGCTGCTGCTAACCCAGGCAGGCATTCTCGGGCACAATCCGGTTGACGACACGTTTTCCCCGGTGGCCGCGCTGCAGGACCTAAAGCAAGGCTTTGCTCTCTCCAATCCCGATGCCAGCGGCAATGTCTGGCTCGCCGCCAATGCGCCGTTAGTCGACGGGACCATGCGGCCCGTCGTCGGCGCACTTACGCTCGATCAACGCAACCAGCTCGTCTGGCGCCAGCTTCCGATCAGCGGACTTGAACGCGCCGGCACCCCCACGGTGCTGTACTTCCAGGAAGAGGCGCCGGGGCGGCCGCTGCTCTGGATCGGCGGCACCGAGGCCCTGCTGCGGGTGAAACTGGACCAACTGCAGGATCAGCAGGTGTCCTTCAACACTCTGCTCAGCGCCGTGAGCACGCTTTCGCCCGCCGGCAAGACCGCGTTGCCGCTGTTCGGAGTACAGCCTCCCCGCCTGCCCTATGCGCGCAACCATTTCGAGTTCGATTTTGCCGCCGCCACCTACCGCGATCCCCATTACGTCCGCTACCAGACACAACTCGCAGGTTTCGAACGCGATTGGACGGAGCCAAACGCGAAGAACTTTCGCGAATTCACTAACCTGAACGAGGGCGCCTACACCTTCAAGGTGCGCGCCGCCAACGCGGATGGCCGCTGGAGCGAGCCGGCGGCCTACCGATTTTTCATCCTGCCGCCGTGGTATCGCACTCCGTGGGCCTACTCATTGTTTTCGCTGGCCGCCGTCGGCTTGATCTACGGCGGTTACCGGCTCCGCGTCCGCCAGATGCGGGTGCAAACCAAACAGCTCGAGACGCTAGTCCGCCACCGCACCGACGAACTCGCGCGCGCCAACGCCGCGAAAACCGACTTCATTGCCAACATGAGCCACGAGATCCGCAACCCACTCAATGGCGTCATCGGCCTCGCGAGCCTGCTGCAGGAGTCCGAGCTCAACTCACAGCAGCGCGGCATCGCCGTCTCGCTGCGCAAGTGCGCGGAATACCTCTCCACGCTGGTCGAGGACGTGCTCGACTTCTCCACGATCGAGGCCGGCCGCATCACCATCGACGCCCAGCCGTTCAACCTGCGTAGCGTGTTCGCCGACGTCGAATCGATTTTCGCCTGGCAGGCGCAGGAGCAACAGACGTCGATCAGCACCCACATGGACCCTGAGCTCCCGGAGATGGTCATCGGCGACGAGGCAAAAATCAAACAGATCGTGATCAACTACGTGGCCAATGCCCTCAAATACGCCGGCCGGGGCGCCATCGTGATCGCAGCCGAAGGCCGGCCGGCGGCGGGCGCCATCGTGGAACTCGCCATCGAGGTACGCGACCAAGGGCCCGGGATCCCGTACGACGAGCAGGCCCGGCTCTTTGAAAAGTTCAACCGCGGCCGGCGCGCCCGGCAGGAGAAAATTCGCGGCACCGGTCTCGGCCTCGCGGTCTGCCGTGCCTATGCCGAGAAAATGGGGGGCACCGTCGGTCTCACGAGTGCGCTGGGCCAGGGTTCGACGTTCTGGTTCAAGGTCGCGCTGGCCATCTCCGCGGTCCAGCCTGCCACGGCGGAGGTCGCAGCGCGTCCGGCTCCGACCACCCGCGCCCTCATCGTCGAGGATCAGGAATACAACCTTCTCGTCATCGAAAACATCCTCAGCCGTCTCGGCTACCAGACCGACCACGCGACCGACGGCAATGAAGCCCTCGCGAAACTGCAGACCGATCTTTACGACATCGTGTTCATGGACTGGGACCTCCCCGGTCTGAATGGCGTCGAGGTCACCCGCCGTTTCCGTCAGTGGGAACCGCCCAAGCGCCACACGTTGATCATTGCCACGACCGCCTACTGCACGCCGGAGAAACGGCGCGAATGCCTCGAGGCCGGGATGGACGGTTTCGCCGCCAAGCCGCTGAGCCCTGAGAAGATCAAGGCCACAATCCAGAATCTGAGTGGGCCACTCCGCGCCGGCTCCTCCATCCCGATTCGCGCGGCCGAGGAGCCTCCGCGCAAGACCCTCGATCTCTCCATCTTCCGGTACCTGTCGGATCAGCAGCCCGAGAAGAGGCGCCAGCTTACCGAGGAGTTCATCACTGTCCTCGACAAGGACGTCGCCTTGCTCGCCGGGGCGGTGGGCGCCGGCAACGTCGAAGCCACGCGCCGGCAGGCGCACCGCATTCTTTCACAAGCCGCGCTCATCTCTGCCGTGCATGTCGCCGCGCTCGCCGCCACCATCCAGGAAGCCGCGCGGAATCGTGACATCGAGATGCCACGCTCCGCCCTGGGCTCATTCGCCGCGGAGGTCGCCAGCCTCAAGGAGAGTCTTCGTTCCGCTCTTTGAACGATTTGAGTTTTGAGAAGCCTTTGTTCACTGCGTACCGGATGAGATCCGGGGTGCTGTGCAGGCCGAGTTTGCCCATGATGTTGCGCCGGTGGAGCTGCACTGTGAACCGGCTGAGCTGGAGCTCGCGCGCCACCTCGTCGTTGGTCAAACCGCTCCCCAGCAGGGCGAGCAACTGCTGCTCGCGCTCGGTCAGCAACTTCGGAAAGGCCTTCGGTTCCGTGCGTAACCGCTGCCGCACCTGCTGTACCACCTCGGCGAAGAACACCCGCCCCTTGATCACCTCGTCGATCGCCTTCTTGAGGATGTCGATGGACTGGCGGTTCTTGTCCACATAGCCGTGCATGCCTGAATTGAGCACGCGATAGAGCGTATAATCGTCGCATTCTGCAGAAAGCGCGAGGATGCGGATCTTGGGGTCCGTCGCCAGAAGCTCCTCCGCGATGGAAAAGCCGTCGCGGTCGGGCAGATTCAGATCGAGCAGCACCATGTCGGGCTTGTGCGCGCGGCACAACGCCAGGCCGGTAGCGGCGTCTTCCGCCTCTCCCACCACCGTCAAATGAAAATGTTCCCGGCAGATTTTCTTCAGCAAATCCCGAAACATCGCCTGATCCTCAATGAGGACGATCTTCATTGGCGTATCTCGTGAAGAGTGGTTGATGGCACCCAGGAAAACCAGACCAATTTTTCTGCAATTTTCGCTGCCGGTTGCTGTCGTCCGACTTCTGCCATGGGGCGACCGCATTCCGAGCGGAGAAATGACCCCCGGGTGGCCGAACTGTGCGCACCTTCCGCCGGCGCGGCAGTTTCGCTTTGCATCATCGCGCGACGTGAGCATGGTAAGCCCATCAACCAAATGGGGAGTCCGCCGCGGCGGGCTGAGATTGGAGGACGTCCGCCTCCTCTACCCTCCGAACCTGACGCGGGTCATGCCGCCGTAGGGATCGCCTGTCGCACTTGGCGCGACGGCGCCAGCACTCCGGCGGCTCGAGCCGTTTCCTTCTTCGTCCGCCATGTCTACGACCACCCTTCCCCTCGCCGACCTCAACGGGTCGAACGGCTCCGCCGCCAAGGCGCCGGCCGCCACCCGCCGCTTCTATGCCATCGGTTCGCGCGCCGACCTCCGCGTGCCGATGAGAGAAATCTCCCTTCAGCCCACCCACGGGTTCGATGATCGCCTCACCGGCAACGAAACCGTGCGCGTTTATGACACCGCCGGACCGTGGGGCGACCCGGCATTTCATCAGGACCCGACCCGCGGCCTGCCGCCCGTCCGATCGGAATGGATCCGCGAACGCGGCGACGTGGAAGCATACGCCGGCCGCACGATCCAGCCGATTGACGACGGCTACCTGAGCGACGTGCACGTGGCGCACGCCGTGAAAAACGGCCTGGCGCGCTTCCCTGCGTTGCACCGCCGGCCGTTGCGCGCCCGCCGCAGCGCCGTCACCCAGCTCGCTTACGCCCGCCGCGGCGTGATCACGCCAGAAATGGAATTCGTCGCGATCCGCGAGAACATGAAGCTGCAGACGGCCGGCGAGAAACTGGAGACCTCGCCGGACGCGCCGCGCGACTCGATCCGCCACCAGCATCCCGGGCACAGCTTCGGGGCCGCGATCCCGCGCGAAATCACGCCGGAGTTTGTGCGGAGCGAGGTCGCGCGCGGCCGGGCCATCCTCCCCGCCAACATCAATCATCCCGAACTCGAG
>OCTA010002798.1_pt1 | contig 15685 bp, 12 predicted proteins | sample 1538991 | NCBI WGS metagenome assembly OCTA01 (sample SAMEA3539302, study PRJEB22396) | soil metagenome | biome: tundra; feature: field; material: soil | place: USA | collected 2010-05 | depth 0.15 m | reverse complement strand
GGGGCGTCGTGGTGTCGGCCGCCCTGTCCACCGGCGAACTGCTGCACTGCCCCGGCCTGCGCCAGGCCGAACGGGTAAGGCTGGGGCGGCTGCAGCGCAAGCTGGCCCACGCCAGACGCGGCTCGCGGCGCCGCGGCCGGGTGCGGCTAGCCATCGCCCGGCTGAAGGCCCGTGAGGTAGACCGGCGTAAGGACTGGGCCGAGAAGACGACTACCACTCTGGCTCGCAGGTTCGACGTGATCTGTGTCGAGGACCTGCGGATCACCAGTATGACCCGCTCGGCCAAGGGCACGCTGGCTGAGCCCGGCCGCAACGTCCGGCAGAAGGCCGGGCTCAACGGGGGCATCCTGGCCAGCGGATGGGGAGTGCTGGTATGTCGGCTGGAGGACAAGGCCCCCGGCCGGGTCGAGAAGGTCAACGCCGCGTACACCTCGCAGCGCTGCAGCGCGTGCGGGACCGTGGATGCGAAGGCGCGCGAGAGCCAAGCCGTCTTCGCCTGCCGGTCCTGCGGATACGCCGGCAACGCGGATGTGAACGCGGCCAGGAACATCGCCGCAGGGCATGCGGTGACCGCGCGGGGACGCTCGCCGCTGGGCGGGCGGATGAACCGCGAACCTCAACCTCTGCCCCTTTCTGTGTAGAGGCTGGAATCCCCCGCCTTCAGGCAGGGGAGGATGTCAATATCTTTCAGAGGTCGAGCACGAGCCTGGGCGTGGCCGATCGTGACACGCAGATCATCATCGTGTCGCCGGCCGCCCGCTCCGCCGGGGTGAGCAGGGAATCCCGGTGATCGGGCACCCCGTCCAGCACCGCGGTCTCGCAGGTACCGCAGATGCCTTCGGTGCAGGACGAGAGCACCTGCACGCCGGCCGCCTCGACCGCACGCAGGATGGACGTTTCCGCGGAAACGCGGATCAGCCGCCCGGTTTGCGCCAGTTCGACCTCGAAGGCCTCGGCTTCCGCTGCCGCCGGGCGGGCTGGCGCCTGGCCAGCAGGGGGAGCGAACCGCTCCACATGCAGCGCTCCTGCTGGCCAGCTCGCGCAGCGCGACTCCACCGCCACCAGCAACGGCTCAGGCCCGCAGCAGTACACGAGCGTGCCGGCGGATGGCTCACCGAGGAGCTCATCGAGGTCGAGCAGGCCCGCCTCGTCCTGCGGCTGGAGCAAGACCCGGTCCCCGTACCGGGACCGCAGCTCGTCGCGGAACGCCATCGAGGAGAGGGTCCGGCCACCGTAGGTCAGGGTCCAGGGAGTGCCCGCCGCCTCGGCCGCCGCGATCATCGGCAGGATGGGCGTGATGCCGATGCCGCCCGCAATGAACAGGTAGCGCCCGGCGAGCTCAAGGGCGAAGTGGTTGCGCGGTCCCCGGGCACGCACGCGGCAGCCTTCTGCGAGCACATCATGCACGTGGCGGGACCCGCCCCGGCCCGCGGCCTCGCGCAGCACGGCGATACGCCAGGTCGCGGCGTCGGCCGGATCACCGCACAGTGAGTACTGGCGGGCCAGGCCCGGGCCGAGCAGGAGATCGATGTGCGCACCGGGCTGCCAGCCCGGCAGCGGCGTGCCAGCCAGGTCGCGCAACTCGAGCACCGCCACGCCGTCGGCTGCGCCCTCCTTACGCGCGACGATCAGCTCGCGGTCGGCCTCGCCGCCGCAACTGCTCACGGATCCGCCGGGGATGCTGGGTGCGCCGGATGCTCCGGGTGCGCCAGCAGCCAGGCCCACATCCGCACCGGATCATCCGCCTCGGCTACGGCCCCGCAGTGGCAGGTACCAACCAGCAGGTCGGTACCCGGCAGCCAGGTGATCCGGTTCACCAGGACACCCTCCACTAGGACACCTGCACAGGGACCCGCGGATTCGCCTCTGCCATCCGGCGGAGCATCCGCCGCGCGGCCAGCCCCCCGGTATCGATGTTGATGCTCAGTTCCTGGCTGCCCGCGGGCTCGGCGGCGATCACCCGCTCCAGGACGTTCAGCGCCGCGACGTCCTGGAGCACCACGGTGCGGTTGCTGTCGTGCAGGAACTCAGACACCTCCCGGTCGTCGCGGGCGAAGTCACGCGCTACCGCCCAGAAGTCGTACGTGGTGGTCTCGGTCGACGGGGTGATCGCGTACACCACCTCGACGTGGAACCCGGCGGGATCGGACCCGTCCGGACCCGGCCCCATGCCGACCGGTGCCACCCTGCTGTGCAGCAGGTACAGGCACGGCGGCCGGTACTCGATGTCCTGCCAGCGGACGATGCGCCCGGTGATACCGGTGGACTTCGCGTAGAACGGCGGGCAGGCCGCGTCGTCCATGTGGCGGCTCACGTAGATGACGCCTCGCTCCTCGTCGACCTCCGTGGTCACCGGGGTGCTGGCGACCTCCGGCGTGCCGATGTAGCCGCCGTGCAGATACGTCTCGTGCGACAGGTCCATCAGGTTGTCCACCAGCAGGCCGTACCTGGCCGCCAGCGGCTCCATGCCGCACACGGTGGTATACCGGTCATCAGCCAGCCACGGTGCACGCGGGACGAGGCTCACGTCGGCCTGCTCAAGGTCGCCGATCCATACCCAGACGAACGAGTCCTGCTCCGCCACTGGGTAGGCGGTGACCCGCGCGGTCCGCGGAATCCGCTGCTGGCCTGGGACGGCGACGCACTGCCCGTCGGCACCGTAGGTGAAGCCGTGGTACCCGCAGATGATCGTGTCGCCGGCGAGCCGGCTCTCCGACAGCGGGAAGTGGCGGTGCACACACCGGTCGGCCAGGGCGACCGGCCGCCCGCTGCCGGTCCGGTACAGCACCAGCGGCTCGCCGAGGATTGTGCGGGCGAGCAGGTCGCGGCCAACTTCTGCGGAGTAAGCCGCTACGTACCATTGATTCCTAACGAAAGTCATCGCCATCTCCCTGACCCGGCGCGCTGCCCATGCCGCCGAGTCTGCGGGCCGGCCACGGCCGCGGGTAGAGGACGTTCCACTCAGCGGAAGAAAACGGCCAGGCATCGCGGCCCCTTCATGATCGCGAGGATCCGCGTCACATAGAGGCTGTCGCACAACTTCCCAAGGGTCTTTGTCAAGTCGGACGTTCGGCACATACCGCCCACGATCTGATCGTCCGATCCGGACATCCGGCCATGTTCCGGGCGCGAATTGGGGGTTGACACCGAGTCATGGAGGGTTATGCGACAGCCTCCATGGAGCCCCGAATCCTTCGTGATCATGGGATGGGGTTTCTGCCCGGGGCCCGGGGGTTGCCCCCCGGGCTAGCAGGGCTTCGTGATCATGGGATGGGGTTTCTGCCCAGGGGCGGGGCCGCGGGCCGCGGCGCCGCGGCGCCGAGCGAGGCGGGGGTTACTAGTGGTGGTGGAAGCCGTCGTGCTGGGCGTCCCCAGGCATATCGTGGGGCCAGCCATCGCCAGGCCCCACCGGCAGGAAGTGCCAACCGCCTGGACCGGGATGCCCGGCGCGCAGCCATCCACGGTAACGGCCGTATCTGCCGTCCGGGCGCGCCCGCTCGCCGGACTCAGGGGGAGCCGCCACCTGAGCAGGAACAGCGGCCGGGGCCACCGCTGGTGCGACGGTGGGAGCAGCAGACGCCCGGCTGGCAGGAGACGCGGACGTGCTGGGAACGGCTGAGGCCGGCCGGGTGGGAGTCGCGCCGGGCGACGGCCTCACCAGCGGCTGCGCCTGGTGCGCCGGGCGGTGCTGCAGCAGCGCAAGTTCGCTGGTGATCCCGGCCGCGAGGAGGACGGCAAGCCCGAGCGCCACAGACCGCCGTTTCCTCCCGCGCCCGGCACCGCCGACTGCGGCACCGCCGACCGCGGGACCAGCCGCCGCCGAGCCAGCCGCGGCTGAGCCAGCCGCGGCAGCGGCGGGCAGGATCGGCGTGTCGCCACCGGTCTCCCCATCGCCGGTGAGGATCTCGCTGAACGGCCCGCTGGTGTACTCCGTGACCAGGTCGGCGGGCAGGTCGGCGGGTTCGGCACCCAGCAACGCGCCACACGCCTGGCAGAAAAGCGAGCCAGCGGGATTCGGGTGCCCTAGAAAGCAGCGAGGTGGCACGTCCTCGCCGGACTCCGTTTCCGGGGAAGGGGCTCCCCAGGAAATGGCATGACCATTCGCACAACTCGACACCGTTCCCCGCTCTCCATCGGTCCGCTGTCGGTTTGCCGGTGTTAGGGCTCCTCCGCCCGGTTAGTGGCCTCTTGGCGGAAGATCATAACGGCCGAGTGTGAATCTCGGCCACCGCGCGGGAACGGCGGCGTGTCAGCCGGCCGCCGGAGAGGACGAGTAGTACATGACATTGCCCATACTGTCGGTCGCGGTGCAGCTGTCCACGACCGGGCAACTGACGGCCTCGATGGCGTTGCCACCGTCGATGTCCGTCACCGGCGACCAGCGACCGCTGCGGTAGACCAGAGCTCCTCCGGAGCCATCGACGGCGACACACGAGCCGTCGGATGGGCAGGCGATCGCGTCGGCGACCACCCCGATCGCGGATATGGTCCACTTGCCATCAGCGAATACCGCCGCCATGCCGTTGCGGTCCACCCCCATGCAGAACACCGGGCTTGAGCAGGACACCCCTCCGAACGCGCTGCCGTTGTCCACCGCCTGCCCCGCGCTCCACGAACTGCCGTTGTAGCTGAAGACGTCGCCGGTCTCGCCCACGGCCACGCAGTAGCTGGCGCTGGTGCAGGACACGGAGGTCAGCCCGGTGCCGCTGGGGTCGACGGTGAACGCCTGCCAGCCAGTGGCCGAGCCGGTGTAGGCGAAGGCGCTGCCGCCGCTGTCCACCGCCATGCAGAATGCCGAGGTCGGGCATGAGGCCGCCGTGGGCACCCCGACCCGCGAGTCGACCAGCACCGGGCTGCTCCAGCTGCCCTGGTTGAGGGTGATGGCGCCGCCCCCGCTGTCCAGCGCCAGGCAGAACGTCGTGGCGGCACAGGAGATGGCGGCCAGGCCGGACCGCGAGTCGGTGGCCACCGTCCGCCAGCCACCCCCGGCGGTGGAGGACATGATGGCGCCGACGCTGTCGACGGCGAAGCACACGGTGGCCTGCGGGCAGGAGACCCCGGTGATCGTCGGGTTGCCGATCTGGGCCGCCTGCTGGTCGAGCGGCGTGGGAGCGGTCCATGTCGCCGGTGCAGCGGCCGGGGCCGGCGTCCGTGACCTGGCCGGAGAAGCGGATGCCGTGGCCGCCGCGCGACGTGACGCGCCCGCCGAGGCTTGGGCCAGCCGCCCCGGGCGGTGGTGCAGCAGCGTGAAGCCCCCCGCGATGGCCGCGGCGACCAGGACGGCAACTCCCAGAGCCGCGATCGGCGCCCGGGGCCGCTTTCTTCTGTGCCCCACATCTGGGTCCCCCACGCCGGAGGCCTCGACGCCGGTCCGGGTCGGCGGACCCTCGTTGCCGTAGGTCTGCTTTATGGGTTCCGTCGTCGGCTCAGCCGCCAGGGGGCTAGCCGACAGCCAGCCCGCCCCCGCGGGCTCCTCGGCGTCCCAGACATCCTCGGCGAGGATCGCGCTGAATGACCCGGTGGTGTACTCCGTCACCAGTTCCGCGGCGGCCACGTCAGCCGACGCCGCACTGGGTCCGGCGGCCAGCAACGCACCGCATGACTCACAGAAGCGCGCGCCAGGGGCGCTGCGGTGTCCCTGATAACAGCGGGGCCGGATGTCCTCGCCGCAACTACCGCAGTACTCTGCGCCCGGGGAAACGGGATGACCATTCGCGCAACTCGACACCGTTCCCCCGCTCTCCATCGGTGCGCTGCCGATTTGCCGGTGTTAGGGCACCCTACCGGGTTGGTGGCCGGTTGGCGGAGAAGATGGCATTCGCTCCGCTGCGTTCCTTGCCGATGTCCTGGCCGGTCAGGACTACTCAGCGGCGGGCAGTCCCAGCCGCCACAGCGCAGGATCGGCCCAGGCGCCGACGATCGCGGTATCCGGATCCTGGCGCCGCAGCCGGGCGAACCGCTCGGCCAGCAATTGCAGGCGCACCGTCATCGGGATCTGCGCCAGCAGCGGGGACCGCCCGGCGTCCGCCTCGCTGCCCGGCGGCGCACTGAGGACGGCAACGGCGATCCCCTCACGTTCCGCGGCGGCGCCGACCGCCGCTGTCAGGCCGTCCGGATCGGCGCCGGGCTCCAGGAGCAGGAGGCCGTCGGCCGCGGTGCAGGGGACGGCCGCACCGTGCAGGAAGCGTTCGGTATCAAAGCCTTCGGCGAGCAGCCGGGCACCCTCACGGATCTTCAGCGCGCCCTCGCGGGCGGTGATCCCCCACGGGCCGCAGCCGACGATGGCCAGGCTGCGGGCCGGCACGGCGACGGCCTCGATGCCGGGCTCGGCGCACGCGGCGCGGACCTGCGCGGCGGCTCGCGCCAGGTCGTGCGGGGAGGCGCCCGCCGTGGCCGCCTGGTGGGCCAGCCGCGCGAGCACGGCGAGCGCGGAGGTGTAGCTGACGGTGTAGGTCTCGGATTCCTCGGGTGGGACGGTCTCGATCGCCTCCGGCCAGCCGCGTCCCTGCCCGGTGATCGACACCAGCGGCACGCCCGCGGCCAGGGCGTCGGCCCGGGCCCGCGCGGCGTAGGCGGTCTCCGTGGTGTGCGTGATCACCAGCAGGGCGTCGCCGGGTCGCGGGCCGGTGCTCCAGCGCGCCCAGGTAGCGGCGGGAAACCACTGGGCGTCCATGCCTGCCTGCTCGAACATCATGGCGCCGAGTTCGGCGGCGTGCTGGCTGGTGCCGGTGCCGATCAGGACCACCCTGGTGGCGTCGCCGAGAGTCGCGGCCGGGCCGGTGAGGTCGAGTTCAGCAATCCGGTCCAGGGCGTCGGCCTGCTGGCCGATCATCCGCAGCAGCGCGGTGGACGCCATGATCGTTTCCCCCAGTGCCTGGTCAGAAAGCTGGTGCTAGCGCCCCCGTGCGCGGCGGCCGACGAGGGACCTGAGCGGGGGCGGGATGTTCTGGGTAGCCAGAACCGCGCCGGCCGAGCGGTGCGACATGACTGACCAGCGTGACGCGGAGGAGAGCGCCGAGAGCAGCGAGAACGCCGACCCGATGGAGAACGCGGAGCAGAAGGAGCCCACGGACCCCACCGACAGGGCGGAGCCGACCGACCCGATGGACAGTACCGACCCCTTGGAACCGATCGACAGGATCGACCCCTCCGACCACAGGGACCACTTCGACGTCTGCGCCTCAGTTTCTGTCACGATGCTCATTCTCCTGGCGAGTGCCTCCACCACCGAACGCGGGGCGGCCCCTGACCCGGTCGCCCGCGGGGTCGAACGGCGGCCGCAGCCCCACGGTGGCCGGGCAGACCGGGCCGCCGACATTCACCTGGTAGGCACCGGAGCGGACGAAGCCGGCCGTGACGGCCTCCCCGGCCGGGTGGCGGAGGTAGCCGAGGCCGACCGAGGCACCGACCGTCTCGCCCCACGCCGCCGAGGTCACCTGGCCGACCGCCACACCGTCCCGCAGGATCAGTTCGCCGCCCCACATCATCGGGCCTGGGTCGTCGAGGACCAGGGAGACAAGCCGCCGGCGCGGGCCCTCGGCCTTGGCCTTCTCGACCGCTTCCCGGCCCAGGAACGAGATGTCGGTCTTCAGCTTGCAGGCGAACAGCAGCCCCGCCTCGACCGGGTTGTAGTCCGGTGTCAGCTCACGGCCGAAGGCCCGGTAGCCCTTCTCCAGGCGCATCGACTCAATGGCGTAATAGCCGGCGTTGACCAGGCCGAACGCGGCACCCGCGGCACAAAGATCCTCGTACACGCCGACCGCGAATTCGGCGGGCACCTGCAGCTCCCAGCCGAGTTCCCCGACGTAGGTGATCCTGGTCGCCCGGGCCGGGTAATAGCCGAGGCCGATTTCCCGGCTGGTCGCGAACGGGAAAGCGGCGTCGCTGAAGTCGCTGCCGGACAGCGAGCCCAGCAGGTCCCGCGACCGGGGGCCCATCACCCCGTACACGGCATAGGCCGACGTCACGTCGAGCAGGGCGGCGCGGGAGCCCGCCGGCATCCGCCTGGTGATGTGATCCTTGTCGCGCTCGGTCGTCGCCGCACTGCTGACCAGCAGGAACTCCTCGGCTGCGAGCCGGGTGACGGTGATGTCGGCCTCGTAGGTGCCCCGCTCGTTGAGCATCCCGGTGTACACGGTGCGGCCCGGCTCGACGGCCACGTCCGCCGTGCACAGCCACTGCAGGGCCGACTCCGCGTCCGGGCCGCTGAGCAGGTACTTGGAGAACGACGTCTGGTCGAACAGCGCGACGTCCCGGCGGGCGGCGCGCTGTTCCGCGACGCACCAGGGCAGCCAGTTCTGCTTGCCCCACGAGTACTCGATCACCGCGCTCTCGCCCGGCGGCGCGAAAAAGTTGGCCCGCTCCCAGCCCATCCTGCTGCCGAAGCAGGCGTTGGCCTGCCTGAGCAGGTGATGAGCGGGCGAGCGCCGGAATGGCCGGGCGGTTTCAAGCTCCCGGTTCGGCCACGGGATCGCGTAGTGCAGGCCGAGGATCTCCCCGACCCGGTCGCGGAGCCACCGGTTGTTGCCGTTGAAGCCGGCGAACCGGCGGATGTCGGCGGCCGACATGTCGGTGCCCGGATCTCCGGTGAGGATCCATTCCGCCAGCACGCGGCCTGCGCCGCCGGCCGTGGCGATGCCGACCGAGTTGAAGCCGGCGCCGACGAAGAAGTTCCTCAGCTCCGGCGCCTCGCCGAGAATGAACTGATTGTCGGGCGTGAAGCTCTCCGGGCCGTTGTAGAACATCTTGATGCCAGCGTCGCTGAGGGCAGGAATCCGGAGCTGGGCGCTCTCCATGAGGACCGCGAAATGATCCCAGTCCTCCCCGAGAAGCTGGAACTCGAAGGGGTATGGCAGCGCGTCGGGGGCGACCCACGGCTTCGCGTCCGGCTCGAACCCGCCGACGACCAGGCCGCCCACCTCCTCCTTGAAGTAGGTGTACCCATCCGGGTCGCGCAGGATCGGCAGGTCCCGGTGGACCCCGTCGATCTGCTCGGTCACCACGTAGAAGTGCTCACAGGAGTGCAGCGGCACGGTCACCCCGCACCAGGCGCCGACCTGCTTGGCCCACTGTCCCGCGCAGTTGACCACGATCTCGGCCTCGACGTCGCCCTCCTCGGTGGCCACCCCGGTCACCGCCCCGCGGGCCGTCAAGATGCCGGTCACCCTGGTCCGCTCGCGCACCACGACACCGCGCTGCCGGGCGCCCGCGGCCAGCGCGTACGTCAGGTCCGTCGGGTTGGCCCGGCCGTCGCCGGGCAGCCAGATCGCGCCGGCCAGGTCCGCGACGTCCATCACCGGGTACATCTCGCGGGCCCGCTGGGGGCTGATGATCTCGCAGTCGAGCTGGTAGGCCGCGGCCGCCGCGGCGGTCCGGCGCAACTGGATCATGCGTTCCTCGGTGCGCGCGACGGTGACACCGCCGCACCGCCGGAACCCGGTGCTCAGCCCGGTCTCGTCGGCCAGCCGCTGGTAAAGCTCGGTGGAGTACTGCACCAGCCTGGTGCCGCTCTCCGAGGCACGCAGCTGCCCAACCAGGCCGGCCGCGTGCCAGGTGGTCCCGCAGGACAGCTGCCCCTGCTCGAGCAGGAGCACGTCGCGGCAGCCCATCTCGGCCAGGTGATAGGCGACGCTGGTACCGATCACTCCGCCGCCGATGATCACGACACGGGCACGGCCGGGCACTGCTGGCCCGGGGGGACGACCCCCCGGATCCCCCCGCAATGCTGGCCCGGGGGGACGCAGTGTCTTCCCGGGGGATACCCCCGGACCCCGATGGCCCGGATCCCCCCGCGGCGCTGGCTCCGCCAGCGGTTCCTTCATCGCGCTCCTCCCCCGCGGTCAGTCGTCTCGCTGCACGTCATCGAGAAGCTGGCCGAAGTCCCGGCCGGCCAGCCCGGCGGCAGCACCCTCGTAGCGTTCCATCGCCCACGACCAGAAGTCGAAGCCGAGCGGGCTGGTGGCGTCCTGGATCGACCCCCACAGCGTCCACCCGTACTTGGCCACCAGGCCGAACAGCCGGGCGCGGGCAATCCTGTTCCGCAGTTCCCGGCCGTAGTACTCGGTGACCAGCGCCGCCAGCGTGTCCTCCGACAGGCCGCACTCACTGCCGATGTTGCCCAGCTCGAAGCAGGCGTCGTTGTTGCCGGAGTACTCGTAGTCGATCAGCCAGATCCGGTCGCCATCGTCGATGAAGTTGCCGGCCAGCAGGTCGTTGTTGCATGGCACCGTGCCCTCGTCCCGGATGGCCAGAGCCCGCCTGGCCGCCTCGAACCGCGGCATGAGGTCGTCGTATCCCGGTGGCAGCCGGAAGCCCCGCCCGCGGACAACCGCGTAGTACCGGCGCTGGACCTCGAACATGTCGAAGTCGCCCGCGAACCGCTGGCCGCCGTGCAGCCGCCGGCAGGCCCGGGCGATCCGCGGGATGGTGGCCGGGTCAGCCACGTCCTCGTCGCGCAGCGTCCGGCCCTCGAGGTAGCCGAGGACCAGCAGGCGGTCCTGCGGCCGGTACTCGACGACCGGCGCGCCCACGCCGGCCGCCGCGGCGGCGACCGAGTTGTGGTGTTCGTTGTCCCGGTCGATGCCGAGCATCTCGGCATTCGAGCAGATCCGGGCCACGAACGTGCCGTCGGGCGTGGTGACCTTGTAGTTGCGGTTGGTCAGGCCGCCGGACAGTTCCCGGACCGACCGCGGCGTCCGCGCCAGGCTGGCCGTCCGGCCGAACAAAGCGTCCAGATCCTCGGCCACCGGCCCAGGGTAAGTGTCCCGGGTGATAAAGGTCTAGACAAAAATCACAATCTTTGCGCTGGCCGGCGCCCCTCCCGCCGCACCATGCCCAGGGCACTCGCAACTTCTCCAGCCCAACGGATCCTGGTGCGTACTGCCGGCCGCGCGCAAAGGGTCTAGACATTGCCCGCACCCGACCTTACGCTACGCGTCATTCCACGCCTGCGTCGCAAGGGGAAGGACCACCCGATGAGCGCTACCACCGAATCGCCAGGCGGGGTTCCCGGCGGGGCTCCTGGCGGGCACGAGCGCGATACCGCCGACCTGGCCCGGTTCGGCTATAAGCAGGAACTCAAGCGTTCCCTCGGGACCTTCAGCTCGTTCGCGGTGGCCTTCAGCTACATCTCCCCGTCGACCGGCATCTTCACCCTGTTCGCGCTGGGCCTGGTCACCATCGGCGGGGTCTTCATCTGGACCTGGCCGGTCGTGGCGCTGGGCCAGTTCATCATCGCCCTCAACTTCGCCGAGGTGTCCAGTCACTACCCCATCGCGGGCTCGGTCTTCCAGTGGACCAAGTACCTGTCGCGCCGGAGTTACGCCTGGTTCTCGGGGTGGATCTACCTGTTCGCGGGCATCCTTACGGTCACCGCCGTGGTGGCGACCCTGCCGCTGGCGCTCATCCCCGCCCTCAACGGCCTGGGCTGGCACAGCCTGAGCTCGACCACCGGCACCGAGCGGACCGTCGCGCTGATCACGCTGGTCGTCATCACCGTGCTGAACATCTACGGGGTCCGCCTCGTGGCCATCATCAACAACACCGGGGTGCTGTTCGAGATCCTGGGCATGTTCGTGTTCGCGCTCATCCTGATGGCCTTCCACAATCACCAGGGCTTCAAGGTCGTGACCAACAGCGGCGGCCTGCACGTCGGGCCGAACACGTTCCTGGTCGCCATGTTCATGAGCCTGTTCGTGATCTACGGCTTCGACACCGCGTCCACGCTGTCCGAGGAGACCCGCGACCCGCGCCGGGCCGCGCCCAAGGCCGTGCTCTTCTCGATCGTGGGCGCGTTCGTCATCGGCGGCGTCTTCCTGCTCGGCACCCTGATGGCGATCCCCAACATGCACGCCGCGATCACCGGGAACGGCGGCCTCGGGTTCGGGCCGGCCCAGATCATCGAGGCCAACTTCTCGTCGGGCTTCGCCACCATCTACCTGCTCGTGGTGTCAGCGGCGATCTTCGTCTGCTGCCTGTCCATCATGGCCGCGACGATCCGGCTCTGCTTCGGGATGGCCCGCGATAACCAACTGCCGCTGTCCCGGCCGCTGTCGAAGGTCTCGCCCAGGCTGCACACCCCGATCTGGGCCTGTATCGCGATCGCCGTGCTGTCCGCAATCCCGTTCCTCCAGTACACGGGCGCGGGCATCATCGCCATCGCAGCAACCGCGATGATCTATTTCGCCTACTTCCTCGGCAACACCGCGATCCTGCTGGCCAGGCTCCGGGGCTGGCCGAAGACCAGCGCGCCGTTCCGGCTCGGCCGGTGGGGCTTGCTGGTCAACATCCTCGGCCTGCTCTACGGCGGCGCGATGCTGATCAACTTCGCCTGGCCCCGGGCGGCCAGCAACCCGACACCCAAGCAGACCGCGCTGGCCCTCAACTTCCACGTCGGGTTCCTGAACGGCATCCCTATCCTGTGGACGGTCTTCGTCGTGCTCGCCGTGATCGGCGCGATCTACTACCTGATCGTCGGCCGGACCAAAGCCTTCGCACCGGTGATCGCGCCGGCCCAGGACGACCCGCCGCTGGTGGCCGAGGCAACTCCGCAGGCCCCGACATCGCCAGCAGAGGGCTGACCGGGCCGAACTTCAGCGATCAACCCTGAACTTCAGCGATCAATCGGAGCCCGCAGCGATGGACCGGAACCCGCCGGCCTCCTTGGCCGCCGAGCCACCCGAGATCGTCCGGGGGCCGGGAACCACCGTGCACGGCCAGATCGAAGACTGGCTGGCGGATGCGATCGCGGCCGGCCGGCTCGCGCCGGGCGACCGGATGCCGACCGAGCAGGACCTGGCGGCATGGTTCGGGGTGAGCCGGATGACACTGCGGCACGCGCTCGGCGAGCTGGCCAGGCGCGGGCTGGTGACCCGGGCGGTCGGCCGGCACGGCGGCACCTTCGTGGCCGTGGCCAAGCTGGAGCAGGACCTGACCACTCTCGCCGGGTTCTCCGAGCAGTTGCGGCGCCGTGGGATGGTGGCGGGCGCTCGGGTGCTCTCCGCGACCGAGCGCCCGGCCGGCCCGGCCGCGGCCGCGGCTCTGAGGCTCGGCGAGCGCGATCTCGTCTGCGAGGTCCGGCGGGTACGGCTGGCCGACGGCAGCCCGGTCGCGGTCGAGCACTCGCTGTTCCCGGCAGCCATGTTCCCGGGGCTGCTGGGCTGCCGGCTCGACGGCTCACTCTACGAGTTGCTCGAGGTGAGGTACGGGAAGCGGCCGTACCGGGCCCGGGAGAGCCTTGAGCCCGTCACCGCCGGAGTGCGCGATGCGGAGTCGCTGGAGGTCCGCCAGGGGGCGCCAATGATGCTGGTCGAGCGCATCGCCTACGCCCGGACCGGCGAGCCGGTGGAGTTCGCCCGCGACCTGTTCCGCGGGGACCGGACCCGGATCGTCATGTGGACATCGGACCTGGCTAGCGGGCCATGACGCGCCCCCAAAACAGCGCCTTTCATGATCACGAAGGATTCACGTCATATGTGACCGTGAATCCTTCGTGATCATGAAAGCCTGGGCAGCAGCGGGAGTACGCGGCATTGACGCGGAGATTTGCGTAAGTTGTGATGCTGTAGGGGGCCGCGTGCCCAGCCGCGAGTAGCCGACCGCCGAGGAGACTGGCCATGACCACCCGCTTGGTCGGCAGGAGGGCCTTCATCGGCGCTGTCGGCGGCGCGGCCACCGTGGCGCTGGTGTCCGGCAGCTTGGCCGACCACCGGCGAGCCGCCGCCGATCCCGGGCCGAGCGGGCAGGTCAGGCAGGTCGTACCGCCCGGCGCGCCGACGAGCGCCTACGTCCCGGACGGCACCGCCGGGCTGGCCGCGGCGTTCCCGCTGGCGGCGGTGGAGCTCCTGGCCAGCCGGTTTCGCGCCAACCAGTCGCGCAACACGGACTACCTGCTGTTCCTGGATCCGGACCGGATGCTGCACACGTTCCGGCTCAACGTCGGCCTGCCGTCCTCGGCCGAGCCGTGCGGTGGGTGGGAGGCACCGGACTCCTTGATACGCGGCCACTGCACCGGGCACCTGATGTCCGGGCTGGCCCTCACCTACGCCAATACCGGCAACCCGGCCCTGGCGGACAAAGGCCAGTACATCGTCAGCCAGCTCGCGAGCTTCCAGGCGCGGGCGGCGTCAGCGGGCTTCCATCCTGGCTACCTGTCGGCGTTCCCGGAGAGCTACTTCGACCGGCTGGAAGCCGACCTGCCCGTCTGGTCGCCGTACTACATGATCCACAAATTCCTGGCGGGCCTGATCGACCAGCACGAACTCGTCGGCAACACGGAGGCCCTGGCCGTGGCGGCCAGGCTGGGCGACTGGGTGGGCTGGCGCACATCCCGGCTGCCATACGCGCAGATGCAACAGATCCTGCAAACCGAGCACGGCGGCATCGCCGAGTCACTGGCCAACCTGTTCCGGCTTACCGGGGACCCGAGCTACCTGGCCACCGCGGAGCGCTTCTACCACGCCCAGGTGTTCGATCCGCTGGCACGGAACCAGGACCGGCTCTCTGGCCTGCACGCGAACACCAACATCCCGAAGATGGTCTCCTGCCTCAGGATGTGGGAGGAGACCGGGGACCAGCGCTACCACGACATCGCCGCGAACTTCTGGCGGATCGTCACTGAGCACCATTCTTATATCATCGGCGGCACCAGCAACTTCGAGCACTGGCACGCGCCCGACGTGGTCGCCGGCCAGCTCAGCAACCGCACCTGCGAGAACTGCTGTAGCTACAACATGCTCAAGCTGACCAGGCTGCTCCACTTCCATGAGCCGCAACGAACAGACCTCCTCGATCACTACGAACGTGCGCTGTTCAACCAGATGCTCGGCGAGCAGGACCCGCAGTCGCGGCACGGATTCAACATCTACTACACCGGCCTGTCACCGGGGGCGTTCAAGCAGCAGCCGTCCTTCATGGGCGCAAACCCCAACGTGTACTCCACCGACTACCAGAACTTCTCCTGCGACCACGCCACCGGGATGGAGACGCAGGCGAAATTCGCCGACACCATCTATTCCCGCGACGCGAAGGGCATCTTCGTCAACCTGTTCATCCCGTCGGTGGTGACCTGGCGGGACGGCGGCATGACGATCCGGCAGACCACCGGTTTCCCCGACGTGCCCCGCACCCGCCTCACGATTGCCTCCGGGGAGGCGACCATGGCGCTCCGCGTGCGCATCCCGGCGTGGGTAGCGGGTCGGGCGCGGGCCTGGCTGAATGGCGTGCCGCTGGGCAAGCCCGGCACCCCGGGAAGCTGGCTGGTCATCGAGCGGAACTGGCGGCCGGGCGACTGCCTGCTGGTCAGCTTGCCCATGCGGCTCACCCTGAACCCCACCCCGGACAAGCCTGATGCGGCGGCCGTGACCTACGGTCCGGTCGTGCTGAGCGGCGCGTACGGCAAGCGCTTCAGCAGGGCCATGCCCCGGCTGGACACCGCGTCGATCGCGCTGACCTCAACGGAGCCCCTCACGTTCGGGGCCGCCACGCGCAAACAGGGCGCCGAGCCGGACGGGCCGGTAACACTCATCCCGGTCGCGCGAACGCACCACCAGTACTACAACGTGTACTGGCTGACCTGACAGCCGGCGTAAGCCTCCTGTCAGGCTTTCGGGTCTGACGGCGTATCGGGCAAGCGTTTATTCAAGAGTTCGCGTTATTCAAACTACCCTCAATGGTCACCGTAGGCCTG
>OCTA010002797.1_pt1 | contig 15686 bp, 15 predicted proteins | sample 1538991 | NCBI WGS metagenome assembly OCTA01 (sample SAMEA3539302, study PRJEB22396) | soil metagenome | biome: tundra; feature: field; material: soil | place: USA | collected 2010-05 | depth 0.15 m | reverse complement strand
GCACCGGCGCGATGACGCTCTGCTGGTCGCTCGACAAGCTCGGCCCCATGACGCGTGGTGTCGAAGACGCCCTGCTGGTGCTGCAAGCCATTTCCGGCCCCGACGCCGGCGACGTGTCCAGCGTATCGAGCAGGCTGGACTTCGATACAGGCGCAACGGTGGAGGGGCTAAGGGTGGGCTACTTCCCCGGTTGGATGAAGGAGAACCCCGCGACCGCGGTGGACCGTGCCGCCCTTGATGCGGTCAAGAAGCTCGGCATGGTGCCAGTCGAGGTGGCCATTCCCGACTGGCCTTACGACTCGCTCGACCTGATCCTATTCGCCGAAGCGGCGGCGGCATTCGAGGACCTCACGCTCAGTGGCGGAGTGAACCAGCTTAAGGTTCAGGTGCCCGATGCTTGGCCCAACATTTTCCGCCAGTCTCGATTCCTCTCAGCCGTGGACTTCGTCCAGGCAGACCGGCTGCGGCGCAAAGTGGCCGTTGAGATGGCGCGCGTCTTCTCCCAGGTGGACCTGCTGCTGGTGCCGTCGCTGCGCGACGAAATGCTCACCATTACCAATTTCACAGGCCACCCTTCGCTCACGCTTCGCGCGGGCTTCGTGGAGGTTTCCGAGGCGCGCAGCGACTGGGCGCCGGACCCGAACGCACCGCTGCCGAAATTCTCGCCGCCAAGACGCGTGCCGCACGGGGTCACACTGATCGGTCGGCTGTTTGACGAAGGGACGCTGGGGCGCGCCGGGCTGGCGCTAGAGCGCGCCTTTGGGGTGGTATCCGAACGACCGCCGGGATTCTGAACAGCTTGGCGAACAAAAGGCGGGCTATGCTCCCCATGGCCCTCCGTTCCTGCCTGGTCTCCTGTCGCGACCTCGCCGGGACCGATCACGCTGTCGAGGTCACCGCCAAATCGCTGTACGAGGCGGTGGCGCAGGCGCTGGGAATCCTGCGCGGGGACATCTGGGTGGAGGAGATCGGCGAGGGGCTGACGGAGTTGAAGGTGCGCGTCAAGCAGCCTGCGGTCGAGCACCGGGTGAGGATGAAGGACTTCCGCCGGTGGTTGGAGTCGCAGGGCAAGACGCCGGCAGAGTGCACGAGGAAGAGGAAGCTGATGGCGTTGGCGAAAGGGGAAGGGACATGCTGATCGCCTTTTAGGTGCCCAGGAGGTCGAGATCACCCTGAGCGATCTGGCAGCGCACTGATACAAATAACCCACTAATCGCTACTTTCTTGGCGATGCGAGACCGCAGGGCTATAGGCCGGTATCCGTCTATCGTCAAAGCATGATCCCCTGAGCGGAATCGAAGCGCCCCGTTCAGATTAGCGAGCCCCATGAAAAGCGGCCTGAATCCGTGGCCGCGGTCTTCACCGGAACCGAAACGGGTGACTCCGTCCTGAAGTGCCAGTTTGAGCGCATCGCCGTGATCGACCAAGTTGGAGTACTCAGAGCAGGTTTGCAAGCTCCTCAGTACACCGATGCCGCGATCAGCCACCACGAACTCAAAAACTCCTGGTGCACCGCGAAAGACCAGAATGCCCGATTTCGAAGACTGTGAGTGTTCGTAGATATTGCCTTCCATTTCTCCCATTGCAGCCGCAAGTTGCACCGCGATGCGCCGTGGAAACCCGGCGGCTGCCGCGGCCCGCTCCGCAGCGAGGCAAAACATATTCCACGTTGTTTCGTCCGAAGGCCGCCGAGCGTAGGTCCGAAAAACGCCAACCTTGGTCGTTCGTGGGCAAATCCAATAATGGTGTCGATTCGAGAGGGCTGAATACAAGTCTGCTGTGCCATCCAGCGACAACCATGAGGCTTCTGAAGGGGCTGGCAAAAGACCGACTCCGGAAAGAAGAAGATATTCCAAGAAAGGTCCCAAATCCTGCACTGCGACTGACGGAAGGCCGTTCCCCAGCGATAGCCGTCCACGGTCGGCGGCAAACGCGAGATCATCTACGAATTCAAAAGTGAGTGCTTCAGACACTACGTCCCACCTCTCTCCAACTTGTTCAAGCCGCTGCGGAGTGGCTTCGATAGGTAAACCTCTCACTGATGACTTTCAGATTGTGATCGAACAGGTCGTCTAGCGGCGCGCCAACTGCGGTTGGTTCCGGGCGCCAATTGATCGCTTGCGCATCCGTCAAGAGCGCCCGCTGCCGATTCATGGTCTTTACAAAGGCCGTTGTATCAATGACCGCCAAACCCGCGAAAACATTCTGAAGTTGTACAGGTAATTCACCAACACCCCGCAGTACCAACCGAAGGGGTCTCGCGACTTCCTGAGCAAGGTCGCACAGCCAGGAAAGATGTTGTTGTCTCCGGCCGATACAACCGGCCCCTGTAGTGAATTCATAAGACAACACGCTGATTTCCTGATGGTCGCGCAAGTATTTGGCCCAACGGGAGAAGTCCGTTTCGGTCCGTCCGTTCACATGGAGTGCAGCCGGCATACGCTCCTGGAGGAATTCATGATGAACCAACGCAATCCGTTTCATCGCGTGGAGGTCTGTCCACCGTGGAGCGTCGGTAAATAGGCTATAGTTAGGCACCGTCGCAAGAGCGATGCCAATTTCACGCAAATGGCGAATGATGTTTTTGCGCTTTTTTTCGCCGAACTGCCACCATGCCTCCAGCGGGCGGTCCCGATCCGTACCGGACAGAATCACCGTACCGCCCTCCTCGATGTGGTATGACTCATTCAGGTGTTCTCTCGATTCGAACCGAGGGCTTCCCGTATTGCGATCAAACATCTCATAGAGAGGGAGTGCCACCGCCATCAACCGAATCCGGCGAATACGGCAACTGCCGTGGTAGAGCATGGGGATGATCTCGGGTAAATCGGGAGCATTCAAGGCGAGAGTAGTCGGTAGCGAGTCGAAAGAAAACCCGCCGACCTCACGGACGCGATCAACGTACGTGGGATTGTTGCGGCAGACGTTGTCACAGCATTCGGGTTTGTCACAGCGACACAGGTCCAAACAGTCGAATAATGGCGCGCGTGTCCGCAATCCTCCGCAGAGTTGGTGTTCGGGGCATGCGACACAACCAAGGCATTCCATCGGTAAGCCGGGTTCATACCAAAGCCTCTTGTCTAAACGTGCCTTGGGGCTTGAATCCGCTTTCTTCGACGAGTCTGTGGTCAACATAGGGCGATCTCCGCCACGCGGGCCAAGCCGTGCACGTGTTCGATCAGACCTTTGGCAATACCGCATGAACCTTGGACAGCAGACAGGATCTCGCTCGGCGGATTTTCGGCGCGCCCAACTTCATTGAGCCTGATGCGCGCGATCAACACAGGCCCTTCCATTTCCACGGTGACCGTGTCGCCCACATGAACCTCCGCGCTTTGTGCCAAGTCGAACGGGAGTAGGCGCGCAACAGAGGTCGTTTACTTGGAAAAGAGATCGGCGATACCAAGGTCTCGTCTCCCTATGTCGAAATGTCTCCTGTATGATTTCGCCTTGTTCCGTACAAATTCAATACCCATACGTTTACGCCTCTGCAAACAGCGGTCTGTATTTCTTGGACCGCCCTTGGCTGACTTCGATCACTACTCCGATGGCCGCGAGGGACGCGAGACGATTATTCCACCCAGTTGCATGCCTAAGTCCTTCACCAAAATCTCGCATGAGTTCGCTCGCATCTGTCTCTCCTCGTTGGTTAACCAGATCAAACGCAAGCTGCTGTTTAGGGTCCAGGGCACCGATCAGAGACGAGTCGGAGACTTCGCCGTCCGGAGCAAGCGAACATGACATAATTACATTTCCGCTTGACGTCGCGAGAAGGGTGAGTTCTTCGCGGACTGCTTCGTTTGCGTTTGCGATCACGGGGTACAACATTGAGCGCTTGGCTCGAACGAAGTCGCGGAATGCGATGACGCTTTCACGCAGATAGCTTGCCGTGGCCACCTCGATCTTGTCAAAGTCCAAAAAGACCGGTTCTGGGTTGGCCGGTTCTGGATTAATGTGCTTGATCAACTTCGTAAACATATCCGATCCTCGCGGAGCGCCCGCAAGAACCGTGATCCCTGCAAGACCATAAATGTTAATCCTGTTCATATCCGTCATGTGCCTCACGTGACGTAGATTATCACGCTCGCCTAGCGGTGTCAACCCCCTGTGGCGTTGTCTCCGCACGCCATTGATTCCGCAGCATTTGCGGCGACCAATTGCCAGGTTGGGCCGCGCGTATCGGCGGCCACGGCGCCGGAACGGGGATGGTGCAGTAGCGCCAAGAACCCACGGTAGCGCCCCCCGGCGAACTTGAACAGCACGCCGTCACGCACTGATATGTTTGTTCACGTTGACGCCGTGGTGGATGCAGAATGAGTACGACGAATCTTGCGGGCAACCGCGTTTCATGAAGCCGGGCACGCGGTCATGGCCTACCTTCAACGTGTCCCATTCAGGCAGGTGTCCATAGCCCCTGACACTGATACCCTGGGTCGTGTGCTGATGGGTGCCTGGCCCGACTGGGCCAATCCAGACTCCTGCGAGTATCGCGAGCGGGCCGCGTACGATTACTTCTTGCGCCATGCGCGTGTAAGCCTGGCCGGGCAAATCGCAGAGGCTCACCACTTGGGCAAACCGCCTAGATCTGGCATGCACGGCGACAACCGCTGCCTGGCTGCTCTCGCCCTGCCCTTGTGCCGGGGCATCGAAGATACCGCCAATGCAATGCTGGAATGGTTGTACCTGGACACGCGTGACCGCCTCACATCGCCCCTGGTCTGGCCCGCGGTGGAGAGCCTGGCCGATGCGCTGGTCGAGCGCAAGACACTGGGAACCAGGGCCGCGCGTTCCCTTATCCGCGCAGCTTACCGCCACGGGTGATTTCTTGCTTGTCGCCCCGGCGATGGCTCAAACGCGCTCAGGCGCCCGACGTTGCGCCGCAACGAGGGACTGGTAGGACGAGCCGTCCCGGCGCGGCTGGGCGCAACGTGGGCCAAGTGTGCGCGAACGGCGGCCAATTCCTGGCCCCCTCGGGCGGGCCGCAGGATCGCCTCAGAAGCGAGACGAAGCCAACTATGGGGTGGATTCCCCGGCCCTCGCCCCGGTTTGGCAGGAACTAGGGCGGCCAAAACCGACTTTGCGATGCGCTGGTGGCCACGCGGGAAGTTCTATTGCAGCGCCCGCGTTGAGATGTAGCAGTCTCTTCCGGCCTGAAAGCTGGATTCAATGTGGGCGCTATAGCCAATCTGGCAACTACGGGCAATGCAGACGGCTGGCATGTTTGCACGATGTTTGCACGGGCGTATTGGATGGTGCTCCTCTTCCCCAGCGCGCGCCGGCCGTTTGGTTGCTTTCCCCCCTATGTAGGGTTCCCAGCCTTCGCCGGTTCATGAACGCCGGGACTAGGCGGCTACGCTTATTTTTGCCAACTCGCACCAAAAACGTCTTGTGTTTCACTGGGGCGGAGGCTGGCAGGTTAATTCGCCCGGCGTGACTACAAAAGGGATGTAGATTTCGGCGGTACTTTCCGACGCCCCGTTCCCCGTCACGCTGAAAACACCGTACGCTAGATATGCGTCGTAGCGCCTTTCCTCCGTCGCCGTCACCTGCGGATAACAAGCTGGAGAAGGGAAGACGATGTTGACCTGATCGAGTCCAACCCACTGCGGCGACTGTCCGGCCCACATAGGGATCGTCTGTCCCGCTCCTCCGGGAATGTCGAACACGCCGTATTGCCTCAGGCCGAAACCCACTGCGCTTGGGCTTGCCTGTTGTAGCAACCCAGTCGTAGGGCTTTTGGTCAATCCCGTAAGCCCGGTCATCCACAAGGTGACGATCTGACCCCCATGCACCGGATTCTCGCTTGTGATTAAGTTACCAGACAGGTCTGTAACTGCCGCTATCGTCGATCTGGCCAGGCCGGGGTTCGCCGAAAAACCGCAAGCTGACGGGTACGTCAAGCTTAGGGAAAACAGGCAATCGTACCCAGCTATGAAGATAGAGGCACTGTTGATCGGATTTTCATAGCTGCCAGAGTCAGGTATGGAGAATGTGCCAGGCGCATCACAATACCCGGGCGGAGATCCGGGCTGCTCGATGCAAGGAAACTCGAATCTCTGTCCGTCACGAATCAGCACAAGTCCGACGCTCAACGAATTGTACTGACCGTAAGCCGCGGCCGAGACATTAGGTACAACGAAATTGATCTGGGTCGGACCCACAAAGAGCAGGTCTACGGGGATTTCGCAGGGCAAGCTGGTTGCGGCATTCGCAGTCGCGCATGGTGCCGCATAGCTGCCGATTAAGATGTGGACTTCCACGCCGCCAAGAAGGCTCGGCCACGGCGGAGCCGTCGAGACTGCTTTATCAGCCAGATTGCTGCCCCATATCGTCGCCAGGATTCCGGGCACGATATCGCCCAGCGAAGGGAGGGCTGCGTTAGTGACCGCCGTGATGGATTGTGCATCTACGACACGGGCAAATACGCTCAGAATCAGCAGGGCGAGCGGTTTCATAGCGATCCTCAAATCCTTTTCAGCGGCGCTGCCTTATATTTCACACCTTCGCATCCGCTAAAGCAAGGGGGTGGCGCGCTCACCCGGCTCAGAGGGTGTTGTCGGGTTTGCGTTCGGCGTAGCGCACTTCCACGTAGCCTATATCGCTGTCACCGGAGGACCGGAGGCGAATCGTCGAAGATTTCAGGCGCCACAGAACCGTCTCTATTACAGAAATGCCGCCGAAGGCGTCCGTTTTCCTGGATGTGTCCTCGTTTGTGGGCTTCCCGTACTTCCCGGTGAGTCCCTCTTTCAGTCCCGCGAATACGGTCGCGCGCTGGCGCGCATCTACGTGGTAGCCGGCATCCGGCCCCATCGTCCGATCCGTAAAGATACCCAGGTCAACGGCACCCAGGTAGTCTTTGCCGGGATAGAACTGAACCTGAACGCTTACATCCACCCTGACCGGGCCAATTTGCGCGATCTTAGTTTCCAGTCGTGTAAGCATAAACTGGTTTTCGGTCGGGGACGCCAGTAGTTGCAATTCGGGCATCGCCTCCCGCGCCTGCTGAAGCGTCATGCCCCACTTCAGGCTGGCCCAACCGTTTGCATCAACGGGTGGGCTTGTTGGCGCGGACTCTTGAGCGAAAGCCGCAGCGATGAAAAGGGTAAAACAGGCGGATGCCACCCTGAACAAGGGCGTGCGCCGTCGCTCATAGGTAATTGGCTTCATCGGACCTCCAATTCTTTGTCGCCATTCATGATAGTCCATTTTGGACTATCCCATCTTGGGCTTGTAGTCTGATTCCGTTGCGTTCGTGAACGCAATGGAAAAATCCATCCACTCGACCCGTTACGCCGTCTTCCTCAAGGTTCTCCGTGAAGCGCGCGAACGGGCCGGTCTAACGCAAGTGCAGCTTGCCCGGAAAATCGGAGAAACACAGACCTTCGTGTCCAAGTGCGAGCGCGGGGAACGACGCGTCGATGTGGTCGAATTGCGAACGTTCTGCCAGGCGTTTGGGGTGGACCTGAAGCTGTTCGTCGCGGCGTTGGAGAAGGCGCTAGGCGAGCGCGCCGGCAAGGGGAGACAGAGGTGACGGCCTAAAGGTGGGAGAGGGCACCGTGGGTCCTTCGATTATCGCCGCTTGTCAGTTGGCAGACCACCAGTGCTAAGATCAAATCGCAACCAGGCTGATTAGAACGCGGTCGCAATTCAGTGTTCTGGGGAGGACACCAATATGCCAAGACAGGCAAAGCCAAAGGACAACACCTTGCTGGAGATGGCCATCGTCGGCTATCAGAGCCAACTCGAAGGAATCTCGGCGAAGATAGCCGACATCAAAGCGCAACTCGGTCAACGCGGTCCGGGCCGGCCAAAGTCCACGGTCGCCGCGACAGCCGGAACGGATCACGCGGGTCCGCGGAAGCGCCGCACGATAAGCAAGGCCGGGCGCGCCAGGATCGCCGCCGCGCAGAGAGCGAGATGGGCGGCGCAGAAGAAGCAACAGGCGCAGCCCGCAACACCGGCGAAGCCCAAGAAACGGAAGTTGTCGGCGGCCGGGTTGAAAGCCATAAGGGAAGCCACCAAGAAGCGCTGGGCGGCTTACCGCAAGGCGCAGAAATCGGCGGCGTAGGCCATGAGAGTGATTCCTGTTCAGCCGCGCACGTTGTAGCAAAACAGCGTGTCCTGCTCGCGAAGATAAAGCTTCCCGTCCAAGATCACCGGATGCGACCAGCTCGGCAGACGGACCCCAGGTATGCGGAACGAGCCTGTTTCCTTGTACCCATCGGGCGACGATTCGATCAGCTTCATCATGCCATTTTGGTAGCGGAAGTACAGGTGCCCGTCGGCATACCCAACCGCCGCCGAGCCGGATGATCCTTCGGGACGAATATCACCACCCCATTTGACCTTTCCAGTCAGAAATTCAATGCAAGTAGGGAATCCGTTGTTGTGGCCCTGTCCCCCGTAAAGATAGTCGCCGATCAGGATGAAACCGCCATGGTGGTTCTGAAAGGTCCGTGCCTCCAGGAAGTACACCTGCTTTGCCGCGACCCCTTCCGCGGTCCGTTCCACCTTCAGCAGCACGCTTCCCGTCCCGTAACCGGTCGAGGCGAAGACGTAATCGCCCCTCACGACCGGGGTCGCGATGTTGGCAACATCATTCGCAATCCGATTGTAGTTCCACAGGACTTTGCCATCTTGTGCGCTCACGCCAAACAGCCCGCGCCCGGCCAGTTGCACGTACTGCCGCACGCCTGCTCCCTCAGATATGACGATTGATGAATAGCCGGCGCCGTTGCTGCCGGCCGTGCCAACCCGAGCGCCTCCCTCTGCACGCCAGATGTCTTTGCCCGTATGCTTGTCCACAGCCGCCAGCAAAGCCCCGAAGCTGCCCGGAGTGAAAACAAGCTTGTCGCCATCCACTAGGGGCGATTCCGAGAACTTCCAATCCGACATCATCTTGCCGTTGTAGTCCCGAACCATCGATTTCTGCCAGCGCATCTCGCCCGAGGAGGCGTTGAGGCAGACGACTTCGCCCTCGGTGCCGATGGCGAAGACCGAGTCGCCGTCCACGGTCGGAGTTCCGCGCGGGCCGGGCGCACTGTCGTCATCCCAAGCGTCGCCGATGCGGGTCGCCCAAACCGTCTTTCCGTCCGCAAGATTCAGCGCCAGGACGTACTGGCCGTCACTCCGGTCGCCCATGGTGTAAATGCGATTGCCGGCGATGGCAAGGCTGGAGAACCCCGCGCCCAAGCCGTGTGCCTGCCAGCCGAGAGGCGGTCCATCTTGGGGCCACTGCCGGAGCAGGCCGCTCGCGGTGGAAAGGTCATCGCGGTGCGGGCCTCGCCAGCCAGGCCAGTCGGATTCACCTGGCGCGCCAGCGAGAACAATGCAGCAGACGGACGCAAAACAAGCGAGGGAATACTTCGTGAGGCTATACTTCATGAAGGTAACAGACGGACATCGGAAACTTGAGTTAGCTTTGTGCGCCAGGGGCCATGACCTATTCGCACAGGCGAGGGCTGATGTGGTGGTGTAGGCGGCGCAGAGAGCCGGCGTGATTGGAACATCATTTCTTCGCCGCCGCTTTGCGCTTTCCGGTCCGGAAGATTTCAGCATTCCGCTTCTTCAGCTTGTCGAACTCCTCCAGCCACTGCTCCAGCGTCAGGCTGCTGACCTTCGGAACCTGGACCGTCCGGTCCAGCCAGCCGACGGACTCGCCGCCATAGAAGTAGAAATACCCGCCGCCATTCTCCAGTAGGGCATTGTGGCCGCGCTTCGCCAGTTCCGCGTTAATGGTCTTCCGCGTGAGAGGCATGCCCATCCATTATCCGCCACGCCGCCGCAGTCCGCGGCGTCCCGACGCTCCGTAGCGACTACGCCAATTTGGCATTGCCCGAACGCAATCGAAGGACATTACCCGCGCGGACAGCTCTGCCGCGTTCCATTGCGGTTATGTCATCCTCTGATTGTGCCGAACGGAGAGCGACGCGCCCGGTTCATCGAGCCTATGATGTTGTTGCGGACCGACAAATTGCCCGAGGGCGAGGGCTGGCTATACGAGGTCAAGTTCGACGGCTATCGGGCGTTGGCGATCAAGAGCGGTGGCCAGGTCCGGCTCCGGTCCCGCAACGATAAGGACTTCACCGGGCGCTATCCCGGCGTTGTGGCGGCGTTGAGGGAGTTGCCGGACGAAACCGTCATCGATGGAGAGGTGGTCGCCCTGGACGCTGGCGGGAAGCCCATCTTCAGCCTGCTGCAAAACGGCGGCACAGATGTCCATTTCTATGCCTTCGACGTGCTCATGCTGTCCGGGAAAGATGTCATGGGCGAGCCGTTGGTCAAGCGGCGGGATCTACTGGAAAATCAAATCCTGCCGGGGCTACCCGAGCCGGTGCGATGCTCGCCGGTACTGGAGGCGAGCCTGTCGGACTTGGTCCATTCAATAAGGGCGCAGGGTCTTGAGGGGCTGGTGGCCAAACGCGCCAACAGCCGATACGAATCGGGACAGCGCACGGGCGCCTGGATGAAGATGCGGGTCAACCGCTCCCAGGAATTCATCATCGGCGGCTATTCAGTCGGGGGAAGCACCTTTGACGCGGTGATCGTTGGGCACGTTGTGGACGGTAAGCTCGTGTACGTCGCGCGGACACGGAGCGGATTCACGCCAGCCTTGCGCGCGGAACTACTGCGTAAGATGAAGCCGCTGGAGGTCGAGGTGTGCCCGTTCTGCAATCTGCCGGAAAAGCGGCCGGGCCGATGGGGCGAAGGGCTGACGGCGGACAAAATGAAGGAGTGCCGGTGGCTCCGGCCGGAACTGACAGGCCGGTTCGAGTTCCTGGAGTGGACGGAGGACCGGCACTTGAGGCATAGCAGGTTTGTTGGGTTGTAGACTTCGCCGAAGAAAAATAGAGCTACGGATGCGTCCGTGGACTCTGCTGGCCTGATAGCCACAAGGGAAGTCGCGAATTAACGCTGGGCAGCTTACCGCCAAGGCCAAGAAAGCGGCGGCGTAGCCCCAGCGGCCGGCCGCAATCAACCTCCCCGCCGACGGCCGCATTTTTCGTGCCGGTCTGATTATGCCGAATCGAGAGCTCTGCGGCCCCATCCGCAAGGGGTGCGACACTAGCGATGTGGCATGTCTCGACCGTCCATCCTGTGAATAAGGCAGGAAGAGCGTTCAGCTCTGGAGGCCCGCTTCTGCCTTCAATCCGGTGAAAAGCTCATCTCCCATCTCGTCTTCGGGCGGTAATGGACGCAGGAAATCTTCGGCCAGCCGCTGTTTTCTTTCCATTAACAGGTCGAGCCGCTCATCGAACGTCGGCGCAACTCGCCCCGATGGATCGCGCAAGATCGGCAGATAAACCGAAACCTCTTTTGTCTGCCCGATTCTGTAGGCCCGGTCGGTTGCTTGGGACTCCACCGCGGGGTTCCACCAGCGCCCGTAGTGCACGACGTGGTTCGCCTCCACTATCGTAAGCCCAATGCCCGCCACGAACGGCGACAGTACGATGACATTGAATCCAAGCTTGCCTCGAAAATCATCCAGGATAGCGTTTCGAGTATTGAATCCCGACGCCTTCAGCGAACCGGGTCGCAATTTCGTTTCGCCGTTGATGATGCGGACCGGGAGCTGGAACTCCGCTTGAAGAACCTTTGCGAGAATCCCCTGCATGGCCCGATGACGGGCGAACACAATGGCTTTCTCCCGCCTTGCGCGAATTCGATGAAGCGTCGCAATTATCGCACGCAACTTTGAGGACTGGCCAATCAATTCGGCGGCGCTCCGGTCCTCTGCGTCGTCGGCGAGGAGAGCGGGGTGCTGATAGAGTTGGGCGAAACGGTGGAGAGCCGACAGGAATCGGGTCGGCCGGTTCTCCGCTGTGAAATCCCGCAGCAGGGCTTGGTGCGCTGTAATCTCTTCGTCAGACATATTGCAGTCCAATTTTACGACCTGCTTCGGAGGAAGATCGGCCACCTCCGACTTCGTACGCCGAAGCAGGAAAGCGTGTCGTTGTTGGAACAACAGAGTTTTCTTCAATTCGAGCAGACGCCTTTCCTGATCGCCTTGTTCCTGAGGCCCCTCGAACCGCTCAACAAATTCTTTGGCTGAACCTAGCAGTCCGCGCTGGAGGACATCGCAGAGATTCCAGAGATCGAGCAAGCGGTTTTCAACAGGTGTGCCCGTGCACGCAATATGCAGGTCCGCTTCGATCGCCTTCATTGCGTGGGAGAGTTTGGTACTTGGGATCTTAAATTCTTGCGCCTCGTCACTGACGACGAAGGACCAGAGCGACTTCCCGTCCTTCATGTACGCAAAACTATGCTGGTAGTTCTTCAAAGTCTCATAGTTGGTGATGACGACTTTATGCCGCTGAATTCTGTTTAGGTCCAGGACCGGCTTGCCAATTTCGACCTCTGCGCCGTCAGCATCGCGGCGCCGAAGGTGAGCCAATTGATCACCGTGAAGCGAAAGCATCGGCCAGAAGATCACGCCGTCGTTGGTGAAGAAGTTCTCCATCTCCTTCTCCCAAGTTCGTGTGTCGAGAAGGATCAGCGGAGCAACAATCAATATGGGGCGAAATGGCGGCTCACGCCTCGATAAGTCTGGGAATCTGCCGGACTCTATGCACCATGCGAGGAAGGTGAGGACTTGAACTGTCTTCCCGACCCCCATATCGTCGGCAAGTAAGACTCCCTTGCGGCCCGGAATCTGGGCACAAGTCTGCAGCCACTGCACACCGTGCTCCTGGTGGGGATGCAGGTTGCGGTCTTGCCGGAGCGCCTGTGGCCGCTCGAATTCGGCTGCGCCGGCGAACCGCTTGGCTGTCTCTGCCTCGGAGAGAAACCCGGTCCGAACGGATTCTTCATTGGTTTCGATCAGTAGGTACTTTTTGGGAACCTGCATCTGCCCTGAGCTGACTTCGCCAGGCGGGTTCGAGTTCGCGTCCCCACCGTCGTCCCGCGGAACCTGGGAGACCGAATCCTCCAAACCCGGCGAAGTTGGTACAGCTTCGGCGCCTGTCTGCGCCCCCTGTTCCCCCTCAGAGGTTTGGCGAGCGGTTGGATCGTTCTCGGGTCGCCGCAGGTCCCCGCCAGCTTCGCTGTGCCAGAGCGCTGCCATTGTCGGTTCCACGGAGCTCGGGCGCGGCATCGGAGCGAACTCGAATTCGCCGATGCCGATTACCCGCTCGCCGTACGGCAGATTGACCTGATCGGCGACACCATCAAAAGCCTGAACCGGATCGCGTTTCAATCTCTCTTTCAGATCGCCTTTGACCCTACGGACTCGCTTCATTCGCCGGAGAACTTCGTGCTGTTCATCAGTTAGAACAACCCGGACGCGCCCCAATCCGGGTCGATCCAAGGAGTAGAGCTTCTGTGCGCCTGGGTTCCGTTCGAACACCTGATGGAATTCTTCACTCGCGAGTTCTGCGCACTTCGGAAGAAACGTTAGCGCCCCATCTTCGTCCTCCTTCATGTCAAGGCCAAGAGTAGACGGTACGATCACATCGTTATTTCGAAGTGTGCTGTCAAGGGTGGCACCGACCTCCTCAGCACAGCCTTTTACCTTCGCAAACGTCAGCCAACTCTTCTGCGTGGTCTTCGCATCTGGCGAAAGGGCGTTGAATGCGTCCATTGCATCAACTAAGCTATACATTTGAAAATCGAGCAGAAAAACGTCCGTGTTTCCGGCCCTGCTCACGTAATAACCCAAGCGGTCAACGTGTACCGGCCTGCCGGCCAGTACGAACGCATATCGATATTGAAAGTCCGAACGCCCCAGGTCGCTTTTGCGGTCGATCTTCAGCAGGAATGGACTGTGTGATGTCCACGCTCCGATCAGGCTCACCGGAATGTCATTTTGGATGGTTTCGAAGTTCTCGTACGGAACCTGAACGGCACCATCCGTCTCTTCTGCAAGCCCCAATTCAAGCAATTGCTCGATCTCGATGGAAGCCCGCCAGGCGCCGGTTGTCAGCAATGCGTCCGGGGGCCAATATTCGCGCTTCGATAATTCTCGCGGCCCTCGAATCACCAGTCCTGTGGCCTCCGCGGAGATTGCCACCGAGCCACCAAAGTTATGGATGGCGAATGTCACGGTCGGATACCAAACTCTGAGGAAAGCTTGTAAGCCGCTTTGCGTTCCCAATATGCGTTGTGGAAAATCCGGTGGGTCGTATTAAATTTTAGGTCATTCTTCACCGAAAACTGGCCGGTGCGCAACGTCAACCCTCGGGATTCGAAGTCGGCGATATTATAGATATACGCGGCATTTCCAGTCTCGCTGAACTCAATGACAAGAAAATGCCCGCCGTAACCTTCAAAGCTCATTAGGAAGGCACTGGTTGTGGGGTGAGCCACCAGGGAATAGTAAAGTAGATCCGTGCTCTTCTGATTTGCCTTCACTTTCCAAACGTCCGCTTCGGAAACCGCGACCTGGAAATCTTTGATGCGATCATGATAGCGAAGCCAGAAGTCCTTCCGCCTCTGGTTCCCACTATTGTTTGGGAGAATGGTATTGAAGAAGAAGACGATGCTGTCACGAGCCAACCACGACCAATAGCGCTGGGCCGCCTCAGGGGCGATTGATCGCCAGTTCCGTGCCGACTCCCGGAGTCGAGGGTCGCCCAGCCTCTTGTGGTTCTGGACGTAGGACCGAAGAGCGCGCTGGAAGCCCTCAGACCGTTTGGCTGAGTCGCTGAGGATCAATGAACCGACCGCCTCCGAAAAGGCATCAGGTAACGTGAGATCCGACAACACTTTTTCCGTCGTCCACTGGAGATAGCGGAGGCTCCACTCGTTGTCCTGGCGGCCCTCCACCCGACGAAGGTATTCGCATGCAGACTTGGCTGCTGAGGCACGGATCGACATACCAAGCTTGGTTAATTGGCCGACGTAGTGCTCGCGTAGGACGTCATCGACTGCTTTCTGGTCCGAGCAGATTTTCTCCGAGAGAAATTCGGCGGCCCTCTCAGAAAAGACGGCCTTGCTAGCCAACCATTTCTGCACGACGGGGTTCTTGGCGTTGTGCCTCTCAAAGGCGGAGGTTAGCAGGCCCTCGACGGCAAGCGGGTTCTTCATTGTTCGCCACTCGGCGAAATAGCTGTTCACCATCCCGTACAGACAGCGGCTCCGTTTTAGCTTCTCAGGATGCTTCGCCAGCGCTGCAACGAACTCAGGTCGAAGGGCAGTCTCCTCAGCGCTGCAGAGCGCCCGAAACTGCAGGCCATCCAGCGCGTTCAGGTCGTACCGGGAGGCGACAAACTCCGACCAAACGGCCTCGACGCTCACCTTCGGCCGATCCAGCTTGATCACCGTACGCTTCAGACGAAGCTTGTGCAAGACGCCGCTCAACTGCAGGCAAGCTTGCTGGCCGTTCACAGGCGCAAGGGCTGCACGGTGGCGGATAACCTGTGCCTCGGCGTTAAGTTGCTGCAGGGCTCCCAGCGTAAAATTCACTGGACTCCCACCTTTATCGATTCCACCTCGCTTGCCTTCACTCGGATCTTCAGAATCACCCGCCTGCTTTCGTCCGGCGTGGCTTCCTGTTCCTGCTCCCCACGGCCGCTTGCCGACAGCTTTTCAAGAAAGCAGGCGCGCTTCGCCTCCATGCCCGCTAGATCCGCAAGGGCGTTCTTAACAACTTCCATCGATCGGTCCTGGCTCAATTTCAAATTCAGATTCTGGCTCTCTTCCGCACTGCGTCCCGCGTAAGGGTGCGTGTCGGTGTGGCCCTCCACGAC
>OCTA010002796.1_pt1 | contig 15690 bp, 12 predicted proteins | sample 1538991 | NCBI WGS metagenome assembly OCTA01 (sample SAMEA3539302, study PRJEB22396) | soil metagenome | biome: tundra; feature: field; material: soil | place: USA | collected 2010-05 | depth 0.15 m | reverse complement strand
ACACCTCCAGCATGCTCTTGCGCCCGGCCATCGCCCACACCAGCCAGAACGGGACGATGACGCTGAACACCGGCAGGATACGGCCGACCATAGCGCTGAGTTGATCGAGCGGCAGTCCCGTCACAGCGGCCAGCGCAATCAGCGGCGTGCCCAACGCGCCGAACGCCACCGGCGCGGTATTGCCGATCAAGGCCATGCCGGCGGCCTGCAGCGGCCGGAACCCGAGGCCGATCAGCATGGCGGCCGATATCGCCACCGGAGTGCCGAAGCCCGCCGCCCCTTCGATGAACGCTCCAAAGCTGAATGCGATCAGTAGCGCCTGCAGGCGGCGGTCGCTGGCCAATCCGGCAACGGTGTGCTTGACCACTTCGAAATCGCCGGACTGGACGGTCACGTCGTAGACGAAGATGGCGCACAATACGATCCAGCCGATCGGGAACAGGCCGTAGGCGGCGCCGTTCAGCGCGGCGGCCCCAGCCAACCCGGGCGGCATGCGGAAGACCAACACGGCCACGGCGAGCGAAGCGCCCAAACCGGCCAGCGCGGCCCAGTGCGCCCTGGCGTGGCCAAAGGCGAGCAAGCCGAGTAGAACGGCCACGGGGAGCGCGGCGACCAGCGCGGAAAGCGGTATGCTGCCCGCGACTGGCGTATAGAGTTGGGTCCAAGTCACCGTTTTCCGGCCTCGCTTTCTTGTAAGTCGGACAATTGTATCATCGCTGCACCATGGCCCGGCGGTGTGTGACAGGCGCGAATGTCGTGTCAAGCGGCGAGGCGAAGTTTGCTTCGGGACGTAGACCCAATGCCCCGGCTTCCGGCGCATGACCTCCGCCACCGCCGAGTTGCCGGTGCGATGGCCCCTCTCGCGCGAACTTCGGCGGAACGTTTGGCCGACTGCTCAGGGGTAAAAGCCATTCTGCGGCTGCACGGCCACCCTTGCAGGATCGCGTGGCTTCGGAATCTGCAGTTTGTCCACTTCGAGCGGGGAGCGACTATTCACTGCGAAGCGCCACCATGGGCTCGATCCGGCTGGCCTTGCGCGCTGGAACATAAGTGGCGAGCAGCGCCGCGAGACCGAGAACGATCGCAACGCCGCCGAAGGTGACCGGGTCGGTTGGCCGCACGCCGTACAACATCGTCGCCATCAGCCGGCCGAGCAACAGAGCCCCCGCAACGCCGGCTGCTGCACCCGCCAAAGCCTGCACTGCCGCCTGTTGCACTACCATCCACAACACCGCCGCCTGGCTTGCGCCCAGCGACATGCGAATCCCGATTTCGCGGGTGCGCCGGGATACCGCGTAGTTCATTACGCCATAAATCCCGACCGCCGCCAGCAGCAGCGCAATAGCGGCGAACATTCCGAGCAGGAGCGCCTCGAAGCGCGGCTGCGCAGTCGCATCGGCTACCACTTGATCCATGGTTAGGACCGCGGAGACAGGCAGATTCCGGTCCAATGACCACACGACTCGCTTGATGGGGGACGCAAGATCGGCCGGATTCCCGCCAGCCCGCGCCACCAGCGTGAGATACATCATGTGCGGCGCGATGGGGTTCGCGCTCTCGCCCAGGAAATCGCGATCCTGCAGAGCCGCGAGGTAGATCTCCGGATCGGGCTGTTCCGCCCAATCCCGCTGCTTCGCGTTCGCGACGACACCAATTACCCTCAGCCATGTTGGCGGATCGCTGTCCCCGTCGTCGCTGATCGCGATCTGTTGGCCGATCGGATCCGCCCCTGGCCAATAAGCGTGGGCCGCCCGATCGTTGACAATCACGACGCCCGGCGCGCTGGCATCGTCGCTTTCGGCGATCGCGCGGCCACCGAGCAAAGGCAGGCGCATCGTCTCGAAGTATCCCGGCGTCACCATGCGGTAAGCGGCCCTGGGCCATTCGCCGGGCCGGGGCCTCGGCCGGCCTTTGATGGCGAACCCCCGGTCCCACAAGTCGCCCGCCAGCGGCAGGTGATTGATCCCACCGGCGGATATCGCACCCGGCAGCTCCCGCATTTTTTGCAGAAGTTCGCGATAGAAAAGCGCGCGGCGGTGCGGTTCGGCCTCCTTAGTTCCGGCGACGGACACCACCATGGAGAGTACGTTATGCGGGTTGAATCCCGGGTCAACCGATTGCAGCGCGAAGAAGCTGCGGATCATGAGCCCGGCTCCGATCAGCAGCATAAAAGCCAGTGCGAACTCGGAGGCCACTAGGAAGCTGCGCAGGCGGTTGCGTCGAACGCCGCCGCTGTCGCCCCGGCCGCCCTCTTTGAGCGACGCACTGAGGTTTGCGGCCGCGGCGCGCATCGCCGGCGCCAACCCAAACGCCAGGGCCGTCAGCACGGTAATCGAGAGCAGGAACAACACGACATGGCCGTCAATCGCCACCATCTCCACGCGCGGGATGTACGCGGGACTGAGCGCCACCAGGGCCTTCGTCCCTCCGAACGCAAGCAGGAGCCCCGCGGACGCGCCGATGGCCGCCAGCAGCAGGTTCTCCGTGAGGAACTGGGCGATCACGCGCGCCCGGCCGGCGCCCAGCGCTATCCGCACCGCGATTTCCCTCTGCCGGTCGGACGTGCGCGCCAGCAGCATGTGGGCCACATTGGCGCACGTAATCAGGAGGACGAATGCGACCGCGCCCAGCAGCATCAGAAGTGGCGTCTCGACCTTGCCGACGACATTCTCCTTCAGAGGCGTAACCGCAACACCGCGGTTGGTGGCCGGATACTGCCGCTCCAGGCGCGCGGCAATGGCCGCCATCTCCGCCCGAGCCTGCTCCATCGTGACGCCCGTTTTCAGTCGCGCGAAAACGCGCAGGTGGTTGCCGCCCCGGTCGTGAATGCTATTGCCAAATGCATCTGGCACCCACAACTCCGCGTGCGTGGCCCAGAACGGCGCGAACTTGAATGCAGGCGGCATCACGCCAACTACGGTGTAAGCTTCGCTGTCAAGAGTAATCGTCTTTCCCAGGATGTTAGGATCGCGACTAAATCGGCGCTGCCACAGCTTGTAACTCAGTATCGCTTCGTGCTCTGCGCCCTGCTGGTCTTCGCCCGCGGCGAACAGGCGGCCCAACAGTGGCTCGATGCCCAGAAGCGGCAGCAGGTTCTGCGTTATCTTAAGGCCGTAAAGATGTTCCGGTGGATCGCTGTTGGTGAGGTTCGGGGTCCAATAATCCGCCGCTCCCATCGCTTCAAACGATCGGCTCTGGCCGCGCCAATCGATATAGTTTGCGGTCGCGACCGGACCCGTGCCGTAATGCAGGACCGTCACCAGGCGGTCTGCATCCTTGTATGCCAACGGGCGCAGCAATACGGCGTTCACCACGCTGAAGATCGCGGTACTCGCACCGATCCCCAACGCCAGCGTGACGACTGCCACAGCCGTAAAGCCAGGCGTCCGCAACAGGTTCCGCACGCCATAGCGCACGTCCTGGAATAGTTGCTCGATCCGGATGAAGGAACGCGTCTCGCGGTGCAGTTCCTTGGCTTGCTCGACGCCACCGTAGGCGCGGCGCGCCGCCCGCCGAGCCTCGTCCGGAGACAAGCCGCGGCGCTCAAAGTCTTCGGCAAGCAGCGCGAGATGGGACTCGATTTCGTGGGCCATCTCGCTTTCCGCACGTGGGCCGCGGAACAGACTTACAAGCCTTGCAAAGAATCGGCGCATGGCTAGGCTCCTTCGGAAAGCAGTTTCTCCACTAAGCCGGACATCCGGCGCCACCGCCGCGTTTCCTCTGCCAGGGCTCGCTCACCGGCTTTGGTGATGGCATAGAATTTAGCTTCGCGGTTGCTCTCCGTCTTGCCCCACACGCCCTTGATTCTTGCCTGCTGCTCCAGCCGCACAAGCGCCGGGTATAGCGTGCCCTGGTTAAGATGGAGCAGATCTCCGGAGAGTTGCTGCAGGCGCGTGGCGATGGCGTAGGCGTGCTGCGGGCCCATGGTTTGGAGCGTCCGCAGTACGATCAGATCCAGCGTTCCCTGCAGTACGGCAATCCGGTCCGTGTCTTCACTTGACATCCAAGTAGTCCCTAGGACCTACTATGAAGCAGTTTCACTTGATTGTCAAGTGCAAAGGGCTACGCCGGTTCCGGTATCTCCGCTACGTCGCCGGGGACGGACTCTCCATCCAGCACCCTGCGCGCGCGCTCGGCGTCGAACTCCTTCTCCCATTTCGCCACCACGATAGTGGCCACGCCATTGCCCACCAGGTTGGTCAGCGCGCGCATCTCCGACATGAAGCGGTCCACGCCGAGCAGCAGAGTAAGACCCGCCACGGGAACGGTCCCGATGGCGGAAAGGGTCGCGGCCAGGGTGATGAATCCGCCGCCAGTCACGGCCGCCGCCCCTTTGGAGCTCAACATCAGGATGACCAGAAGCGCCGCTTCCTGGCCTCCCGTAAGGTGGACGTTGGTGGCCTGCGCCACGAACAGCGCGGCGATGGTCAGGTAAATGGAAGTGCCGTCGAGGTTGAAGGAGTAGCCCGCTGGTATCACCAGCCCGACCACGGATTTGCCGCAGCCAAGTTCCTCCAGCTTCACCATCATGCGCGGCAGCACGGATTCCGAAGACGAAGTGCTGAGCACGATCAACAGCTCCTCTTTGATGTAGTTGAGGAACTTCCACAGGCTGAAGCCGTGCGCGTAGGCGATGGCGCCGAGCACGATGAATACGAATGCGAAGCTGGTCAAATAAACGCACGCCAGCAGCTTGAGCAGCGGCAGCAGCGTGTGCAGGCCGTACTTTCCAATTGTGAACGCCATGGCGCCGAATGCGCCAAAGGGCGCGGCTTGCATGATGAGCGCAACCACGCCGAACATCCAGTGCGCCACCTTGTCGCAGGCATCTACGATGGCGCGGTTCCGGGGGATCGCGGCCAGCGCCAGTCCAAATAGAATGGCCACGAACAGCACCTGCAGAATATCGCCCTGCGCGAAGGCGCTGGTCACCGTGGCGGGGACGATGTTCAGCAGAAAATCCACCGCGTGCAGTTCCCTGCCCTGCGCGGCATACTGCGCGACGGCCTTGGCGTCCAGCGTGGCCGGATTGACATTCATCCCCGCGCCCGGCTGCACGATCTTGACCACCATCAGTCCGATCAGCAACGCCACCGTGGTCAGCACCTCGAAGTACAGCAGCGATTTGAGGCCCACGCGCCCCAGCTTTTTCATGTCGCCGATACTCGCGATCCCCACCACGACCGTGAAGAAGATGATCGGCGCGATCATCATCCGGATCAGCTTGATGAATCCGTCGCCCAGGGGCTTCATCAATGCGGCGGCATGTGGATAAAACACGCCCAGCAGCACGCCCAGGACGATTCCCAGGATCACGCGAAAATACAGCGAGCGATAGAATCTCCGTGGTGTTTGTGTGGGCTGTGGCATGTCAACGACAGGCCAGGAGGCCTGTCCTACCAGCTAATCTTCGTGCACGCTCAACTTGGCGATCACCGACAGATCCTCGAGCGTGGTGGTGTCGCCCTTCACCTCGCCGCCGGCGGCGATCTCCTTGAGCAGCCGCCGCATGATCTTACCGCTGCGCGTCTTGGGCAAGGCATCGCTAAAGCGGACGTCGTCCGGCTTGGCCAGCGATCCGATCTCTTTCGCGACCCATTGCCGCAACTCGTCCTTCAACTGCTGGCTGGGCGCATGCCCCGCTTTCAGCGTGACAAAGGCCGCGATGGCCTGGCCCTTCAGATCGTCCAGCCTGGCCACCACCGCGGCTTCAGCCACCTTGGGATGCGCCACCAGAGCGGACTCCACTTCCATGGTGCTCAGGCGGTGCCCCGATACGTTGATCACGTCGTCGATGCGGCCCATGATCCAGAAGTAGCCGTCGGCATCCTTGCGCGCGCCGTCGCCGGTGAAATACATGCCGGGGATCTGCGACCAATACTGATCCTGGTAGCGCTGGGGATCGCCATAAATGGTGCGCAGCATGGCCGGCCAGGGCTGCTTCAGTACCAGGTAGCCGCCGCCCCCGGGCGGTACGGGATCGCCCTCGCGCGTGACCACGTCGGCGATAACGCCGGGAAACGGCCGGGTCGCCGATCCCGGCTTCAAAGGCGTGGCGCCCGGCAGCGGCGCGATCATGATCATGCCGGTTTCGGTTTGCCACCAAGTGTCCACGATGGGGCAGCGGTCGTGGCCGATGTGCTCGCGATACCACATCCAGGCTTCCGGGTTGATCGGCTCGCCGACCGTTCCCAGCAGGCGCAGGCTCTTCATGGCGTGCTTGGCCGGCCATTCGTTGCCGAACCGCATGAAGGCGCGGATGGCCGTGGGAGCGGTGTAGAAGATGTTGACCTTGTGCCGCTCGATGATGCTCCAGAAGCGGTCCGGCTCGGGAAAGTTGGGCGCGCCTTCGTACATCAGGCTGGTCGCGCCATTCTGCAACGGCCCGTAAACGATGTAGCTGTGCCCGGTCACCCACCCGATATCGGCCGTGCACCAGTAGACGTCTTCATCCTTCAGATCGAAGACCCATTTCGTGGTGAGATAGGTTCCCACCGAGTAGCCTCCGGTGGTGTGCAGGATGCCTTTAGGCTTTCCGGTGGTGCCCGATGTGTACAGCAGATACAGCGGATGCTCGGCGTCCAGCGGTTCGGCGGGGCACTCGTCGGACGCATGGGCCATCAACTCGTGCCACCAGTGATCGCGCCCGGCCAGCATGGTCTGCAGCGTTCCGGTCCGGCGGAAGACGACCACATTGCGGACAGATGGGCAGGAGAGCACCGCCTCATCCACGGCGGGCTTCAATTTCACCTCGGCGCCGCGACGGTAGGAGCCATCCTGCGTGATCACCAGCGACGCCTGCGAATCCGTGATGCGATCCACCAGCGCGTTCGACGAGAAGCCGCCGAAGACGATCGTGTGCGGCGCGCCGATGCGCGCGCAGGCCAGCATGGCGATGGGCAGTGCGGGGCACATGCCCATGTAAATGGCGACCCGGTCGCCTTTTTGGACGCCCAGCGATTTCAAAACGTTCGCGAACTTGGATACCTCGATCAGCAGTTGCTGGTAGGTGAGCGTCTGCACTTCGCCCGGCTCGCCCTCCCAGATCAGGGCGGCCTTGTTGCGCCGCCAGGTGGCAACATGGCGGTCCAAACAATTGTAGGAGAGGTTGATTTGGCCGCCCAAGAACCATTTCGCCCAAGGGCAATTCCATTCGAGCACCTGGTCCCATGGCTTGAACCAATGCAGTTCGGCGGCGATGCGCCCCCAGAACTGGGCGGGATTGTCCTCCGCCTCACGATAGAGGCGCTCGTACTCGGCGAGGCTGCCGATGTGCGCCTGCGAGCGGAATTCGGCGGAAGGCTCGAAGACGCGCGTTTCGGTGAGGACGGAATCGATATTAGCCTGGGTGGGCATGCAGTCTTTCCTTCACAGCCGAAGATAGCAAAAATGACGCTTGCCGGTGAGGGGCGGCCGCGAATCGCCCCATGACAGTCCTGTAACCCAAGCTTTAGTGGTTATTCAGATCTGGTACTATTCATTGCATTATCGCCTCCAGTTTCCTTAATACGCGGCTGCGCTCCGCCGTTAAGCCTGTATTCCGGCTGGGCTTGCAGCAACGTATCGTCCGGGCGAGCGCGCGGTCCGCTCCGCGCTCGATCGCGGCATCAACTACCTGTTCGCTTTTAGAATCTGACTCGTGTGGTCCGCGCGATGAACGCGGACGCCCGGGAGCGCCTCGTGATAGCAACCGGCAGGTACAACTGGTTGTTGTGGCGCCCCAATTGAGGAAATCGCTCGTGTTTCACTACCTCGGTGTTCTGAAGCCGCGGAGTTTTCCCCCCCGGCTGCAGGACGAGTTGGCGGAACTGCGGGCTGACGGCAAGGTCCGGGCCATCGCCATATCCTGTCGCGACCGGAATTTTGCCGCGGATCTTGCGGCGGATCTTGCGGCGCGCGGCGTGCTCGACGTCCTGATGATCCGTTACAACGCCGCGCATCCCGGCGCCGAAACCGACGTATTCCCGTACGTTCATGCGCACCAGACCGGCGTGGTCGGCTACACTGCGACTCGATGGTCCTATCTGCTGCGGCGGCCCAAAGGTTGGAAGCAGAATGAGCCAGTAGCCACGGCAGGCCAATGCTACCGCTTTGTCCTCTCTAACCCGAACGTGCACGTCGTATTGACCGCGCCCCGCAATGAGCGGGAGTTGGCCGAGAACCTGCACGAGGTAGAGCGCGGCCCGCTACCCGAGGACGAGATGGCCTTCATGCGCCGCTTTGGAGCTTGTGTGCACGCCCACGCCCCCCTGTTCGTCGGAAACTGACCCGCGGTAGGCCCAAACCAGATTCGGTGCGGCGGCCGTGTCGACGCGCTCATCAGCGGGGCGCCATGACTACGGCAGGGCGGAACGGTACTACGGGTACCGGGATTCTCAAAAGAGACCCAATATGACGGATTCCCTTGACGCGTATGATATGCTAGTGCCCGGCCGCACTGGCCGTGCACTAAGGCCGGAGCAGCCGGATCTTGAATCAATAGGAGATATCATGAGAAAAGCAGGGATGTTTATTTTTGCGATCGCGCTGTGCAGCGCGAGCCTTTTTGCACAAAAGCCAAAGACTGTCGAGTACGGGGGTAGCCCCAGTTTCGAGGCGCCCGCAGAGGAAGTGCCGGCTGCGCTGACGAAGATCTTCAGCAACCTGGGTCCGGCAACGAGCGCGTACAGCAGCAACGCTTGGAGCTTGAACGGGCCCCTCTCAGCGGCCGGTGGGTCACAATTCATTGCGATGCCTTTTACACCGAAGGCCAATGCGCATGTCTCGCAGCTACGCGCTGCACTTCAGTACAACGGATCGGGAGCAAACCAGGCACGTCTCAGCCTGTACAGCGACGTTAGCGGAGCTCCCGGAGTGCTGTTGGCGGGGCCAGTCACGGTGAAGAACCTGCCAACGTTTTTTACCTGCTGCAAACTCGGGATCGTTAATATCACCTCCACGGCAGTCGTCGCCGGAACCCAGTACTGGGTCGTCGCGGACACGCCCAGCACCGGCACAGGAAGCGACTTCTTCGGAGTTTGGTCCTTTGTTCCTCCCTCGAAGCTCCTGGTTGGCGCCGACCTCGGGGGCGGTGGTTGGTTCTCGTTTCAAGCCAGCATCCAAGAGCCCGCCGGCGCGGTATATGGGACGATCCCATAGCCTTGCCCCGCAGGGTTGATTGGGCTGCATCAAGGAGGCGCGGCATGAGGTCCGGCGTGAGAAATGCGGTTAATGCGTGGCGGCTTTCTCCGATCCCAGCCCCGCATTAGCGCGCACTTCCAACTCGGTAAACTTGTGCTCCGCCTCCGTGTCCACCCGGCTCATCAGCGTGCCGATAAAGGCTCCCGCAAAGCCCAGCGGGATGCTCACGATGCCCGGATTCTCCAGCGGAAACAGCGGCCGCATCTGAATCGGATGGCGCGCCGTCATGGCCACCGTGGGTGCGTCGATGCCCATGATGCTCGGGAAGGCTCGAAGACGCGCGTTTCGGTGAGGACGGAATCGATATTAACCTGGGTGGGCATGCAGTCTTTCCTTCACAGCCGAAGATAACAAAAACGACGCACGTGGCGCACGCTTTAGCGTGCAGCGGCGAACGGGACAGGCTAAAGCCTGTCCCGAGTAGTGCCGGGAGCCCAGCGACGGACCGGAAAGGACTGCACCAATAACAGAGAAATCTTAACATCCAGCGCTGGGAGATTGCTGGGCGTGGCGCAGGGGCAGGTGCGCAGCCCCCAGGCCGTGAGTCGCTTGCCGCAGTTTCAAGTGGCCGCTTACAGCTTGCTGCTGCTGGCCTCCTTGCTCAGCTCCGGCTTCCAGCGCACGGCCGACTATCTGCCGCGCGGAGTGGACGCCCCCATGGTGAATTTCGACGACTTCGCGTCCACTGCGCCATCCCCCGCTGGCCGCTGAGACGCTCGCCACACACGCGGCCTGAGCTTCATTATATTATGCCGTCTCAGTTCACTGGACCGCTTCTTGGAACTGGCCAATCTCCAGCGACAGGCTAAAGCCTGTCCCACCAGATGTTCACACGAGTGTGAACACCCCACGCAAGAGTGCGTGCGCTACGTGAACTTGACGCGGCGGCCGTGCGACATTGGCATGATGGGCGTGATGCAGATGGCGCCGTTGACGTTCTTCAGATCGATGTAAGTCCCGCCGCCCTTCAGCACACCGTGCAACTGGCTGCCGGCGGAGTGGTCCTGGCTCACCGGAATGCCGAAGTCGTTGTCGATGCCGCCCGTGACGTTGCGCGCATTGAATTCGGCTCCCGCGTCGTAGGGGATGGAGAGTGAGATGGGCCCGTTCACGGAATTCATGGAGATCGTCTTGGCATCGCTCAGACGCTCGAAGGTGGCTTCCAGCTTTCCGTTCACCGTGGAAAGGCGCACGTCTCCGGCAATCTTTTCCGCGCGCACGGTTCCGTTCACCGACGACGCGTTGATTCCGCCGCTGACGCCTTCGATATCCACAGCGCCATTGATCGCTTTGATCTCACTCAAGCGCGCACGACGCGGCACCATGACGGTAAACTCCACGCTGCCGGGATTCGTGGTGGAGCCGTCGCCGTACCTGGTGCGGATGCTGATCGAATCGGTGGTCGAGTCGATGGTGACGCGGGCTTCGTTCAGCAGGCCCCGGCTGGAGGCGGTCTTGACGGCTGCGATGCGCACTTCATTGCGGTCCCAGGCGCGGATGTGCACATCCCCGTTGATGTTTTGGAGCGACACCCGTCCACGCGCCGAAAGAGGATAAATCCGGCTGGACTCTTGATGGAAGTTTCCAGTTGCCGGCAGGCTGACTGCGCCTGCCAGCGCCAACAGGGCGCTTGCGAGTAGCATTCTCCCTCCCTCCGATTTCAAGCCGGCTGAAAGCCGGCTGCGGGCAAGATTGCCCGCCCCACAAGAACAGGGCCTTAATTCCGCGTTGCCTCGTAGCTTTCCTCGACGATACGGCCGTCAAACAGGCGGATGGTGCGGTCCGCGAACTGCGCGTACCGCGGATCGTGGGTCACCATGCAGATGGTGGCGCCATTGCGGTGCAGGTCCTTCAGCAAATTCATGACCGCTTCGCCGTTGGCCGAATCCAGGTTTCCAGTCGGCTCATCCGCCAGCAGGATCATCGGATCGCCGCCCAGCGCCCGTGCCACCGCCACGCGCTGCTGCTGACCGCCCGAGAGCTGCGAAGGATAATGCTTCATGCGGTGCGACATGCCCACCCGCTCCAGCGCCTCCTGCACGCGCTTCTTGCGCTCGGCCGACCCCATCCCGCGATAGGTCAGCGGCAATTCCACATTTTCATACACCGTCAGATCGCCGATGAGGTTGAACGCCTGGAAGATGAAGCCGATCTCCCGGTTGCGAATCCGCGCGCGTTCCGAAAGCTTCAACCCGCTGACCGGCCGGTTGTTCAACGTGTAGGTGCCGTCGCTCGGCGTATCCAGCAACCCCAGAATAGCCAGCAGGGTCGACTTGCCGCAGCCCGACGGCCCGGCAATCGAAAGATACTCGCCTTTCTTCAGATCGAGTTGTATCCCGGACAGGGCGTGGGTCTCAACCTCGTCGGTCACGAACACCTTCGTCACACCGTCCAAGACAATCAGCGATTCTTTTCCGTTAGTGCCCATTTCATCTCCAATACGTTTCGTTGCCGCTTTTAGTTCAACTTTATTCGGTCGTACTGGTCCCACACCGACATATCCGACAAGATCACGCGGTCGCCCACATTCAGCCCAGTTTTCACCTCGATGGTATTCACCGAAGCGCGGCCGAGCGTCACCTGCGCGCGATTGGCATACTTGCCCTCCGGCTCCATTTTGAACAGGCTGACCTTGCTATCCGCCTGTCCGAATACCGGCCGGCCCATGAAGACCACATCGTCGAGCCGCATCAGCTCGATGGTTCCATCCACACTCAAATCCGGACGCGCGCCATTCGGCAGCGGACCTTCCAGCCTGCAATCCACGGTCACCGTTCCGTTCAATACCGCCGGGTCGATGCGCGAAACCTTGCCCTTCACCAAGCCGTTGCGGGTGTCGATCACGGCCGGCTGCCCGATGGTGACGTCCTTGGCCTGGGTCTCCGCGATCTTCAGCTCGGCCTTCAGGTGCGAGGGTTGCGCGACCTTGCCCAGCGCGGTTCCGGCCAGCACCTTCTGCCCTTCCTCCACCTTCTGGGCTTCCGGCAGCGCCTGCAGCATGCCTTCCGCACCGGCCCGGACTTTGAGCTCCTCCACCTGCTGTTGTTTCAGCTTGTACTCCGCCTCGAGCTGGTCGACCTTGACTTTGGACGCCGCCAACTGCGCCTCCACCGACTCCTGGTTGATGCTGAGCCGCTTCTCCTCAATCTCGTTGCGCGTGGATAGCTCCTGCGCGGTCACGTTGGAAATCTTGGCATCCACCTGGGCTACCAGGCCCTCTTTCACCAGTGCATCGTCGCGCTCGGCTTTGAGCAGCGCGGAATGGTAATCGGCGGACACTTGCGCGGCATTGGCTTTCAGGTCCAGGCCTTGCTTTTCCAGGGTCACGCGCAGGTCGGTGTAAGCGGCTTGCGCGGCCTTCACCGTGTATTGGGCATCCAGCAGGGCGGTCTGCAGCTCCTGATTGCTCATGACCAGGATGATGCTGTCCGGCTTCACCGGTGTGCCGGGTTTGATGAGGATCTTCTCGATGCGGCCGTCGGTTTGGGCGGGGATTAGCAGGGTATCTTCGGGGACCAGCGTGCCTAGGCCGCGGACTTCGAGGACCATGGGACCGCGGCGCACCGAATCGGGCCACAGGGTGGAGAGTTCCACGCCGGGCGCGGCGGGCTTCAGCCGTCCTTTGAAGATAAACGGGACTCCCACATAGTACCCGACGGGCACCAGGAGGACGAGTATCACTAACCCGATGATAATGCGCTTGATGAGGCGTTTCTTGGCTGCGTCTTTTCGAGGTACATCCATGTTCGGTTCCACGGAGGGAGAGGCACGGCGCCTGCCAATCGTTCCGGGGCTGGTAACATTATGACTCCTTTGGGGGAAAAAGGTTAGGGGCGGGGGGATGGGAATGTGAAAGTGTCCGGTTTTGGGAATGCCCGTTCCGCCTGTGGGGCAGGATGGCATCCTGCGCGCCGATTGGCAATCGGCGCAAACTGTCCACTACCGGACTGGGGCCGTGTTACCGAGCCGCGACCGTCAGGGAGCGGTTTCCGCTACCGCGCCGAGTGCCGCGCTTTGGCCTGCCGCGAAAAGTTGAGCGCAGACTGCACCATATACGCCGACCGCGTCATGCCCGCCTTCCCGGCCAGTTGGTCGATCAGCTCCACCTGCTTTGCCCGCGCCGTAATGTTGATCCGCACCGTCCGCTCCGCCTCCGGCTCGACATGCACCAGAAACGCCACTGCACGCTTCATGGCCGGATCTTCCGCCAGAGCGTCCAGCGTCGAGGGGTCCGGGATGGTTTCGCCGTCCTCAACCATTCCGGCAATGTGCAGCGCCAGTGCTTCGGCCGCCATGCGGTGCGCTTCCTCCAGCGTCCGGCCAGCGGTAATGCAGCCTGGAAAATCCGGAAAGCTGACGCCGAAATCTGAGTTGCGGTCTTTGTGCAGATATGCAAGGTAGTCCATGACGATCACCTCAGTTTGATCCCAGTCTGTATTTCGATGCTCTTGAGAGTCCCTATCGGGATATCCCGTTTCGGATGCGGAACCGTCGCGCGACCCTTCTTTGTAGGGTGTTTGAACTGCTTGTGGCTGCCAACCTGATTGACTTCGTACCAGCCGTCGGCTTTCAGTTTCCTCGATTACGTCCCGGCTGTCCATTCCAAGTTGATGATACACACTTATTACACACTTGTCAAAACCTGGTTGGGGCATGTGGAGGCGCCGGTTTTGGGAGTGGACTGGGGTTAGGGGGTGGCGGCTTCGTCGATCGCGGCGATCAGGGCTTGCGTCCTCTGGACGTCGTCCGCGGCGCCCGGACCGTAGGCTTGGTAGCCGCGCAGGGCGGCTTCGGCGTATTGCCGGGCGTCGGCGAACCGGCCGGCTTGCGCGAGCGCGACGGCGACGTTATAGCGGGTTCCCGCAGCGCCGTAGAGGCTGCCTTGGGTTTCTTGCAGGCGAATCGACTCGCGATAGTGGTGCAGGGCACGGTCCGGGTCGCCGCTGCTGCGGTAGATGTTGCCCAACTGGTTGTGAGTCGTCGCCACGTAATCGACCGCGTCGCCCGGCGTCGCCTCCAAGGCTTCACGGTACCAGCGAAGGGCGTCATTGAGATACCGCAGGATTTCGGGTTTTGGTTTCTTCGCTGCGCGCGCGTCCTTGAATCGCTCGTTGGCGACATAGCCCAGTTGGCCGAGGCTGCCCGCTCGGAGCATGCGATCACCTGCGGGGGCAATCTCAAGGCCCCTGCGATACCAGCGCTCGGCCTCGTCCAGGTTACGGAGCTCGGGCAGGGTTGCGTAGGTGCTGCCCAGGTTGAAAGCAGCCACTGCGGCGCCGGAGCGATCCTCGGTTCCCAGCCTCAGGTCAAAGCTTTCACGGAAGGCATCGATACACTCTGGCCGGCCCGTTTCACGCTGGACGTATCCCAGGTACTCAAGGGAGACCCCTAGCATCCGAATGCTGTTGCGATCCTCCTCCCGAGTTCGGCGGCGGTGCCATTCGACGCTGATCCGTTGCAGTCGTTCTGCCTCGTCCCACCTCCGCGCCTCAAACCCAAGGCGGACGCGGTAGGCGGTGACCGTGCTCCATTGTTCCTCTCGGCCTGGTAGCGGGCCGTCGGTCGCCGGGTCAACGAAGTCCGGTGCGACCTCCTCGACCAATCGTGCCCATTCCGCCTTGCAGCCGGTATGATCGTAAAGGACCTGTAGGCCCTGCATCGCGCTGGTCGCCGGGTCCCACCAGCCGTGCCGCCTTGCCAGCGCCAGGGCGTGTAGCAGGTTCGGCTCCTCGGCCTTCAATGCGCCGATCACATTCCGGTTGCCTTGGTGATACTGGCGGTGGTAGTAGTTCCCAATCGGGCCCACCGCCTCGACGTAAGCCCGCGAGGCAAGTTCGCGCGCCTCGATATCCTGCTGCTCGAACAGAGCGCGGAAAAACCAGGGCAGCGCCGGATGGATCAAGTAGCCTCCGCCGCCATCGGCCGTTAGCAGGCCAACCTCCGCTGCGCGGTCGAGCAGCCGGATGCCGTCTTCGCGCGAGATGCCGGCTACTTCCTGCAGCGTGGCCACCTGCACAAATCCCTGGAACAGATGCAGCAGCGCCAACTGCTTCCGCTCAGCTTCGTTAAACGCATGCTCGAAGCCGTAGTTGAGCGAGGCCGTCAGCGACCGCGTCCGCCCTTGCGTCGCTTCGTCCCGGAACACCGCCTCGCCAGCGCGCAACAGCGCCACAAACGCCTCCACTTGCGTGCGCCTGCGCAACCCGTCGCGCAACGCCTGGCCAACCAGCACCGTGATCGTGAGCGGGTTGCCATCGGTGAAATCCAGTAGCGGCCGCCAGTCTTCGACGTCCGTCAATCGCCGTCCGTGCTTGGCCGCCAAGGCTCGCGCCAGTTCCAGCCGCTCCTGGAACGGCATCCGGGGCACGGCGATCCGCGCGGGCAGATCGACCAGCCAGTCGCGCTCGTCGCGGCGGGAGGTCAGCAGAAACTTCGCCTTGGTCTCGCGTGCTGCCCGCAGGAAATCGGCCAGTTCGCGCTGCTCCTGTGCGCTCCACTTCGATTCGCTGC
>OCTA010002794.1_pt1 | contig 15692 bp, 17 predicted proteins | sample 1538991 | NCBI WGS metagenome assembly OCTA01 (sample SAMEA3539302, study PRJEB22396) | soil metagenome | biome: tundra; feature: field; material: soil | place: USA | collected 2010-05 | depth 0.15 m | reverse complement strand
ATGCAACGGACGTGAGCGCCCCCGCCGAGACGAGCGCGCTCCCCCCCGCCGACGCCCCGGCGAGCGGCGGCGGGCTGTGGCGGGTGGCGAGCATCATCGCCTGGCGGAGCCTGCACACGTATGTGCGCCGGCCGGACCTGTTCGTCCCCTCGCTGGTGTTTCCGCTGGTGTTCCTGGCCAGCTTCGCCGGCGGCCTGACGGCGCTCGGCTCGGTGCCGGGCTTCCACTTCCCGGCCGGCTACACGGCCTTCCAGTTCGTGTTCGTGCTGTGCCAGTCGGCGATGTTCGGCGGGCTGTTCACGGGCTTCACCATGGCCATCGACTTCGAGATGGGCCTTGCCAGGCGGCTGATGCTGGCGGCGGAGGACCGCCGGGGAATCGCGCTCGGCTATGCCCTGGTCGCGCTGTCGCGCTCGGCGATCACGCTGAGCGTGGTAAGCGCCGTGGCGCTGGCCACGGGCATGCGCATCACGGGCAACGGCGTGGACATCTTCGGCCTGTATGGCCTGGCTGCGCTGCTGGTGCTCGTGGGGTATGGATGGGCGGCGGGCGTGGCGTTTCGCTTCCGCTCGATCCAGGCGGGCCCGCTGATGCAGACGCCGGTCTTCCTGATCATCTTCCTGGCCCCCGTATATGTGCCGCTGAGCCTGCTGCAGGGCTGGATCCACTCGGTGGCGAGCGTCAACCCGGCCACGGCCTTCCTGGAGGCTGGCCGCGGACTGATCTCGGGCGCGCACGACCACACGGGCCTGGCGTTCCTCTGCGCGGCCGGCCTGATCGTGCTGTTCTCGGCGTGGATGCTGAGGGGCCTGCGCAACGCTGAAACGTCGGCCTAGCGACGCTGCTCAGGAGCCGCTCTGCAGGCGCCGGGCGAGCTCCTGCGCTTCGGGCGTGCTGACGAGCACGCGTTGCAGCGCGCCGTGGTTGCGCACCGCGAAGGACAGCCCGGGGACGCCACGACGCACGACGAACGCCTGGTCGAGACGGATGGTGCGGGCGATGAACAGCAGCCAGGGCAGACGCAGCCCGGCCTTCATGCCCGCGCGCATGGCCTCGCGGACGGGGTTCTCCACAACGTGGATCTCGCTCACGTCCGCGCGCGCCACGCGAATGTCTCCGAGCAGGCCCAGCGCCTTCTCCCATCGGGACAGGCGTACTTCCACGGCGTCATCGCTGAGCAGCAGGCGCATGGGGCGACAGCCTAGCCGCGACAGCGTGTACACGGCGGTCGCGGATTCGGGTAGAACAGGGGTGAGCACCGTGCGAGCGGGGCGCGCTCGTGAGGGTGCAGGCGACCAAGCATCCAGAAGGGAGTGCCGATCATGGAGTCCCCGCAGACAACCAGAGTCCTTGTCGTGGCCCACAAGACGGCCGCGACCCAGCCCCTCCTCGACGCGGTGCGCGAGCGGGCGCTGCGCGGCCGGTGCGAGTTCACGCTGCTCGTCCCCAACCCCGCCCACGGCCTGCACAAGGTCGTGGACGCGGGGGACCAGGGGGTGGGCGAGGCGCGGGCGACGCTCGATCAGGCGCTGCCAAAGCTCAGCGACGCGGCCGGCGCGCCCGTGGAGGGGATCGTGGGCGACCCCGATCCCTCTGCGGCCATCCAGGACGCGATCAACCTGCGAGGCTTCGACGAGATCATCATCTCCACGCTCTCGCCCAAAGTGTCGCGCTGGCTGAAGCTGGACCTGCCGAGCAAGGTCTCGGGCATGGGCCTGCCCGTGACCACCGTCACACCCGCAGACGCTGCGTCGGCCTGACGCCTGACACCGCGTCGACCTGACGCCTGACCTGACAGTACGCTGTTGTTTCTCCTTCTCAGACCTACGGCAGGCGAGGCCGTGCCTGCACGGACAGTCGTCTGTGGATCTTTCGTCTGCGCAGCGCGAAGGTTGAAACCGTGGAGACTGTCCGCACGCAATTCGCCGCCAACCTGCGCCACCATCGCAAGCAGGCGGGTCTCTCCCAGGAGGCGCTGGCTGACATCTGCGACCTGCACCGCACGGAGATCAGCCTGCTGGAGCGCTGCAAGCGCTCGCCGCGGCTGGAGACCATCGTGATCCTCGCGCGAGGCCTGCAGCTGGCCTCGCCCGGCGAGCTGCTCGAGGGCATCGTCTGATCGCCACGCGTCGTCTGCCGGCCCCGCGCGGGCGCGCTACAGCGCCCTCTCAAGTCGCGCCCAGCTAGCTCAGTTGGTAGAGCACTTCCATCCGAAGGGGAAGGTCTTCGAGGCTTACGCCCAGAGCAACACTCCGGGCGTGTACCGCATCTTCTGGTGCTACGGACCCGAGAAGGGCGAGATGACCATCCTGGCCATCACCCCGCATCCATGATCAGTCGCCGCAGTGGGCAGTCGCCGTTTGACGCTTCATCGGGAGGCCATCCCGGCAGGCCTCGAGCGGGCGTTTGTACTCACTCAAGACGTAGCCGGCCGTGTTCGCCTCTGCTGCCTCTCGATCTCGCGTGATCGCCGAGCACTTCCGCGACGAGCTTCCAGCCGGCCGGTCACAACAGGCCTCCGGCTCTGTGCATGTGGTCAAAGCTGTCTGCGCAAATGGCGAAACCTCGCTGCTCATATGGCGAAAGTCGGGCACACCGATAGTAGCCCACCCGCCGTCGGCTATGGCGCCGGCAGCAGCCCTGGGTGAGCTTGTTCGTAAGCAATCCTGCGCTTGATGAACTGTGCCTGCGCCGGCAGGCCAGCGCTCAGCCTTGTCTTCTGGGCTTCGGTCAGCTTCGGGTCGTGTTGGATAGCTGCCTCTGAGCGGTACACGTCCTGGAGCTGCTGGCGGGGTGTCGATGTGCGGACAGGATGCGATGCGAATCCCAACACGGGCTCTGTGATGGTTTGGCCGTCTCGCAGGAGGATCGTCGCGGTTGGACTTGCCTGGTAGAACATGCCGGGATAGACCGCGATGATCACGTGGTGTCGGCCGCTGGGGCGCAGTGTCCGCACATCGGACGGTGTCGTGAGCGTCACCGAGACGACATCGGGGAGCGCGATGCCGGTGATCACTGTTCGTCCGGGAAGGGTGCGGCGCTCGATCTCGGCGCGCGTCAGATGCGCGACGTGTCCCGCGATGCCTTCGTTTCCTTCGACGCGCTGTTCGTGGAACTGGACCTGCGGCGTGCGGCCGAGCTGGAGCCCGACGCCCTCTTCAAAGAACCCTGGCCCGTCGGTGACGGTGCCGCGTGCTTCTTCGATGTCGACGATGCGCCCTTCGACGATCCGCCCGAAACCGTTGAAGCTGCTGCCGCGCTCCGCGAACCCCCACGGCGCTCCTCCGTCGGGGTCCGGTGCGCGTGCTTCCGGGGGCAGGCCAGGGCCGCGCTGGGACATCCCGCTGCGAGCGGGGAGCCCGTAGGTGCGGCCGTCCAGGGTGTAGGCGAGGTGCAGCCGGTTCGCCCAGTAGCGGCCGGGCAGCACGATCAGGAACGCGTCGTTGGCGTCCACCGTGAGCGCCCGTGGAGCTCCCGCTCCGATCAGCAGCGCGTGTGTCGAGCCGATCGGAGCCTGGCCGCTGACGAGGGTGCGCACGACCTTGGGGCTGTATGCGTAGGGGTCGGCGAGATAGCTTTCGACGCTGAAGTGCGTCGCATTTCGCGTGAGAACGTGGGTGCTGTTGCATCGTTCTTCATTAGACTCACTGCTTGGATGCCCGGGCGGGCTCAGAGGCACCGGGGCAGCCCCGGTCCGGGGGAGCACAAGGCTGCCTTTGTCGATCACGCCGAACTGGAAGCAGTACTGCAGCACCCCGGGCCCGGAGGTCGTGGAGCCAGAGTTGCGGTAAATCGCGCGCCAGCTGCGCAGCACCCACGGCGGCCCGCCCGCCGGGTCGCGCACCTGCACGGCTTCCCTACGCGTCGCTGCGATCGGCGTGCCCTCCGAAGGCGGGGTGATCTGCGCCGCCGGCACCGGTTCGCGGTATGCCGGAACAGGCGGTTCGGCGAGCGGCCTGTTTGTTCGCCATTCGAGGACGTTCGCCGACCGTGTGTGCCTGACGGTGCTGCCGTCCTTCAGGTGTGCGGTCAGTGTCAGCGACTCCGGGTCCACGTGCCCGTCGAGCACGGCCATGAAGACGCCTCCATGGGGGTCTATCTGGATCTGGCGTTCGGGCCCGACGCCGGTTAGGGAAAGCGAGCTCACGCGCGGCGCGGCTGCACCGTAGACGAGCGTGCGAGAGGGGTTGTTCCCCCACGGGAATCCGCTGCTTTCGCCCTGGCCGGGGACGAAGCGGCGCATCATGACGAGGAGCGGGTTCGCGGCGAGCCGTCCGCAGATCTCCGGCGCGTTAGCTGTGTCGCCGAAGAACGGGTTGGCATGGTCCAGCACACGGCTGGCCTGCACGCAGTTCTCATCCAGATAGGCGCTTTGTTCGAGGTCGGCTCCGCCGCTCACGTGCCACGGCGCGCCGCCGTGCGGGTCCGGGACTTCAAGCGCTGATGACTGGGCAAACGCCACGGTTCGCGTGGTGCCGTGGCGGCCCATTATCACCAGACGCGGACGAACATCTTCGACATGGCCTCGATATACGGCGATGAAGCTCCCGTCAGGCCCGAGCGTCAGCGCGCGTGCGCCTTCCGGCCCGTACGCGGTCACCGACCTGGTGCCGGCTCCCGCGACGCCGTTTACGACGGTCCTTGCTTCCGTCGAGCTGGAGCCCGAGAACACCCTCGCACCCGCGAGGACTGGCCCGTCAACCGCATCAAAGCCGCAGACGTCCACGCCGCCAAGCGGCAGCACCCTGAAGGCATGGTCGAGGCCGACGATCCCGAACTGGCCGTGCAGCACCTGGCCAACCGCGGTGCATGTCTGCCCCGAACGGGTGCGAGAGAGACGCAGATCCCACGGCGGAGCACCCGCTTCGGGATCGGAGACGTCAAGGCCGGCAAGATGCACCGTTGACGGGAGCGGAATGCCGCCGGACTCCAGGTCCTGAGCCCGCGGCGCCGGCAGCGGCGAACCGGATGAGATGAGCACGGCTGCCGCGGCCGCAGCCGCAAGCACGAGAAGCACAACAACCATCGCCAGAAGACTCAGCCGGCGCGGCCCTCGGACCGGGCGCGTGCGGCTCGCGAGCCGGCGCCTGGCGGCGCGATCCAGCTCGTCGCCAAGCTCGTCAAGGACACGGACCCGCTCGCTCACGACGACCCCTCCCCCGCCGCCCGGTATGGCTCCAGGGCTCTGGCGAGCGCTCGCAGTCCACGGGAGACCCGGGCTCGGGCGGCCTGCTCTGAAACCCCGAGGGTCGCCGCGACCTCATCGTAGGGGCGCTCTTCCAACACCCTCAGATGCAGTGCCTCTTGCTGCTCGCTGCTGAGCAGCGACAGCTCGCGCCCGAGCGCGGTCCGCAGCTCGCCGAGACCGGCGCGCTGCTCGATCAGCGCAATGTCCTCAGGGCCGGCCTGGGGAACATCGATACCGAGCCGGGCCACGACCCGCCGCTCAACGCTAGCGCGGCGCAGATAGCGGCCAAAGCGCCGTGCCGCAACTGTGAACAGCCACGCTCGCCGCTGCTCATCGGCCAAGCCCGACAGCTTCCTCCAAGAGGTCAGCGCGATCGCGAAAGTCTCCGCCGTCAATTCGAGGGCGACCTCGACGTCGAGGGTACGCCGGGTTAGAAAAACCAGCACCGCTTCGCCCTCCCGTCGATAGAGCTCAGAAAACGCGTCCGCATCGTCCATCGGGCATAGAGTGCCGCGAGCGCCCAAATCTGTGACGCGCGGCGCGCCACACTGCGGTGTGCAGGAGGCGACCTTCAGTGATGACGCCGGCCTGCAAGCAATCAAAGAGCGAGGCGTGCTTTGGGTCACCGAATCTTGCCCGTGGGTCGACGTGCCCCTGCCAGCTGCGAAGACTCCAGGCCGGGCCACCTGGCGGGTCCGCGGCACGCTGGGTCTCAACCACGGTTCGGCCAGGGGTGTTTAGGGGCGTTTTCGACGAGCTCCCAGGGGCGTTTTCGCGGTGGTCGTGCGCCGGGACAAAGCCGACATGGCGCTGAAAAGCGCTTAGCTATGCCAGATTCTCGCCAAGCCGACGCGGGGACTCGAACCCCGGACCCCCTCCTTACCATGGAGGTGCTCTACCAGCTGAGCTACGTCGGCGTGGCCCCAGATCGTAGCCGTTCCCGGCTCCGACGCGGTACAGTTTGACCCGCAGAGACCAATAGTGTCCCGGCTTTTCTGGGGGCGTTTTTGGCGGATTTCTGGGGCATGCTGGGGCAAGTCGCCCCCGCGGGCCGGTCTTCCAGAGTTCCCCGAGTCCCAAAAACCCAGACAGGACGGGACTCTGCGAACCCGGAGGCGGTGCGACCGTAGACTCGGGGGTCATGGTCAGCAGCGAGCAGGTCACCGCAAGCGCGGATGGCGCAGACAGCGTCGACGGGGCGGGCGGGACGGTCATCCGCACGGTCGAGTTGACGAAGGTCTACAAGGACGCGGACTTCGCGGCCGTCGACCGGCTCACCCTGTCGGTGCGCGCCGGGGAGATCTTCGGGCTTCTGGGGCCCAACGGCGCGGGCAAGACCACGACGGCCGGGATGCTCACCACGCGCGTGATCCCCACCTCCGGGGACGCCTTCCTTGGAGCGCTGAGCGTCATCTCGCATCCGGCGCTCGCCAAGCAGCTGATCGGCGTCGTCTCCCAGCAGAACACGCTCGACCGCCAGCTCACGGTCTGGGAGAACCTCTACTTCCACGGCCGCCTGTTCGGCATGGGCGCGACCGAGTCCCGCCGGGTGGCGGACGAGCTGCTGGAGCAGTTTCACCTCTCCAAGTGGGCGAAGGCCTCCGTGTACGCACTCTCGGGCGGCATGGCCCAGCGCCTGATGGTGGCGCGCGCGATCTTCCATCGCCCGGCCGTGCTGTTCATGGACGAGCCGACGGCGGGGCTGGATCCCCAGAGCCGCCTCGCGCTGTGGGAGATTCTCGGGCAGCTGCACGCCGCCGGCCAGACGATCCTGCTGACGACGCACTACATGGAGGAGGCCGACCAGCTCTGCGATCGCGTCGCGATCATGGACCACGGCAAGATCCTGGCGCTCGACACGCCGGCGGCGCTGAAGCGGTCCGTGGGAGCCGACACGATCGTCACCGTCAAGACCAGCGGCGACCGGGAGGCGTTGGCCGCACGGCTGGCCGAGGAGGTGGATGGCGTCACCCGCACACGGCAGACCGACGACGGCGTCGAGCTGCACGTCGAGGGGGCCGGGCGGCTGGTGCCGAGGGTCGTGGCCGCGGCCGAGCGCGGCGGCTTCGATCTGCTCGACCTGGCGGTCGCCGAACCGACGCTCGAGACGGTCTTCATCAGCCTCACCGGCAAGGAGCTGCGCGACTGATGGCCACCGAGGCCTCCCCGTCGCGGATCGTGGGCGATCCGATCGCCGCGCGGCCGAGTCGCACCGCCTGGGCCGCCAGCCGCGCCGCGCTAGGGGGCCTGATCCTGCGCGACCTGACCGTCCTGAGGAAGAGCTTCGGCGAGTTCGTCATCCGCACCGTGATCCAGCCGTTCCTGCTGGTGTTCGTATTCCTGTACGTCTTCCCGTCGATCGGGCAGGGTGTCGGCGGCGGCACGGGACGGGCCGGCGAGTCCGCCTTCGCGACGGTGCTCGTGCCCGGCGTTGTCGCGATCTCGATCATGTTCCAGGGCATCCAGGCCGTCGCGCTGCAGCTCTCGACGGAGTTCGGCTACACGCGCGAGATCGAGGACCGCGTGCAGGCCCCCTGCCCGATCTGGCTCGTCGCCGTCGCGAAGATCCTCTCCGGCTCTGTCCAAGGGGTGCTCGCCGCCGTAATCGTCTTCCCGATCGCGTCGGTCATCCACGCCAAGGGAGTGCATGCGCACCTGACAATGCACTGGGCGGTCGTGCTCACGCTGATCCCGATCGCGTGCGTGGCGATGACCTCACTCGGACTACTGCTAGGGACCGCCTTCGAGCCGCGCAACATCGGCCTCATGTTCGGCTTCGTCGTGCTGCCGCTGACGTTCCTCGGCGGCACCTACTACCAGTGGACGAGGCTCGCCCCAGTCAAGGTCGGCGGCGTTCACTGGCTGCAGATACTGGTGCTCGTCAACCCCCTCATATACGTCGCCGAGGGCATGCGCGCCGCGCTCACCGAAGCCGCACACATGCCCCTGTACGTCATCTACCCCGTGCTGCTCGGGTTCTGCGTCGCCTTCCTGACCCTGGGACTGCGCAACTTCCGCCGCCGCGTGCTCCTATGAGTCCCTCGACGACCGACGCGTGCCTACCTCCAGAAGGCATGCGTCGGACAAGCCCCGCCGATTCACTGAAACGCTCTGCGCTGCCGTGGGCTTCGACGGTCGCTGTCAGGAGAGCTTGCCTGTCAGGTGCCAGTAGCCGGTGAAGCCGTTGAACGGCCCTCCGGAGATCAGGCTCGTCCACGTCAGCAGGAAGACGTGGGTCTTGGCATTGTAAGTCCCGCTGACCTTGCCGCCCTGGCTGAAGGTGAGTTTGTTCCACTCCGCCGTGAACCCTCTGACCTGCCCGCTGAGCCGTCCGCCGGTGACGGAGATGCTGGGCGCAGTGCCGACCGTAGCGACGCCGAAGCTGATCCCCGCGAAGTTCGTCGGGCGGATGATCCGGCCCGCGAGGGAGTCGCCCTTGCTGTCGAACGCCGGGTTCGGAGCCCCCTGAAGCTTGCCGGTGCGCAGGCCGCCGTCGCTGCCGGCGCTCAGCAGCGTGTACGTCTTGTTCGACGAGGCCGAGTAGGGGTTCTTGAAGTACTTGCCACCGCCCGGATAGATCATGCGGAAGTACGACCCGGTGGACACGCGGAAGACGCCCTTGAGCTGCTGGGCCCCCGCTGGGCTTGCGGCCACGGCCAGCGCCGAGAGCGCGATCAAGCCTGCCGCAAGGTGCGATGTGAGTCGACGAGTCATGTAACTCCTTTTGTTGGGGAACTGGAGATCGGTTGGATGGACGCGCCGCGAATGCGGCGAGCGCGCCCCGGGCCTGCGGCGACGGCGAAGCCGACGACGAGAAGTCCTGGCAGCACGATGAACCAGGGGAAGAGCGGGAATGGCGGGAGAGCGGCGACGGCCTGGTAGTTGGCAACGTTGTCGCTCATCGCGCCGATCATCGGCGTCATGTCGTTGAGGATGTGAACCCACTGATCGTCGAAGGTCGTGATCCCTGGGTACGCGGCTCCGATCTCGCTCGTGCTGAGGCCGGAGCGCTGCAGCGCCGGGATCAACTCGAGCTGCACCGCCCCCTGACCTGCGGCCATCTCACCGAAGTAGCCCTGGATACGCTCGATGCGAGCGCGGGTCTCGATCGTCTTGAAGGCGGTCATCATGTGCCCACCCTTGGGTGCCCGCGAGAACATCTGAAAGACGGCGGGCGCGAGCACGAGTCCGAGTCCGAGCGCGGCGAGCAGCCACCGGATCGTGCGCCACCAGCCCGGGCGCGCAGCTCCGAGGCCAACGAGCCCCAGCAAGATCACGCCGGGGATCACGAAGAACCACGGGAACAGCTTGAAGCTCGGGAGCGCCGCTACTGCCTGGTAGTTGCCGAGGTTGCCCTGGATCGTATTCAGCATCCCGCTCATGTCTGGATAGATCCCGCTCCACTGGTGATCGAATTCTGCGAATTCGGGGAAGCGCGCAGCGAAGCGCATCTGGCCACCGCTCGCGGGCGATCCGGACAGCCGCGCGACGACCTTCGTGCTGGCCTCGCGCACACCAGCGTCGATCTGGCTCATCTCGGTCTGGTAGCCGCTCAGACGGGCGGCCGTCATATAGGGACGGAAGTCCTTGATCATGCGCGCGCCCTTCGGGGCGCGGCCGAACATCTGAAAGGCGGCTGGCATCGCGATCAGTGCGACGCCGAGTACCGCGAGGGCGATCATCGCCCACCGCTTTGGCTTGCCGGCGGTCATGGCTCAGGCGGGCCGGGACAGATCGACGCGGATGTTGTTGCAGCGCTCGCAGACCTCCTCTGGGATCACCCCGGCGCGCATCAGCACGGCAACGCCTTGCAGCCCAGGCAGAGACCGAGCACGGACTCGAGCGTGGCAGCGACGATCAGCAGGCCCAGCAGCACGTAGGCAGGGGTAGTCAGGCCAAGCCCCAGCGCCAGCACTGCGGCGGACACGGAGAAGGTTGCGCCGATGCCCTGCGCGAAGCGCTTGGGTGGACCCGCCACCGGTCGCGCGGCTACATGCAGCCGAGGGGTGATCACCCGGGTGACCAGCTGGCCGAGCGGGCTCAGCGTAGGGCCCGTCAGCACGCGCGCCATGAAGCCATAGGCGATCACGGCCGTAAGCCACGGCTGGTCGAAGACAATCGTGACCAAGCTCAGCAGCACCACCCCGCCCGCGACCAGGCGCGCAGACACCTCGTCTACCGGGTTCGGGAAGGAGAAGACTCGGGCGGTCCAGTCGCGCCCGCCGAGCGGTCGTGTGATGTCAGATGGTGCCGCCATGTCGTCAGTCAGCCTCTCTTTCGGTGCACTCGCCGGCAGCGTCCAACGCTGTCTAGGAATCAAGGTCAGTCGGCGCGCGGAGCGGGCGCAGCTCTTCGGTATGGGACACCGGGTGACGGGCAAGGACGCCGTCGTCGTCCACGAGATAGGCGCCCATGCGCTCAAGCGGCGGGGAGTAGACGTGGAGGGTGACCGCGGGATCGGTGCCGGCGTGGCGTACGCGGTGAATGTCGGCGGGCGAGAAGTGAAAGACGTCGCCCACGGCGCAGGTGCGCTTGCGCGGCGGGCCGTCGATAACGAGGCGCTCCTCGCGCACCGCTCCGCTGACAACCGCGGCCGCGCCGGCGGAGCCGTCGTGGTCGTGAAAGCCCGTGTCGTGACCGTCCATCCAGCAGATCAGCCAAGCCGTGAGGTGATTGTCGCTGAGCAGCTCCTCGTAGAGGCGCTGGGTGGAGTCGTGCTTGACGAGCTGGATCCACAGCTCGGGCCGGTCGGCGAGCTCTGCCACGAAGGCTCGGAGCTCAGGTCCGGAAAGGTCGCGCCCGCGCGGACGGGGGACTGCGGAGAACGGCGTCAGGTTGATCGGATGCGAGGCCACGGGGAAGGATGTCGGGCTCATCGCGCGCCAGCTGTCCGGGTGGCGCCGAGCGCGCGACGTGTGCCATCGGCGATCGGATCCCAGTCGAGCCGGTCGGGCATGCCGAGCTCACCGGGCTCGACGACGGGACGATCGGAGCCGTAGAGGAGCTGCTGCGGCCCGACCGACTCTGCGAGCGTGCGCACGGCCGATGGTCCGTAGGAGGAGGTGTCGTAGAACACCAGCGGATCGGGGACGTAGGGGGCGGGGCCGCCTCGTGAGGAGAGTCGCTCGGCGTGAAGCGGAGCGAGACCGGCGAGCATCGAGAAGACCACGCGCAGCTCGGGATGTTGCAGGCGACCGGCTCCGAGGAAGGCCATCCAGGCAGCGTGCATATCGGCGACGTAGCGGGTGAGCGCCGGCCACCACAGGGGATCGCCCAGCGACGCCTCCCCCACCGCCCGCGAGTCAGCGAGGCCGGGGCCAGGTCCGGGGTGAACCAACAGTGGGGCCCCCAGCGCCTCCAGGCGCGCCAGTACCGAGTGCAGGCGGGAAAGGGCATCGACGCTGCGTAGCGCGCCTGCGGGGAGCGAAAGCCCCACGCAGCCGCGGCCGATGGCGCGCTCGACGTCGTCGGGGTCCGGGCGGTCGAGCGCGATGGCACCCCACACGCCGAAGGGACCGCCGAGCGAAAGGACCCCGTCGTGGTAGGCGTCGATCAGGGGAAGCGACTGCTCGCGTGGAAGCGACTCGATCCCCAGGGGGCTGGATAGGCACAAGAGCGCCCGGTCGAGGCCGTCGAGCTCGACGAGGGCGGCACGACGAGCGGGCGCCTCTGCTGAGAGGTCGATCACGTAGGGACGCTCGCCCGCGAGGAACAGAACGGTCAGCCCGTGCTCGCGGCGAACGAAGGGAAGCTCCCGACGCTCAGCAAGCGCCTGCACGAGCGGCTCCGTCCAGAGGTGCTGGTGTATGTCGATCTTGATCATGGCTCGGGCGTCTCGACAAGCCGCGGGGACAGGGCACCAGCTCATCCCGAGCTTGTCGATCAACTTGATGGAGATTAGCACACCGCGAGACTCTCCGCCGCGCGTAGCGCACCCACCTGCCGCGACCGGACCTGGCCCTCGATTCATGACCAGTTGCGCTCGCGAGAACCGACTATTTCGAGCCGGGTGCAGTATCGCCGCTGCGGCGACAGCTCTCGGCGATGCCAGAAATGGCCGGCCGGAACCCTCTCCTAGGAAGCCAAAGCGCATATCGTCGCCACCGCCCTGGACCACCTGCGAGAGCGCTGGTCACGCCGGGCTGCGCTTGCGTAATCGTTGGCGGAAGCAGGCGCGATTCATCCCGCGGATCCGACTCCTACGTGTCGTCCATGGCTGGAGCGAGCGGTGCGTGATCCTCGGCTCCCGCAATCACGCTCGCAAGCAGCAGTCTGCACTCGGCCGGCACCGGCCGAGTGCAAGAGCACACGAACACGACCCAGACGACTTATTCAAAACCGCCTCCAAGAGAGGCGGGGCGGCTCGCCGTCAGTCTCAGGACGGCTCTGCTGCTGATGGCTCGTCGGTTCATGCGGCGGTCTCCGCGAGGTCGGATGGGGCGTAGTGTGGCGTGGCCTCTTGTCCGTGCTTGACCTGCGTGATCGTGACCACGCTGTTCGGGTCCACGGACTCTCCCGGCACGGCAGGAGACGTTGGCCGGTCGTGCTGAAGGTCGCCGTTGCGCGCTGCGATGCACAGGCCGGCGATCCCCGAGAGGGTGAGTATCCAGGCGGCGCTCAGAAACAGTAGGACCATGGGATCTCCGGGGTATTGAGGCTGGCGCGCCGCCCTAGGCGCGGACGCGGAGAGGGACGTCCGGGGAGGGAGGGGAGCCCTCCCCGGACGCGAGGAGGAGAGACGTCAGGGATGACAGCAATGTTCGAGCATGCGGTCCCGCGCCGACGCGATGCCGGGCACGGCGCACTGCGTGGCACCTCTTTCCGCCGAGCCGGGTATGCAAGACCGAACATTGTGCACTTATCCTATCAGGATTCTGCCTTGCGTCAAGAGTAGTGCTCTGGCGGGGATTCTGACCCCGTGTTTGGGTCCCGGTGCCTCAGGCCTTCCACTTGATGGAGCAACCGACCGGTGGCGTCTCGACCGGGTTGGGGTCGCGACCGTCGAGCACCGCATCGAGAGCGCCGCGCAGGAAGGCGGCGTTCTGTGCGGGGTCGTCGTGGTCGGCGTCCGGGGCGCCGCGGTAGCGGAGCACTCCGGCGGCATCGAGCACGAACACATCCGGCGTCGTCTTCGCGCCATAGGCGCGGGCGACGCTCTGCGACTGGTCGTACAGGTACGGGACTCCTTCGAGCTCTCCACTCTCAACTCGAGCCCGCATCGCCTCAGGCGAGTCGCGAGGATAGCGCTGGGCATCGTTGGGATTGACCGCCAGCACCCGAACCCCGCGGTCGGCGTAGTCGCGCGCGACCCCGACGATCCGCTCGTGCCACGCCAGCGCATAAGGGCAGTGATTGCAGGTGAACACGACGACCGTTGCGGGAGCCTTGCCCGGCTCGTGCATGGTCCCCTCGGTGTCTGGCAGGGCGAACGTCGGGGCATGATCGCCAATAGCTGTCATCTATCTCCTCTCGGTAGTGGCGGTCCGAGCAGCAAGCAGCGCATCACGCACGTCGGCCGGGTCCGGTGTCGGCGATATCCGGCCGTCGCGGCGATGGTAGACGCGGCACGTCAGTCCGACCGGCTCCTCGCCGGGTGGCTGAACATCCACGCCGTCGATACGAATAGTCGGCGACCCGACAAAGCGCTCCAGCGCTGCCCCGGACTGCGTCTCGACCTCGCGGACAACGATCGTGCTCGGGTCGAGCGCAACGTCCACCATCGCCTCGCGCAGCTCGGCAAGCGCCTTGGGATGCGAGGGACAGCCGTCCCAGAACAGAAGCTCGACACGCATCCCTTCAGGCTAGGGCACGTGAAGTTCCGGCCGGGGAGCGGAACACGCCCGCTTGCGGCAGGCGAAGCGGGAGCGCTTGTTTCGCGGTCCCCCACGCTCGGAGGTCGTCCTTAACGACAGTCTCGATCTCGGCGACCGACGCGCCTGTTCACGTGGCGAAGGGATAGTCCTCGCGAGAGACGAGGGGCTGCCGCGGACCGTCCGCCGGCGGCGTGGCTTGAGTTGTTAGTGAACGGTGATCCGGCGTAGTCCGCTGACGCCGATGGCGTGATCGGCATCGTGCGGCTTGCCCACGCGATAGGTGCCGCTTGCTTTGATGCGTAGGGTCTTGCGGTAGCTGACCCGCCGGTGCTCGTGCGAAGCAGCCTGGTCGTGGCAACGGTGACGAACGTGCCGGTGCGGCTGCGGCGCTGGATCAGCCCAATGATGGTTGAATCGTGAGGTGAGCACGGCGGACCTGCACGAGGAGGAGATCGAGTCCCGGTTTGAGGCGACATTTGCCGTCGGGCTCGTGATCGGGCTGCAGGTCATGCTCGCGCTGGTGAGCCTTGGAGGTGGCTGGAAGCTCATTGGGCTTCCGGGGTGGGTCTGGCTGATCCCGACCGTCCCCGAGGCGGCGCTGTTGCTGCCGCTCGCCTGGTCGGTACCTCGGCATCGCCTGGAGCAGCTCGGCCAGCGCCGCACGGTCGCACTCGCACTCGTCGGCGTGATCACCGCGGCCAACATGCTCGCGCTCGCCGCGCTCATCGCGTCGCTGCTGAGTGCGCAGGAGAAGAGCGGTGGGGAGCTGCTTCTGAAGGGCGCGACGATCTGGAGTACGAATGTCATCACGTTCGGACTGCTGTTCTGGGAGCTCGACCGCGGCGGGCCGATACGTCGGCGTGAGCCCGATCCGCCGCCCTGCTACTTCCAGTTCCCGCAGGACGAGAATCCGGCACTCGCCGAGCCGAACTGGCACCCGCGACTAGCCGACTACGTGTATATCTCGTTCACCAACGCAATCGCGTTCAGCCCGACGGATGCGATGCCGCTGACCCGTCGCGTGAAGATGATGATGCTGACGGAGTCGGCGATCTCGGCGACCACCGTGCTGCTAGTGGCCGCGCGGGCCGTGAACATCCTCCACTGACCGGCACGCGGCTGCGGACATCCTCATGAGCTCGCGGCGGCGCGGCCCGGCAGGCGCAACGGTGAAGCGTCACTGCCGCACCTCGTCTCATCAAGCAGGGCCAGATGTCTGAGCGGCGCGCCTGGCGGTTAGCGCCCTTCGGCATTCTTGCCGAAAGACCCAAGTGGTTACGGTTGTCGGCACCCTTCGTCTGCATACGAGCCGCCGCTGGCGCTGCCGAACACAGAGGAAGTACTGAGTGAGCGAGCAGCTAGCCGTCAACTAGGAGCGCCTGCAACGGGCCGAGCAGCCGTTCGGAACGGCGTGAGGTCGCCTGCAGCTCCACGAGACCGTGCGTCAACGGCTCACCGCGGTTCCTGCGCTCGCGCTGCTCGGCCGCGATCGGGCGCCAGAGCTCATCGACGACGGTGCTCGGGTCGCCGGCGACCTCGTCGATGTCGCGTTCTAGGTGGGCGGCCCACAGTCGCAGTCGCGTGTCGCGCGCGAGCTTGGCGGTGCTGGTGACGACGTTGACCTCGCTGTCGTTGAAGAAGGAGTGGGCGTTGAGGTTCGCGGAGCCGAGCGTGAGCCAGCGGTCGTCGAC
>OCTA010002792.1_pt1 | contig 15694 bp, 12 predicted proteins | sample 1538991 | NCBI WGS metagenome assembly OCTA01 (sample SAMEA3539302, study PRJEB22396) | soil metagenome | biome: tundra; feature: field; material: soil | place: USA | collected 2010-05 | depth 0.15 m | reverse complement strand
GATATGGTTCCACCAGAGCCAGCAGCTTGTCTTTCAGGAAAGGTCCGCTCGCCAGCAGACCCGCCAACGGCGGATCGCGGCGATTGGCGGGCAAACTCCGGGATTCCATAGCAAGAGAACCGAAGCGACACGCGATGGAACATCGCCGCAAACCTCGTCATGGGAACAGCCCGTAAACATCAATTTCCGTGCGCGTGCTGACGTACACCTTGCCGTTCGCGATGGTAGGCGGGACGAACTTCACAGCAGGACCGGCCTGGTCACGTTTACCGCCGGCCATCGAACTGTTCCAGTATTCGACCGCCAAATTAGCCGCGTTGTAGGCATGCAGAACCGCGGGACCGCTCTGCGCAGGTGGACCGTATTGGCTGGCGTCAATGGCCCAGACAATTCCGTTCGACGCGCCCTGCGAAGAAACTGAAGGCGACGCGCCGGGAAAGTTGAAAACGTGCGACGACTGCGAAGAAGGGGTCGTTGTGAACTGCCCCGTGGAGGGGTCGAAAATGAACTGCTTCAGCTTATCGCCTCGTCCCCCGATATATAGCCCGTTCTGCCAGAAGGCGGGAGTACCGAACATACCGGACTTTGGGCCGTTAAAGCTCTGCACGATCTGGGTGTTGTCAGCCGCTTGGAAATGTCCCATGTTGTCGCGGTCAATCAAATAAACGACCCCTTCCTTGCCCACTTCAGTCAGAAGGTGCAGCACCGGTCCGGTTTGGTCGGGCAGCAGGACTACCGCTCCTGAACCGAGGTCGGTGTCGTCGTCCGCGAGAGTCTGTTGATCGTCAGGAGTGAACCAGTCTGTCAAGGTGAGGCCGGTCGAGGGATTAAGCCGCAGGATGCTGTCGCCGAAATCGTTGTTTGGCACGCTTGTCTTGTTGGCGTCGAACACGCCATTTCCGGTCGAGACGTAAACCACGCCGCTGCTGTCCACAGCTGGAGCGCCGCCTCCCGCCCAAATGCCGCCCAAGCCCCCGTTCGGCGTGGTGTTATAGACGCTGATCTGCGTCTGTACGTCGGCAGCGCTATAACCGATCACCCAGCCATGGTAGGGTGTTTTGTCTTCGTGCGCCGCCCACGACAAATAGACTACCCCGCCCGCCAAGGTCAGCCCCGATCTTTGATTTTCGTTTTTGGGATCGAAAGACACCAAGCCGCCGGAGGAACCGTCGCCGATTCCGGGCACCGACGCTGCTATGAGTTCAGGCGCACTGAATTTTTCATTCCCTGTCGCCAGGTCCAAGGCGTGCAACCGTTGGTAGAACGTGCTGTTAGCGGTATCCTCAGACTTGCTCACTAAATAAATCGTGTTACTGGAGGGATCAATCACCGGCGTACCAGTGACGCCAATTTCCGGCTGGATGTCTCCATCGCCCTTGCCAACATTCTGCCAAGGCACCGACGTTTCACCGGCTGAGCCTCCGTGGAGGGCGTCCAGCAGGTCAACTTGCCAATACTGCACGCAGGGATTGGCGTCTGCATCGAAGGCAAACAGACTGTCGTGTTGCGTGGCCACGAGAATCACGTTATGAATCCCACCGCCAATGTTCATACTTGGAACCCAGAGTGGTTGCGTGTAAATGGCGCCATCCACTGCACAGGAAAAGAGTTTTCCAAAAGTGTTGGTATTCACGGTGGAAGCGGTCAGCCCGTACTCTTGGGTGTTTGTGCCGTCCAGAGACAGGTTGTTGTGGTAGGTAAGAACACCCGCAAGATCCGTGGTGGCAACGTTGGCGGAGGCAAAGTCTGCGGAATTCGCCACGCTGGTCGCGGTGACGGTGTGTGTACCTGCGGTCGAGGGCGGTGTGTAAAGCCCGCTCGCCGTGACTGTCCCGACTGCGGCATTGCCGCCTGCCACACCGTCCACGCTCCAGGTGACGCTTGCGTTACCCGTGACCCACGCGATGAACTGCTGTGTCTGGATCGTGACCACCAATGCCGCCGATCGTGGGGAAATGCTTACCGGTACCATCGTGAACGCCGCTCCCGCGCTAGCCACGCCGTTTACCGTCACCACTACATTTCCCGAGGTAGCTCCCACCGGAACCGGAACCACAATCGACGTTGCACTCCAACTTGTGGGGGTTGCTGCCGTGCCGTTGAACGTCACCGTGCTCGCGCCCTGGCTCGCGCCGAAGTTTGTGCCCGTGATGGTCACCGGGGCGCCGACCGCAGCCGAGGGTGGCGACAGATTGACGATGCTGGGCGTCAGCAGCACCGTGAACGCCGCTCCCGCGCTGGCCACGCCGTTTACCGTCACCACTACGCTTCCCGAGGTAGCTCCCACCGGAACCGGAACCACAATCGACGTTGCACTCCAACTTGTGGGGGTTGCTGCCGTGCCGTTGAACGTCACCGTGCTCGCGCCCTGGCTCGCGCCGAAGTTTGTGCCCGTGATGGTCACCAGCGTGCCCACTGTGCTCGATGCGGGCGACAGACTCGTGATGCTCGGCGTCAGCAGCACCGTGAACGCTGCTCCCGCGCTGGCCACGCCGTTTACCGTCACCACTACATTTCCCGAGGTAGCTCCCACCGGAACCGGAACCACAATCGACGTTGCACTCCAACTTGTGGGGGCTGCTGCCGCGCCGTTGAACGTCACTGTGCTCGCGCTCTGGCTCGCGCCGAAGTTTGTGCCCGTGATGGTCACCGGGGCACCGACCGCAGCCGAGGGTGGCGACAGATTGACGATGCTGGGCGTCAGCAGCACCGTGAACGCCGCTCCCGCGCTGGCCACGCCGTTTACCGTCACCACTACGCTTCCCGAGGTAGCTCCCACCGGAACCGGAACCACAATCGACGTTGCACTCCAACTTGTGGGGGCTGCTGCCGCGCCGTTGAACGTCACTGTGCTCGCGCCCTGGCTGGCGCCGAAGTTTGTGCCCGTGATGGTCACCGGGGCACCGACCGCAACCGAGGGTGGCGACAAATTGACGATGCTGGGCGTCGGCGGAGGCGGAGGCGTGCTGCTACTACCGCTGCCGCATCCCGCCAGACCAAGCGTCGCGCCCAGAGCAATCCAGACGCAACGAACCCCTGCACTTCTTGCCACGTCCCTGCACCTCGCCCGAAGAAAATTAATGAGTATAGGTATCACCGGCTGCAAGCGCTAGATAACAAAAGTAATGGCGGAGCGGGAGGGATTCGCCGCCTGTGAGAGTTTACATCACCTCTTGTTCGCTGCTGGTGCCCCTGTTTTCGGTCGAGGCAGACCGTAGTCGAAAGATCCTGCTATCCTGACGTGGGGAACCTTTATACGCTGCGAGACGATCAACGCAAAATGCGCGGATCTCTGTGTCAGCAAGCGTCTGCTCACCTTTGGGCATTACGTTGGCGTAAATCCGTGTTTCCGCAACATGATCGGCATGACTGTTCTGGTCGTTGCTAACCTCGACCGCCGCAAGCGCGGGATGCTCCAGTATTACGTCCCGAACTTCCGTAGGTCCACCTGTTTCCGTTGAGATTCAAAATCGGCTTCGCCATACATGTGGAAGTGCAAATATCCGTCCTCGTCCAATGCTCCGAGGTCACCACTGCGGCGGCATTCGCCGTCAAACATTGCCTTGGAATCGTGGGGCAGCCTCCCGAACTTCCCCGGAAAATCAAACAAGCTCTGCATTCAACGCACAATTCAACGCACAGCCCTTGCCGACGACACCAGACCCCGTGTAGCGTGTTGCTGTTTCAAAGACTGCTCGAAGCAGGACCTTACGCATGATGGATCGCAGAGACTTCCTGAAAGCCAGTGTTTTAGCCTCAGCCAGCAGTGTGCTCACCCATAGCTACACTGCAGCTCAAATCGTCAGGCCTGGACTTATTGCGATCCATGCCCAGACGCCCAGTAGCCCGAAGACGAGACTGGCGGCAACAGAACTGTCGAGCGGACTCCGCCAGCAGCACGATTAACTTGGCATTTACATGGAAGAGAAGGGTGAAGGCGAAGAGACGTCGACCGTAGTTTTCTGGGACGGGAAGAAGTATCGCTACCAGCAACTGGGCTCGACCCTGGAGTAGACCTCGGGCTACCGCCCCAGGTCCTCCAGGTTTGAGCCTCTGACTATGCGTTGATCTCCAAGGGGTGGAGCGAACATCCACCCCCTTGAAACCTCATCTCAGTTGGTTGCCACGAATCTGATCACACGGTGTGCGACTAGATCATAGCTTGGATCAACGGTGTGCGTGCAAGTGATCCGGACTCTGGATTAAATTTCCCCCGGTTGCGCCTATTCTTGGAGGATGGCCCCCGTCCCACAGAAGCGGAGCCATCGTCAATTCTTACGACTTGTCGTGCGATTTTGCCCAGCAACGGGTTTTGAGTCTAATCAAACCGAGCAGGCCACTGCCCAGTAAGACCAACGAAGACGGCTCAGGAACGGTGGAAATGATACTGCTCGTCGTGAGTGGATTCTCAACGCTGAACCAATTCGAACCACCGTTGGCGAGACCGCCGCTGAAATTCAGCGTGCCCGATGTTTGCGCGCCGTTAATTCCGCTGAAGGTCACACCCAAGGGGGCATAACCGCTCGGGTCGATAGCGCCAGAACAGCCCGTAATTGTTCCGTAAGCACCGCTGCAAGCGCCATCACCGTCGAAATTGAAAATGTTGAGTCCCCCCGCACCAGTCAAACCGATGGAATTTACGGTGGAACCAGAGCTGTTTAGGATGCCGACCAAGGTGTCCTCGGTGCCATCGAATGGGCCAGTGACCGTTGTGGACGCGGTCACAGTAAATGCCGTGGCGACTCCTCCTTTTGACGACGTCACGGTGATCAAGAACTGGCATCCTGTGTCGAGTCCGACCGCCGGACACTGTGCATAGCTATTGGCGTAGGCCGGTGCACCGGTAAACAGCGCCGCGAAAACCAGAAAGGCGCCAGCGACGAACATTGTTTTCTTCATGGGGTGACATTTTCTCATGTTGACTCCTCCATTCACTTCACTTGCAGATTTGAACTGCTTGACTTTTACCCGGGAAAGACACGTAGACAGGAAGCTGCGCGAGGCCCCGAACTAGGCGGAGTGGGGACACTCAGGCGGATTGCACCTGAGCAAGCCAAAGTCCATATCTTATCGACTAATAACAATAGGGTTATCCTAAATCGCGACTCTTCGAGATGCAAACTGTTGCAACTTTTCCCCCAATGTTGCCGAAATCTGGTGTTCCCAGCTGCCCAAAACTACAGGTGATAAGCCCCTCTGGTTCTGGGTAAATTAGCCCGGATGGGAGTGTGGGACTGAAGAAAAATGGGGCATTTCTGGTACTTCGCAGTTCGGTTCCAGGTTGAGGTTGCCATTCTGCTGTCCAAGTTGGGTTACCAAGAAAGCGGGATCTACTGGGCGATGGGGTCGAGTTGAGGCGGGGGCTGAAAGGGCTGATCGATCCAGGAGAACAGGTCGCGGTAGACGAACAACTGCTGGCGCAGCAGGGCGGCGAGATTGGACAGGCTCCAGCCGAAGCGGGCGCGCAGTTGCAGGTACTTGAGCAGAAGCAGGGCAATCAGCGCGGTCCAGACCTGAATCTGCAGAGCGTTGGCGCTGGTGCCGACGAAAGTCTTGATGCGGAGGTTCTGCTTGAGCGCTTTGAAGAACAGTTCGATCTGCCAGCGCTGACGGTAGATGGCGGCGATGGTGGAGGCGGCAAAGCGGCGATGATTCGTGAGGAAGACCAGAGTGCGGCCTTGCGCTTCATCCCAGACCTCGATGCGGCGCAGGAACAGATCGGGCTCGCCGCGGCGGGCCAGTTTGTACAGAAAGATGATTTCATCGCGCTGGACGGGACCGCGCTCGGGCACGGGCCGGCGCTCCAGCACGCCATAATCGGCGTTGTCCTTGATGCGGGTGACGAAGTAGACGCCGTCGAGCGCAGAGAACCAGGCGTAGTCGGTGTAGCCGCGATCAAACACCACGATGGTGCCGGGATCGAAGCGCAGGGTGCGGGCGACGCGGCTCTCATGCACGCGGCCTTCCGTGACCAGCAGCATCCCCGGCAGCGGTCGTCGCGGACGCCGCTTGCGATGCACCCCGTGGTGCGCCCCCGCGGCACCAATCCCGCGCCCTGCAAGGCCTGCTTCACCCAGCTGTAGCTCAGTTCGATCTGGTGCTGGTCGCTCAGCTTCTCGTGAAAATGCCGCACGTTCAGATCGAGATAGCGGTCGCGGTACAGCCCCAACACCTGCTCCACCACCGCCAGCGGCACTCGCTTGGGAGAAGGCTTCCCACGCCGCCGATCAAACAGTCCGTCATAGCCGAACTCTTGGTAACCCTCGCGCCAGCGCCGCATGTGCCGATCGCTGATGCCGATGATCTCCGCTGCTTGCCACCACGTGATCTTCTTCGCCATGGCTCGCCAAATGACTTCCTGTACTTTCATCGCCCGCTCCATCGCGGCCTTCGAGTAAGAGAACATGCCACCCATGCTCTCCTACTCTCACCGCCTGAAAAGCGGACAGATCACCTGCTATCTCAATCGGACATATCATGTGCTAACGACAATTCAACGCACAGCCCTTGCCGACGACACCAGACCCCGTGTAGCGTGTTGCTGTTTCAAAGACTGCTCGAAGCAGGACCTTACGCATGATGGATCGCAGAGACTTCCTGAAAGCCAGTGTTTTAGCCTCAGCCAGCAGTGTGCTCACCCATAGCTACACTGCAGCTCAAATCGTCAGGCCTGGACTTATTGCGATCCATGCCCAGACGCCCAGTAGCCCGAAGACGAGACTGGCGGCAACAGAACTGTCGAGCGGACTCCGCATACTGAACCCCACGTTCGAAATGAAGCGTACGAATGGCGACGGAGAGGCTTCAGCGTTGCTCACGCTCACCATCGACCCGTCGCGCTTCCGGGGAGCTGAAGAATATGAGATCACAGCGTCGACTAACGGCGCGACTCTTCGTGCCGCCAGCGAACAGGCTCTGCTTTTTGCGGTGTTTGATTTTCTGGAACGGCAGGGCTTGGTCTTCGGGATCGATGGCACTACGGCCCCCCTCGATCGTCCCGCTGAATTGCGCTTGCCACCGCAAGGCCAGCCCTGGACGGCTTCGCCATGCTTCGCCGTGCGCGGACTCCTGCCATGGCCCGATTTCCTCAACTGCATCAGCGTCTATAACGAGGAAGACTTCAAGGCTTATTTCGCAGCCATGTTGCGCATGCGCTTCAACATGTTCGGCATGCACGTATACACGCAAAACGCTCCCGGCCCTTTAGCAGAGTCATATCTCTCATTCGCCTTCGCCGGCAGCGGCCACCGTGCAGCCCTGGAAGACACAACGGTTACGAGTTGGGGATATCTGCCCCAGCGTAGTTCGACCTTCAAGATGGGTGCGGCCGATTTCTTCGACAAAGAAACGTTTGGAGCAGACGCAACCCGGCTTGCCTCCGATAACTGGGACATCGCGGACCGCACCACCGCCATGATGCGGGCTGCTTTCAAACTTGCCGGCGAACTCGGCATCCGCACCGGCATTGGCTTTGAGCCGTATCAGAATCCGGCTGAGGTCGTTCAAGCACTGCCGCCGGAAGCCCTTTCGCATCCAGGCGGTTTTATCGAATCGAGTACTGCGCGAGACCTTCTCGAACGCCGCCTCGGCGATCTCCTCGAGCGCTACCCCACGGTCGATTACGTGTGGCTCTGGCAGGATGAAGGCGCGAACTGGGCCAGCCGCGACAAGAATGTGCCGCTTTCGATTACACCCTTTGCTCAGGCGCACGACTTCCTCAAACGCCAAGCTCCCGGCAAGCGGCTCGTGCTCGCCGGCTGGGGTGGCGTCGCGCATCATTTCGAGTCTCTGCACCAGCGTTTACCGGAAGACGTAATCTTCTCCGCGTTAAGCGACTCGCTCGGATGGGACCCCATTCATGAGGCCTTCGGCAAGATGGGAAGCCGGGAGCGCTGGCCCATTCCCTGGCTTGAGGACGATCCCTCGATATGGTTTCCCCAGTTTCGCGCCGGTCGTTTTCAAACCGACATGCGGAGGGCACAGGATCTCGGTTGCCAGGGGATGCTCGGAATTCATTGGCGGCACCGCGTCATCGATCCCACCGCCACTTACCTTGCCCGTGCCAGCTGGAATCGACAACTGAGCGCGCCCGACCATTACCTAAATTTTTGCGCAACGCAGGCTTCGGGTGGTCGGGCCAGGGAACTGGCCACGCTCTTCGATGACTGCGACCGCAATCACGCCATCTCATCCACGTTCCTCGGCAGTTATGACAAGTCAGGATTCGCGAATCGCGTCGAAATAACCGGCGACTACAGCGAAGCCTTCAACTATGCCACGACGGAACCCGACCTCGCGGTCCTGGCCACACAGCGCAAAACCGCGGAACGGTTCCGTCAACTGGCATCGCGCGCGGCATCCCCTCTTGAGCGCGACCGCATCGGCTATTTCGCGGGCTTTGTCAGCCTTATGGTGCCCTATTGCGATGCCTATGAGTCCGCCCACCAGCTCGAGGCGGTGCTGAAGCACGCCGTGGAACTCAGGGCTGCCGGCAAGCAGGAAGAGGCACGTACGCACGTCCTCGAACGCGGCGTTCCGCTTTGGCTTGCCATGGCTCCTCTGGTGCGGCAGACCATGCTGGAATATCAGGCCATCCTTGCCACCCGCAACGACCTCGGACAACTCGCTTCCATGCAAAACAAGTTCGTTCGCATCGCACTCGAACGCCTGCGGCTCTCGATCAAAGAGTTCCTGGATGAGTTGCCAGCGGAAATGGACCGGGCTTATGCCGCAGCTATCTCGTCGGAAGGCGCGAATCCGACCCGATTGTTTCTCCCCACCAGACCGTCTCTGCTCAAACCCGGAGAATCTCTCCGCATCTTCATCCACGTATCGGGTCAGCACGAAGTTGCCCAGGTAAAGCTGTTCACCCGCCGGCAGGGCACACAGACATGGGATCCTTCGAGTGCCGCTCATGCCGGACGCAATGTCTATGCCGCAAACCTGGGTCCGTTTGCGGCTGCGGACGGCGCCATCGAATACTACGCAACGGTGCTCAGCAAATCTCAGACGTTCACTGATCCGCCGCAAGCCCCGCTCAATGTCTACACGTTGAACCTACTGGGATAAGGGTGGCGGAATGCAAGCTCGCCCGCTTGACGACCGGCAACGCGGGTGGTGGAGCGAAGGTGAAACGCTCTTGCTCCGATTGACACAATAATCGTGGGGGAAGGGAGCAATAACATGTGGATGAGGTCATGCGCGGTGTGTAAGGCACTTTTGAAAAAACTCAGGTTGAGCGATTCCGTGTGCTGTCAGTGCGGATGGGAGTGGCTGGGGCACTCGTAGCGAACGTCCGTGGCGAGACCGTAGCACCTGAAGGACTGACCCGTGGCAAAAGTAATTAAGTTTTACATACCGACGAAGTTCCCAAAACGCGTGAAGTGGCTTCCCCCGCAGCAACGGGGGAAAGTAATCGAGTTCTCACTGAAGACAAAGAGGTCTGCCTGAGCCGAGCGGGATAGATTGTTTTTCGGAGATCACGGGATGTTGTAGATGTGGAGGCTCGATCAAGAGTGATTTCTGCTTCATGCGGAGGCAGAAACCAGATCACCTTGCTGGCGTAATCGTGATGTTCCGAAAAGCAACGTGGCCGGCCTCACCACCTTGCAGATAGATCGGCCCGGGTAGCTCTTCGTGACTATCAAGAGCTCCGCCTGTGATGCCCGGAATTTCCTGTTTGTCAATAATGGTCTGACCATTTTGCAAAACGGTGACCACTCGTCCAACGAGCGTGATGTCGTAGGTCTGCCATTCGCCCGGCCTGCGCGGCTGTTCCGGCGAGGGAGCCAAGAAGCCATACACGCCTCCGGTGCGCATAGTCGGCCCTTCTGGCTCCGGATCGTCTTCGATCTGGAGCTCGTACCGACCGCGCAGGTAGACGCCGCTATTCGATCCTGGTACGCAATTGAATTCGACGTGTAACTTGAAATCTTCGAACTTGGCATCGCTGATAAGCTCAGGACCATGCCCGGGACTCACCAGCGTTCCGTTTTCGATCTTCCAGACCGCCGTTGATGCCGGATCGCTCATACTCCACCCGCTCAGGTCCCTGCCGTTGAACAACTGTGTCGGCTTCCCCCACTTCGGAGCGCTCTTTCTCTTCAAGGATGGCGCTCTCCCGCCCGTCCATTGCCACGGAGTTCCATCGGGCCCGGTCGTGGTCCCCGCTAGTGTCTTTCCAGATAGCTTGCCCTCAAAGACCATGTCGTCTTTCCTGTCTTCCTCCTCTTTGGGAGAAACGAACGTGACCCGGCCATTCGAGAGCTCAATTTTCGGGAGCGGCCGTGCGTGTCCCCAACGGCTCACCAGTCGAGCTTTAAGCCGCCCGTCTTCCTGGCTTATCTCCAACCACGAGGGATATTCACGAAGCGGAGTCTTCAGGGTCAAATCCCAACGTCCCAGAAAAGACTGAACTGACGCAGTTGTGTCCGCAGAGTTCTTGTGTTCGGAATACACCCGCACAGAAAACATCAGGATCAACGTTGTTAGCGCGAATACTCTCCGCCGCGGACCCGCATTGCGACAATTCCCGTTCACGTGATTCGCCATGAATCCTCCCTCCGGAGGGATTGTAATTTATCGCTCGTTTGCTATGTGGCGGGATTGGCCGGTCGGACACGCCGTAGAGATTCGCCCAAGTCCAACGGTCGTTTACGCTCCGTCTGCCCCCGGCCCTTCTCTGGAGGACATCCTAAATGGCTAGCAGACCAGCCACTTCGCGGAACGACAAGAACTGGTCCCAAAGTACGAGCGAGATGGACTTCATGATCGCTCAGGCTGGCGGCGAGTGATTAGCTGTGTCCCTCGCAGACAAAATCGAGCGGATCGGTTGAGCGATTACCGCGAAGGAGCTCGCGGGCCTCCTGTGTGTGTCGGCCCTTACCGTGTATAAGCAAGCAGCCTCCGGCAGGATCCCGTCGTTCCGAGTGGGAACTTGCGTGCGGTTTGACCCGCGAGCCGTAGCGAACTGGTTGCGCAAGATGTAGTAGCTTATGACTTGTCGCTCCGAGCATCCCGTTTTTTCGTTTAGGTGGATTGCTTCCCAGTGGCCCCAACCGGCCGCAATTGGCGTCAAGCGTGGACATCTCTCCCGGCTACCCGGAGCAAAGCGTAGCAGCGGATTTTACTTCGTGGCTTCGGCCCATTCCTGCTCGCCGCGATGCAGCAAGGCGGCGCGGTCTTCCGGCAGGATCCACCGTTGCTTCACTAGATCGTCCACCGCGTTTTTGTATTGAGTGACGTAATCTTCGCGATTCGAGTAGCGTTCCGCAATGGATTTGCGTGGGTCGCCAGTCTTGTGACGTTCACCGGCGGTCTTGGAAAATGGAAGGTAAGACGCCTCGAAGGACACGCGCTGATCGGGTGCGCCAATCGAAGGATCGCGAAGATTCCAACTCGTATAGGTAGCCAACGGAACGGTGATCTCGGGCAAGCGCACGCCGTCGCGTTCGTTTCCATCATCGTCGACCTGGGGCACAAGCACGGGGAAGGGCTCGCCGACCTTTGGAGGCTGGACACTCAGAATTCCGTCCGACCACTTCGGGCCGAAATCGAGACGATAGGCTTGATTTGCTTCGTGGGGCTGGTTGACTCTCGGGATTGCTGGTAATGCGTAGTCGCGCAACAGCACGAGCGTTCTGTCAGAAATCTTCGGATAGCTGCTTGCAGGTGGACGGGTGTCGCTGCGCACCCACGTGTCGATGTTGGCGATCATGGCGCGCCAGAAATACCTGACCGGGAGCGGCGATTGCGGCTGTTGTCCGAGCAGGTCCCCTTTGCCTTTCTCCGGAGGGTATGGACCGGAAAAGTGCTGCAGCCCGGTGAAGTGATAGAGGCGGACACTCTCAGAGATCGGAGCATCTTGTTTCCCATCGGCGCTGACGTGAATCAGCGCGGCCGCGCGGCCCCAGTACTCGTAGGATGTGTTGGAGAAAAAAATCTTCGGTACGACTTTGTCAGCCACAGCTCGATCGAGCAGTCCTCCCATCTCTCCCGTCAATGGATCTTTCTCGGGTTGATCGGTAAAAGGAAAGACGTCGGTCGGGAAGAAAACGGATGAAGTGGGCTGCGCGTCCCGCGAAGGCTGTGCGAAACGATAGTTGAAGCTGCCACGACCCGCTCCCGCAACGTGGGCGAGAATACCGTCCAGCGCGATTCTTCCTTCTTCGTCGGCATTGAAGCCCTGATAGAGGAAATCGCGCAGGAAGCGCCCGTTCTGCGAAATGCCCTCGCCATAGACGCGCGCTGCAGGAGTGACAGCATTTGGGTTGTGCTTGGCATAAGACGCAAAATCGCGTACGGCAGCGAAGCCGCCGCCCGCTACGACCGGGTCAGCGACAACATAAACGTATTCGTAGATCTTCCCGGGCTGAAAGCCGCCGTTCAGGTGGATATGCCGGTCGCTGGGGGTCAGTTTGCCGTCGACCGTCTGGGCGAACTGCCATTCCGCACGGGGGATGGCGTTTTTTGGCGAATCGCGCGAGTCCCGCACCGTCAGTACGTTGCGCGGATCGTGGGGTGCGGCCACCGGGTACTCGATTCCGCCGATACTGCCGAGGATGAGGTGCCCCAGGGGAATCTCCGGCATCACTTTCGAAGGCATCAGATCGCCGCGCAGGAGGCCGGTGATGGTCTTTCCGTATTCTTTCGCGACAGGCGCAAACAGTCGCAGGGCATCTTTACCATCGGCGTCCCATTGCCATCCGAGGCTCACGACGGTGAAACCCTTGCGCAGTAACCACTCGTCTCCCGGGTCACTAGCGAGATCCCAGTCGCCGCCGTCCACGATAGCAAGAATGCGCCCATGGCCGCGGTTGGGGATTTCCAGAAGCATCGAGCCGTTGCCCTTATGTGCATCCTTCGGACAGACAGCAACGAAGTCAGAAGAAAACTCGACCTCGCCGTGGTTCAAGTTCACCGCGTTGCTGAGATCGACGATGCGCTGGTTGTGTGGGTTGGCCACCGGAAGCGAGAAGTAGACACGTCCGGTGATGCGCTCATAGGTTCCCGCGTCCCCCAATGCGTTGCCGTTAAGGACATCGGTGCGGGAAGCAAGTTCGACGCGAACGACCCGTGCGTTGAGCGGCAAGACAGTCAGGAGCAGGATCGGGAGGAACGAACTTGCGCGTAGACGCAGGTGCATCCGCGGAGCATAGCATGTCCGTCGCCAGGTTGATGACGTACAAAGGCTCCTCGTCGTCACTATTAGCGAGCAGCGAACCGACGAACCCTGAACCCTGAACTAGAACTCAACTTGATAAAATGCGCGTCCGGCGGTTCGTAGTGATACTGAGTCAGCAATTTCTGTTCTGATTTCGTAACATGATTTGATTTGCCGTTGACAAACCTTCCAATCGGGATGCGGAATCCCCTCCGCCCATTCATACGGCGGTTATCGATTACTCCTCGAGCCTGGTGCCGAACCCGCGGAAAACAAGGCTGTACTTTTCACCATCGGAGGCAAAAGATGAATCGCCTGCTCCGCACAATAGTGTTCGTCCTTCTTTCCGTAGGTCTTGCCGGTTCTCAAACCGCAGTTGTTACGCGGAACGTCAATTTGCGACCAGATCCGTCAACGAACGGTGCCCCGATTGAGAAGCTCAAATCTCGAACGCAAATTCAACTGCTTGATCCTGGCCCGACCAACGGTTTCTTACATGTTAAGGTGCACGACCATAGCGGGTGGGTTTGGAGCAAGAACGTCGAAGTTAGGCAGGCCCCGACGGCCGTGCTGGAAGGTGGTGGCACGCCGACAGAGAGCACACCAGAAACGGCGATTTCATCCGAATGGGATAAACCGGCTCCGCAGAGCAGTTCGTTCCAAAGTGATGAGGGTAACTGCGGCGAAACTGGCGACGGTGGCGATGCGGATACGAACAGGCGGAAGAACAGGACTGATGTACCAAGCTCGTATCATGCCGTTACGCGGGGCGCGATTAACAGTCTTGCCTATGCAAAAGGCGCTCCTAAGAGTCGTATGGATTGGACACCTGCGCAACTCGCTACGATCGCGCCGTTTGAAGGTTCGGCAATCAGTGTCGAAGGATATCTGTATAAAGTGAAGGTAGAGAGCTCAAGTGTCAACGCTGCGAGCGGTGGTGAATCAACAAACTGCCACGCCAGACTGGCTAACGATGTGGACTGGCACATGCCTCTCACGGCTAATGTCGGCGAGGGAGAGAGTGTCGCCATCATTGTTGAAACTACGCCTCGGATTCGTAAACAGCATGCACTGTGGACTACCGCTCACTTGAAGGCGTGGACGGCCCATCTCGGCAGCCAGCCTAATGCCAGCTATAACCAGCAGAAAGTTCGCATCAGCGGCTGGTTGATGCTCGATCCCGAGCACCAAGACATGATCGACAGCGGTTTGCGCTCTACACTCTGGGAAATCCATCCGATTACTAAGATCGAGGTGTGGAATAACGGAGCATGGGCTGACTTGGACAATCCATAAAGACGCAAAAAGGGAGCTCCGTATCCTGAGCCGCAGACCTTCTCCAGCGAGGTGGGACGAGATGGCGAAAAACATCGTGATCTGTTGCGACGGCACGGGCAATGAGTTCGGCGAAAGCAAGTCCAACGTCGTGAAGCTCTACAAGATGCTGGTCTATGATGCGTCTCAGATTGCCTATTACCATCCGGGAGTCGGAACGATGGGGGCGCGAAATGCCTTGACCGGAATTAGCAAGTGGTGGACTAAAGTGATCGGTCTGGCATTCGGCTATGGAATCTCCGACAACATTGCCGATGCCTATCAATTCCTCATGCGGACATTCCAGCCAGATGACAGGTTGTACATTTTCGGTTTTAGTCGAGGGGCTTACACCGCACGGGCGCTCTGTGGAATGCTGCACATCATCGGGCTGCTACGCGAGGACAATGAGGGCTTGATCCCGTACTCAATTCGGATGATTAAGAGCAAGAAGATCGACTTCGCCGTGGCCGCGGACTTCAACAAAACCTTTTGCCGCGAATGCAAGCCGCATTTTCGTTGGAGTGTGGGACACCGTTAGCTCGGTGGGCTGGGTCTACAACGTTGCACACTTCCCAGGCACTAAAGCGACGCACAACCCCGACTTGCACTTCGTTCGGCACGCTATGTCAATCGACGAGCGCAGAGCGTTCTTTCGGCAAAACTTGTTCGGTGCGCCGCACGATGCACAGCAAGACGTAAAGGAAATTTGGTTTGCTGGGGTGCATTCAGACGTTGGCGGCAGTTATCCCGAGTCAGAGAGCCAGCTCTCTAAGATTGCTTTGCAGTGGATGGTCTCCGAGGGAGAAGTTGCGGGTCTTCGAGTTGACCCGAACCGAAAAGCTGACATTCTTGGAAGGAAACCACCGTACGTCGCACCTGACCCTCTTACGAACAATCAGCACGAGTCCCTCCGGGGCATCTGGTGGATCGCCGAACTGTGGCCCAAGGTTGTAAACGTGGAGACATAGCCAGACGTCTGGAAGAAACACCTTCGGATGAACCTTGGGCGTCGGCGCTGGATTGCGCCGAACCCAGTCGTCCATGCATCGGTGGAGCGAAGGCTGGGAGATAAGAGCCTGGGGTACGCCCCCAGTAATCTCCCTGGACAGCATCTAGTCAGTGGAGACGTGAAAGTAATGGAGGTTCCGGTTGGCGTGACATTGAAAACTGCTCCCGACCTCTGAGTACCCCTGCAAAAACAACGTTTCGCTTATT